>MLJW01000272.1_pt1 | contig 34199 bp, 25 predicted proteins | sample 888231 | NCBI WGS metagenome assembly MLJW01 (sample SAMN05788063, study PRJNA343431) | mine drainage metagenome | isolation source: sample collected from the inflow into an acid mine drainage treatment plant... | place: Germany: Lusatia, lignite mining district
CGCCCACGCCGGTCTCGCTTTTCGCCCGTCTCAACCACCTCCATCGCCGCCGTCGTATTGGTTACCATCACGACAGCATACCGAAAGATTCATCGCCTGCCTACGAGGCACTCCAAGCGACGCTTACAACTCACTGCGGTGGTCAGTGGCGGGAATCCGACGAACCCGGTTTGGCCGGAAAATCCGGAGAGGCGGCTCAGCGCCGACGCTGAGGGGGGCGCCTGACGGGAGCGTTGGGATCCCTGGCGCGGAACGTGATGCGCGCCTTGTCGGTGTCGTAGGGGCTCATCTCCATCTTCACCGTGTCACCGGTCGAGATGCGAATGAAGCGCTTCCGCAATTTGCCGGAAATGTGGGCGAGGACGATGTGTCCGTTGCCGAGCTGCACTCTGAACATGGTCCCCGGCAGCACCGCCAGGACCTTTCCTTCGATTTCGATATGGGAATTGGCCTGGGATGGGTCCGAATGGGTCGATTTGTTTTCGCTCAAGCTGCCGTTAACGCACAATCGCTGCGGATCTGCAATGATTTGGTTTGGGGAATTTCCGTGCGCGGGGGACTGTCGAGGGAGGAGGCCGGGCTGTGGGCACAAAAAAAGCGAGGCTGGTTGGCCTCGCTTTGAGTGATGAGCCGGACCGGCTTAGTACCGATTGCGGGCGTTGAACGGCTTGCGGTTCGGGCCGAAATTGCGGCCGCCGGTGCTGGCCTCCTTGGGCTTGGCTTCATTGACCGTCAGGGCGCGGCCGTCGAGCTCGGTGCCGTTCATCTTCTCGATGGCCAGCTTGCTTTCCTCAGCGGTGCTGAAGGTGACGAACGCGAAACCGCGCGGGCGGCCCGTGTCACGATCCGTGGCGATGAACACATCGGTCAGGGTGCCGAAGGCGCCGAAGGCGTCGCGAAGGGAGTCTTCGGTGGTGTTGAAGGAGAGATTTCCAACGTAGAGTTTGGAGTTCATTGTGATTATGTTTCGTAGGCTTCGTGGCTTGTCAGAGCGTTCCCGGAAGTCGGGTTTCGAATCATCATCTGAACCTTAAGCTCACCTGAAGACCCACCAATCACTGGCACCTAAACGTCGAATACGAAGACGCGACGGTCCCGGATTCTGGGGGAATAGCAAGCGTTATTGTTGCGATGCGTGCCCGGACGACGGCCTCCCAAGGCGACGGGAGGTCTCGCGTGCCGGGTCGGTACAAGATCGGAACAGCCTTATTACAAGTTGGTTGAGCGCGATCGGCGCACGCGGACGACGCTCAACGTCGCAGGCATTTTCCGCGGTGCGCAATTGCGACTCAGGAGGGCCGCGCCGCGCTGGCGGAGGGGTGCCTCAGGAGACGACGCGCATGTTGCCGGCGGTGTCGTACACGATTTCCTTCACCTTGACGCAGCGGAGGTGATTGCGGCCCCCGGAGAGTGAGGAGTCGTGGTGGAAGAGGTACCAACGTCCCTTGAATTCGACGATCGAATGGTGGGTGGTCCAGCCGATCACGGGTTCGAGCAGGCGGCCGCCGTAAGTGAAGGGGCCGAAGGGGCTGTGGGATTTGGCGTAGGCGAGGTAGTGGGTGTCGCCGGTCGAGTAGGAGAGGTAGTAGATGCCGTTGCGCTTATGCATCCAGGCGGCTTCGAAGAAGCGGCGGGCGTGATCGTCGCCACGCAGCGGTGCGCCGTGTTCGTCGAGGATCTGTGCCTGGCGGACCGGGCCCTTGAACGACTTCATGTCTGGGGCGAGCTCCGCGACGCGTGGGGAAATGGCAGGTGTGGCTGCGGTGGGCTCCTGGCCGGCAGGGTCGAAGTGGTCGGTCTGCCAGTTCTGGAGCTGGCCGCCCCAGATGCCGCCGAAATACAGGTAGGCGCGCCCGTCGTCGTCGACGAAACTGCAGGGATCGATGCTGTAGCTGCCCTTGATCGCCTCGGGTTCGGCCTTGAAGGGGCCCTCGGGTCGGTCGCCGACGGCGACTCCGATGCGGAAAATGCCGGCGCGGTCGCGGGCGGGGAAATAGAGGTAGTACCGGCCGTCCTTGAATGCGGCATCGGGAGCCCAAAGCTGCTTGCCGGCCCAGGGAATGTCCTCGAGCGCGAGCGCGACGCCGTGATCGGTCACCGGCCCGTTGACGTCCTCCATCGAAAACACGTGGTAGTCGACCATGTCGTACTGGTCGCCCAAGTCGTTGTCCTGGATGGTCGTCTCGCGATCGTGAGACGGGTAGATGAAGAGCTTCCCCTCGAAGACATGGGCGGACGGGTCCGCGGTGTAAAGGTGGGTGATGAGGGGCTTATCGGAGGCGGTCATGATGAGAGGCTGAAATTGAGTGTGCGCCGACGGCGAAAACCCGGACTGCGGACAGTCTGCCAAGCGCGGTCAATACCTCTCTCTTTTCGCTCCGGGTGTCGGAAGGGGATAGTCGATCTAACAATAGACGTCGGATTCGGAGGGCGGGGGACGGAAGTCGGAGGTCGGAAGTCGGAGGTCGGAGGTCAGACGTCAGAATTTTTGGAGTGCGGAACCTCGGTTCCGCTTTTGGACGCGAGCCTCGGCTCGCGCCAGTGCGGCAGGTGCGGAGGTCGGAAGACAGAAGTCCGTTTTCTCTGCGGCTCTGCGGCTCTGAGTGAGGTAGCATCGAGAGTGGGTATGAGATCGGGCAGGGACACAGTTGACCGGATGTTGGAGCCACGTCCGTATTCCTCCCAGGCAAAGGCTACGGCGGACGAGTCGCTTACAGCTACGCCGTGACGCCTTACCAAATTGGAAAGGCGAAGCGTGTGGGGCACTGGCATAATTGGGGGAATCGGCTACATTCGGCCGATGTTTCGTTCACAGATCACGCACTTACCGGGCAGCGGTCGGGCCGCGAAGGGCCTGACGGGCACGACCATGGTCAGCCAGGGCGCAGCAGGGGGGCGCGGGACGTGCGAGGCATGAGCTCGCGCGCCGGATTGGGGAATCGGCGATCGGCGGGTGTGAGGACGGAAGGGGACCGCGCGCGGCGCTTCGTCTTCGCGACGCTCCTCGTCATGCTCCTTGGATTGCTGGGGGCGTGCAGCCGCCACGCGGCCGAGACCTGGGACCTGACGGAAATCCGCGGATATCTGCCGGACCTGGGATTTTCGCTGAAAACGGGAGGAAACCGGACGATCACGGCTGCGGATCTCCGCGGGAAGGTGGTGCTGCTCTATTTTGGATACACGCATTGTCCTGACGTCTGTCCGACGACGATGGCCAAGATGGCGGGGGTGCTGCATGAACTGGGCGCGTCGGCGGACGGCGTGCGCCTGCTGTTCGTGAGCGTGGACCCCAAGCGGGACACGCCGGCGCTCGTGGAGGCGTACGCAAAGGCCTTCGGTCCGCAGTGTATCGGTGCGGTGGGGACGGCGGCGGAGACCGAGGACCTGGCGCGGAAGTACCGCGTCGCCTACGAGGCGCTCAAGCCGGACTCGGACGGCAACTACGACGTCATGCACAGCAAGGGCATCTATGTCTTCGACGGCAGGGGGCGCGCCCGGCTGCTCATCAGCGACACCGACAAATCCCAGGCGATCGTGCACGACCTGCGCCAGCTCGTGTCGCCCCGCGCCTGAGCGCGATTTTTGAATTCCATGACCTTCCCACGTTTCCTCGCCCTGGCCCTCGGGCTTTCCCTGTCCCTCGCGTTTTCGAACGCGCACGCTGCGGCTACGGGAGCCGTCTCGGCGCCCGTTGAAACGGTCAAACCCTGGGTTCGCTGGATGCCTGCGAACCTCCCGGCGGCGGGGTACGTCACGCTGGTCAATCCCTCGAAGGAAGACGTGGTGCTCGCGGGTGTATCCAGCCCGGATTATGCCGAGGTGATGCTGCACGAGTCGTACACGGCGGCGGATGGCAGCGCGGGCATGCGCATGGTGGACCGGCTGACGATTCCCGCGGGTGGACGTGTGGCGCTCGCGCCGGGCGGGTATCACCTGATGCTGATGGATGCGCGGCACCGCATCGAGCCGGGCGACACGGTGGTGATCGACCTCGCGTTTGCGGACGGGCGCCACGTGTCGGTGCGATTTCCGGTCAAGCCCGCGAACACCCGGTCCTGATGCCCTGCGAATACGCTGACTGCACCCCGGCAACCTCCCGCACCCAGTGAACTGGATCCATTATCTCATCCCGTGGCAGCCCTCTCCGACCGTGGTGATCGTGACGATCGCCGTCGCCTGGGCGTATGTGCGCGGCTGCCGACGGCAGCGGGTGCCGGTCTGGCGTCAGATTCTGTTCTGGCTTGGGCTGACGATGCTCTACCTGGCCTTGCACACGCGGCTGGACTACTACGCCGAGCGCGAATTTTTCATGCATCGCCTGCAGCATCTGGTGCTGCATCACCTGGGGCCTTTCCTGATCGCGTGGTCCTGGCCGGTGGAGGTGATCCGCGAGGGCACGCCCGAGTCGTGGAGGCGGCGCTTCTTCGGCCCGCTGCTGAAGACCTGGCCGGCGCGGCACCTGATCCGGGTGATGCTGAATCCCGTGATCGAGGCCATCTTGTTCGTCGGACTGATCTGGGTGTGGCTGATGCCCGGGGTGCATTTTTACGCGATGCTCGACGTGCACCTTTACCGGCTCATGAACTGGAGCGTCACGATCGACGGGTTGATCTTCTACCTGCTGACGCTGGATCCGAGGCCGTCGCCGCCTGCGGGCATGCGTTATGGCGCGCGGCTGCTGCTGCTGGGCGCGGTGATGCCGCCGCAGATGGCCTCGGGCGCAATGGTCACGTTTGCGACCCACAACCTGTATCCCCTCTACGACCTGTGCGGGCGTGCCTTCAATGGAATCTCGCCGTCCCTGGACCAGACGCTGGGTGGATTGGTACTTTGGATACCGAGCAACATGATGTGCCTGCTCAGCGCGCTCTTCGTGCTGTACTACTGGTATCGCAACGAGGGGGCACCGGACGCGGCGCCGGATCCGGTGCCTTCCGGGCCGGAGGAGCAGACCGAGCCGAGTCGACCCTGATGAGTCGGTGACGGATCAACGCGCCACCAGGACGGTGGCGCGGGCCGTGACGACGGGAGGGACGCCGTCGGGCGTCTGGATCGACGTGGCGATCAGTTTCACGTTCCGCGCGTCGAAGATGCCGAAGGGCCGGTCGGCTGCGATGGACACGTGGTCGAGGACGATGTCAGAGGCCGGCGCCTCGGGAAGTCCCCAGATCAGGCCGGCGCGGTGGCCGGGGGAGACCGTCGCAGTGATGTTGCGGAAGACGATGTCGCGGTACACCGGCGTCGTTTCGCGGACGGGGGCGGCGGGGTAGGATGCGGCGATGGCGGGGGTGAGTCGGTTGAGGTCGCGGTAGCGGCGTTCCCTGGCCATGTAGGCGCCGTAGATCAGGATGGGGCAGCCGACGTCGGTCATGCGCAGGTTCTCGTAGCGCATGTGCTGCACGACCCCGCCGCGGTCGCGGTCGGACTTGATGCGGATGCCGCACTCGGTGTGGTTGAACGTGCAATTCACGACCGTGACGTTGGACACTCCGCCGCGGATGGGACTTCCGATCGAGACCCCGTGGCCGTAGCCGTAGGTGCAGTTGGCGATGAGGACGTCGGAGGTGTGTCCGCCGGTGGTGAAATCGTCGTCGCCGACGCTGACATTGCAGTCCTCGACGAGCACGCGGTGGGCGCTCACGTCGCAGGCGTCGGTGTTGTGGCTGGGCGTGACGGGGTCGGTGGAGGCGGGGGCGCGGATCGTGACGCCGCGGACGGTGACGTCCTGGGATTCGCCGCTGATGGCGATGTGAAACATCGGCGAATTCTCGAGCGTGACCTGTTCGATGAGGATGCGGTCGCAGGAGCTGAGCTTGATCATGCGCGGGCGCCGGGCGCCCTTTTGTTTTGCGTAGGGCCACCACGGGGCGCCCTGTCCGTCGATCGTGCCGCCGCCGGTGATGGCGATGTCGTGCAGCCGGGAGCCGTTGATGAAATCGTCGGGGTGCGAGGTGCCGCCCGGGTAGCGATCGAGCGGAAGCATGCGGAGCGTGGCCTTGGGGTCGAGGTGGAGGGCGATCCGGCTGGCGAGCCGGATAGGGCCGCAGAGGAAGACGCCGGCGGGGAAGTCGACCGTGCCGCCGCCGGCGCGGCTCGCGGCGTCGATGGCGGCCTGCACCGCGCGAGTGTTGTCGGTCGAGCCGTCGCCGACGGCGCCATAGGCGGTGACAGCGAACCGCGTGGCGGGTATGTCGGGGAGCGCCGGGTGGAAATTGACGATCGCGCGCTCAGGGGCGGCGGCGGACGCGGCGAGCAGGCCGGCAGGGACGAGCAGCGTAATGGCCAGAATGTGACGGAGCAGCGCAGGGGCGGACATGAGAAGATAGGCGGAGGATTGTTTGGGCGGCTGGGGGAGCGCTTGGGTGCGGTCACTTCGGGGTCTTTGGGCTGGTGCGGCAAATCCGGCCCTGTGCGCATCGATGAACGCTCGAACGGAGTGAGAGCCGGTTTTTCGTTGAGGAAGATGCCGCAAAACAAGGCCGGCGGAGCGGCAGCCGAAACCGACTGAAGGATTGGCCACGAGAAACACGAGAAGGCGCCAGGGTTGCCGACATGGATCAGAGCGCGCTTATAAGCGCACGCAACGCGAAGCCGCAGCTTCGTGGGTTTTCGTGACGATTCAATCCAGAGGACACAGGGCTGATCGGTAGGGCGGATTGTCCCAATCCGCCGTTCGCTCCGACCGCGGCGGGCCACGGATCGGCCCGTGACAGGTTGACGAACCAGCGGTGTGCCCGGCGGGTTAGGGATAACCCGCCCCACCGAGACACAGCGCGCTTATAAGCGCACGCTACGGAAAGCCGAAGCCCCGGAAGCTTTGTGATTTTCGTGGCGCCTCGCCCCGCGACTCCGCGTGAATGCACGGGGGATCGAGACGGGCCCTGTCATCAGTTTCCCGATACTCAGGCGACGCTTTGGAGCACGCGGAGCATTTCGGGGTGGAGCCGGGGATTGGCGGCGACGTAGCGGCCGCGGTCCTGGAGCTGGGGGCGGGGATTCCCCTGATAATCGGTCACGAGCCCGCCGGCCTCGCGGACGAGTAGCAGGCCGGCCATGACATCGTAGGGCTTGAGGTCCTTTTCCCAGTAACCGTCGAGACGTCCTGCGGCGACGTAGCACAGGTCGAGTGCGGCGGAGCCGAGACGGCGCTCGCCGCGGATTTTCGTGAGAAAGGCACCCCATTCCCGCAGGTTGTTGTCCGGGTTGAGGTGTTTGTCGTAGGGGAAGCCGCTCGTGATCACCGCGTCGATCAGCTCGGCGGTCTGGGTCACACGGAGCGGACGCCCGTTGAGCCAGGCGCCTTCGCCCCGGAGCGCGGTGAACAGCTCATTGCGCGTTGGATCGAAGACCACGCCGAGCAACGGTTCGCGGTCGGGCGTGGCGAGGGCGATGCTGGTGCAGAAGTGAGGGAGCTTGCTGGCGAAGTTGACCGTGCCGTCGATGGGATCGACGAACCAGTGGTAGGGCGCGGATGCGGCCGGCGCGCCCTGGCCGCCGCCCTCCTCGCCGACGATGTGGTGGGTCGGATACCGGCGGGTCAGCTCCGCGACGATGAAGGCTTCGGCCTCCCGGTCGGCGGCGGTGACGATGTCGATCCGGCTCGTCTTCGTCTGGGTCGGGATGGGCTGCGCGAAGTGGCGCAGGATGATCTCCCCAGCGTCGCGGGCGATGGCGGAAACTTCGGCTAGCGTTTCAGGCGACTGCATTGTCGCATGGTTGGGAGCCTGGAGGGGGTTCACCAACCAAATCTGAGACGCGGGCGCGACGATCGGTTCTTGGAACCTGGACGACAGATCGTCGGCCCGCCCTGTTGTGAGGGTCAATCGACCCGTGCCGGACGACGTTAGGGCTGCTTGGCAAACGTGGCACGCTCCAGACCGGCGAGCTGCCGATGCTGGCTGTACTCGACGTGGAAACCGGATCCGGAAGTCGCATCATGGGTTCCGGACCAGACCCCATTGAAGGGATGGCCAGTCTCGAGGTACTGTATGACAAAATTCCCATTTCCGTCCTCGGCCCAGATGCCTGTAGACTTTTGTTGGCCTGTGGGCGTCTCGACCGTCACGGTCGAATTTGTGCTGGAGAAGATTATCTTGGTTTGGACGTTTTGGCGGGGCAGGCTCGCGATCCAGGTGCCTGAGAAGACAACGGACATGGATATTCCTTGGGTTTTGGAGTTGCAGTTGCTGGTACCTGTGGACGAAGCCCTTGCCTGGGCACGTTCTCAACTCGTTGCCTTGGATATACCAGGGGTATTAAATTGATTAATGCAAAGCAATGACATGTCGCTTTGAATTTACTCGCCCGGTCGAAAACCTGGCGCCTCGGAAATTGGGGGGCGAAGAGGTGCTACTCCTGCAGTGCGAATCCGCAGACCTGGCCGGAGGTGGCGGCGGAGATCAGGAGGGGCCAGAGCCTTGTGGAGAGGGCGGCCGCGCCGCGTTCGTTGCGGGCGAGGAGGTCGGCGCAGTCGCGGCGCGAGAGCAGGTGCACGCGGATCCGTTCGCTATCGACGCCCGGTGAGGCGGCGGGGGTGCCCGTGCAGAGCACCGTCGCGAAGGCCTGGGTCTCGTCGGAGAGCCCGGCGGACGTATAGGTCTTTCCGGATACGTTGGCGAGGTTCGCGACCTCGAGTCCGGTTTCCTCGCGAAGTTCGCGCGCGGCGCAGGAAGTGACATCCTCCCCGGCGTCGAGGAGGCCGGCGGGCAGGCTGAACTCCCAGCCGTCGATGGACACGCGGAACTCCTCGATCACGACGAGCCGATGAAGCGCGGGTTCCTCGGCGGAGCGATGGAGGGCCACGATGCTGACGGCGTCGATGCGCTCGGCCTGCGCTGGCAGGCGGCGGCTGGCGTAGATCCAGCCGTCGCGCTCGAGCAGGTGGATCCACTTCGTGGCGTGAAGAAGCTTGGGAGTGCCCATGCTTCGGGCGTAACCGGGATCGTGCCGGACGCAATGTCGGGGGTGCCTGGCGCTCAATCCTCGTCGACGAACTCAAGCAGGTGGCCGGGCTGGCACTTCAGCTCGCGGCACAGCGCCTCGAGCGTGCTGAACCGGACGGCCTTTGCCTTGTTGGTCTTCAGGATCGAGAGGTTGGCGAGCGTGAGGCCGACCCGGTCGGCAAGCTCGGTCAGGGTGACCTTCTGTTTCGCCATCACGCGGTCGAGATTTAATCGGATTGGCATGGCTCAGATGGTCAGGTCGTTTTCGGTCTTCAGCTGCAGTCCCTGGCGGAATGCCTCGGCCACAAGCAGGACGAGGCAGCCGACGAGCACGCCTCCGGGCATCGTGAGCAAGCCGGCGGGCCGGCTGAGGAACGGGACGACAAAGCCAGACTGGTGGAACGAGACCACGGAACCGAGGCCGGTGAGCGTCACGTGTTCCCGAAAGTATCCGCCCAAGAGGTACGAGGCCCAGACGTCGCCGGCGCCCGCGATCAGGCTGTAGGCGATCAGACATGCGCCGATCCAGCGCACCAGTCGGAGGTTTGAGTCGCTGAACACCTCGCCCCGCTCGAGGTTGGCGCAGACCGTGCGGAGGGCGGAGAAAAGAAGAAAGGAGAAGACAACCAACGCGAGGATCGATGGAACGAGTGACCAGCGCAGTGCGGAGGCGAGAGCCGGATCGGTGCTGCTCAATCGCGCGCGCAGCGTGCCCTGGACCGGGCCCAGCGTGAGCGAACCCGGAGCGGCCGTGTTCGACGCAAGGCCCAGGGTGCCGGGCGCGAGCGGAAGCGAGATCTCGCCCATCGCAATCATCGCCTCACCGTCGTGGGTGAAGCTGGCCGGAGCCCAGGTATCGATGATGAACATCAGCGTCCAAAAGGCCGCCACGACGATCGTCACGAGGCGGAGGAATCCAAAGAACCGGCGCAGAAGTCCGGGAAGGCGGGAGGAAGTTTTCATAGTGGGTGGGATTGGGTTTATTGATAATCGATAAATTTCTGATGTGGGTTCGTCAAGCCGGTTTATCGAAAAACAATAAATCGAGAGTGGGCGAAAGAGCCGGTCGAGAGTCGGCGGATGATTGAATCCCGCGGCTGGGCGAGACAGTGGTGGGCGAGGCCGGGTGTTCGGCCTTGGTCCGTTCTGGCGGGTTGCGTGGAGGCGACGTCGGTGGCATCAGGGGCGGTTGCGGGACGCGCCTATCCGGGTCCTGCCAAACCAGGAGCCACCCCATGACACGCATCCCCTGTCTGTTCATTCTCATGCTCGGACTGCCCGCCTGCCTTTTGGCGGGTAATCAAATTTTGGTGACGACCCGGGCGGGCGTGCTGGAGGGCGCGCTGGCGGATCCGGCGCCGGTGTACGCGTTCAAGGGCGTTCCCTATGCGGCGCCTCCGGTGGGCGCGCTCCGGTGGCGGGCGCCGCGGCCGGTGGTCCCCTGGAGCGGAGTGCGGCAGGCGACGCAGTTCGGACCGAGCCCGATGCAGACCCTGCACGGGGATTTTCTGCCGTGGACCCGCGAGTTTCTGGTTCAGAACGCCGTGAGCGAGGACTGCCTGTACCTGAACGTGTGGACTCCGAAACCCGGGACCGGGGCGAAGCTGCCGGTGCTGGTGTACATCCCGGGCGGCGCCTTCACCGAGGGTTCGGGCGAGGTGCCGATCTACGACGGCACGAGGCTTGCGAAGCGGGGCGTGGTGGTGGTGACGATCAATTACCGCCTGGGCGTCTTCGGCTTCTTCGCCTATCCGGGACTGACGGCCGAGTCGGCGCATCACGCCTCGGGCAACTACGGCCTCATGGACCAGATCGCGGCGCTGCGCTGGGTCAGGCGCAACATCGCGGCCTTCGGGGGCGATCCGGCGCGGGTGACGGTCTGGGGGCAGTCGGCGGGGGCGATGAGCGTGGGGGTGCTGCTCGTCTCGGAGCGGGCGCACGGGCTCTTCAGCGCTGCGATTGCCAACAGCGGAATTGGATACACGAGCCTCCCGATGCCCTCGCTTGCCGAGGCGGAGGCCGCCGGCATGAAGCTGGCGGAGTCGCATCACGTTCGTGGGCTCAAGGCGCTCCGGGAGCTGCCCGCGGCCGAGCTTGCGACCTGGACGCGCTATGGCATGGGGCCGATCGTGGACGGCTGGGTGCTTTCGAAGTCGGAGCAAACGCTGCTCAAGGAGGGGGCCGGCAGCGACGTGCCGGTGCTGGTGGGCAATGTGGCGAACGACGGCCTGCTCAGCCTGCCGCGCCTGCAAACCCTGGAGGCGTGGCGCGCGTATTCGACGAGCACCTACGGACGGTTTGCCGCGGAGTACCGGACGCTGTATCCGGCGGGGGAGGCGGCGGAGATCCGCGATTCCCTGCTGGCGGCGGCGCGGGACCGGGAGCGGGTGTCGCTGTACCTGTGGGCGAAGCTGAGGCAAACGCGGGCCCGGGCGCCGATCTACACCTATTTCTTCACCCGGGGAGTGCCGTGGCCGCAGCATCCTGAGTTTGGTGCGTTCCATTCGGGTGATCTCCCGTATTTTTTCGACAACCTCGTCGTTCTGGACCGCCCGTGGACCGAGGAGGACCGTCGCCTGGCGACCGAGGCTTCGGCCTACCTGAGGCATTTCACCGCACGGGGGAATCCGAATGGCCCCGGATTGCCGGACTGGGCGCCGGTCGATCCTGCGCGGCCGGCGACGTTTGAACTCGGGGCGAACCTGCGTGCGATGCCGCTGGCGGACCAGGCGAAGGTCGACTTCTGGAACCGCGTCCTGACCTCGGATGTCGCCGCGCGGCTGCCGCTGTTCTGAGCCTGCAGCGGACGCGTGCACTGTCACGAGACCGAGGACCGGCCATTGCGAGGGTGATGTATTGGCCGGGCTCGGGTTGACCGGCGTCATAGTCACCTCCCGAGTCTCGGATCAATCGGCGATCGACTCCTTTTTCGAAAATGCAGTGACCGGAGAGGCGGCGATCGCCTCGTAGTGTTTCAGGGCCTGCCGCCACCACTCGGCGAGTCGGGCGGCAGGCGTGGACCACAGCACGTCGTGCAGCGCGATCATCGAATCGACGTCCATCATCAGCGAGAGGCGGTCATCCGGCGCGAGGGCCGCGGGCCCCTCCCGCAGGAGGGTCTCGCGCAACCCTTGGAGCCGCGCCTCCGTGGCGGCGGGCAGTTTGTCCTTGGCGCGCAGGAGGGAGACGTGGACCGCGTTCACGTAGGGATCGAGCACGGCCTGAAGCAGACCGTAGTGTGCGGCGAGCTCCGGCGGCGTCGGTTTGCGGTTGCGGCGCGAGGCAAAGCACGCGGTGAGTTCGACCAGTTCAGGGACAGGCCGGCTTTCCTCAGGAGTCTTGAACAGGCCCTCTGCGCGCAATGCGCGGCCGGCCGACGGCGATCCAGTGAGCCAGGCGAGGGGAATGGCAAGGATCAGGCCCGCGAACACAGGCGCCATCCAGAACGCGAGTTCGGGGCTGACCGCGTGGACCACCAGAAATCCCCCGAAGCCTGCCAGCGTGTGTGCCCCGAGCGCGCCGGCGATTGCGGACAGGCTGGGTTCTCCCCCGAGGGCGCGGCGCTGCGTCCGCCAGGAGATACTCCGGCCGAGCAGGGTCATCGCGAAGAACAGCGAGTGATACAGCATCAGCACGGGCGCGAGCAACGTGGAGAGCACGGTTTCCAACACCACCCCGCCGATCACGTCGGCCCGGTCGCCGAAAGCGGAGCGGAAGTCGGGCTTGCGCCAGAGTGCGACCAATGCGGCGAATTTCGGCAGCAGCAGGACGCCGATCGTGTACCAGAACAGGCATTGGGCCTGCGTCGCGTAGGACAGGTGCGCGAGGCCGGCGAGACCGTGCGCCATCCGCGGGTGCGCGGCCGTGGCATCGAACCGGGCTGCGATCACCACCGAAAGGACGAGAAACACCAACCACAGCGGCGATGCGAGATACGAGAGGATGCCCAGCGCGAAGTGCACGCGATTGGCCGGGTGAAAGCCCCGCGCGACCACCAGCCGGGCGTGCTGCAGATTGCCCTGCAGCCAGCGCCTGTCGCGCTGCGCGAATTCGACGATGTCCCCGGGGCACTCCTCATAATTGCCGTCCATCTCGGCCGCCAGCCAGACTTCCCATCCCGCGCGCCGCATGAGCGCGGCCTCCACGAAATCGTGGCTCATGATACGGCCACCGAACGGGCCCTCGCCGGGCAGTTCTGGCAGCGAGCAATGGCGGATGAATGGCTCCAGCCTGATGATCGCGTTGTGGCCCCAGTAGTTGGCCTCGCCCAGCTGCCAGTAATTCAGTCCGGCCGCGAAGACCGACCCGTAGAGGCGCCCGGCGAACTGCTGCATGCGGGCGAGCACCGTTTCGCTGTTCGCGAGGCGCGGCACGCCCTGGATGATGCCGACGCCCGGGTTGTGCTCCATCAGCTGGACCAACCTCACGATGGCCTCGCCGGTCATGATGCTGTCGGCGTCCATGACGACCATGGTGTCGTAGTTGCCGCCCCAGCGGCGGCAGAAGTCGGCGATGTTTCCCGACTTCCGGTTGATGGCGATGCGCCGCTTCCGGTAGAAAATCCGTTTCTGTGCACCGAGCCGCTGCACGAGGGCCAGCCACGCGGCCTCCTCCTCGACCCAGCGGTTGGGGTCGGTGGAGTCGCTCAGGAGAAAGAAATCCGCGTTGTCCAGCCGGCCGGTGCGCGCGAGCGACTCGTACGTGATCCGCATGCCCTCGACCACGCGATCCACGTCCTCGTTGCAAATTGGCATGACCACCGCCGTGCGCGCCTTCACGGGCCGTGCCTCCTCGTCCGGTGAGAGCGCATCGGTGATGCGACACGGGTCGCCTCCGCGGGAAAGTTGAAAACAGCCGATTAGGGCCTGCGCCGCGCCCAGAGCGATCAGGACGGACAGCACCGAGAACACCGCGAGATGGAGCACCCTCCAGACATCGTATCCGGTTCTCCAATGCAGGTCCGCCATCAGCAGCACGGCTGGTCCCGCGATCAGGACGACCAGTAGAATCAAGCGGTGCCGGCGGCGGGAAACCTCCCGCCTGTCGAGTCCGGCGGGATCGAAACGCGACAGAATCATCGTTCAGTGCAGGACAACCCAGGCGACGCCGAAGAGACCGAGCAACGACAGCCAGGCGGCGGCCTCGCGCAGGGAACGCCAGACTCGGGACGCGAGCTGGAGCGCTCCCGCCGGCCTCCGGAGACCGAAGACGAGTTCGGCAGTGGGCATGGTGCGCAGGCTCAGCTCAGGCCCGGGCTCGAAGGCATTCCCGGCCAGCGAGGCGGTGAGTGGATGGGGCAGCGGCTCCGGCGCGAGAAAGGTGTCGGCCCATTGCGTGGGGAAATCGGCCAGGACTAGGGCGAGACGCCCTTCGGCGCGGACGCGGGCATCCGACCAGGGGCCCCAATCTCCGGCCCTTGCGAACCATTCGCCGATCCTGGCGCGCGTGACGTGCATCGCGGCCTCGACCGGCTCCTCCCAGGGGAAGGCGAGGACGCGCTCGGCAGCCTCCTGCAAGATTGTGGAGGCGTGATGGTTGAGTCGGACGCGACTTTCGAGCTGATGTGCGCGAAGATAGCTTTCTACGCGCAGAAAGGCTTCATCCCAAGCGGGATCCGCAGGCAACGCAGTCGCGGCGTACGGGTATGGTTCTTGACGGTCGGATTGCATGCGTGAGTGGCGCCGGGCTGGTGTGCCGACAGTAAGGTTAGATCGGGGAGGATTCCGACAGTTCCAGACCTATTCAGGCCGCGAAAGCCGCTGATGGATAGTGCCTTGAGCTACTCGACCCAGCTCGAGATTCGGTCCCGAGGAATTACGGAGATCAGGTGCTCGAATGAGCGAATCTTATCGGGAGCGTGTCTGGATTAGGCGTCGCGGATCTTTCGGGCGGCGGGCCAGGCACTGCCTAGTGTACGCTCCATTCGAAGAGCGATGGGATCGGAGCCTTCGGGGCGTCGGGGAATACGAGCCGCAGGTAGCGGGCGGTTCCGGCGGCGTCGATCTGGACGGGCGAACCGGTGGCCGGCTGGCGGGTGAAATCGGCCACTGCCGTCCAGTGGCGTCCGTCGGGTGAGGACTCGAGCATGAACCGATAGGATTTCCAAGCGTACTCGAAGCGTAGGTCCTGGCGTGCGAATCGCACCTCCCGACCGAGGTCGAGCTGCAACCAGGCGCCGTGCGAACCGGGGGCGGCGGACCAGCGGGTGGCGTAGTTGTCGTCGACCGCGAAGCCTGCCCGGGTGTGCGGGCCGCAGGTTGAGGCCGTCGCGTGCGCCCCGAAGGCGAGGCTGGTCGCTTCGTCCCTGCCCTGGACGAGCGATGGGCCCGCGTGGGAAGGGACGACGGCATGGATCTGTCCTTGAGCCGTGAATACGATCGGGTCGATGCACACCTGCCGTCCGATGAAGCGGGGATCGAAGGGAATGCTCTGGCGGTGGTAGAGGATGTAATCGCGTCCGCCCAAGTGGAGGATTCCATTGTGGCCGGGGCTGACGATGTTTTCGGAGCGATGGGTTGAGAGGATGGGACTGTTTGCGCCCTCGACGAAGGGGCCGAACGGAGTCTTGCCCATGGCGTAGCGCACGCAGTACGTGTCCTCCGTCGTCTTGCCGGCCGAATACAGCAGGAAGTACAGGCCGTGGCGTTTCACGAGGATGGGGGCTTCGAAATAATGGGCGGGCGTGACGTCGTGCACGGGGCCGTCGAGCGTGGCCATGTCCGGCTTCAGCTTGGCCGCCCAGCAGCGTCCGTTGACCCAGTTCCAGCCGGAGCCCCAATACACGTAGGCCTGGCCGTCGTCGTCGAGGAAAAGCTCGGCGTCGATCATGTGGTAACCCGGGCGGAAGTTGGCTGGGATCATCGGGCGGTTGCCGAGGGTATTGCGCCAGGGCCCGAGGGGATTGTCGGCGACACCGGCCCAGATCTCGCTTCCGACGGAGACGACCATGTGAAATTTGCCATCGCGGCCTCGAAGCACGGACGGGGCCCACACCATGGCGCCGAGGGAGGTCGGGCTGGTGCAGGCGCGCTTGGTGGGCCAGTTCAGCGTGTGGTAGGTCCAGTTCCGGAAATCGGGGGACTCCCAGCATCCGAGCGTGTCGCCGCCCCAGGGGTCGATCGTGGCGTAGATGTAGGCGTGGCCTTGATACGCCAGCACGGTCGGGTCGGCGTAATAGCCCGGAAGGATGGGGTTGCCGGAGCGGGGCGCCTGGCCGGCGAGGAGCGGCGGGGGTGGCGTTACGGGGGCAAGGACGGACGCCGTCGCGGAGCAGGCGAGGGCGGCGAGGATCGGGAGCAGCGCCAGGCGGACGGCGTTTTTAAGAGGGTGGGAGGGGCGGAGGGGCATGGTTGGGAGGGCGGCGTTTCCGTTGCGGAAACCCGGGGATGGGCGGGCCAGCGTCGTGGATAACCGCGGCACGCCGGATTGCAGCACGGGAATGCCCACTCTTTCGGGTGATTGCCGCCGACCGAACGTCGGGCCTGCCGGCGCGTCAGGTGGCCTGGCGAACGCGTGGGGCGAGCTGAAGAATCTGACGGGTCACGTCCGCGATGTTGTAGAGCAGCGTGAGCTGGTGGCGCGGCACGCCGGGCTGGCCGGCGCGCGCCTCGCGGCGGAGTTCGTCGAGCAGGGGACCGGGCGGCCGCGGGGCATCGCCGTCGGAGACGCCGTGGGCGCCGGCGGCGTTCTCAAGCACGCGGAGCACGTCGTCGGCGAGCGGCGGAGGCGTGCCGGCGGCCGTGGATTGCAGGCGGTGGGCGCCGAATGCGGAAACGTAGGAGAGGAGCGCGTGGTTGAGGTAGGTGAGTTCGAAGGCCTGGTCCAGGAACTGCCGTCGCCTGCGCGGCTCGCGCTGCATGTCCTGCCAGGCGAGCACGAGGGCGTTGTCGGCGCGATGGGCTGCGCGACGGGCGATCCGGTAGGCGAAATCGTCGTCGGTTGCCGGCATGCGGTACGCGTCGAGGATCGCCCGCAGGTAGGCCGCGTTTTGGCGGAGGGCGGTGTCGAGCAGGCCGGGGAGGCGTCTGTACTGCCAGTCGGGCCAGAGCAGGCGCACCGAAGCGTAGGCGAGGGCGGAGCCGATCAGCGTGTCGACGAGCCGGGGGATCATGAGTGCGACACCCTGGTGGGAGACCAGGTTGAAGGCGCAGAGCACGAAGGTGGTGATGAAGACGACGGAGACCGAGTAGTTCTTCTTCAACCACACGAAGAACGCGAAGGCGGAGGCCAGCATGAAGAGCAGCTCGCCCGCGGTCGTGGGCAGCAGCTGCACGAAGAGGACGCCGCCGACCACGCCGGTGAGCGTGCCGAGGACGCGTTGGGAGAGTTTTCGTCGCGTTTCGCCGAACGTGGGCTGGAGCACGAACAGGCAGGTGAGGACGATCCATTCGCCCTTTCGCACGTGAGCCGTCTGGGACAGGGCGAACCCGGCGAGGAAGCAGAGACTCAGGCGCACCGCGTGGCGGAGGCGGGGGTTGTTCCAGGTGAGCTGGTCCCTGAGGCGGTCGGCCAGCGAACGCTGGTCGCGGGCGAGGCGCGGGGCGACGCGGCGGACGAGGTCGTCGCTCAGGTTTTGAAGCGAGTGATGGGATCGTTCGAGATTGGTGAGGAGCAGGGCGAGCGGCGAGTCGAGGGCGCCGGGCGTGCGTGCGAGCCGTTCGTTGAGGACGTCGACGAGCCACTGGAGCGACACCGGGTGCTGGTAGGGCACTCCGGTCAGGAGGCTCGTCGAGAACTGGCGGACGGCGCCGGCGAGTTGAAGCAGGAGCTGGCTGATGCCCTCGAGCAGCTCGCGGTTCCCGGGCGTGTGGCTGAGGAGATCGTAGCGCTCGTGGCTTGACGCGGCGCGTTCGTGGAGTCCCTGCAGGAGCATGAAGTATCGGAGGCAGGGCAGGAGGGGCTCGTCGTCGGCGAGCGCGTCGCGGTAACTGTTCAGGACGTCGCGGCAGTGATCCAGGGCGGCGACGACCTTCACGTTCTGGAACGCGAGCTGGTTGCGGACCGTCGCCTGTGTTTTGCGATCGCTGGGAAACAGCCGGGCCTTCAGCTCCATGTAGCGGGCGAGGTCCTGGAATCCGCGGGCCAGCTGCTGCTCGAGCACACGCCAGGGGTGCAGACACAGAAGCAGGAGGGAGAACAGACCGTAGACGAGTGCACCGGAGGTCAGGAGGATCGGCTGCCAATACCAGGCGGGGCTGATGGCCGCGCCGATCATCGCGTAGATGCCGATGAGGATCGCCCCGAAGGTGACCCCGCGGTAGCGCTCGCTCAGTCCGCCGATCAGCAGGTATCCGATTGTGGATACACTCAGCCCGATCCCGAGAAGGAGGGGGTAGGGATGGAGCACGGAGACCGAAAGGCTCGAGAGGCCGAAGGCGACGACCTTCAGGGCGAGCGACTTGATGCGTCCCTTCGGGTGGTCGTCGGTTTCCGAGAGCGCGCCGGCCAGGGCGCCGAGCGCGAGAGAAACCGCAAAGAAGGGCCTGCCCAGCAACACCAGCGGGATCGACAGCGCGGCGATCACGAACGTGGCCTTCGTGGCGAGCTGCCGGTCCGGTTCGCTCCAGAACGCACGGCGTGCGGGCTCGTACCAGGATTGCCGCCCGAGCCAGCCGGAGAGGTGTGAAAGGACACGTTTCAAGAGACTTGAGGGCATTGTCTTATGGCCCACGCATTACGGATCGAACGTACCGGCCGGCTTCCACGGCAGACAAGCTACTTCGACCGTCGAATCTGCCGCGGCAATGAGAAGGGCACTTTCCTGTTGCTTTCCCAAAGGAGAGGTCGCTTTCCTGTTGGAAACCCAAAGGAGACGACCATCCGGCCTTCCATGAAATCCAAGAAAGACGTCCAGCAGGGGACCCTTGCGCTGATGGTTCTCAAGACCCTCGAAATCCTCGGCCCCCTGCACGGTTATGGCATCGCGCGCCGCATCGAGCAGATCAGCGGCGACCTGCTCGCGGTGAATCAGGGCACCCTTTATCCGGTGCTGCTTCGACTCGAGCAGGAGGGGGCGATCGCCTCGGACTGGGGCGCGTCGGAGAACAATCGTCGCGCGCGATTCTATCGCCTGACCGCAGCCGGGCGAAAAGCCTTGTCCGCCGAGAAGCAGGAATGGGAGAGCACGGCGGCCCTGATGGCGCGCTTCCTGGAGACGGGGCCGGAGGATCTCGCGTGAGGAACTGGAGGCGGTGGCTGGCGCGGTGCCTCGGCCTCGTGTCGCGCCGGCGCGGTGACGCGAGGGTGCGGGAGGAGATCGACGCGCACCTGGCGATGCTTGCTGAGGAACACGAGCGCGCCGGCCTTGCGCCTGACGAGGCGCGCCGTCGCGCGCGGCTCGACTTCGGTTCGGAGGATGCCACGCGCGAGGCATGCCGGGACCAGGAGAGTCTGCCGTTGGTCGAGGACCTGATTCAGGACCTGCGGTTTGCCTTCCGAATGTTGCGCAAGTCGCCCGGATTTTCGGCACTGGTGGTGATCACCCTGATGCTGGCGATCGGTGCCAACGTGGTGGTTTTTGGCGTCCTGAACGCGGTGATCCTGCGTCCCTTGGATGTGCGCGACCCCGCCGGCCTGTATCAGGTGCGCCTCGACACGTGGACGCTGGGGAGACTTCTGACGACATCCTATCCCGCATTCGAGGCGTATCGTCGGAGGAACACGACGTTCAGCGGCATGGTGGCGTTCAACGCCTATTCGCACGCCGCCCTCGTGAGGCCTGGCCAGGCGGTGCGGGAGGTCCACGGCAGCGAGGTGTCCGGGGGCTACTTTGATCTTCTCGGCGTGACGCCCGAACTCGGGAGCTTTTTTCATGCAGGGGACGTGCACGGACCGAACTCCGCGCCATATGTCGTCCTCAGCTACGGGCTGTGGCGAAGCGCGTTCGACGCCGACCCTGGAGCGATCGGATCGGTTGTGGAGCTCAACCGGCATCCGTTCACCGTCGTAGGTGTTGCACCGCCGCGATTCCACGGCACGGAGCAGTTTGCCTGGCCGGACTATTGGATTCCGATTGCGAATCAGGAGCAGGTGAATGGGTGGGATTACCTGCATGACCGGTCGCACCATGTGACGGTGGTGGGGCGGTTGAAGCCCGGGGTGACTCCCGTTCAGGCGGCCGGAGACCTGAGTGCGATCTCTGCGGAACTGGCGCGGGCGTATCCGAAAACCGACTCCGCTGTCTCGATACGGCTGGTGCATCCGGGCCTGTATGGCGACGACGGTGATCTCATCCGCGCCTTCCTGTATGGAGTCACGGCCCTGGGCCTCCTGGTCCAGGTGGCGGCGTGCGCGAATCTGGCCAGCCTGTTTGTCGCTCGCGCGGCGGACCGACAGCGTGAGTTGGCGCTCCGGATGGCGCTCGGGTCGAACCGAGGCAGGCTGATGCGCCAGCTCCTCACCGAGGCGTCGATCGTGGCGTCGCTTGGCGGGGCGGCCGGGCTTTGTGGCGCGGCGTTCCTGTTGGCTGCATTAAACCGGTGGCGCCCTGCGTTCGGTCATATCGCGGTGGCGGTGGACGGCCGGGTGGTCCTCGTGGGTCTGGCACTCACGCTTGGGAGCGCGTTGGTGCTGGGACTCATCCCGGCGCGGCAGGTTTGGCGGAGCAGTCCGTTGACGCTTATCAAGGGAGGCGTAGCGGAGGCGCGGCGCAGGCGGTGGTTGAATCTTGGTGATTTGCTGCTCGGGGCGCAGATCACGATCTGCACCGTGCTCGTCACTGCGTCCCTGGTGGCGTTTTCCGGCATGCGGCGCACCTTGCGGACCCCGCTGGGATTCGAGCCGTCGGGCGTGGTCCTTGCCGGGGTCAATTTGGGTGAGATCGGAATGCACGATCGGGCGGCGGCGGAAAAGGAAAGGGCGATGCTCGATGCGGCGCGGGGCGTATCCGGTGTGACCGCGGTTGGGGCGGTGAGCAGCGCGCCATTGGACGGGTGGATGCGGGGGATACTGGTTTACCGCGAGGGTGCGACAGACCTCACCCCTGCAGGCGCGGTGCTGTCGACGTACGTGTACCTGGTGTCGCCGGGATATTTCGTGGCTGCGGGCACGCGTCTGACGCGAGGGCGGGACGTGACGTGGAGCGACGGCTCGAATGCACCGCAGGTGGCGGTGGTCAACGAGACCTTCGCCCGCAGAGTGTGGGGTGAAGTGTCGCCACTGGGGCGCACAGTTACGATCTGGGGGAGGCGAACCGAGGTGGTTGGCGTGGCCCAGAATGGAAAGTATCATGACCTGGCGGAAACGCCGCAGCCGGCGGTGTACCTGCCGATGACCCAGCATGAGACGGACAACGTGACCCTGGTTGTGCGTTCGGACCGCGCGTCGAACGAGACGGAGGTTGCGCTGCGTCGGGCGCTGGGTGCGGTGGAACCGGACGTGCCGTTGGTGTTGCGCAGCTGGCCAGCCGCGTTGGCGGGAGTGCGATTTCCGGCACAAGCGGGGGCGGCGGCCCTGGGCAGCCTGGGAGGGCTGGCTGCGATGCTTGCGGTGACGGGCATCTTTGGCATGGCGGCCTATGACGTGAGCAGGCGCCGCAGGGAATTCGGCATCCGGGCTGCCTTGGGCGCCCGGCGTGGACAGGTGATTGCTTCGGCGGTGGGGCGGCCCCTGGCGCTTCTCGGAGTGGGGGCAATTATTGGACTGCTGGCGGGACTCTACCTGGGGCGCCTGTTGCGTCACATCGTGTATCAGGCAGACCCCGCCAGCGTGGGGATCCTGTTCGGTTCCGTGGTGGCGATGATTCTGGTGGGAGTGGTCGGGGCCGCGCTGCCGGCCCGGCAGGCGGCCGCGGTGGAGCCGGCGGCACTCATGAAAGAGGACTAGCAGGGATTCCCCCAGTGGAAAACGGCGTGTTAGGAACCAATGGCACACGCCTTTGCTCGATACGTCCGGCGGGTGGTGTCGACGATAGAGCAAGGTTTTGGAGGATTGGGCTCGACGGCCCAATGGCTGGGTTTTGAAACCCTTGAGGTTCCTGGTCTCTCCCCAACTCCTTACCCGTCGGATCGATGAAAAAGCCCCTCTCTCCCAGACTCCTCCTGTCGGCGCTGCTCGTTGTCGCCTGCGCCCCGTTTGCTGTCGCGCAAAAGCCGGATACGCCGCTCTACCTGGATCCCGCGCAGCCGCTGCCCGCGCGGATACACGACCTGGTGTCGCGCATGACGCTCGAGGAGAAGGCGTCGATGATGCAGAACACCACGCCGGGCGTTCCGAGGCTGGGGATTCCGCGTTACGACTGGTGGAGCGAGGGACTGCATGGCGTGGCCAATGCCGGCTTCGCGACGGTCTTTCCGCAGGCCATCGGCCTCGCGGCGATGTGGGATGCGCCGTTGCAGGAGCGGATCGGGCACGTGGTCGGCGTCGAGGGGCGCGCGAAATACAACGGTTACGGTCCCGACCTGCGAGGAACCCGGTTCCACGGCCTGACGTTCTGGTCGCCCAACGTGAACATCTTTCGCGATCCGCGCTGGGGGCGCGGGCAGGAGACCTATGGCGAGGATCCGTTCCTGACCTCCCAGCTTGGAGTCGCCTTCGTGCGCGGCATCCAAGGGGACAATCCTCGGTACCTGCTCGCGGGTGCGTGCGCCAAACACTTTGCGGTGCACAGCGGGCCGGAGCCGCTGCGCCACGGCTTCAACGTGGATCCGGTGAAGGCCGACCTCTACGAGACCTACTTTCCCGCCTTCGAGGCGCTCGTGCGCCGGGCGCATGTGGAGGTCGTGATGACCGCCTACAACTCGCTCTACGGCACGCCTTGCTCGATCAATCCGCTACTCTACGGTTCGCTGAAAGACTGGGGCTTTGATGGACAGGTGACCTCGGACTGCGGCTCGGTTGACGATCTGGTTTACTCGTACAAACGCGCGAAAAACCAGGCCCAGGCGCAGGCGATGGTACTCAAGGCGGGCATGGACGTGACCTGCGGCGCGGCGTCGCAGGGAATCGTGAAAGCGGTGCAGGAGGGCCTGTTGCCCGAGGCGGTTGTGAACGAGCGCGTGAGCGCGCTGCTGCGCACAATGTTCCGACTCGGGTTTTTCGACCCGAAAGGCATGGATCCCTACGCGTCGATCAAGCCCTCGGAAAACGATACGCCGGCCCACGCGGCGCTGGCGCTTCATGCGGCGCGCGAAGCGATCGTGCTGTTGAAAAACGACGGCGTGCTTCCGCTGCAGGTCGCCAAATATCCCCGCATCGCCGTGATCGGCCCGAACGCATCGTCCGTGCCCGCGCTGGTTGGAAACTACAATGGCACTCCGTCGGCGCCGGTGACGGTGCTCGCGGGGATCAGGGCCGCGCTCGGATCCGCGGCGCAGGTCGACTATGCGCATGGCTGCGACTATGCCGACTTGAGGGTCGCGGTACGCCCGGTGGCGACGGGTTGGTTTCACGGCGAGTATTTTTCGAACCCGACTCTGTCGGGCAGTCCAATCGCGACGCGCTCGGACCGGCCGATCTTCCTCGATGGGACGGCCGCCACGGATCACGAGGGCCGTGCGCTGCCCGACGGCGTGCCGGGCCGCGGCATCTCCGTCCGCTGGACCGGGAACCTCCAGACGAACCTGGGCGGCGCGTATGGCCTGACAGTCCGCGTCCGGGGCGGAGTGCGGCTGATGGTCGACGGGAAAACGGTGATCGACTCCTGGACTCCCGCGCCTAGGCAGAGCGGTGAGGAGCGGGTGGTCACGGTGACGCGGGACCTGCCGGAGAACGCGAGCCTGCCATTCACGCTCGAGTACGTGCAGGGTGCGGGACCGGCGAAGATCGAGTTCGAGTGGAGTTCACCGCCCGCCGAATCCGGCGAGGCGCAGGCGCTCACGGTCGCGAAGGCGGCGGACCTGATTGTTTACGTCGGCGGAATTTCCGCCGAACTCGAGGGCGAGGAGATGAGCGTGCCATATGTCGGGTTCAAGGGCGGGGATCGCGAGACAATTGAACTACCCGCCGTGCAGCGTGCGTTGTTGCGCAAGCTGGTCGCGCTCGGCAAGCCGGTCGTCTATGTGAACCTTTCGGGCAGTGCGGTCGCGATGCCCTGGGCCGCGGAGCACGTCGACGCTCTCGTCCAGGCCTGGTATCCCGGCGAGGCGGGTGGCACGGCGGTGGCGGACGTACTGCTGGGGAAGGTCAATCCCTCGGGCCGCCTGCCGGTGACCTTCTACCGGTCGACCAAGGATCTGCCGCCGTTCACGGATTATGCGATGGCGGGCCGCACGTATCGGTATTTCCACGGGAAGCCGCTGTTCCCCTTCGGTTTCGGCCTGAGCTACACGCATTTCACGTATTCAAACCTTCATGTCGTCCGCGAGCCGGGTGACGCGCTCTCGGTGAGCGTGGATGTCACCAACTCCGGTGATCGCGACGGCGACGAGGTGGTCCAGCTCTACGCCACGCCGCCGGCTGCCTCGCATCCGAGGGAGAGCGAAGCGCTGTGCGGCTTCGCCCGGGTGCACCTGGCGAGGGGCGAGACGAAAACCGTGACCATCGCCGTGCCGGCAACCGCCCTGCGGCGCTGGGATGACAAGGCCAACGCCTACGCGATTCCCAGCGGAGCGTGGACGCTGCGCGCCGCTGCATCGTCCGCGGACATCCGGCTGACGACGAAGGTCGAGCTCTGAGCCCGGGGCTGGCGCCGCCGGCGCGGGTGGCGGGCAGGCTTTCCGGAAGGGCCCAGGACATCGCTGGCACCTCAGGATGGTAGGGCGGATTGTCCCCAATCCGCCGAGCCTGCCGCGGATATAGCCGCAGGCCATGTCCCGGCAGGCCGCCGCGGTTGGAGAAAGCGGCGGATTGAGGATAATCCGCCCTACCGAAGTTGGACTTGCGAGTGCCGGGTCTTCGCAATTTTGCATTCGAAATCCGAAGGCCGTCGCCGCCTCATTCGGAGCGGAGCAGGCCCGCGACGTCGGCGCGGGTGGCGCGATAGGCGGGAATGGCGCCGGCGAGTGCGGCGGTGAGCAACAGGACGACGCAGACGGCCGCGATCATCAGCGGATCCTCGGGGGAGGTCTGGTAGATCAGGCTCTGAATATACCGTGTCAGCGCGAAACCACCCGCGAGACCGAGCACAAGGCCGATGACCGCGAGCACGAGACTCCGGCGGACGACGAGCGTGATGAGATGCCCGCGGGTCGCGCCGAAGGCGAGGCGCACGCCGAATTCGCCCATGCGGCGGTCGACCGTGTAGGCGAGCACCGAGAACATGCCGACGAGCGTCAGCAGCGCAGCGATGGCCGACAGGACCTTGAGCACTGAGGCGCTCATGCGCTCGGCCCAAAGCTGGGTCTCAATGACTTGGTTGAGCGGCAGGACCTGGTTCACGACGAGGTGGGGATCATAGTCGTAAAGTGCGCGGCGAACCTGTCCCTCGAGCGCCACGGTGGGGGCGCCGGCGGTGCGCAGGATGAATGTGTTGAAGGTGACGGGCCCCCAGGTCTCGGGACCATAAATCCACGGACCCGGCTTGTCGCGCAGCGTGGCGCGAACGTCCCGCACCACGCCCACCACGTGCCAGCCAAGCCAGGATTTCGACGTGCCCTGCGCGATCTTGGCGGGACGAATGAACTGACCGACCGGATCGGCGTGGGGAAAGAGCATCTCGGCGAGAGACTGGTTGATCATCACGTCGTCGTCTTTGCGCTGGGACAGCCATTGGCCGAGAATGAGCGTCAGACCGTGGGTGGCCTGAAAGGCGCCCCCCAGGTTGGACTCTCCGACCTCGAGTGTGGACCCGTCGGGACGGAGTATCCCAGTTCCGCCACGATTGATTCCGGAGAGCAGGATGTCGTTGCCGAATCCGACGGCGCGGACGCCGGGGAGGTGGGCCAGCACCGAAGAAATCTCCCGCAGCCGGTTCAGACGAGCGACGTTGTCGGTCGGATACGACGGGGGAAAGATGAGCTGCACCTTGGTCTTGTTCGAAGGGTTGAAACCGAGGTCGACCTTGTCGAGTTTCTGGAATGTCCGGACCATGAGCCCGGCTCCGGACAACAGGATGACGGCAAAGGCTGCCTGGAGCACGACAAACGCTCCGCGAAGCCGGGCAAGTCCGGGGCTCTCCCCGAGCGCGGCTCCGCCGTCCTTGAGGCCCGCGTGAATCGGAGTCCTGAATACGTGGATCAACGGTGGCACCGCGGTCAGCAGTCCGGTGAGGACCGCAAGCCCGCCCAGGACGAGGATAGTCCTGGATCCAAGCACCCAGGTGGACCAATTCAATTGGATGACGGAATCGCCCGTCGCGCGGAGAAGGAGGGGGAACAGCCAGTTCGCCACGAGTGCCCCCGCGAGAGCTCCGAAGATGGAGAGGACCAGCCCTTCCAGGAGCAGCAGTCGCGCCACATGCCAGCGTCCGCCGCCCAACGCGAGCCGGATGCTCAGCTCGCGGCGCTGGCCGAGCATTCGAACGAGCATGAGATTGGAGACGTTGAGACAGGCGATCGCGTACAGGAAGCCGACTGCGGCAAGCAGGGTCCAATACACTTTGAACTGCATCAACTGCCTGTTGACCTGGGAAAGCGTGGAAAGGACGACCCGGTCGTGTCCGACGAAATCGCGCATGAAGACGGGAACGTCGATCTTTGCGTTCTGGAGCATATCCCTGACGGCAGCGGGCGTCTGTCCCGGGCGCAGCTTTCCAAGAATCCATGTCTCGGGCATCCAGGGAGTGGCGGGATTCACCCGGTAGACGAGGGGACGGTAGAGGTCGGAATAGAAGTAGACGGGCAGTTCCTGGTCTGGCTTGAGCACTCCGACGACGGTGCAGAGGTCGTCGCCGACCTGGAGCTGCTTTCCAAGGGCGTCAGGCGCGCCGCCGAGGTATTTTTGCCAGAAATTGTAGCTGATGATCACTACATGGTCCGCACCTTCCGTCGCCTCGCCGGGCAGGAAGTTGCGCCCGAGGGCCGGTTGGACGCCGAGCATGGGAAACAGATTGGGAGAAATCCCCTGCCAACTCGTCTCCACCGGGCGCCCGTTCACAAGCACGTTTCCACTCATGTACGCGACCTTGCCGTATTCGCTCATTGCTGACGAACGCTCGTAGGCGTCGACCATGAACGGAAACCTCAAGGGCATGTAGAGGCCATTGCCGTTCCGGCCGCCGATGAGGTAGACTCCATCGGGGAAGCGGTTCACCGAGAACAGCACGCGGTCGGCGACGCTGAAGATCGCGGCGGCGGCGCCGATGCCGAGGGCGAGCGTCAGCACGGTCACGAGCGTGAACGTGCGGTTGCGTATCAGGGACCTGAGGACAAACCGAAGGTCGGAGAGCATGGCTGGGAGGCTGCAGATGGCTGGACTGAAGCCATCGCAGGGGGGAGCCACGGCGGCTGGTGGTCGGCCAGCATGCGGTTCGGATGATACGTAGCCAGCCCCAAGTATCGAGCTCTCGGAGTGCGCCGGTCCGAGCGCACCCCGGGCGGAAGCGGCCCCGGTCAGGGCTTGAACAGCGACAGATCGACGGCGTCGGCCAGTCGGCGGGCGCCCGCGTCGTTCGGATGCAGGTGATCCCCGCTGTCCACGGACGGAAGCATCCGGTCCGGGTGCGCGGGGTCGCGCAGCGCCGCGTCGAAATCGATCACCGCGTCGAAGGCATGGGAGGTTCGTATCCATTCATTGATCACCTGGCGGGCCTTCTCGAGCCGGGGGCTGGCATAGAAGGAGCGGCCGCAGGGCGTGATGGTGGCGCCGTAGACGCGGAAGCCGCGGTCATGGGCCTGGACGATGAGCTGCTGGTAGGCGCGGATGATTTCTCCGGCGGTCACCTTGCCGCCGCCCAGGTCGTTGATTCCCTCGAACACGATCAGCCAGCGGGCACCGGGCATCGCCAGGACGTCGCGGTCGAGGCGTGCGATTGCGGTCTCGCCGATTCCGCCGCGCCAGACAGCGCCGCCGCCGATGCCCTGGTTCAGCACGCCGATGTCGGCGAGGCTCTTGTCCGCCCGGAGGCGCGCAGCGAGCAGGTCGGGCCAGCGGCGGTTTTCGCCCTCGGTCGAGCCCTTGCCGTCCGTGATGGAATCCCCGAGGCAGACGATCGCCGCTGAGTTCGACGGGGCGAGCACGTCCACGCCGCAGAGGAAGTACCAGCTCTCGGTCTTGACCGCCTGCGGCAGGTCGGGGGCGCTTACGTCATCGCCCTTGGCGACGTAAACGAAGCAGCGCGCGGAGCGATGTCCAGTGACCCATTTCGCGGTGTCCCGGACATGGAATGTCACCGCAAGGTTTGATCCGGCGGAGAGGTCAAAGGCGACCGGATCGGACACCAGGAGCTCGCCCCGGTAAAACGTCACCGAGCCGAGGCCGTTGAAGGTGACGACATGACGCGTGGCGGTGTCGATCCTGGCTCCGCCTTCCGAACGCGCGATCTCCACGTGGTCGATGGTGAGGCCGTCCCTGTCAAAACCGCCGAGCGCGTCCGAGATCCGGATACGCAGGCTGGAGCCTCCGATGGAGACATGGACGACCTGGCGCACCGTCGAATCGACCAGCCCGGGCGGATTGGGCGGCATCAGTGCGGGTTCGACGGCCTGGGCGGATGCGGCCCAAGTGCCGACCCAGTGTGCGGGGGCGGCGGCCGGCGAAGCTTGGGCTTCCGCGAGCGGCGCGACGAGAAGCGTGGTCGCCAGGAATGCCAAGGCTTGAAGGGCCGGCCGCGATGTGAGGCGGCGGAGGGACGAGGAGCGGAACGGGGATATCATGACGGGTTGTGTTTTCAGTTTCTTGAGGGAGGTGGGTATTCGAAGGACCACGACATCAGTCCTGGCATCGGTCATGGCAAACGAGCTGAGTCCGTTCGATGGATTGAGTCGACAGGGTCCATGCGCGGGTGAGCCATCGATGAGCCGGAACGATGGAATCCGCCGGCGCGAATTTCAGCGCTCACGGGTTTCGGAAATCGGCAGCATCGTGTGTGTTGATTTCGGTGATGGTCAACTGCACCGGTCAACGGGCAGGGTAGAGGGCGAGGGCGAAGTCGGTCGGGGCGTTCTTGGGGCCCTTTGCGAGCGCCTGGTCACGATAGGCGGCGCCCTCGGGATAGACGTCGGAGCGGCTTTGGCGCCAGAAGAGCGGAGCCGAGCCGCGGGCGCCGGCCAATTCGAACGCGTAGCGGTGGCCGGCTTTCAGGTGCACCCGGTTGGAGCCCGAGAAATCGATGTTCAGGATGCCGGGCGCGAGCACGGCGCAGGCGACGGTCAGGCCGGCGCCGTCGCCGAGCAGGTCGCGGCCGGTCGTGTAGGATGGAAGCTCGGAGGCCGGTGTGGCCGGCCCGAGGTCATAGAGCGCGAGTTTCAGCGGGGTGGACGGCGAGGTGCCGAAGCCGTCGCCGGCGTAGAGGGCGATGCGCCCGAGCCGGATGTCGCGGTGAGGGACGAAGGTCTGGGCGATGCTGGTGGCTCCGGGGTTGCCGTTGAGGCTTGCGGGGTCGGGCGTCTGCCAGAACGGGTTTTGGACCGTGGCAAGCGCCGGCTTGCCGGGCCAGGTGGCCGGATAGAAATCGGACGTGGGAACGACCGCGACGCCTGGCGAGGTCACACCCAGGTCCGGCGCTGCGGGACGAACATAGGGGGCGGGGTGGGGAGGCACGCTCACGCCCGCCTCGGTCTGGGTGATCGGCTGGATCGTGCCGTCGGGGTTGTAGTAGAGATATTCGATACAGACGGCGCGCCGCCCGAGTCCGCCAGTCTCGCCGTCGGGCAGGGTAAGCCCGGCATAATGATAGAAGAAATAGGACTGGCCCTTGAAATCGTCGATGATGCCCGGGTGGATCGTGTAGCTGTTTTTGGCCGACCCGGTAATGATGCCACGATAGGTCCAGGGCCCAGTGATCGCGGGTGCCGTCGCGTAGCAGATCTTTTCCCAGTAGCCCTGGTGGGCGAAGGCGGCATAGGTGAGATAATACATGCCGCCGTGTTTCGAGAGCCAGGGGCCCTCGGTGTAGTTGGGAACGGCGATACGACGGATCGGCCCGTCGAGTTCGGTCATGTCGGGCTTCAACTTCGCGAGGTAGCAGGTGGGATTTCCCCAGGACAGCCAGGCGGTGCCGTCGTCGTCGATGAAGACCGTCGGGTCGATGTCGTCCCAGGGATAGGGGCTGGGTGTCATGTCGTCAGTGACGAGCGCTGACCCGCGCGCATCGACGAAGGGGCCGGTGGGCTTGTCGGACACCGCCACGCCGATCGCCATGCCGGGATGCGAGGCGTCGTGCCGGACGGCGGCATAGAAATAGAATTTTCCGTTTCGTTCGATCGCCTGGGACGCCCAGGCGTCGCGCGAGGCCCATTTGAAGTCCGTCACGCGCATGATAGGACCGCGGGGAGTCCAGGTTTTCATGTCCGTGGACGAGAAGCAGAGCCAGTCCCACATCGTGAACATTTCCTTTCCGCGGGCCTGGTCGTGTCCGGTGTACAGATACACCGTGTCGCCGACGACGAGCGGCGCGGGGTCGGCGGTGAAGACGTCGCGTGAGATGGGGTTGGTGCCGGGGACGCGTGGCACGGCGCCACGGAGCAGCGGGGAGGCGAGGCAGAGGGCGGCCAGGGCGGCCGGGACCTTGCTGAAAAGGCGGCTGAACATCGAGGGCGTCTGTTGAGGCGAGTTGATCGGGGCCAAATGGTTCGGGGCGCCGGGGCGGTTCAGCGGAAGATGCGCTGGACGAAATGATAGAGATTGTCGCCCCAAGTGTGGGCGTCGTGGCCGGAAGCATCGATGTTCCAGATGTGGGGCACCTGATGTGCCTTCAGGTAGCGGTGGACGCCCTGGGAGATGCGAATGAGGCCGTCGCGGTTTCCGCTGGAGAGGTACAGCAGCTTGAGTTCGCGCCGTGCCGCGGCCGGATCGGGCAGAAGCTTGGCGGGCGGCTCCGTGTTGGGAGCGGAGGAGAAGGCGCCGAGCCACGCGAACGTGCCGAGATGAGAGAGGCCGATATCGAGCGTCTGGCCGCCGCCCATCGAAAGGCCCGCGAGGGCGCGGTGGAGGCGGTCGGTGTAGGTGGAGTACTTCGCCTGGACGGCGGGAATCAGGTAGTGGAGCAGGTCCGGCTGGAACCGGGCGAATCCCGCGACGTTCCGAGGCGTGAAGGGGTTTCCGATGGCACGATCGTCGGGCAGGGCGCGCCCGTTGGGGAAGACGACGATCATCGGCACCATGCGGTCCTTGGCCAGGAGGTTGTCGAAGATGTTCTGGGGCGAGACGAAGCGAATCCATTCGGTGTCGTCGCCTCCGATGCCGTGGAGCAGGTAGAGCACCGGATACTTCCGCGAGGGGGTGTACCCGGGAGGAAGATACACTTTGGCCTGCCGGGTCGTGCCGGTGACCTTGGACGCGTAGGAGAGGGTCTCGATGCGGCCGTGGGGGATTCCTTTTTCACGGGCGTTGAAACCGGCCGGGGCTTCGCGGAAGACGCTGACGTCGTCGGGGGCCAGCACGATGGGCTGGGCGAATTCGGCGCGGGCCCGGGCGGGCGACACGTTCTGCGGGGAGACCTGGGATTGCGCTGCGAGGGCTGACGCGACGAGCAGCGGAAGGAGGGCGAGGGAGCGAGTGAGGTTCATCGGGTAAAAGGGGGTGTCGAGTCGGGTTGGGGCTTGGAAAGGGTGGAGCGGACGTAGTCGGCTGGAACGAGGTACCGCTGCGGCCTGCGCGCGGTCGGGGGAGAGCGGGGGCGGTCAGAATGACGGCGGAGATCGGCGATGCGCAGGGGAATCAGGGGTGGGAAGCGGGCGTCGCGGCGGTCCACTCGAAGCTGGCACCATTGGCGTCGTCGGGGCAGATGCCGCGTGCCTGGGCGTCGAGAAGGCCGTTGGCCTGGGGGGCGATGGCGAGGAAGCGGTCAGTCACGAGCGAGAGCAGCAGGACGTCGCCGCGTTCGGTCTGCTCCCATTGGAAGGTCGCGGCATCGCCTGCCGGGGATTTGACCAGGCGCACGTCGCCCGCGTTTCCGGAGCTGGTGACGGTCACGAACCCGGTTCCGTCCATGGCTTCGAGGGCGACGCGGCCCAGGCCGCGATCGATCACGCGGAAGCGGTCCGTGCCAGCGCCCGGGGCTTGTGCGTCCATCGAACGAAGGTGTCCGTTCCAGGTTCGGAGCATGCGGTGGTCCGACAGGGAGGTGAGAGTGATGACCTGGCCGAGCGGGATCGGGCGACCGAGTCCGTTGGCGCGAGGTTCGAGGACGCGGAAGTGGGTGAAGTCGGCGTAACCGCCGGCATCGCCAGTCGTGTTGAAATTGAAGAGCGCGAAGCGGACGCCCTGGAATGTCTTTAGCTGAAAGACCATCGTGAAGGGTACGCCGAAGGGGCGGAAGGCGACGCCGTCGGTGCTGGTGCTGAACGTTGCCTGCTCCGTGTCGAAATTGCAGTGCACCCGCAGCCAAAGGTGGAACGTGGCGAGGGGAGCGGAGCGGGTCTCGCCGTGGGTCTGGTCGAACCAGACGAGGTCGGTGCCCCGGGCATCGCGCCGCACGCCGACCCAAGCGTAGGGCAGGTTGAGCAGGGCGAGGCCGGCGTTGTCACCGGGGCGAAGACCAGACGCGTCGAGCTCCACGGTGGCGATCGACTCGGGCCCGATGGTGCGCTGGGTGAGCGAGTCGCGGGCGGTCCAGAAGGTTTTGGACGGCAGTGAGTGCAGGCGGAGAAAGCCGGGCCGTTCGGTCAGCGACCACTTCGCGTCGTCGGGGACGTGGTTCCACTGCCAGATCGGCTTCAGGGAAGATTCGGCGAAGTCGTCGTTTCGCTGATACGGGGCGTGGGGCGGCGAGGAGAAGCCGGTGTCGGGTTTGACCCAGGTGAGGGGTGTGCGCGTCAGGTTGCCCGGGAGCCCGAAATACGGCCAGCCGTCCTTCCATGTGATCGGGGACAGGCAGGTGAGGCGGCCCACGGAGTTGTGGTCCATCATCGAAAGCCCCCACCACTGGCCCGTCTGAGTCTCGACGATTCCGCCCTGGTGCATGGCCATCGAACCGGTGGCGTCGGGCTGGGGGGGAATGAGGTGGATGCCTGGTTGGCGGCCCAGGCCCTGGAGGCGCCAGCCTGCGCCCACGCCGAAGCTTTCGCCGACGCTGGTGGTGATGACCTGGTAAGGCCCTTCGGGACGGTCCGCGCGTGCGACCACCTCGTAACAGATCGGGTCGTAGTTCGCGCTGAAGATGTAGTAGTGCCCGTTGATGTGATAAAAATGGGAGCCCTCGCCCATGCCGCTGCCGGCGGGGATGATCACGCGCTCGGTCCCGGGCATGATGTCGCTCAGGTCGGATTTGAGCTGGGCGAAGTGGATCGCGTTGTAGCCCCACACCACGTAGATCTTCCCGTCGCCGTCGAAGAGCACGGACAGGTCGTGCAGGGAGTGTCCGAGCTGAGACTGGGTCCAGGGGCCGGCCGGGTTCTTCGCCCGGAATACCTGGGTGTTTTGTCCGTTGACGTTGCTGAAGATGTAGTAGGTGCCGTCGTGATACCGGAAGCAGGGCGCCCAGATCCCCTGGCCGTAGATGTTACCGCCTTCGAGACGGTACTTCGGACCGAGGTCGAGGCGCTTCACGGCGTAGGTGACGAAGTCCCAATTGACCAGATCGCGGGAGTGCAGGATGGGCAGGCCGGGCATCGCGTGCATGGTGGTGCCCGTGAGGTAGTAGTCGTTGCCGACGCGGATGATGTCGGGATCCGAGAACTCGTCGTAGAAAAGTGGATTCGTGTAGGTGCCGTTGCCGTTGTCGGCCATCCAGGTCTGACGGGAGGCGGGTTGGGAGGGAGAGGCGTTAACGGACCGGATGGCCATTCCCAAGGTGGCCAGGGTAAAGGCGATCAGGGCAGGGCGAGTATTCTTGAGAATGCGATGAACGGGCATGGGTGCAGGTGTTAGGGGAAGTCGTGTGTCGCCGATTCGGCCTACTGGACGGAGGATGCGCAAAACAGATGCTGCGCTCATGTACCGCGGATGAGCGGCGAGGGTATTGGGATAATGGGCAGGGCCGTTCGAGTGGATCGCATGTGGGTTTGGTTGAAAGCGGCACGGTCTGACACGTTGACCGCGAAGCGAGAGAGCGGTCCGCATTGGGGGGCGGGATCTCAACCACGTGAAAGACTATATTCCCCTATGAATTTCGTCGTAGTCATGCTGTTGGATTTCGGAGGTAACAAGTCGGACTGACTAGGCAGTGTTTTCAAACCTCGTGATTGATCCAATCGATTATCGCGGCGAGAGATGCGAAGCCGATAAAGGTGTCGGAGAGTTTTTCGTATCGCGTAGCGACTCGGCGGTTACGTTTGATGCGGC
>MLJW01000273.1_pt1 | contig 34051 bp, 26 predicted proteins | sample 888231 | NCBI WGS metagenome assembly MLJW01 (sample SAMN05788063, study PRJNA343431) | mine drainage metagenome | isolation source: sample collected from the inflow into an acid mine drainage treatment plant... | place: Germany: Lusatia, lignite mining district
CGAATTCGCGGACCGCGCCCAGCGATCCGGCCGAGCCGCCGACGATGAGCAGACGCGGCGGCGTGCCGAGGCTCCCGACGCGGTTGCTCATGCCGGCGGCATCTCGTCGGCGGCGCGCTGACGAGTTTCCTTCGCCGCGTACATTTCCGCGTCGGCGCGCGCCAGGATCGCGTCGAGGTCGTCCTGCGCGCCGAACAGCGTGCCGCCAAGGCTTGCGCGGCAACGCAGCACGCGCCGGCCGAGGCGCACCGGAGCGGCGATCGCCTGCTCGAGCTTGGCGGCGACGTCGTCGAGCGCGGCGCCGGCCGCCGCGCGCTCGGCCGGCAGTTGCGCCAGCATCACGACGAACTCGTCGCCGCCGATGCGCGCGACGGTGTCGTGCGCGCGCACCGCGCCCTTCAGGCGCTTGGCGACCTCGACCAGCAGCGCATCGCCGGCGTCGTGGCCGTGGCGGTCGTTGATGCGCTTGAAGTCGTCGAGGTCGACGAACAGCAGCCCGCCGTGGCCACCGTCGCGAGCCAGCGCAGCGCGCACCTGCGCGGTGCGGTCGGCGAGCAGCCGGCGGTTGGGCAACTGGGTCAAGGCGTCGTGGAAGGCCATGTGGCGCATCGCCTGCTCGGCGGCGAGCCGCTCGGCCTCCGCCGCCTTGATCGCGCTGAGGTCACGGATGAAGACGAACTGCCGACGCAGCGCAGGGTTCATCCTGACCGTGACTTCGACCGGCCAGAGGTTGCCGTCGCGTCTGCGGTGCAGCGATTCGAAACGGTCGAAGCCCTGTCGCTCGACTCTCGCGATGTGCGCAGCGGTCGCGTCGGCGTCCTCGATCGCCTCGACCAGCCAGATGCCGGCACCGATCAGTTCGGCGCGCGCGTAACCGGACATGCGGCAGTATTCGTCGTTGACTTCGCGCAAGCGGCCGTCGAGGTCGACCACCCAGAATCCGTCGGGCATCGTCTCGACCACGCTGCGATAGCCCTCCTCGCTGAGCTGCATCTCGCGCACCGCGCGTTCGCGCTGCGACACATCGATGCCGACCGCGACCAGGCCCTGGCGCGCGTCCTGCGCGTCGCTCAGGCGCTGGTCGTGCCACTCGATCTCGATTTCACGACCGTCGCGCGTCAGCACCGGGTTGACGTGACCGCGGTTGCGTTGCCCGCGGAGCACGCGTCGGCGCAGCTCGACGATTTCGGCGCGCAGACGCTGCGGGATGAAGCGCTCGACCCATTCGGCGCCGCGCACTTCGTCCAGGGCCCACCCGCTCAAGCGCTCGAAATGGCCGTTGAAGTAGACAATGCGGCCGTCGCCGTCGAGGATCAGGATGACGACCGGTGCGGCGTCGACGATGCGCGCCGCCAAGGCGGTGCCCGGCTGCTCGGTCAGCCCGTGCAGGGGATCGACATCGGCTCGCTTCCGGTCCATGCCCACCTCGCTATCGTGGGGGGTATCGAACGTCCGGCGGGTCGGGCCGCGCCGGGCTCAGCCGCGCATCATAGCCGCTGCACGCGATCCAGCAACCAGAGCTGCAGCTGCGCGGGGTCCGCGTCGCCGCGCTCGAGCCGCGCCAGCCATGCGGCGGCCTGCGGCTCGTTGGCGGCGTGGCCGCGCAGGTAGGCCGACAGCGCATCGGCGTCACGCGGTGCGCCGGCATCGCAGCGTGCGCTCCAGCACCAGGCCAGCGCACCCAGCGCGTGGCGCGGACCGCAGTCGAAGTCGCCCGCACCACGCGCCGCATGCCAGTCGAGCAGCGTATCGGCGGCCATCGGCCGCGCGATCGCCCAGCCCTGGCCGCGGTCGGCGCCCAGCGCTCGTGCGACTTCGATTTCGGCTTCGCGCTCCAGCCCTTCGACGACAATTTCAACGCCGACGTCGCGCCCCATGCGAACGATCGCGCCGAGCAGTGCCAGCGTCGGCAGCGGACGCTCGGACAACTGCTGCAGCAGGCTGCGGTCGATCTTGATCGCGTCGAACGGCAGCCGGGACAGTCGCTGCAGGCTGCTGTAGCCGGTACCCAGATCGTCCATCGCCAGCTTGACGCCGAGCGCGCGCAGGCATTCGAGCTCGCGTTGCTGCTCGGCCGTATCGATGCGCTCGCCTTCGAGCAGTTCCAGGCACAGCCGCGGCGGCGCGATGGTGTGGCGCCGCAGCGCCGCGTCGACGCTGCGCGCGCAGCCGTCGTGCAGCGTGCACGGCGCCAGGTTCAGCGCCAGTTCCAGCGACACGCCGGCGGCGTCCCAGCGCGCCAGCTGCTCGAGCGACTGCTCGAGGCCGAGCTCGAACAGGCGGTCGAGCTCGGCGCTGCCCAGCAGCGGCAGGAATTGCGCCGGCGGCACGATGCGGCCGTCGGGCATTTCCAGCCTCGCCAGCGCCTCGACCTTGAGCAGCCGACCATCGTGCAGATCGACGATGGGCTGCACGTGCATGCGCAAGCCGCCGTCGAACAGTCGCGCGCGATAGGCGCGCGCCTCGTCCTGCGCGATCACCGCGGCGGGCGCACTGCACAAACCCCAGAGCTGCTCCCAGCGCGACTTCACGCCGCGCGCGAACTGGCGCATCACCGGCGATTCGAACTGGTTGTGCCACTCGCCGAAAAACGCGAGCACGCCGACGGCCTGGCCGGCCGCGTCGACCAGCGGCACGCTCAGGCTGGAGCGCAAGCCCTGCGTCGCCGGCGCGCCGGCCAGCGCGAACCAGCCGCGGTAGCGCGGGTCCTGCGTCAGCGACGCCGAGGTCTCGATGCGCAGGTTGCGCCAGGCCAGCGCGCTGGCGCCCTGCCCGCGCGGCGAGCGCGCGTCGAGCACGGCCTCGCGACCGGGAGTCTGCAGCAGCTCGGCCAGGGCCTGTGCGCGCGGCCCGGCGCTGCGCTCGACCGCCAGCACGCCGTCGCGGCGCAGGCGCAGCAGCAGCACCGCGGGCACGCCGGGCAAGGCACCGAGCTCGGCCAGCGCCGCTTCGCTGACATCGACCCAGCGCGCGCCGGGGGCCGGCAACGGCGCGGCGAGCAAGTCGAGGTATGCGGCGGTCGTGGTGCCTTGGACTTCGAGCTCGACCTGAACATCCTCCTGCAGCCTCGCATCGGCGACGAACATCGTGCGCAAGCGCTCTCGCGCGCCGAGCGCCACATGGTTCAACTGCTCGGCGAGCAGCCTGCGGTACAGGCTCTGCGCGCGCGACAGCCACGCGCCGTTGACCCCGGTCAGCGCGTGCACCAGCCCGAGGTGGCGCGCGCGCTGGCGGATCTCGTCGCGCGAGGTCGCCGGGTCGAGCAGGAACTGCAGGTGCGCGGTCTGGCGCCGCAGCAGTCGCGCACGCTCGTCGGCGGTCAGCGTGAGCAGGACTGCCCGGGCCGACGCGTCGCGCTCGAGTTCGGCGTAGAACTGTTCGGCGAAGCGCTCGCCGGCGCTGCCGATCTGGCGCTGCGCGCGCGCCAGCAGGGCCTGCGCGGCGGCGTCGAAGGCGTCGCCGTCGGGCTCGGGGTCGGGCTCGCTGGCCGCGGCGGCTGGCGCGACCAGCCCCCACCACTGCACGCGGGCATGCTTGCGCTGCTTGCATTGATACATTGCCGCGTCGGCCTGGCGGATCAGCGCATCGGGGTCGCGCGCGTCCTGCGGATACAGCGCCACGCCCATCGTCATGCTCACCTCGGCGGCATCGCGTCCGCCGAGCATGAAGGGCGCCGCGACCGCTTCGCCGAGGCGCTGCAGCGCGTGTTCGAGCTGCTCGACGGCGTGCGCCGGGTCGAGGTCCTCGAACACGACGACGAACTCGTCGCCGCCCAGCCGCACCAGCAGGTCACCGGCGCGCAGCCGCGCGCCCAGGCGCGCGGCGAGCTCGCACAGCAGGCGGTCGCCGGCATCGTGGCCGAAGGTGTCGTTGACCGGCTTGAAGTCGTCGAGGTCGATCAGGCCCAGCGCGGCGACGCGGTCGTGGCGCTGCGCTCGCGCCAGGATGCGCGGCAGCTCGCGGCGCAACGCGCGCCGGTTGGCCAAGCCGGTCAGCGTATCGTGCAGCGACTCGTAAGCGACCTGCTTCTGCAGCCGATCGCGCTCGGTCACGTCGACCACGGTCCACACCACCAGCCGGTGCCCCGCCTCGCGCACCATGTTCGCCGACAGGTCGCAATTGATGATCGCGCCGGCGCGGGTGCGCAGCACCGCGCTGGTCAGTTGCGCCGACCCGGTCTGGTGCAGCTCGCGATAGAGCGCTTTGACGCGCTCGAACGACTCGTCGTCGGGGTACAGCGCGCGCGTTTCGCGGCCGACGAGTTCGCGCGGCGAATCGCGGCCGAGCATCGACGCGAAATGCGCGTTGGCGTCGACGATGCGGCGCCCGCGCGTCATCACGATGCCGACCAGCGCGTTGTTGAGCAGGCTCTCGCGCAACGCCCGGCTGCGCTTCTCGCGGCCGAGCAGCTCGAGCCGGTCGAGCCCGCGCGAGACGTCGAGCGCAAGCTGGCCGAGCAGGCGTTGCAGCTCGGCGTCGAACACCGCCTCGTGCTCGTGGTAGACGGCGAGCACGCCCCACATCACGCCGCCACGGCGCAGCGGCAGCGCGGCGCTTGAGCGCAGGCCGTGCGCGCGTGCGTGTGCATGCCAAGGCTGCAGCGTGGCCTCGGCGGCGTAGGCGTCGTGGAACTGCGCGACGCCGTCGCGCCAGCAGCGGCCGACGCTGCCGCGGCCCAGCGGGTCCGCGGCGTCGACGCTGATGCGCACGCCGTCGAGCGCCTGCACGCGACCGGTTGCGGCGATGAAACGGAACTGGCCGTCGGCACCAGGACGCGCGACATAGGCCAGCGCCAGGTGCGCGTCGCGCGCGGCGAGGTCGCAGATCTCCTGCAGCAGCGCATCCTCGCCGTCGTGCACGCTGATCGCGTGGTTGATGCGGGCGAGCAGGCCGTTGAAATCGAGCAGCCGTGTCAGACGAAGCTCGGCCGCCCCCGTTGCTCCGAGCATCGATCGGTCTCCGGAACTCGCGGCGCGCGCCGTGCGCACCACTCGAGCGCATTGTCCGGGGCGCCGACACGCGCGCCAAGCCCGCGCCGGCGCCTCGACCGGGCAAACGTGAATTAAGTCACGCGATCAACGATCGATAGAGATCGACTGCGCCAGATTCACGCCGCCGGATTGCGTGAAGTTGACGTCGACCTTGACCCCGTTTTGCAACGCGCCTCCGTCGACCGCGACGCCGTTGATCGCGATCGTCAAGCCGTTGACGACGAAAGTCGAGGCCGAGCCATCAAAGTTGTAGACCAACCCCGAAGTCTCGTAGCTGCCCGACGATGAAGTTGCGCTGCCACCGCTGCCCGACGCAGCCCCGACGAACGAGACGCTGTACGCGTTCAATCCGTTGCTGCTCACGGTGCCCTCGGCTTCGACGGTGGCGCCGACGACCAGCGCCGACGCCGCGCCGTTGCTGTACTGCACGTTGCTCGCCAGCGTCACCGTGATGCTGCGTGTGACGCCTTCCTCGCTGTAGCTCAACGTGAAGCCACCCGACGTCACGGCGCTGACGGTACCGCGGTAGTCGGCGGTGCCGCCGTCGGGCGCGCTGCCGCGCACCGCGACGGTGTTCGCCGTGACCGCGTTGAGCTGCCCGGACGTGATGGTGCCGCTGACCTCGACGTAGACGCCGTTGCCCAGGCTCGTCGCACTGCCGCCGCTGAACGTCGCCGCCGACGCGTCGACCGGAACGCCACGCAGCAGGAAGTTCGATGCATCGACGAAGCCGGTGATCGTTCCCTTGAGCTCGATCGTGCTCGCGTAACCGCTGATCGACGCGGCACGCACAGTGCCACTGGTCGCGTCGATGCTGCCTTGCACGACGACGTAGTCGCCGTTGTGCAAGGCCCCGACACTGGCCGCCACCGCGCTGCCGTCGACCGGAATGCCCGAGACGCTGAAGCCGGTGCCCCGCAGCTGCGCGACCAGCCCGGCGATGCGTGCCTGGCCCGACTGGCCCTGCAAGGTGCGAATGCGGATCGCTCCGGCGTTGACCGTATTCGACGCAATCGGCGCCGCGCTCCAGACGTTGACCAGTTCACCGTCAGCCAGCGCCACGCCGGCCGGCGCCAGCGACGTCGACGCCGAGACGTTCACGGTGACACCGTCGACGACGAAACTCGACGCGCCGAGCTGGCTGACCAGGCCGGTGATACGCACCGCCTGGTTGGTCGACGGCAACTGCTGCACCAGCGTGGCCTGCACGTAGGGCTGTCCTCCGGAGTCGAGCCCGAACGCACCGTGCACTTCGACCTGGGTGCCGGCCACCAGGCCAGCCAAGCCGCCAAGGCCCGCGTAATACGTCGTCGGACCGGCCGCGCCGCCGTCGTTGACCGCCACGGTGACGCCGTTGACGGTGAAACGGCCTGCGCTCGCATTCACGCTGCCGACCGTGCCGATCAGCTCGGGCTCGATGACCACGGTCGTCGGGTTGCCGCTGGCGTCGGTGCGCACGCTGAGCCGGTCACCGAGCTCGACCGCGGTGGCCGGCTGTAGCGTGCCGCTGCCCTGTGCGCCGTCTTCGAAATACGTCGGCGTCGCACTGCTGTAAGCCTGACCATCGAGCACGATGCTGCCGAAACCGGTCACGGTGCCATAGCTGATGCCGGTGCCGCCACTGCCGACGCCGCCGCTCGACGCCAGTGTGCCGCCGCCCCCGCCACAGGAGACCAGGGACAGCACGGCGAGGCCGCAGCCGAGCCGGCGCAGCCATCGGAACTCATTCACGGTCGTCTCCCTCGTCGGCGCCGGGCGCTGCGCCCGTAGCCTGTTCATCCAGTGGTGCCCAGAAATAGGCGCCGAAGCGCACGCGGCAGGTCGCGTCGTCGCGATCGCGATCGGCGTCGTAGCGCCGCGTCGCTTCGGCGATCATTTCGGCGCGAGCCTGGGCCCACAATTTGCGCGCCAGCTCGGCGAGCGCGCGCGCCGAGTCCTCGGAAACGCCTTGCGCATAGACGCTCTGCTCGAGCATCGGCGCGGCGCCGAGCAGGTTGCCGACGGCGGCCGACGCATGGTCGGACAGGTTGGCGCCGAACAGCTCGAGCAGCTCGCGCGACCCTGCCGGCGGCACGAAACCGTCGCGGTGCGGCACCACGGTCTCGATTCCCTTGACCTTGTGCACCTGTACGAGACCGAGCCGCAGCAGCTCGGTCAGAATGGTGTACGGATGCACGTCCTGCGTCACCGCGCGAGCCAGCGTGTCGAACGACGGCGCCGGGCCCGAGCGCGGCAGCGCGCGCGGCCGCCGGCTGCGGTCGCGGTATTGTGGATCCTGCATCCAGCGCGCGAATACCTGGCTGCTGACCGAGACTTCCTGCGCGATGCGCCCGCTGAGCCCGTCGAGGCGCCAGGTGCGGATGTCCTTGCGGTGCACGCCGCTGAGCGCGCTGATCGCCGAATCGGTATCGCGCTGGCCGCCGCGCAGCAATTCAAGCCGCGCCTGCTCGACGAACAGCGGCTTGAGCTCGGCGGCCAGCCGGGTGTAGTCGATGCCGCTGGCCAGCAGCAGCCGCACCAGCGGCGCCAGCACCGCGTGCAGCGCGTGCAGTACGTCGTCGGCAGCGGGCAAGGGCTGCGCGGCGCGGCGTGGAACGGGCAGTGGACGGGGTGGGCGCCCCATGGCTTGTGACGGAAGTTGTGCGGCACGCCGCGACAGAAACATGTGGGCGCGATGATAGCGCGCCCCGCCATTACATGTAATGTTTTCCCATCACTGCGAAAGGCCGTGTGCCCCCGCCGCCACGCTTGCCTCGCCCGCCACCTCCTCGCTCAACGTGCCGGCGCGGCGACGCAGCGCAGCACCGGCGCGGCTGCCGCGGACACGGCCACGCAGGGCGCGACGCGCACGCGCAGCGGCGCCCACGCGCTGGCGACGACGCGGCCGGCGCGGCGCAGCGTGTGCACGTCGCCGGCGCTCAGGAACACGTCGTCGGTCTCGCCTTCCTCGGTCAGCCACAGCAGCGGCGCGGCCGCCGTGGCCAGCGCCGCGACCTGCACACGCATTCCGGCGGCGCCGCGCAGACGCAGGGAGTCGCCTTCGTTCAAGGTGATCCAGCGGCGCTCGACAGCCAGTTCGCCATCATTCCAATTGCGCATGATTCGAGTCATTTTCGCCTCCCGCTCGTCAACGCCACCCGGAACCCATGCTCCAGAAGCGTTGACACGGTTCAAATACTAGGTGGGGAAGGCTCTTCGCGACAGCGGGATTTGGTCAAGCCTATCATGCACAATATGCATGATCAAAGCCCTTCCCGGACGCGTCCGGCGCGGCCGCTCGACACCAGCTTCCTGCGCGCCTTCGAAGCCGCCGCACGGCTCGGCAGCTTCACCGCGGCGGCGCGCGAGCTGTCGCTTTCGCAGTCGGCGCTGAGCCGGCAGATCCAGTCCCTGGAGCACGCGCTGGGTGTCGAGCTGTTCGTGCGCGACGGGCCGCGCGCGCGTCTGAACGCCGACGGCGAACGGCTCGCGGCGACGGCACGTCACACCCTGCAGCAGCTCGACGCGACCGTCGACGAGCTGCGCGCGCAGCGCCGCCGGCCGCGGGTTCGCATCACCACCTTCGCGTCGTTCGCCAGTCTGTGGCTGATGCCGCGGCTGCCGCTGTTCCAGGCCGAGCACCCCGACGTCGACCTCGCGGTGGAGGCGTCCGACCGCATCGCCGACCTCGACGGCAGCGGCCAGGACGTCGCCTTGCGCCTGATCCGCCACGACAGCGCGCTGGCGCACGCGCCCGGCAGCCACGCGCTGTTCGAGGAGCACATCGCGCCGGTGTGCAGTCCGCGGCTGCTTGCCGAACTGCGTCGCGCCGGCGGCTTGCGCTCGCCGGCGGACCTGGCGCGGACGACGCTGATCGCCGACGTCGGCACCGGCCACGGCCGCCACCAGCTGGCCACGCACGTCGACGCGCTGTCGTGGCCGGGCTGGTTCGCGGCGATAGGCCAACGCCCGGTGCAGCCGAAAAGCTGGCTGCACCTGGACTTCACCCACCAGGCGGTGCAGGCCGCGCTCGCTGGCATGGGTGTGGCGATGGGGCAGATGGCGCTGATCCGCCAGCTGCTCGACGACGGCAGCCTGGTGCTGCCGCTGGGCGAAGCACGTCCCAGCGGCTACATCTACCACCTGGTGCGCCGCGTCGACGCGGCGCCGCGCGCCGAGGTCGACGCGCTGCTGCGCTGGCTGCAGGCGCAGCTGGTCGGTGCCGCGACGACGCCGTGACGCGCGTCGCGTGCGGCGCTCAGTCGAACGCGGGCGGCTGCGGCAGCGCCACCGGCTTGCCCGCCGCGGCCCACGCGTCGAAGCCGCCGGCGATGGACTGCACGTGCGTGTAGCCCATTTCGCGCAGCGTCGCCGCGGCCAGCGCGGCGCGGCGTTCCTCCTGCCCCTGCGCCTTGTAGAGGTAGGCGATGCCTTCCTCGGTGACGACGTGGCTGACGTCGTCACCGTAGATCATGATGGGCGCGATCGGCATGCCGCTCTTCCTGCCGACCTCGACGGCGTCCAGCACATCGACCAGCGCCGGCACGCCGCCCTTCTGGTAGGTCTCCACCAGTTGCACCACCAGCTTGCGCCCGCGCACCACCGGCGCGTCCTCCGTGATCAGCGACAGCCAGGCCGGCGACGGATGGCGCCGGCCATGCGGGTCGTGCCCCATATTGGGCGCGCCGCCGAAGCCCGTCAACCGCCCCAGCGTGACGGTGGACGAATTGGCGTCGGCGTCCATCTGCAGCGTCGAGCCGATGAACAGATCCACACCGTACTGGCCGGCCAGCTGGCACAGCACGCGGTTGGAGCGCATGGAGCCGTCGCGGCCGACGAAGAACACATCCGGACGCGCCGCGATGTAGTCCTCCATACCGACCTCGCTGCCGAAGCAATGCACGCTCTCCACCCAGCCGCTCTCGATGGCCGGAATCAGCGTGGGGTGCGGGTTGAGCGCCCAGTTGCGGCAGATCTTGCCCTTCAGCCCGAGCGACGCGCCGTAGGTCGGCAGCAGCAACTCGATGGCCGCGGTGTCGAAGCCGATGCCATGGTTCAACGCGGTGACCTGGTAGCGTTCGTAGATGCCGCGGATGGCCATCATCCCCATGAGCACCTGCAGGTCGGTGATGTGGCGCGGGTCGCGCGTGAACAGCGGCTCGATGGCGAAGGGGCGATCCGCGACCACGACGAAATCCACCCACGAACCCGGAATGTCCACGCGCGGCAGCGCGTCCACCAGTTCGTTGACCTGGGCGATGACGATGCCTTGCCGGAACGCCGTGGCTTCGACGATGGTCGGCGTGTCCTCGGTGTTCGGTCCGGTGTACAGATTGCCCTGCGCGTCGGCCTTGTCGGCGCAGACCAGCGCCACGTGCGGCGTCAGGTCGATGAACATGCGCGCATACAGCTCCACATAAGTGTGGATGGCGCCGATCTCCAGCTTGCCGTCCTCCAGCAGCTGGGCCACGCGCAGGCTTTGCGGGCCGGCAAAGGCAAAGTCCACGCGGCGCGCGATGCCGTCCTCGAACAAGGACAGATGCTCCGGCCGGCTGATGCTGGAGATGAGCAGGTGCAGACCGTGGATCCGGCCCGGGTCCACCCGCGCCAGGCTGCGCGAGAGAAAGTCCGCCTGCTTCTGGTTGTTGCCTTCCAGCGCCACGCGGTCGCCCGGCGCCAGCAGCAGCTCCAGCGCCTCGACCATGCGCGAGGTCGGCAAGACGCAGCCGTCCGCCAGATGCGCCACGGCGCTCAAGCGCCGCGTCTTGTCGTCGCGGCGCTGGGTCCAAGCCGACGCGCGAACGTCGGCTTGGTGTGGCATGGCGGTGGAAGTCAAAGGTGCAAGTCTCCGAAAAATACATAAATCTGTTTTTTGTATTTTTGTTTTATTGCATTGCATGCGCAATCTGGGGTTTACCAGGACACAAAACACGCCCACCGCGTCGCGTCAAGTCCAAGTAGTATTGGCGCATGGACGAACCCCTCTCCCTCGCCGACCGGCTGCGCGAGTCCATCGAAGAAGACATCGCCACCGGAAAACTGCCACCCGGCGCGCCTCTGGACGAAGCCGAACTGACCCAGCGCTTCGGCGTCTCGCGCACCCCCGTGCGCGAGGCGGTGGTGCAACTGGCCGCCGCCGGCATGGTCGACATCCGGCACCGGCGCGGCGCCACCGTGGCCCAGCTCAGCCCCCAGCGCCTGATCGAAATGTTCGAGGTCATGGCCGAATTCGAGGCCATGTGCGGCCGCTACGCCGCCCGGCGCATGCAGGCGGACCAACTCGCCGCCCTGGAAGCCGCGCACCTGGCCTGCGAAGCCGCGCGCAACGCCGGCGACGCCGACACCTACTACCACCTCAACGAAAACTTCCATCACCAGATCTACGCCGGAAGCCACAACGGCTTCCTGTGCGAACAGGCAAGCACGCTGCATCGCAGGCTGCGCCCTTATCGCCGGCTGCAATTGCGCGTCAAAGGCCGGCTGCAGGCCTCGTTCGGTGAACATCAGGCCATCGTCGACGCCATCAAGGCCGGCGACGGCGAGCGCGCTGCGCAAGCCTTGCGCGGGCATGTCATGGTGCAAGGCGAAAGGTTCGCCGACCTGATGGCCGCGCTCTCGCAACTGCGGACCGCAACGGAACAAGCCTGATGAATCCGCTGCACCAAGCGCCGGTCCGTGACGCAAACTTCCCAACATGGGGCGTTTGGCACCAAAACTGAGGCTGCATATATGTATAACGCCTTTCACGCTTCATCTCTCGCAAGAGCCACGACCAACATCGGGACTCGGGCATAGAAGTTGCGTTTGACGAACCGCTCCTCGAACTCGATAGAACGCGTACTTTTTTTATGCAATACACCCGAGCCGCCTGAACAAAAACCCAAACGGCGAAGCCTATGACCTGGTCCATCCTGGTGCGTGACAACGACGGCACATTCGGTGTCGCGATCGCCAGCCGCTTCTTTGCCGTGGGCGGCCTTTGCGTGCATACCAGAAGTCAGGTTGGCGCCTTGTCGACACAGGCGCTGATGAATCCCCTCTACGGCCCTGCAAGCCTCGCGGCGCTTGCGGCCGGCGACTCTGCCGCGGACGTGGTCTCGGCGCTGACCGACGCCGACGCGGGCCGTGACCATCGCCAGCTGCACATCCTTTCGGCCACGGGCAAGGGTGCCGCCCACACCGGCGCTTCGTGCATCGATTGGTGCGGCCATGTCGTGTACGACAATTTCAGCGTCGCCGGCAATATGCTTGCCGGCCCACGGGTGATCGAGGCTACCGCGCAAGCCTTCGTCGCATCCAAGGGACAAGCGCTCGCCGCACGCTTGATCGCAGCCATGGCTGCAGGCGAAGCGGCGGGCGGCGACAAGCGCGGCAAGCAAGCCGCCGCGCTGCGCATCCACGGCCGCGAAGACTACCCGCTGCTGGACCTGCGCGTGGACGACCACGTGGAGCCCATCGCGGAACTGCGGCGCCTGTATGCCAAGAGTCTGGAACGCTACCAGCCCTTCCTGGCCTGCCTGCCGAAGCGAGACGATCCTGTCGGCCTGACCGACCGCAGCGAGATCGAAGCGCGCATCGCGCGATTCCAGGACACGAGGCGCCAGGACACGCCATGACCGCCCTGCTCGAGGTCCGGGACCTGCGCACCCACTTCACCACAGAAGATGGTGAATTTCCGGCCGTTGACGGTATGAGTTTTTCGATCGACGCGGGCCGCACGCTCGCCATCGTCGGCGAATCCGGCAGCGGCAAGAGCGTGACCTCGCTGTCCATCATGGGCCTTGTGCCGCATCCGCCGGGACGCATCGTCGGTGGCTCCATCCGTTTCGAGGGCCGCGAGCTCCTGGGGCTGCCAAGGGCCGAGATGCAAAACTTGCGCGGCAACGGCATGGCCATGATTTTCCAGGAGCCCATGACCTCGCTGAACCCGGCGTACACCATCGGCAACCAGATCGTCGAGGGCCTTTTGCGCCATCGTCGCATCAACCGCGCGCAAGCCACAGAGCGCGCCATGGCGATGCTCAGACGCGTGCGCATCCCGGCCCCCGAGCAGCGCTTCCACGAATATCCCCACAAGCTATCCGGCGGCATGCGCCAGCGCGTCATGATCGCCATGGCACTCGCTTGCGAGCCGCGCCTGCTGATCGCCGACGAGCCCACCACGGCGCTGGACGTCACCATCCAAGCGCAGATCCTCGACCTGATGCGCACGCTGCAGGAAGAGACCGGCACGGCCATTGTCCTCATCACCCATGACCTGGGCGTGGTCGCCGAAGTGGCCGACACGGTCGTTGTGATGTATGCAGGCAGAGTCGTCGAGCGGGCGCCGGTCCAGGCGCTGTTCGATACGCCGCAGCATCCCTACACCATCGGATTGCTGGGCTCCGTACCCAGGCTGGATGACGCGCAAACACGCCTCACGTCCATCGCCGGCCAGGTGCCCAACCCTCTGCGCCGACCTGCGGGCTGCAGTTTTGCCGACCGCTGCCCGTTTGCCGATGCACAATGCCATGCCGCCGCGCCCACGCTCAGGGACGTGGGTGAAGACCATGTCTCGGCATGCTGGAAGGCCCCACTCGATCCGCAAGCCCTGTTCGAAAAACGACCTTCCATGGACTTCATCGCCGGCCCGGTCTTGCTCGCATGAACAAGCTCATGCCAGCGCACCCGTCTACGACCTCATCGCTACTGCGCGTTGAAGGGCTGATCAAGCATTTCCCGGTGCAGCGCGGCATCCTGGGCCGCCCCCAGGGCACCGTGCGCGCGGTCGATGGCGTCGACTTTGCGCTCGCACCCGGTGAGACCCTAGGCATCGTCGGCGAATCGGGATGCGGCAAATCAACGCTCGGGCGGCTGGTTCTGCGCCTCATCGAGCCTACCGCAGGACGCATCTGGTTCGACGGCGCCGACCTCGGCGCGCTGAATGCGCAGGCGCTGCGGGCGCAGCGGCGCGCCATGCAGATCATCTTCCAGGACCCCTACTCCTCGCTCAACCCACGCATGACGGTGGGCCAGATCCTCGGCGAGCCGCTTCTCCTCCACGGTCTTGCCGAGGGCCGACGCCGCGAGCGCGTGGCGGAACTGCTCAAGATTGTGGGGCTGGCGCCGGAACATGCACTGCGCTATCCGCACGAGTTCTCGGGAGGCCAGCGTCAGCGCATCGGCATCGCGCGCGCCTTGGCCGTCGAACCCAAGCTGGTCGTGTGCGACGAGGCAGTCTCGGCGCTGGACGTGTCCGTGCAGGCACAGGTCGTGAACCTGCTGCAGGACCTCCAGCAGACGCTCGGTCTCACCTACATTTTCATTGCGCACGACCTCGCCGTTGTCAAGCACATCGCCGACCGGGTCGCGGTGATGTATCTTGGGCGCATCGTCGAAATCGCCGACAAGCACGCGCTCTACGCCGCGCCGCGCCATCCGTATTCCCAGGCCCTGCTGTCCGCCATTCCCTCGCCGCGGCCCCGCGCGGTACGGCAACACACCGCCTTGGCAGGCGATGTGCCGAGCCCGCTCGCGCCGCCGCCTGGCTGCCACTTCCACACGCGCTGCCCATATGCGCGTCCGCTGTGCGCGCAAAGCACGCCGGCTCTTGCTGTGGAGGACGGACATGGCGTGGCATGTCATTACTGGCGCGAGATCGAGGTGCCTTTGGCCTTGCGGAAAGACGCCGCCGGCGCGCCCGCAAACCCGCGCCTGGCCAAACTGCAGTCGGCCTTCGCCGCTCGTTCCGGAGCCCCGGCATGAGCAATGCCTGCGACATGCACCGATCGCTGCAGTCCGGTTTCCATCGTCAAACGAGGCGGAGTGTTTCCCGTCGGCGTTATTCCAAATCCGGCCACGTCCCGAGGATTCGGCCAGGGTCAGGTTGGCGTCCATCGCCAAGGTCATCGCAGGTCAGGACTTTCCACACTTTGGGGGATTAACACCATGGATCGACGTTCGTTCATCAAGGCTTCGAGTCTCACGCTGGCCGGGGCCGTCGGGCACGCGCTGCCTGCCTCGGCGGCGCAGGTCCAGACCCTGCGCATCGGCCTGGCCGAGGATCCCGACATGCTCGACCCGACACTGGCGCGCACCTTCGTCGGCCGCATCGTGTTTGCAGCCCTGTGCGACAAACTGTTCGACATCGACGAAAAGCTCAACATCGTGCCGCAGCTTGCGACCAGCTATGCCTGGTCACCCGACAACAAGGCATTGACACTGAAGCTGCGCAAAGGCGTACTGTTTCAAGACGGCGAGAAATTCGATGCGACCGCGGTGAAATACAACATCGAACGGCACAAAACCCTCCCGGGGTCGAGCCGCCGTGGCGAGCTTGCCCCCGTGCAAAGCGTCGATGTGATCGACGCCTACACGGCTCGGCTGAATCTTTCGGCACCTTTCGCTCCACTGCTTTCCGTGCTCGCCGACCGGGCCGGCATGATGGTCTCGCCCAAAGCCGCCAAGGCGGAAGGCGAAAACTTCGCCAACAAACCGGTCAGCTGCGGGCCGTTCAAATTCGTCGAACGGGTTCCGCAAGGACACATCGTGCTGGAGCGATTCCCCGAATATTGGAACAAGGATGCGGTTCACTTTGACAAGGTGATGTACACACCCATCCCCGACTCCGCGGTTCGCCTGGCGAACCTGCGCGCGGGCCAACTGGACTTCATTGAACGCATGGCTTCGTCGGACATTGCCGGGCTGCGCAAGGACAGCCACTTCAAGACGTCCAGCATCACGGGAATCGGCTATCAGGGCATCACGATAAATGTCGGCAAGAGCGCCCAGGCGCAAAAAAATCCGCTTGGCCGAGACGCCCGGGTGCGCGAGGCCCTCGAGTTGGCTATCGACCGGGAAGGACTGGTTCAGGTCGTGATGGACGGCGAGGCCACCGTGGGCAACCAGTGGGTGCCGCCAACCAATCGCTACTACGCCAAGAACGTTCCCGTGCCCAGGCGTGACGTCGTCAAGGCCAAGGCCTTGTTGAAAGAAGCAGGGGTACCGAACCCCCGCTTTACGCTGATGACGCCGACCACCTCGGACGCACAGCGTCTTGCGCAGGCTGTGCAGTCCATGGCACAGGAAGCGGGCTTCGACGTCAAGATCCAATCCACCGAGTTCGCGACCTCGCTCAATCTGGCTGAAAAGGGGGAATACGAAGCCTATGTCCTGCAATGGAGCGGGCGCGCCGACCCCGATGGAAATCTGTTCAGCTTCGACGGCTGCAAACAACCGCTGAACTACAGCGGTTACTGCGCGCCGGCCGTGGACACGCTCCTGAACAAGTCGCGTACCGATCTGCAAACGACGCAACGCATTGCCGATTATGCGCAAATCGCTGCGCGCGTGCTGAAGGACCGCCCCATTCTTTACGTCTACCACGCCCACTGGCTCTGGGGCTACACGAGCAAACTCACCGGCGTGCGCGACATCCCGGACGGTCTGCTCCGGGTAACCGGACTGAAGATGATCTGAACCCTTGCTGCGCCGCTCCCGCAGATGGGAGCGGCCATCGACATCATCGACATGCTCGAATTTCTCGTCAAGCGCCTGGCCTCGATCGTCCCGACCTTGCTGTTCGTCTCGATCCTGATCTTCGGCCTGCAGCAACTCCTGCCTGGCGATCCGGCGCTGATCCTGGCCGGCGAAGAACAGGACCCGACCGTGGTCGCCTATCTGCACAAGAAACTGCACCTGGACCAACCCTTGCCGGTGCGTTACGGCTATTGGATGCGCGACGTGCTGCATGGCGACCTTGGTGAATCGATGCGCCTGCAGCGGCCGGTGTCAACGCTCATCGCCGAAAAGCTTCCGGTGACCATGGAGTTGTCGCTGCTGGCCATGGTGGTGGCGCTGATCGTCAGCATCCCGGCCGGCATCGTCGCCGCCGTGGGGCGTGGCACGGCCTGGGATTACGCCGCCAACGCCTTCGCACTGTGGGGCCTGTCGACACCAAATTTCTGGCTCGGCATCTTGTTGATTCTGCTGTTTTCGGTGCACTTGCACTGGTTCCCGGCGTCCGGCTACGTCAGCCCATTCGTGAATCTCCGCGCCAATTTGCTGGGCATGGTCATGCCCGCTTTCGTGCTCGGCAACTCGATCGCCGCCGTACTCATGCGCCACACGCGCAGCGCCATGCTGGAGGTGCTCAGTGCCGACTACGTACGCACCGCTCGCGCCAAGGGCTTGAGCGAACCCGTGGTCGTGCTCAAGCATGCCTTTCGCAATGCATTGACACCCGTCATCACCTTGGGAGCCCTCGAACTCGGCACCCTGCTCTCAGGTGCCGTGCTCACCGAGCAGGTGTTCACCATTCCCGGCTTCGGCAAGCTGATCGTCGATGCCGTGGCCAATCGTGACTTCGCCGTCGTGCAGGGTGTGGTGCTGATCACTGCACTGGCCTACATCGTGCTAAATCTGCTGGCCGATCTCGCCGCCTACCTCATCAACCCGCGCCTGCGCCGCTAGCCATGTCCGCAGTCCTTCCGACCGTTATCGCCGCCAAACCTGTTCTCGAGGCAGGGACCTGGCGCCGTGCCTGGCGACGCCTTTACCGCAGGCGCGCCGCACTCGTGGGGCTGGTTTTCGTGGTGTTGTTTGTGCTGATGGCGGTTTTTGCGCCCTGGGTTTCCCCATTCGACCCGCTAGCCACCAACTGGAGCGCGATCCGTCAGGCACCTTCGGCGGCGCACTGGTTCGGCACTGACGAACTCGGCCGCGACGTGCTCTCGCGCGTCATCTGGGGTACGCGCGCATCGCTCTCGGCCGGCGTGGTGTCGGTGTCGATCTCGCTGCTGCTGGGTATTCCGATCGGCCTTGCCGCCGGCTACCTCGGCGGCTTTGTCGACAACCTGATTTCACGCCTGACCGACGCATTCCTGGCCTGCCCTTTTCTCATCTTGGCTATCGCCCTGGCCGCGTTCCTGGGCCCCAGTCTCACCAATGCCATGATCGCCATCGGCGTGTCCACGACCCCCGTGTTCGTGCGCCTGACGCGCGGCCAGGTTCTCAACGTGAAGATGGAGGACTACATCGAGGCCGCCAGAGCCGTCGGTAACTCCCCCCTGCGCATTGCTTGGCGCCACGTCATGCCCAACGTGCTTGCACCACTCATCGTTCAGGCCACACTGGCCATCGCCTCCGCGGTCATCGCCGAGGCGAGCTTGTCGTTTCTCGGCCTGGGCCAACAACCGCCGGCTCCGAGTTGGGGCAGCATGCTCAATACAGCCAAGGACTACATCAGCAACGCCCCGTGGATGGGTATTTGGCCCGGGGTCTCGATCTTTCTCCTGGTGTTGTCGTTCAATCTACTCGGCGATGGCCTGCGCGACGCCCTCGATCCACGGCAACGCTGAACCCAACCTCTTCGCCCTTCAATTTCGACACGAATCCCAACCATGCAATTCAACTGGCAGAACCTTTACCCCACGCTGCGCAGCCCGCTGATGGCGCGCAATGTCGTCGCCACCTCGCAGCCGCTGGCCGCGCAGGCCGGGTTGCGCATGCTGCTCAAGGGCGGCAATGCGGTGGATGCGGCGATTGCCACGGCCGCGGCGCTGACCATCGTCGAGCCCGTCTCCAACGGTCTGGGCGGCGACCTGTTCGCCATCGTCTGGGACGGCACGCAATTGCTCGGCCTCAACGCCTCGGGCGTGGCGCCGGCGGCGTGGAATCCGGACTACTTCGCCCGCAGGCACGGCGCTGCGCTGCCGGTGCGGGGCTGGGATACGGTGACGACGCCGGGCGCCATCGCCGGCTGGGTCGCGCTGTCGCGGCGCCTGGGCAAGCTGCCGTTCGCCGATCTGCTGGAGCCGGCCATCGAACTGGCCGAGCGCGGCCACGGCGTGGCCTGCATCGTGGCCGACAAATGGGCGCGGCAGGTGCCGCTGTTGCAGGAGCAGCCCGGCTTCGCCGAAGCCTTCATGCCGCACGGGCGCGCGCCCCGGCCCGGCGAGCGTTTCGTGTTCAGCGCAGCGGGCGCCACGCTGCGGCAGATCGCGCTGACGCAGGGCGAGGCGTTCTATCGCGGCGAGGTCGCGGAGAAGCTCGTGGCGCACGCCAAGAACCATGGCGGGAGCATGAGCCTGGCCGATCTCGCCGGCTACCAGCCCGAGTGGGTGACGCCGATCGCCAAGGACTACGCCGGCCATACCGTGCACGAGATCCCGCCCAACGGCCAGGGCATCGCGGCGCTGATGGCGCTGGGCATCGTCGACAAGCTCGACATCGGCCAATACGCGGTGGACAGCCTCGAGGCGCAGCACCTGCAGATCGAGGCGATGAAGCTGGCCTTCGCCGACACCTACCGCTGGGTCGGCGACGCGCGCGCGATGACCACGGTGACGCCGGCCGACCTGCTCAGCGACGCCTACCTCGCTGAGCGCGCCAAGCGCATCGACATGCGCCGCGCCACCGCGTTCCAGCACGGCACCCCGCCGCGCGGCGGCACCATCTATCTGAGCGCGGCCGACGAGGGCGGCATGATGGTCAGCCTGATCCAGTCCAACTACATGGGCTTCGGCAGCGGCGTGGTCGTGCCCGGCACCGGCGTCAGCCTGCAGAACCGCGGCCATGGCTTCACGCTGCAGCCCGGGCACCCCAACCTCGTGCAAGGCGGCAAGCGCCCCTTCCACACCATCATTCCCGGCTTCGTCACCAAGGACGGCAAACCGCAAATGGGCTTCGGCGTGATGGGCGGCAATATGCAGCCGCAGGGCCACTTGCAGACCCTGGTGCGTATGCTGACCTATGCCCAGCAGCCGCAGGCGGCCTGCGATGCGCCGCGCTGGAAGGTCGGCACGGGACTGTCGATCGACTGCGAGGCCACGATGGCGCGCGACCGCATCGAAGAACTGCGCGCCATGGGCCACGCGGTCACGGCCGACCCCGACGTCTATATGGACTTCGGCGCGGGGCAGTTCATCTGGAAGCTCTCGGACGATCCGCGGGACGGCTATGTCGCAGCGAGCGACTCCAGGCGCGACGGTCAGGCCGTAGGGTTCTGACATCCACCCGCGCGAAATGCGACGATGCCGCGCGGCGACGCGCAGGCGCCGGATGCTTCCCCCATTCGCGATAGCGCGAACCCCCTCCCCACCCCAACCCTCCCCATGCATGGGGAGGGGGCTCACCGCCTCACCGGCCACGCGGAAGAGATTGGGAGCGCATCCCCAAGTTCGTGCCGCGCCGCTCTCATCACCCCCACCGCGTGGGGGAGGCCGGGTGGGCAATCCTCAAGTTCGCGCCGCGCCGTTCTCACCTCCCCCACCGTGTGGGGGAGGCCGGGAGGGGGAGCGCTTCGTGCACCGCCTCGCGTCGGTCGTCCATTGCGGGCAACCCGAGAAAAGACAGGCCCGCCCTAGGGCCTGTTCACGCTATTCTGCACCCGCGCCGGGGGTTTGGGCGGATGCAGTGCGAGGCGCAGGCCGCACCGTGGTGTGTTGCACCACAAGCGGACTGCAACGTGGCCATGCGCCGCCCAAACCCCCGGCCCGAAGGGTTGCCTCCAGACGGGGCGTCTGCGGCGTTGTCGAGCACAGGCAAGGCGTCAGCCTTGCCTGTGCCCTCCGCCTTGCATCCATCCCCGTCTGGGGGCAACGCGGGCGCAGAATAGCGTGAACAGGCCCTAGCCCGCGCGGCCGTTGTCCACCCAGGCCCGGCTCAGCCTGGTGATGAGTTCCTGGCGCGTGCGGCGGTACATGGAACTCTTGGCGCCCTGCACCGCGCATGCCCGGTTGCGCTCCAGCAGGGCAGCCAGTTGCGGGGCGGGCGGGTCGAGCCGATCCAGGTAGTTCCGCAGCGTGCATGGCGTGCGCACGAAGGTTTCCACCATGTCCGGCCACCCGCTGAGCGCTGTGAGCTGACGGTCCCACAGCAGGCAGCTCGCAAGTGCCCCCAGCACCGTGCGCGGCTGGCGGATATTGATGGCCGCCTTGAAATCACGGCGCCAGGCGTGGAGTTGTTCCCCCGGCATGGGCTGGGCAAAGCCGTAGCCCTGGCCGCGGTCGGCGCCGAGTATCGCCACCGCTTCGATCAGACCTTCGTTCTCCAGGCCCTCGACGGTCACGGGAATGTCGAAGGCGTGCGCAAGCGCGGTGAGATGGTGGATGAACTCCAGCGCGCGCATGGGTTTTTCCAGCGCGTTGCGCACCAGGCCCTGGTCGATCTTCACGGCATCGAACGGCACCCGGTGCATGCGCAGCAGCGAACTGTGCCCGGACCCCAGGTCGTCCTGCGTGATCTGGATGCCGCAGCGCTGGAACTCCGCGATGCGCGCGTCGCGCTTGTGGATGTCCGCGGGATCCTGCGTCTCCAGGATTTCCAGCATCACATGCGTCGGCGGCAAGTCCCAGCGCGACAAGGTCTCGAACAAGATATCCCGGTACGCGTCCTGGGTCAGCCCGTCGGGCGGCAGATTGATGGCCACGGGAATGTCCAGCCCCTTGTCCAGCCACGCCCGCCTGTCGCGGCAGACCTGCTCCAGGCCCGCCTGGAACAGGCTGAGCAGCCCGGCCTTGCCGAGCGCGGGAAGAAAATCGCCCGGCATGATGAGCTCGCCCTGCGCGGACTCGATCCGCGCCAGCGCCTCCACGTGATGCACCTGGCCGTTGCGCAAGTCGATGATGGGCTGGTACAGCATGCGCACCGCCCCCTCCTCGACCCGCTGCCGGTACTTGCGGCGCAAGTCCGCCGGGATCACCAAGCCCTGCTCGCAGCGCAACACCGCATGGCTGAGAACCTGTTGCATGTGCCGCAGCAGCAACTGCCGCTGAGGCGCGCGAAAAAAACCCGGCCAGCGGCTGTAGACGGCCATCATGGCGAAAGGCTGCCCGTCATCATCGAGCAGCGGCAGCGCAACGGTCGATCGAAATCCAAGGCGTATGCCGTCGGCCTGCCAGGGGCGCAAATGCGCATCCGCCCCATAGGTATCCGCGATTTGAATGTCCGCCGTTTGCCAGGCGCGCCCCGCCGGACCCTTCCCCGATACCGTATCCACCGAGGTGTTCACCAGGAGCGCCCGATGCCTTTGCATGGCGTCGGCATACTCCCGGCCGGCTTCGCCGCCGAATGCCTCGATCTGCAAAAAGCCTTGCGCATCCGGGCGCGAAAACACACAGGCCAGAATGCCGTCCAGCGTGGCCAGCGCGCCGATGGCGCCGTGCAGCAAATCCGACAAATGGCTGGCCTCGCGGATGGCCTTGCTCACGGCGATCAGGGTCGCCACCGTTTCGGCCTCCACGCTCGAGTGGCTGACCAGGCGCGCTTCGGTATCGAGCGACAAGCGCTGACGCAACGCTTCGGCCAGACGCTTTTGTTCGCTGGCATCGAGCCCGCAGTCCGCCAACGCCGCGTGCATACTTTGGTGATACAGGCCGTAGCCGTCGATCAGCGACGGCAGATCGAAGCCCACCATCTCGTGCACGCGACCAACGCGCAGCGCGCGTTCGTAGTGAGCCTCGGGCGTCAACGTCGGCGACAGCAGCATGTCCCAATGCTCGGCCTGCCTATGCTTGACGCCGGCGAGTTCCTCGCCGCTCAGGCAACCGAGGATCGTGCCGGCCGGCGATGCCTGCGCCAACTCTTGGTGGAACTCCTCGACGAAGGACGCGACCGCCTCGCGAAGCCGGCCCTGCGCCTTGTGCAGCAGCGCGGCAACCTCGTCTCCGTAAGCCTGGGGCACACGCGCAAACGACAGCCTGGGCGCGGATTTCAAAATATCCGCCTCATGAAGAAACCTCTTGAATTGTTGTTCTTGGCGAGAGAGCAACCGCGCTCCCGAACATCCGCCGCTCAAGCCGCGGCCATCAAACCCCTTCCGCCCTTGGGGCCGCCGAGAGCATCACCCTGGGCGTCGAAGACAAAGGCGGTACCCCACACATTCTTGCCGCATCGCCGCAAAGCCGCAACCCATTTCATCACGCTTTATCTTTCTTTTTTAAGTCAATGATCAATTTAAATCTAAAAACAAGAATATTCGCGACTTCATTGACAGGAAGAACACATGAGATAACGACACGTTCGGCCAGAACTTGAGCCCCTGGAACACACGACCTGCGAATGCATGCCGCGCGTGAATCAGCCATGGTCGCAGCAAGCGGTTCTTGGTTGGCGAGCCTCCCGATACGAACGACGGCTCACTGGCGCGGGCCGGTGCGGCCGCATAGGGCCTCATGTCCTCGCCATTGCGGCCAAGCTCCCGACTGATGGTCGAGGGCGCGCGCCCCAGTGTTCGGGCCATGGCCCGAACACTGCACCCCTGCTGCATCAAACTGGCCATCGTCATGCGCTCTTCCGGTTGAAGCTGTCGGTACGTCGTCGTCCTTTGCATCGCAACACCTTACAGGCTTGGGGTGTTGCACTTTAGATTTGAGGCCGCCAACTCTTGCAATGCCTTCTCGGCGCGCAGAAATACCAGTAAGCTCAGCAGCAGTTCCGCATGGAATGGCCCTGGATCGGAGTGATGAGACGGTTTGCCGCAAAGTGCCTTGTTTTTGGACTCGCGCCAGTTCACGCATCGATCCAGGATAGGCGACAGGGTTTGCGCGCCATCATGAGCACTGAACGGCACAGCAGCGGCCTTGGAAAGCGTGTCGCCACGCGGCTTGCAGGCTCGCGGCGCCAACGCACGCACAGCCGATCTTTGTGTTGATCCCGTCGGATATCCTGGGATGCCGTGTTTATCCGACGGCCTACATTACGTTAGACCGCAATGAAACCACGCGCCATACTCTCCAATGTACCACCCGAAAGTGCAATAAACGCACGGCTAGCCGGTGCATATTTCCACGATTGCTACATTATTTCTGTTCCCAACACTACGCCCGCTGCACTCAACTACTTCTTAACTGCTTTGGCAAATACCCCACCTTGGGTTAATTCGCTCATGGCGCTGCGGAACAAAATCGTTCGATTTATTGGCTTAAAGGATCTCGGTGGTCTTGGAGAGTTGAACCCATCAAAGCCTGCGTCAGCTTATGCACCTGGAGATCGAGTAAGTATCTTCACGCTCATTTCCAATTCACCCAATGAGGCGCTGCTTGGAGATCGCGACAAACATCTGGATGTTGTGCTCTCCGTCTACAAGCATCCTCCTGACCAAGGTGGCGTTCAGTCCATCTCGGTGACAACGGTTGTTCACATCCACAATCTGTTGGGGCGAATTTATATGCTTCCGGTCACGCCACTGCATAAACTCATTGCCCCGGCTGTACTCAATCGCATCATGGGTGGGCAAAATGCGGTCTAACCCGGCGTATATGGACTTCCCCCAAAAGCAAGAAACCTGACCGATAGTTGTGGTTTTTCGGAATTGCGTGCAGTCGTATATCCGGCATCTGATGTGGGTTCTGTGTGACCCGTGCCGACATGGAATCTGCTCACGGCGCGCCAATCGTTACAAGCGGCAGCTTGGGTGCCGGCAGAGTTACCGGCGTCAGTCCGTGATGATGCAATCGTTTGAGCCATGATGGGCGATCAGTCTCTTCGCAAACGCAGGGTGGTTGTATTTTTCTTACTCAACTTGCCACGGCGTACGCTGTGCGGTTCGTCTTCCTGTTCTCCTCCCGGACACCGAGCTTGCCATAGGGCTCATGGTCCCGCAGCACCGCATAGCAGATGCGTGCCAGCTTGTTGGCCAGCGCGCAGGCGGCCTTGTTGTGGTTGGTCCGGCCTTGCACACTGAGTGCCCACTCCTTGAGGCCGTCAACCTGTCGGCCTGCCTGTCTGGCCACGACGGCCGATCGCAGCACCGCTCGCGCTCCGTGGGTCAGCAGCATCCTCAGATAGCGGTCGCCGCGTTTGGAGATGCGTCCCAGGCGGCGGGTGCTGCCGGAAGAATATTCCTTGGGTGTGAGGCCGAACCAGCTGGCAAAGTGGCGGGCGTCGCGGTAGTGGCCGACTTCACCGGAGGTCGCCGCGACCATGGCGGTCGCGGTCAGAAGGCCGATGCCGGGCACGCTCAGCAATTCCTTGCAGGCCGGGCTTTGCTGCGCCAAGGCGGTGAGTTCCTTCTCCAGTTGCGCGACGCGCGCCTCCAGCAGACGGATCTCCTCGACGAGCAGCCTCATCGAGCCGCGGATCAGGTCAGGAATGCTGGACGATGGATCGGCCAATAACCTGGCGATGGCTTCGACGCCGGTGCGCGAGCCTTGCGGTATGACGAGGCCGAATTCCCGGCAGAAGCCTCTCAGGGCATTGATGCGGCTGGTGCGGGTGGCCATCCATAGCGAGCGGGTGCGGTGCAGACCCTGCAGGGCCTGCTGCTCGACCGACTTGATCCGTACGGGCGCGATGTCGGAGACGCGCAGGGCTTCGAGCAGGGCCGCCGCGTCGGCGGCGTCGGTCTTGTTGCGCTTGACGTAGGCACGCACATATTTGGCGGGCAGTAGTTTCACTTCGATGCCCAGGCCGGAAAGATAACGTGCCCAGTGATGGGCGGAGCCGCAGGCTTCCATGACGACGATCGAGACGTCGCGGTTGTGAAACCAGCGCTCGAACTGGCTGCGGGTGAGACGGTGGGTTTCGATGACTTTCCAGGAAGCATCGGCAACGGCCAACTGGAAGACGGACTTGGCAAGGTCAACGGCTACGGTAGTAGATTTCATGTCGGACTCCTTTCGTTGAAGACATCTGATCCCCATCCCCATGAAGACCAGTGACGCCAACTATGGCGATAAAAAACGGGGGGAGTCCATCCCATCATTCGAGCCGGACGCCGCAAAAGCGCGGCGCCCCTCAACTTTACGTTGGGCCGCAGACAAAGGTCTGCCATCACCGTTGACATGTCGGAAAATTCCGACGCATAATAGCTCATGCCAGTCACAGACGTCTTTGGCGCAATCGCCAACCCGGTAAGGCGGCAGATTCTCGACTTGCTCCGAGACGGCCCGCGCGCAGCGGGCGAAATCGCCAGTGAGTTCCATTTGAATCGCCCCGCTATCTCCGAGCACTTACAGGTGCTCAGAATGGCGGGCCTTGTGAGCGAAGAGGCGCAAGGCAGGCAACGTATCTACCGCCTGAATCCCGGGGCATTGTCAGAGGTTGAGGACTGGCTACATCCGTTCGAGCGGTACTGGCAAGCGCGCCTAAAAGCTCTGAACAAAACCCTTTCGAAGAAGGAGAAGAAATGATGATCGAGCCAGGCCTAATCCAGTTGACCGAATTCATTCCACATCCACCCGCGCGAGTTTGGGCGGCGCTGACCGATCCTGCTATTCATGCGAAGTGGTGGGCGGCAGGAGATGTACGGGCCGTTGTCGGCCATCGCTTCACGCTCGATATGGGTCAGTGGGGCTTGCAACCCTGCGAGGTTCTTGCGGTTGAGCCTGAACGGTTACTGTCTTACTCCTTTGCTCCCGGAACGCTGAACACAACGATTACGTGGCGTATGAAAGCCGAAGGTTCAGGTACTCGTTTGTCCCTTGAGCATAGGGGGTTCGACTTAGACTCTCCAATGGGCAAGGCCGCCTTTCAGGGCATGGGTGATGGCTGGCCATCGGTTATTGCTCGCATAGGAAGCGTACTTTCCTGAGTGGGCACACCATTGCGGCCCAACCCGGCGTTCGAGAGGGACGCGCCAAAAGCGGCGCGCCCCTCAACTTTCGAAAGGTGTCCTCCCGCGACTCGACAGCGCATCCTGCATAGTCCTCAACTCTATGGGAGACCATCATGGGAACCGCAGGCAATGCCACGCATCGCGAGCCGTGGAACAAGGGCAAAATCGTCGGGCAGAAGGCCCCGTTCAAGCTCAAGGACATCTGGGCAATTCGCGTCCGGCTTCAGATGGAAAGTCGCATGCGCGAGCTCGCGCTCTTCAACCTGGGCATCGACAGCAAGCTGCGCGGGTGCGATCTCGTTGCCCTCAAGGTCCGGGACGTATGCCACGGCGACCAAGTGGCGGCACGCGCCATCGTGATGCAGCACAAGACCCAGCGCCCGGTGCAGTTCGAGATCACTGCAGCCACCCGAGATGCGTTGCAAGCGTGGATCAAGCATGCAGTGCTGAAGCCGGAAGACTTCCTGTTCCCCAGCCGGCTCCACGATTCGTCCCATCTGGGGACCCGACAGTACGCTCGGATCCTCGGGCACTGGGTCGACGAGCTCGGCCTGGACCGCGCTGACTACGGGACACACTCGATGCGAAGGACCAAGGCGACGCTGATCTATCGGCGCACCAAGAACCTCCGCGCCGTGCAACTGCTCCTCGGGCACTCTAAGCTGGAATCGACGGTGAGATACCTGGGCATCGAGGTCGATGACGCCCTCGAAATCTCCGAGCAGACGGAGATCTGAGGTCGTCGACGGCGGCCGGCCCAGCCATAGTGCCGGGGCGATCGCCTTCGACGACGGCTATGTCTTGCAGGGCCGGAATCGAGGTCTCGGCCATGAGCCGACATCGGCGAATGTCGGCTATCGAAAGGATGTGCCCTACGCAGCCCATCGAAAGGACTACGCACGGCGCTCCCATCCAACATAGAGTCCTTGGCTGACTGGCAAGCACGTCGTTGCGCAGCAAGGGCATAACCTCGCTTGCCCAACTCAGCGGATCCTCGCGGGTACGCAAGCCTCGTGCACCGTGTTGTGACGGCAAGCCGTCCTACGGCACAGTACCCATGGATTAGGGCTTGATGTAAGCAAACTCAGCTTTTTCGAGCTGCATGATGCGCGCAACACCGGCCGGCACCACCATCGCCTGCGGCACCAGTTCTGGCATATGACCAAGCTTTTTGGCCATACCTTCCATGGTGGTATGGCAGGCGTCGAACTCCACACCCTCGATGTCCAGCGATGCGATGCGCTGCGCCACCGTGCTGTCCTTGAGCAACATGGGCAGGCCAGGGCCATAGGCCACGATGACGATCCGCACTTTTTCCTGGCCAAAGTAGTCGAGCAGATTCTGCGCATTGTTGAACGCCAGATTCCACAGCGCCGGGTCGTCCTGGCTGACCTGCATCACCACCTTGTATTGGGCAAACGGCAGGTCGTGGATGAAGGCGGGCTTGTCGAAGTTGAAGTCTTTCAACATCGACGGGTTGGCCGCCTGGGCCAGGCCAGTGCAGCCTAGAGCCAGCGTCAGGCTCAGCAAGGCGCTCTTGAATGGCGATGTGTTCATGTTGTCTCCTCATGAGTGGGGTGGTGAGCCGCGTTCTACGATCAGGCGACGGGAAGAAACCTGCCGATGCGCTGCGGATGAGGCGCACCTCTAAATGGACAAATACTTTCAAAGTTTGATCACAGCCGGGCCAGTTGGAACGACTCGCTATCCTCGCCGGTCGACGAAGCCTGATAGGGCCGCAAACGACGAAGCAATCTTGTCAGGCATTTGGCCGAGTTGCTCAACCGGCATGCCCATACGATTAACCCAAATTGTTGGGAAACCAAATATTTTTGCACCTGCCGCATCCCAGCCGGCAAAAGCCACAAAGGCGATTTCGTCGCGCTGCAGCTTGAAGGCATCTACTGCCATCTGGTAGGTTCGTGGATCCGGCTTATACACCCGCACTTCGTCGGTTGACAGCAAGTGATCAAATACGCCGGCAAGATCGGAATTTTTAATGCCAGCCTCCAACATCGGCACCGTGAAATCGTTCAGTGGCGCCAGCCCCAACCCGCGGTTTTTTAATCTTTTTAGGACTGGCACAACATCCGGCCATGTTTTCATATCCATGAAACCAGCCATCAATTGTTGGCGTTTATCGCTCGAAAGTGCAATTCTTTCAGAATTAGCAGCAAAAATTAACGCATCTTCAGCTACGTGCAAGAAATCGGCGTAATTTCCCATAATCGTGCGCAACCATGTATATTCGAATAAGTGCGTGCGCCACGATGCCACCAAAACCGCACCTCTATCAGGAAACATTTTTTCAGCCGTTGAGAAAATCGGTCGCGGGTCAAATAGTGCAAGCCCATCGAAAGCGACAGCCTTGATGCGACGACTGGCTGCCCAAGCGGGCATAATTTGAGCTGCCGAGGTTGCCATGGCTGCGCCTACGAATCCACGTCGATTCATAACATTCTCCATCGATCTGTGGTAGTGTAAAAGATGGCAACTAAATATACTATTGATCGATTTTGCAATTCACCATTCATTATTCTTGAATTATGGACAAGCTAGACGAGTTAGCGCTGCTTATCGCTATTTTGGACGAGGGTACGTTGATCGCCGCAGCGCACAAAACAGGGCGCTCACCAGCCTCGGTTACGCATATTCTCAACGAGATGGAAACGCGGATCGGTGTGCGCCTGATTGAGCGTACAACGCGCAAGCTGGCCCCGACCGAGGCTGGGCGTCGCTTAGCTGATAGTGGCCGCCGCATACTTGGCGACTACGATGAGTCGCTCCATGAAGCAATGGGCCAAGCCGTCAGTCCGACCGGATTGTTGCGCGTGTCAGCGCCGCTCATGTTTGGGCGCCGCCACTTGGCACCAATTGCCACGCGCTACCTTGACATGTACCCACAAGTGTCGATCGAATTGCTATTGTCGAATGAAATGGTGGATCTCATCGATCACAAAATCGACGTCGCCTTACGCATTGGCGCACTTAACGATTCGCGCCTGACCGTGCGCCAAATCGGTGAGGTTCGGCGCATCATTGTCGCCAGCCCGGATTATCTGAGGAAGCACGGATTGCCGACAAACCCCGACTCATTGGCCCAGCATACGCTCGTTATGATGTCGATTCGAGGTGAAGTACAACCTTGGAATTTGACTGCTCAGGCGCATAGCCGTTTCGTCGTAAACCAAGCAGAGACCATGATTGATGCCGCCATTTCCGGTATCGGGCTGGCGCGTCCGCTATCGTATCAAGTGGTCGACGAGATAAAATCAGGAAAATTAGTTCGAGTCCTAAGTCAATTCGAGCCTGAGCCAATTCCGGTGAGCTTGGTATTCACTAGCCGCAAGCACATTCCTATGCGAACTCGTGCCTTCCTCGACATCGCTGTAGAAGCGCTCAAACAAGTGGAAGGCATTCAGTACAGCTAGCAGGCCTTTGAAATACCACGATTCACAGTACGGTGTCATTGAAAATGCTTATGTCCATCAGATAAAGGCGATTTTTCCCGCCTCGATAAAGCGCGTCAAGCGCACCTGAATGTCATGGGGATAGGCCCAGTCGATGGGGCGAAGGCCAGAAAACAATATTTCAACAACTTGCTAACGGATGCATGCGCGGAACACCGCATTAACAGACCCGTGAGGCCATAGTCGGCAACAGTCTCGCCAATAAGATTTTCACTGGCGTCGGGAGAGTGGAGGGAACCAATGCATTGCTGACCGACAGGCGTTGGCCAGCGAATGGCCGCTCCGAATTTGAGACATTCGCCGCGACCTTCTGCACGACAACAACGGCGCAGCAGTGGGCGCGACGCTTGCGCTTTCGGCATAGCGCATCGAATGATCGATTGGGCCGCTACCGCAGACTCATTCACACGGTATCGAGAATTTCGGACGTGAGCACCGAACCCTATGGCTCCGGTGCTCACTAGCCATCCTCGAAAGCCCAGTCACCCTGGGCCTTTGTTCGCGACGAGCCTAGAACTTGCAACATATGCTGTAAGAGCTTGCAGCTTATGACGTAAAACTTGCAGCTTATGCTGTAACCCACATGTCGGTTGACGCATAACGTGAAAGTTTGACCAACGGCTAATCAACAACTTAGTGCACGCCGGCACACCATATCGTATAAGTGACGTACCCCCATATCGTGAAAGTTTCCACCACAATTTACGCATAACGTGAAAGTTTCGTAAAACAGCGTGGGCGGTCGCTCTCAAGCACGTCTACATGAAAGCGATTAGTGCACGCCGCAGTTCGTCTTCATTGGCGAAGCAGCAGCAGGCCAAAATTCTGAATTTGATGGCCGGGACATGGAATCCTGGCGTGGCTTCTTGATGGGACTTATCGACCGATTCCGCATCGTCACGGACGCTGAGCCTACGATTGACGCGGAGCGCAGCGCTCTGGAGAGCTTGCGGAGGAATGAGCGTCATTTTTCCAACGAGAAACTGACCATCGACGAATTGCATCGCATGTTCGCTAAGACGGCAGATGCTATTTCCGTAGCTCACCAATCACAACAAGAAGAGTTTCGGTTATTGCTTGAAACAAGCGAAAAATCTAGCGCAGATGCGCTTGCAAAGCACGAAGCAGAAATGAAGGGGCTAAGCGACAGATTTCGCGAAAAGATGAAGTTGCGGGCGCCCGTGGAGTACTGGGACAGCAAGGCACAGACGCATGAGGTCAAGGCGCGGACGTTGATGCGGTGGATGTTCGGACTCCTGGCGGCGCGGGCCTTGACCGTGGCCGATTTCGAGCGACACTGTGTCGCTGTCGAGGAACGGCTTGTTCGGCTCATGTCCCTCCCCTTCGAGTTCGAGGCCTGCACCTTGGGGCAAGTTCTCGATGCGCGACTTCACATACTGGCCGCTGACCACCTCGAGCTCGGTTTCGTACTTGGTCGACCCAACGAAGAAAAAATACTTGGCGTGCTTGTTTTCTTCAGTCATCTTGGTCTCCTAGCCCTTTATCGCGGGCACCATTAAAAGAATACGCCCAGCCCCGCCAGCATGTCAACAATACAAACAAGGTTTGCATAATTGACATACTTCGGGTGGCCGGTACTATGTCAACTGAATTGACATCAGCATTGCATGCACCTAACATTTAGTAACATTAACTTGGAGAGCGATGAATGATTGATGAGCTGCGCCTGTTTCAGGCGGTCGGTCGAAAGATTCGGCAGCTACGGGAATCTCAGACTGGCGGACGAGCGCGATTAACTCAGTCTGAGTTAGCCAAGATGGTCGGCCTTGAGCGAACGTCAATTACGAACATAGAGCGAGGGAACCAGAAGGTTCCTTTGCATGTCCTCTATCGCCTCTGCGAGGCGCTGAAGGTTCCTATCGGGGACGTGATGCCTCAAATGGCGCACGTGCAATCAGCGGCTACTACTGCTGCTCCCTTAGAGGAATTTTCTTTCGCTAGCGAGACTGTGGAAACGACCCCACTGGTCAAACAAGCGGTACTTGAAGTACTCAATAGGAGTTCCTGATGCGACCCGAAGCCATCGAAAGCAAGGCGAGTGAGCTACGTCATGCGGTAGGCACACTGAAGGCACCAATTGCATTGAACAGAATCGCCTCTCATCTAGGCACCGAGATAAACCAACAGACTTTTGAAGATGTCGTCTCTGGCGTGTTGTTAATACGCGGCAATGAACGGCACATCATGGTGAACAAAACCCACCATCCGAACCGTCAACGATTCACTATCGCCCACGAACTTGGCCACTTGGTCCTTCATCACGACTCCGGCGATAGATTATTCATAGACACACACCTGCGTACATATCAGCGTATCGGGTCGGCCAATGCTGACGTGTATCGAAAGCCAGGCTCTTCCACGACTCCAGCGGAGGAGATGGAAGCCAATCATTTCGCTTCGGCATTGCTGATGCCTCGTGAGCTGCTTCTTTCAATGACATCAGGCAGAGACTTTTGGGATGAACTTGAAGTAACCGCCTTGGCCGCAGAGTTCGCAGTGAGCGAGCAAGCGATGACCATCAGATTGAGACAACTTGAGGTCATCGATTCAACCATCTAGCCGCACCGAGAAAAGCCCGCCTCCGATTAAGTGGGAGGCGGGCCAAATAACGGAAAATAACACGTTATGCAGCCCACACTAACACGTTATGGGGCCTAAATAACAAGTTATGAGGCTCCTCACACCACAGACGCGGTTCGACACGCATCCACTCACCCACAACTCCCCAGATAACCGCAGTTGTCGCAGCGGTCGCAGCCGTCCACGCGGCGCAGGAAGGGGCCGCCGCAGTCGGGGCAGATGCGCCCGCCGGGCAGGAGGTCGGGGGCGTCGCCCGGGGTTTCGAGGTCGATGCGTCGCGAGTCGGGGGCCTTGGCGCGCTGCGCCAGCGCCGCCAGGGTCTGCTCGCGGCCCTGTTCGTCCAGGAAACCGCGGCGCATGAGCATTTCCTGCAGCGCGTAGGCGATGGCCGCGACTTCGGACTGGTGAAAGCGCGGCGCGCGGCTGCCGTCGGCCTTGATGACCTCGCCGCAGCGCACCGGGCCCTTGTCCCACACTACCTCGCGCATGTTCTGCAGGGACTTGGCCACCGAGCCGCCCGAGCGCGCCACCAGCGACAGCAGGCGCATATTGGAGGCGATCCACTGCTGCCCTTCGTCGCGCTGGCCGGCCGGCATGAAGAACTCGATGGGCCGCTCGATGCGCACCGGCTGGCCGCCGACCACCCCCTCCACCTCGGCGAAGGAGATCGACAGGTACACGGTCTTGCGCCCCTCGGGCGTCATGTAGCTGACCTTGCCGGTGACGGCCTGCAAATCGCCCTGCGGCCGGCCCTCGATGCGGCGCGTGAGCGGGTCGATGTCGGGGGGCTGTCCGGCCGCCTGCTGCGGGACGCCTGGTGCGGCCTGCAGCACGGCGCCCAGCACGGTGTTGGGGCGGTAGGTGGCCAGGCCCTTGAGGCCGGATTTCCAGGCGTCGAGATAGAGGTCCTTGAATTCCGCGAAGGGGTAGTCGGCCGGCACGTTGACCGTCTTGCTGATGCTGGTGTCGATGTAGGGCTGCACCGCGGCGAGCATGCGCATGTGGTCCTGCGCCGACATCTCCAGCGCGGTGACGAACTGCGGCGGCAGCGCGTTGACGTCGCCGCCCTGCTCGCGGTACAGGCGCCAGGCGTGGTCGGCCACCTCATAGTCGCGGGTGGTGTCGTCGGCCATGCGTTTCTTGCGCGTGTAGACCCAGGAGAACGCCGGTTCGATGCCGTTGCTGGCGTTGTCGGCGAAGGCCAGGCTGATGGTGCCGGTGGGCGCCACGGCCAGCAGGTGCGAGTTGCGCAGGCCGTGCGCGGCAATGGCTTCGCGCAAGGGGCCGGGCAGACGGCTGGCGAAGCTGCCGGCCAGGTACTTGTCGGCGTCGAACAGCGGGAAGGCGCCCTTCTCCCGCGCCAGCTGCACGGACGTCTCGTAGGCGGCGTCGCGCAGCACGCGGGCCACCTCGGCGGCGAAGTCGCGCGCGGGCTGGGTGTCGTAGCGCAGGCCCAGCATGACGCAGGCGTCGCC
>MLJW01000274.1_pt1 | contig 33969 bp, 29 predicted proteins | sample 888231 | NCBI WGS metagenome assembly MLJW01 (sample SAMN05788063, study PRJNA343431) | mine drainage metagenome | isolation source: sample collected from the inflow into an acid mine drainage treatment plant... | place: Germany: Lusatia, lignite mining district
GCCACGTTGCAGTCCGCTTGTGGTGCAACACACCACGGCGCGGCCTGCGCCTCGCACTGCATCCGCCCAAACCCCCGGCGCGGATGCAGAAATAGCGTGAACAGGCCCTAGACCGGCGTGTCGCCGGCCTGGGAGATGAGCCTCTATTCCTCGGACTGGCGTTCGATATGCTTGTGCGTTTTGCACGCGCAAGGGCGCGCGCCTGTCTGCATGGAGCCAAGCATGACCTCGCCATCCCGTCTCGGAACCCCTCTTTCCCCTTCTGCGCTACGCGTCATGCTGCTCGGCGCGGGAGAACTGGGCAAGGAGGTGATCATCGCCCTGCAGCGCCTGGGGGTGGAGGTGATCGCGGTGGACCGCTATGCGAACGCACCGGGGCAGCAGGTGGCGCATCGGGCGCATGTCATCGACATGACCGACCCGGCGGCGTTGCGCGCGCTGGTGGAAGCGGAGCGGCCGCATCTCATCGTGCCGGAAATCGAGGCCATCGCCACGGCGGCGTTGTTGGAGATCGAGGCCGAGGGGCGGGCCGAGGTGATTCCCACCGCGCGCGCGGCGCAACTCACGATGAATCGCGAAGGCATACGCCGCCTGGCGGCCGAGGAACTGGGGCTGGGGACCTCGCCCTACGCCTTCGCCGACACCGTGCAGCAATTGCAGGCGGCGATCGACGCCGGGATCGGCTACCCCTGCGTGGTCAAGCCCGTGATGTCGTCATCCGGCAAGGGGCAATCGGTGCTGCGCGGACCGGCCGACGTGCAGCGTGCCTGGGACTACGCCATGACCGGCAGCCGGGTGCAGCAGGCGCGGGTGATCGTCGAGGGTTTCATCGACTTCGATTATGAAATCACCCTGCTCACCGTGCGTGCGGTGAACCCAGCCACGGGCCAGGTGGCCACCGCGTTCTGCGAGCCCATCGGCCATCTGCAGGTGGACGGCGACTATGTCGAATCCTGGCAGCCGCAGCCCATGTCGCCGCTGGCGCTGGAGCGCTCGCGCAGCATCGCCGAACGCGTCACCACGGCACTGGGCGGGCGCGGCATTTTCGGCGTGGAGCTGTTCGTGCGCGGCGACGCGGTGTGGTTCTCCGAGGTCAGCCCGCGCCCGCACGACACCGGCCTGGTCACGCTGTGCTCGCAGCGCCAGTCCGAATTCGAGCTGCACGCCCGCGCCATCCTCGGCCTGCCGGTCGACACCACGCTGCGCGAGCCCGGCGCCTCCGCCGTCATCTACGGCGGCCTGGACGCCAAGGGCATCGCTTTCGAAGGCGTGGCCGAAGCCCTGGCGGTGCCGCGCGCCGACCTGCGCTTGTTCGGCAAGCCCGAGAGCTTCGTCAAGCGGCGCATGGGCGTGGCCTTGGCCGCTGGCGCCGACACCGACCAAGCGCGCAGCCGGGCGAAGCAGGCGGCGGCCTGCGTGCGTCCGGTCCAAGGCGTTTAGGGCGGCGTTGCGCTGGGGACGGCGCGATCCGGGTGGACGGTCAACCGTCCTGATCGGGATCGACATCCGTCCACGCGGCCTTGCGCTGCGCGTCCCGGCCTTCTTCGGCGCGCAGCCCGCGCCAGATGACCCAGGCCAACGCCACGAGGGCTGCGGCCATCCCCGCATCGATGATCCATTCCGGCATGCTCGCATCTCCAAGATGGCGCAAAGACCTGGCTCGTCGGGACGCTGCCCTGGCTGTCTCAGGGCGGCTTCGTCCCGGGGAACGAGGCTTCGCCTGCCTGTTCCAGGTCCCGACGTCGCCGGCTCGGACCTTGGGCGGCCTGGCTTGGCCAAGGCCGCAGCGGCAGGCGCAAGAGCGGTGGGGAACCTGTTGACCAAGATAAGTCTGGTTTTGTCGCCTGGCCTTGCTCCAAGACAAGAAAGGGCGATGCGATGTCGGGCACCGCGGCCTAGGCCTGCGACGTAGGTATCTTCTTCGGCCGGTAGATGGCCGCCCAGAAGGACAGGACGGCGACGATATTGCCCGAGAAGAACACCACCCAGAACAAGGCCAGGTGGGACAACAGGCCGAACTGCCCCATGCCGATGGCTGCGATCAGCGCGAGGCTCGCGGCCATGCTGCTGGTGCCGGGCCACTTGGCGAAATCGCGTCGCCGTGACCACCAGGCCAGCGCGATGACCGCAGCCGCCGCGGCGTAGACCAGCCACCGCGAGGTTTCCACCCGCGAGAAATCGAGCACCGCCGCATAGGACAGCCAGATGCCGATGAGGGTTGCAATCAGATTGGGCACCATGGTTTTCATGCCTCCGGAAGTTGATGCAATTGATGAAGATGGCGCCAGGCCAGGCTGGGGATGACGCTGCAGAACAGCCCTGTGGCCACCAACAGAAGTTTCCACGCCAGCGCCAGCGGGCTGAGCCACCACAGCCCGGCGACAACCAGGCACTGGGCGGCGTAGCTGACGTAGCCGGCGGCCTGCAGCGCGCGGCTGCGGCGCATTTTTCCCGCCGCGTACAACATGGCGTAAAGGCCGGCGAAGATCACGAACGCTCCCAGCAGGGTCGCGGTCGGAAGCAAGGCTTGCGGGTTCATCGCGGCACCCCCGCGCTGCGCGCGACCCCGCCGTGCGGGGTTTGGCCCGTCTTCGGGCGGCCGTGCGACGAGGTCATATGGGCACCCGGCGCTGCGCGCCGCCCTCCACGAGGGCTTCGCCCGTCTTCGGAACGGCCGTGCGACGGGCTCATATGGGCACCCGGCGCTGCGCGCCGCCCTCCGCGAGGGCTTCGCCCGTCTTCGGAACGGCCGTGCGACGGGCTCATGGTGGGCACCCCCGCGCTGCGCGCGACCCCGCCGTGCGGGGTATCGCCCGTCTTCGGGCGGCCGTGCGACGGGGTCATATGGGCACCCGGCGCTGCGCGCCGCCCTCCGCGAGGGCTTCGCCCGTCTTCGGAACGGCCGTGCGACGGGGTCATGGTGGGCACCCCCGCGCTGCACGCGACCCCGCCATGCGGGGTTTCGCCCGTCTTCGGGCGGCCGTGCGACGGGCTCATATGGGCACCCGGCGCTGCGCGCCGCCCTCCGCGAGGGCTGCGCCCGTCTTCGGAACGGCCGTGCGACGGGCTCATGGATGGACTCCCACGGCCAAGGACTGGGACGGTTCGGCCTGCTGGACGCGGCGGCCTTTGCCGAAGGTGGCCAGGTCGTAGATCAGGATCAGGTAGCCGAGAGCGAACAGCGCGCCGAATGCCAGCCGCACGTACATCCCCTCGACGAACCAGGAACTGCCCTGAGCGCTGATGTAGGCCTGGACGGTCGAGCCGCCCAGCGCGCGTTCGTAGAAGGCTTGCGCCATTCCCGAAATGAGCAGGCCGCCGACCATGCCGATCAGGCCGATATTCAGCAGCGCGAAAGCCCATTTCCAGGCGCTTCCGTTGACGCTCTGCGCGCCCCGCGCCTTGGCCAGGATGATGTAGAACACCGAAATCAGGCCGCAGACATAGGCCCCCCACCAGGCGAAGTGGCCATGCGAGACGGTCCACTGCGTACCGTGGGTGAACAGGTTGATCTGCGGCAGGGTCATCATGAAGCCGAAGACGCCGGCGCCGAAAAAGTTGCCGAAGGCTTCGGCGAACATCCAGTAGAAGGCTGGCCGGTTGCCGCTTTGCATGCGGTGCACGCCGGCGTCATAGACGGCGTGGATGACCATGCCCACCAGCGGTAGTGGCTCGAGGGCGGAGAAGAAGCCGCCGATGCCGAACCAGTATTGCGGCGTGCCGATCCAGTAGTAGTGATGGCCCAGCCCCAGGATTCCGGACCCCATGACCAGGGCGATGGTGATGTACAGCCAGGTCTCCACGATGCGCCGCGGCGTATTGAGCATCTGCATCAGCGCCCACGCCATGATGCAGGCGATCAGCACCTCCCAGGTCGCTTCCACCCACAGATGCACCAGCCACCACCACCAGTACATGTCCTTCGCCATGTTCTTCTCCGCCGAGAAGGCGTCGAGATAGAGGACGAACAGCGGAATCAGGTCGACGATCAGCACCGCGAGGATGCCTGTCATCTTGCGCGCCTTGATGGCCGTGGCGATCACGTTGTACATGAAGGTCGCGACGACGAGCACGATGCCGATCGCGGCCCAGCGCGGAGCTTCGACGTATTTCCGGCCCTGGTTGATGAACCAGAGGCTGAAGGCGTTGGCATGGCCATACTGGACGAAAATGAACACGCCGGCGACGACCACCACCGCCAGGCAGAACACGTAGAACATGATTTCCCCCAGGCGGATGCCGACCACCTCGTGGCCGACCTCGTCGGGCAGGAACCAGTACACGGCGCCGAAGAATCCCATCAGATTCCAGATGACCAGGGTGTCGATGTGCAGGATCTTGGTCGTGCTGAACTCCAGCGTGTTGAACAGGAATTGCGGCTGGATGTAGTAGACGGCCGCCATCAGCCCGGCGGCGATCATGACCCCGAACAGGGCGAAGGCGACCACGAAATACTTGATGGCCAGTTTTTGCGATAGGTACATGGCGTCTCCCCTTACTGTTGTGGCGCGTTGTTGAAATTGGCCGGAAAGCCGTTGGTGTTGATGCTGGAGAGCCATTTCAGATACGCGACCACCGCTTCGGCGCTGCTTTGGCTGAGCTGCAGATTCGGCATTTCGCGGCTCCAGGTCGGATAGCGCTCAGGGTGCATCAGAAACTTCACCATCGCTTCCTCCTTGGTCTTGCTCTGGGTCATCGGCATCCACTGCGCCTTCCACGCCGGGTCGAGCCAAGACTTGGTCAGATCCGGCGCGTAGTACGCGCCATTGCCCAGGAAGGTGTGGCAATCGATGCAGGCCCGGCTTTGGATGACCAGTTTGCCCTGGCCGATCAGCGCGCTCGCCTGAGCCGCGTCGTAGCGCTTGCCGAACAGCAGCTGCTCGCCGCCGATGACCGGCATGTCCTGGTCTTTCTCGGGGTCGTATTGGTAGGAAATCTGATGGTTGATCACCGTATAGGGCGGCACATGCCCGCCACCGCCTGCCGTGATCACCGCGAGACTGTTCGCGGAGAGGAATCCCAGGATGACCAGCATCACCAGCGTGGCGCTGATCGCCCCCGCCCGCCAGAACGCGGGATCTTTCGTGTACATGTTTCCCCCTTTCTCAGAGAAGTGCGTCCATCAAGGACCTTGTCAAACATCCAAAGCGCGCCACGCCTCGGGGATGCTCTCGATGCTCGATACGGGTGGCGTCATGCTGGCCTGTCCAAGCGGTGGCGGGGCGTTGAATTGGTAGAATGGATGCCAATATAAATCGCCATTGTGGCAAAAGCAATACCTATTCAAGATGCGATTAACAGCCTTTTCCGACTACGGCATGCGCGTTCTGCTCGTGCTCGCCAGCAGCGACCGCCCGAGCTGGTCGAGCGCCGAACTTGCGACCAAGCTCGAGGTCTCGCGGGACCACTTGATCAAGGTGGTGCAGCGCCTGGCTGCCGCCGGCTACGTGCAGACCGCGAGGGGCGCAGGCGGCGGCGTGTCGTTGGCGCGCGCGCCAAAATCCATCCGGCTGGGCGAGGTCTTGCGCTGGATGGAGGAGGGCCAGGCGCTGGTGGAGTGTTTTCGTGACGACGGAGGCGGTTGTTGCCTGCAGCCGATGTGCCAACTGCGCAGCCGCCTGGACCTGGCGCGGCGGGCGTTCTACACCGAGATGGACCGCAGCACGCTGGCCGACTGCGTCACCGCGCCTTTGCGCGAGTTCTCGCGTGTCAAGTTTCAGTTGAAGCCGGCATGACCGCGGGGCCGCCGCTGCAGGCCGCTCAAGCTCCGGACCCGTCCCGGCAGGCACCTGGCCGTCGCACGAAGACCTTGCCAACCCTTGTCCTGCGTGAAGACGAGATGGTTTTCAGCGCGATTCGCGCGCAGGGCGCAGGGGGCCAGAACGTCAACAAGGTCTCCAGCGCGATGCATCTGCGTTTTTCCATCCGCGCGTCCTCGCTGCCCGAGGAGATCAAGGCGCGGCTGCTGGCGCTCAACGACCAAAGGATCAACGCGGACGGCGTGGTGGTGATCAAGGCCCAGACCAGCCGCAGCCGGGAACAGAACAAGGCCGAGGCGATGGCGCGGCTGCAGGACCTGGTGGACAGCGTGGCCAAGGTGCCCGAACCCCGCAGGCCCACGCGTCCGACGCGCAGTTCGCAGCGCAAGCGTCTGCAGGCGAAGACCACGCGCGCCGGCGTCAAGCGGCTGCGGGGCCGGGTTTGCGCGAGCGATTAGGGCCTGTTCACGCTCGCCTTTGGCGGAGTCCGTGCGCGCGGCGCAGGATGCCCGGCGCGGGGCGGCTACGATTGCGGCGATACGGTTCGTAACAATCGCAGGCCTGCCTCTGCTCTGTAGGGTGTGGGCCCGATCCGCCGACCCGACGCCATCGCCCCCCGTGGGGCCGAGCGTCCGCCACCGGAGCAAGCGCATGCCTGATCACGACGCACTGGAGCAGCAGTTGGCCATCATCGAGGCACGACTGGCGCGGCTGGAAAAACTGCTGAGGTTGTCCGTGCCGGAACCGGCTTCCGTGACCCAGCCTCCCGCTGCGTCGAGCGAGGACCCGGCTTTCTTGTCGCCGCCCGCATCGCCCGCGCCGCTGGCCGGACCCTTTGCCATGCAGGAGCCGGACAACGCCGCGCGGCCCCAGCGCGCGCCTTCGTCCGCGCAGAGCCTCGACACCACCCAACTGCTCGGCTGGAGCGGCGCCACCGCGCTGGTGTTGGCGGCGATCTACCTGATTCGTCTGGGCATCGACAGCGGCTGGCTGACGCCGGTGCGCCAGCTCGTCCTCGCCACCATGGGCGCCGGCGGCTTGATCGGCGGCGGCCTCCTGCTGCGCCGGCACGACCGCCAGTACGCCGCCTTTCTTCCCGCTGCCGGAGTGGTGGTGCTGTTCGCCGCGGTTTACGCGGCGCACCTCTACTACGGCCTGATCGGCGGCCAGGCAGCCGCTCTCGGGGTCATCGCCATCGCCCTGCTCGCACTTGGCCTTGGCACCTTGTTCGACAGCGAGTTGTATGCGTTGTTCGCGGTGCTCGGCTCCTACACCGCGCCGCTGTTCCTGCCGGATCTGCGCGGCGCCATGGGCGATCTGGTGATCTACTTCAGCGTCTGGAGCCTGGTGTTTTCGGCCTACGCCTTGAAGTCGCGGCGCCGCGTGGTCTATCTGCTGGCGATGTACCTCGCACTGATCGTGTTCTCGCTGTTGTTCACGCGATACCTGCGCGATTCCTGGGAGGGGGCACTGCTGTTCCAGTCGCTGCAGTTCGGCATCTTCCTGACCACCGCCGTGTTGTTTTCGGTGCGGTTCGGGCGTCCGCTGGAGTTTGCCGAGGCCTGGGCCCATTTCCCGGCGCTGCTGTTGTTTTACGCCCTGCAATACGATCTGCTCGATCGCCACCTGCATGCCTGGGCGCCGTGGATCGCCTTGGGCACCGCGGCGCTCCTGCTGCTCGCCTACCTGCTCGCCCGCATGAGCCTGGGTGCGCAAAGCCAGGCCGGGCGCGCGCTGGTCAGCGCCTACATCGCGCTGGTGCTGTTTCACGCGGTCTATCTCGATCTGCTGCCGCAGTTCGCGCAGCCCTGGGTCGGCCTGGCCATCCTCGGCATCCTGCCGTGGCTCGCGCGCAAGCGGGAGGATCCCGAAGGCCTGCTGGCGAGTTGGCCCTTTCTGCTGGCCGGCGGCCTGATCCTGCTGCTCAACCTCGCCAACGTCCTGCTCGACAAGGCATTCACCCAGGCTCCGGTCAGCCCCTTGCTGCAGGTGCTTTATCCAGCCATGAGCTATGTCGCCTACCTGGCATTGCGCCGCGACCGCAGGCTCGCCCAGGCGGCGCAGCTGTTGCTGGCGCTTGCCCACTTGTCGGCCATGACCGCCGCCGTGCGCCTGATCGACATCGCCGCGCTAGCCTCCGTGGCCTGGCTGGCGGTCGCCACCCTGGCCCTGGCGGCGGGCTTGGTCCTGCGCGACCGGGTCCTGGGGCAGTCCTCCTTGCTGCTATTCCTGCTCGCGGGCCTGAAGATCATGCTGTTCGACCTGGCGAACACCGCGCCCCTGTTGCGGGTGGTCGTGTTGCTGGTGCTGGGCCTGTCGCTATACGGAGGCGGCTGGGTGTACCGCAAGCTCCCGCAGGCGGCGGTGGGCGTTTCGGAGTGAGTCACCGTCGTTTGCAAGGTTCGCGTCTGGCTGGCTGCGCCGCATGGGCTGCATGGGCTGCCGGGGGTGGCCGAGGGCAATATGCATGTTTCCTGATTTATGCACGTGTTGATGCACGTGCCTCAGAGGGCGATCCATGGCGCTGGACATGCGTGGCTTGACGTTTCGCGAATCTTTGCATACGCGCTTCGTCCTGGGGCTGGGGGCCGTGCTATTGCCCTTTTTGGTGGCCATGGGTATTGGCTATGCCTATCTGCTTCCAGCCTTGGTCAGCCCGCTCGACAACATCGTGAGGGTGTTTGCCGAACAGCAGGCCCCAGCGATGCAACTGCAAACGGCGCTGCTCCAGGCGGCCATGCCGGTCAACGACTATCTGATCAACGGTCAAGAGGATGAGCAGGAACGGTTCGCGCGCCTGCGTCAGAAAGTCGATAGGGCTTTTCAGACGACCGTACAGCAGGCGCATTCGGCGCCTGACGATGTGCATCTCGAATTGATTTCGGCGCGCGAGCAATGGGGGCTGGCGCTGCGCCTGGGCGAGAAGATCCTGCGTGTCGCCGACCCGATCGGAAATGCGGACGCAGCCCAGGAGATGAAGCGCTTCGATGCACATATTGATCAAGCGGTGATTTCGCTGGAGGAAGTGCAGCACCACTTCCGCCAGGTGATCGACGCAAGCCGAGCGCAGGCGATCAAGACCCGCATGGCAACCTTGTGGGCGTCCTTCGCGGTTTTCGGGGCGGCCATCGCCGTGTCCCTGTTTGCCGCCCTGGCCCTGGCGCGTTCGGTGACAAACCCGGTGGACGTGCTGCAACGGGGCGTGAAGCAGTTGGCCGCCGGGAAGTTGTCGCATCGAATCGACTTTCAGCGTCATGACGAACTGGGCGAGTTGGCCGCCGCATTCAACGCGATGGCCTCGGCCTTGGAAAAAAACCAGGCCGACCTCACGGAGCTGGCCACGCTCGACGGACTGACCGGCCTCTACAACCACCGCACCTTCTATGTTCTGCTGCGTGGGGAACTTGCGCGCGCCCAACGCTTCAATCGCCCCGTCTCGCTGCTGCTGCTCGACATCGACCACTTCAAATCGGTGAATGACACGTATGGACACCAGGCCGGGGACGCGGTTCTGAAGGATTTGGGCGCCTTGCTGGGCCGCGAGGCGCGGGAGATCGACCGCATCTGCCGCTACGGCGGGGAAGAAATCACCATCATCCTGCCCGAGACCGACATCGTCGCCGCGGCGGGCATCGCCGAGCGCCTGCGCGCGAGCGTGGAGGCGCATACGTTCGCCGCCGGAAACGGCGCGTCCCTGCACTTGACCGTCAGCATCGGGGTGGCCTCATGGCCGCTGCACGCGAGCAACACCCAGGGCTTGGTGTCCGAGGCGGACACGGCGCTGTACGCGGCCAAACAGGCGGGGAGAAACCGGGTCGTGCGCCACGACCCGGCGCTCGACGCGCAGGCGCCGTGATCCTGATTCGCACACCATGATCCGGATTCGACGCTTCCAACCCGCCGATTGGCCCCGCGTGTGGGCCATGTTGCAGGCCACCCTGGCCACTGCGGAGCAATACGCCTTCGCCCCGGACAGCACGGAGGCCGACATGCGCAAGGCCTGGACCGAGCTTCCGCTGGCCACCTATGTCGCGACCTCCGACGCCGGCGCCGTCGTCGGCACCTACTACATCAAGCCCAACCAGCCGGGCCTGGGGGCGCATGTGTGCAATTGCGGCTATCTCGTGGCCAGCGAGGCGCGCGGCCGGGGCGTGGCGTCGGCGATGTGCGAGCACTCCCAGGCCGAGGCCGTCGCACACGGCTTTCGCGCCATGCAGTTCAACCTGGTCGTGTCGACCAATGCGGGCGCGGTGCGCCTGTGGCAGAAGCTGGGTTTTCGCATCGTCGGCACGCTGCCGGGCGCGTTCCACCACGGCCGGCTGGGCGACGTGGACGCGTATGTCATGTTCAAGCAACTGGCGGCGCCGCGCTCCGGTTCCGAGCGCGCGCAACAGGCAAGCTGAGCCGGGGCCGCCGGCGCGCCGCACGCGGTCAGGCCGGCATGCCGGTGCTGCGATCCAGCCGGGCCAGGTGCCTGAGGCCGAAGCGCCCCGGCGCCAGCGCGGCGATCAGGTCCTGCTCGACCGGCGCCGGCTCTCCTTCGATGTGGGTGGCGATGCATGCCGCGGCCAGCGCGGCAAGGGTCAGGCCGCGGGAGCCCATCGCCACGCTGAGGTACAGGCCGGACAGGGGCGGCAGTTCGTATGCCGGGCGGTGCAAGGCGGCGGGGCCGAGACGGTCGAGCGCGGCCCAGTCCGGCCAGGGGCCGGCGCAAGGCAGGCGGTCGTGCGCCACGGCGCGCACGCCATGAAACCGTCGGGCGGCGGCCGGCGCTGTCGCGGGCAAGGCTCCGACCATGGATTGCAGGCCGCGGACGATCTCGGCCCACGCCTGCTCGGCCGGCATCGGCCGGGCCGGATCGTTTTCGTAGGTCGCGCCGAGCAAAAGCCAGCGCGTGCCGGCCGGCAGGCCGCATGCCTGCACGGCGGCGTCCGGCAAGGGCAGGGCGTAGCCGTCGCCCAGGATGCCCCGCCGCAAGCCGCGCAGAGGCCCGAGCTCGGCGGCCGGGACGATGAAAGCCTGCCCGGCCTGCGCGCGCAGTGGCAGACGGGGCAGGCCGGAAGCCAGGCCGCTCGCGTCGAGCAGGCGGCTGGCATCCAGGGCATTGGCGACGATGCAGACCGGCGCTTGCGCCAGCACCCGGCCGTCGCCGCCCAGCGCCTGCCACGGCGGGCCGTCGGCGGTGGTCATGTCGGCCCCGGACTCAAGGCTGCGCGCGCGGCCCGGGCATGGCGCGCGCTGGAGCCGGTGGACGTGCGAGGCGTCGCGCCGCCGCACTCCCGGGGTGGACAGCCAGGCTTGCGCGAGGCCGCCGGCCGCGGCGATGCCTCCGGCGGCCCAAAGCCCGGGACGATGGAGCGAAACGCCCGTCAGCGCGCTGGCCTGTGCCGCGTCCACGCTGTGCGCCACGCCGCGGGGAAGCGCCAAGGCCTGGGGGACGTTGCCGGCATCCCCACTCGAAGCGCTATCAGCATCGGTGCAGGGGTCGAGCAGGAATACGCCGTCCCCTTGCCACCATGCATCGCGCCCGGCGGCCGGCAGGGCGTCCCGCAACGCGGCGATTCCGGCGCGGGTGAGCCGCGCGAGGCGGTCGTCATCGGGTGACAGGCGCACATGCGCCAGCCCGGCGGGCAGGGCGGAGGCGCCGCAGGCGGCGTGCCCGGCATCGAGCACTTCGACGACCCAGCCGCGAGAAGCCAGGGCCTGGGCGCATGCCGCCCCGGCCAGCCCGGCACCGATGACCATGGCGCGCCTTTCGGCCGCGGCGGGCAGGGCTGCGCGCGGTTCCACGCGCCTTGTGCGCCAACGCGGCGCATACGCGGCTTGCAGGCGCTCGGCCTTGCCGCCATAGCCCTGGAGTTTGCGCACCTCGAAGCCGGCCTGACGCAGGGGGTCGCAAATCGCGCCGGCCACGCTGTAGCTGGCCAGGCGCGCCCCGGGACGCGCCAGTCTGGCCGCGGCCTTGAGCACGCCGGGCTCCCACATGGCGGGGTTGCGCGCGGGGGCGAAGCCGTCGAGATAGATGGCGTCCGCGCCGAGTTCCAGGCGGGGCAGCAGCTCGCGCACATCGCCCAGGGCCAGGGTCAGGCGCACGCGGCCCTGGGCGAAACGGAGCTGGTGCAGTCCCCGCACGGGCGGGGGCCAGGCGGCGGCCAGTTCCTGCGCCAGATCGCGCAGCGCGGGGTCGGCGCAGGCCAGCAGATCGGCGGCGGCCAGCGGGTGCAGCTCGACGCTGACGTAGTGCAGGGTGGAGCTGCGCTGCGGGTCGTCGAGCCAGGCTTGCCAGGTGGCGAGAAAGTTGGTACCCAGGCCGAAGCCGGTTTCCAGCACGACGAACTGCGCGCGCCCGGCCCAGGCTGGCGGGGCGTCGAGCAGACCGCAGCCCGCCAGGTACACGGCACGCGCCTGGCCCAGGGCGCCGGCGCGGCTGGCGTAGATGTCGCCGTAGCGCGCGCTGTAGGGGCGGCCTTCGGGGTCGCGCGCAAGCGGCTCGGGATGGATGGGGACGGGTTGGCTCAAGGGCTGGCGGCCGGTGCGGCGGTGATGCGGCGGGGTGCGCGGTTCAGCCCTGCGTGTCGGCGGCGTCCGCGTCCAGCCCGTGCGCGCCGGTCTCGGTGAGGATGAGGTCGAGCAGCTGGTCATGCGGCTCGGCGCGCAGGTCGTCGAGTTCGCAGGCCGCATACGCCAGGCCGATGGTGTAGACCTCGCTGCGGCCGGCCAGGTAGCGGTCGTAGTACCCGCCGCCATAGCCCAGCCGCAGGCCGGCTTCGACGAAGCCCACGCAGGGTACGAGCAGGGTGTCGGGTTCGGCGGTGGCTGCCGCGTGCGCAGGTTCGTCGATGCCGTAGGCGCCGGCTTGCATGGCATCGCCGGGCATCCAGGGAACGAAGCGCATGCGGCGCGCCCGGGCGTCCACCACCGGAAGGGCGAAGCGCACGCCGGGCAAGGCTCGCGCCAGCTGGGCCAGGATCGGCAGCGGGTTGAATTCGCCGCGCGTGGCGCAATAAGCGCCCAGGCACGCGGGGCGCAGCGCGATGAGCTTGCGCAGCAAGGCGGCGCTCAGGGCCGCATCCTTGGTGTCGCGGTCTTCGAGACGTTCGCGCCTGGCGAGGAGTTCGCGCCTGAGCGCGGCGCGGTCTTGCCCATGGGCGCCAGTCGGAATAGCGGTAGGGGAATCGGGGCTCACTGTAAGCTAGGGGGTATGGAGTGTGCCGACATGGTTTCGCGTATTGTGCCCCTGCCCATGCGCTTCCAGCCGGGGCCGGGAAAGCGGTGGGAGTTCTGGGGGAAGCTGGCGAGCCTGATTTCAGCCCTGGCCATGCTTGCAACCCTCGGGACCGTGGCGCGGGCGCAAACCTCTGCGGGCGCGTCGGATGCCTCGGATGCCATCCACGCGGCCAGCCAGGCCGTTGTCAGCGACCCGGTTGGCCAGTTCGTCCAGGACGCCTGGCAGGCGTTCCAGCGCGGCGACCCGAAGCCGGCGCAGCAGGCCTTGCCCCGGTTGCGCGGCAATCTGCTCGAACCCTGGGTGGCGTACTGGGCGATCCAGCCGGCCCTGAGCACCATGACCGAGGCGGATTTCGACCGTTTTGCCCAGGCCTATCCCCATACCTATGTGCTGGATCGCCTGCGCAACGACTGGTTGCTCGAACTCGGCAAGCGCCAGGACTGGGACGATTTCGCCCGGGTCGAGTCCCACTTCATCATGCGCGACGACCCGCAGGTGCAGTGCTATGCGCTGCAGCGCGAGTTCGAAACCGAGAACCGCGACACCAGCGCCGCGTTGCTGCCGCTGTGGACCGCGCAGAAATACGGGGGCGCCGGCTGCAACAGCGCCGCCAAGAGCCTGCTCGCGGCGGGCAAGATCAGCCAGCACCAGCTCTGGATGCGCCTGCGCCGGTTTTTCCAGGATGAGCAGTTCCAGGCCGCGCTGAGCTTTGCGCCCTATTTGCCGACTGGCGCCTGGGCTGGCATCAACGACGCGGCAAAAACGCCCTTGCGCATGGTGCTCGACGCCGCGCGGTCTCGCGCACTGCCCCAGGGCATGCAGCGGCAGCTCTTGGTGCTGGCCATGCTGCGCCTGGGCGAGCAGGATCCGCAACAGACCATGCGGCTCTTGCTGACGCGCTTCACCGACTTGCCGCCTGAAGAACGCGCCGACATTGCCTACCTTGCCGCGCGCAGCGGGGCTCTGCAGCTGTTGCCGGACGCGGCGCTGTGGTTCAGCCAGGCGCGCGACATGGACCCCAGCTACCACCCTGGGAATTCCACCCTGGAGTGGATGGTGCGCGCCGCGTTGCGCGTGCGCGACTGGGCCCTGGTCGAACAGGCCAGCCGCGATTTCGAGGGCTCCGACGCCCAGCGCCCGGACTGGACCTACTGGCACGCGATGGCGCAGCGCCAACTCGGTCATCCCATCGAGGCCCAGGCCCTGTTCGCCCAGATCGCTTCGCCCTGGAGCTACTATGGTCAGCTCGCCACCGAGGCGCTGGGCATGCCCATCAGCCTGCCCGCATCGCTATCTCCGCCGCGCGCGCGGGCGGTGGAGCAGCAAGCCGAACGCCCAGGGCTGCGCAGCGCACTGGCGCTGTTCCAGCTCAACATCTACTCGCCCGCGGTGCGCGAGTGGAATTTCACGTTGCGTGGCTTGAACAGCGACCAGATCCATGCCGCCGCGCAGGTGGCTTGCGACCAGAAGGTCTGGCTGCTGTGCATCAACACCAGCGAGCGCGTCAAGGGCGGCGTGGACTGGTCGCAGCGCTACGCCATGCCCTACCGCACGGCCATCGCCGCGGCGGCGAAGTCCACCGGGGTCAATGAAGCCTTCCTGTACGGGCTGATCCGGCAGGAGTCGCGTTTCATCGCCGGCATCCGTTCCTGGGCCGGCGCCAACGGCTTGATGCAGCTCATGCCCGCCACGGCGCGCTGGGTCGCGCGCAAGATCGGCATGGGCGATTACACCCAGGATCGCATCATCGACGTGGGCACCAACGTCACGCTGGGCTCGGCCTATCTGGACATGCTGTTGCATCGCTTCGGCGGCTCCGAGGCGATGGCCGCTGCCGGCTACAACGCCGGCCCGACGCGGCCTGCGCGCTGGCGCGACATGGGCTTGCCCATGTCGCCCGACGTGTCGGGCGCCATCTTCGCCGAGAACATTCCGATTCCCGAGACGCGCGACTACGTCAAGCACGTGCTGGCCAATGCCACGGTGTACGCGGCGCTGCTGACGGGGCAGCCGCAATCTCTAAAATCGCGTCTCGGCGAGGTCGGCCCGGCGCCTTTGCAGCAGGCCGACGCCGAGCCGCTGCCTTGACACGCCACGCGTGTCCGAGCCTGGCGCCGCGCGGTTCGCGGCGCGGGCATCTCGATCTTCAAACCAAACAGGGATGATCATGCAAAACATCGTGGTGTTCGGGGGCGCGGGCTTCATCGGCTCGCATCTGGTGGCGCGGCTCAGCGCAGCGGGCTGCCGCGTGCTGGTGCCCACGCGCCGGCGCGAACGGGCCAAGCATCTGCTGCCCCTGCCCACGGTCGACGTGGTGCAGATCGACACCTTCGATACCGCGACGCTCGAGCGCCTGCTGCAAGGCCAGGACGCGGCCGTCAATCTGATCGGCATCCTGCACGGCCGCCGCGGTCAACCCTATGGCGAGGATTTCAACATCGCCCACGTGCGCCTGCCGCAGAATCTGGCCGCCGCATGCGTGGCCACCGGGGCGAACCGTCTGGTGCATGTCAGCGCGCTTGGCGCGGACCCGCAAGGGCCTTCCATGTACCTGCGCTCCAAGGGCGATGGCGAGGCCGCGATCCGCAAGCAGCAGGGCTTGCGCTGGACCATCCTGCGGCCCTCGGTGGTGTTCGGGCCGCAAGACCGTTTCCTCAACCTGTTCGCCAGCCTGCAGCGCCTGCTCCCGGTCATGCTGCTGGGCGGTGCGAAGGCCCGTTTCGCTCCGGTGTACGTGGGCGACGTGGTGCAGGCCGCCGTGCACGCGCTGATCGGCCCCAAGGCCGATGACACCGTGGGCCGGACCTACGAGCTCACGGGCCCCGCGGACTACGCCTTGGCCGAGCTGATCAGGCTGGCCGGCATCTGGGCCGGGGTCAACCATGGCCGCGGCCGTCCCGTCATCGGCCTGCCCGGCCCGCTGGCGAGGCTGCTTGCGCTGTTGATGGAACTGGCTCCCGGCGAGCCGCTGATGAGCCGCGACAACCTCGACTCCATGCGCGTGCCGAATGTCGCGGGGGGCGAGCTCCCCGGTTTCGCCGTGGAGTTGGGCGTGACGCATCCGCGCAGTCTGGAGTCCGTGGCCCCGATCTATCTGTCCGGACGCGATCCGCAGACCCGCTACGACCAGCTGCGCGCCACGGCCGGGCGCTGAACGCGGCGGGTCACGTGCGGCGCCATGGCTGGGCCATGCGGTTTCGGCATGGCGGCCATGCAAACCCTGCGTTTGAACGTCCGGACCCTGCGCGGCAGAATGGCTGCCGTTGACCACCACGCGAAAGACAACCATGCTGACCCTGATCATCGGCAACAAGAACTATTCGTCATGGTCCATGCGGCCATGGGTGTTGATGCGCCATTTCGGCATCGATTTCACCGAGCGCCCGTTGCGCCTCTACGCTCCCGAGTTCCATGCCGCGCTGGCGCCCATCACGCCCACGCAGACCGTTCCGGTGCTGCTCGACGGCGACCTGGTCGTGCCCGATTCGCTCGCCATCGCCGAATACCTGGCCGAACGCCATCCCGAGCACGCGATATGGCCGGCTGATCCGGTGCTGCGTGCCCGGGCCCGGGTGTTGTGCGCGAACATGCACGCGGGTTTCCAGAACCTGCGCCAGCAGATGCCGATGAACATCGAGGCCGAGTTGCCCGGCCTCGGCTGGAACCTCGCGGTGCAGCGCGACATCGACCGCATCTGCGCCCTATGGGACGGCGCCCTCAAGATGAGCGGCGGCCCTTTCCTGTTCGGCGCGTTCGGCGCGGCGGATGCCTTCTACGCACCGGTGTGCACCCGCTTTCGGACCTACGCCCCCGAGCTGCCTGGCTTTGCCGCCGACTACGTGGACCGCGTGCTCGACGCGCCTGCCGTGCGCCAGTGGTGCGACGAGGGACGCGCCGAGCACGACTTTTTGCCGCAAGGCGAACCCTACCGGGCCAGGCCTGGCCGGGCCTAGCCTTTGGCTATCCGCACCGAGGGCGGCGGGCCCGCCGGGCCTGCCGTCTCCATCTTCCTTTTCGCCTCCTCCATCCGATATCCATGCTCAATGCCGCCCAGGAACGCGCCGTCTCGCACTTGAACGGCCCCTGCCTGGTCATCGCCGGCGCCGGCAGCGGCAAGACGCGGGTGATCACGCACAAGATCGCGCGCCTGCTCAAGGCCGGCTATGCGCCCGGCGAGATCGCCGCCATCACCTTCACCAACAAGGCCGCCGCCGAGATGCGCGAGCGCGCCAAGGCCCTGCTGGACGACCGCAAGGCGGCCAAGGAACTGGTGATCTCCACCTTCCACGCCCTGGGCGTGCGCATGCTGCGCGAGGACGGCGAGGTGCTGGGCTTGAAGCCGGCGTTCTCCATCCTCGACAGCGACGACGTCGCCGGACTCATCCGCGAGGCGGGCGCCACCACCGACGCCAAGCTCGCGCGGCAGTGGCAATGGCGCATCAGCCAGTGGAAAAGCGCCTTGCTCGACCCGCATACCGCGGCGGCCCAGGCGCAGAGCCCCGAGGACGCGCAGGTGGCCAAGGTCTGGCTGCGCTACGCCGAGCAGCTGTCGGCCTACCAGGCGGTGGACTTCGACGACCTGATGGTGCTGCCGCTGCGCCTGCTGCGCGAACATGCCGACGTGCGGGCGCGCTGGCAGCAGCGCCTGCGCTACCTGCTGGTGGACGAATACCAGGACACCAGCGACGCGCAGTACCAGCTGCTCAAGCTGCTGGCGGGCGACGCCGGGCGCTTCACCGCGGTGGGCGACGACGACCAGAGCATCTACGGCTGGCGCGGCGCCACGCTCGACAACCTGCGCCAGCTGCCGCTGGACTATCCCGCGCTGGAGGTCATCAAGCTGGAGCAGAACTACCGTTCCACCAACGCCATCCTGCGCGCCGCCAACGCGGTGATCGCCTCCAACCCCAAGCTGTTTCCCAAGCAGCTGTGGAGCGACCATGGCGAGGGCGACGCGGTGGAGGTGCGCGAAGCCGACAGCGACGACGAGGAGGCCGAGCGCATCGCCGCGCGCATCCAGGCGCTGCGCGGCGGGCGCAACGCCAAGCTGTCGGACATCGCCGTGCTCTACCGCGCCAACCATCAGTCGCGCCCCATCGAGCAGGCGCTGCGCAAGGCCAATATTCCTTACACCGTGAGCGGCGGCCAGAGCTTTTTCGATCGCGCCGAGATCAAGGACGTGTGCGCCTACCTGCGCCTGCTGGCCAACCCGGACGACGACCCGGCTTTCTTGCGCGCCGTCACCACCCCCAAGCGCGGCATCGGCGCGGCCACGCTCAAGAGTCTGGGCGCATTCGCCTCGCAGTGGAAGGTGTCGCTGTTCGATGCCTTGTTCCGCGACGCGCTGCCGACGGTGGTCGGCGCGCGCCACGCCGAGGGCCTGCGCGAGTTCGCCCGGCTGATGCATGACATCGAGTGGCGCGAGCGCACCGAGCCGGCCGGCCCCTTGCTGCGCGAGCTGCTCGCCACCATCGGCTACGAGGCGTATCTGCGCGAATCGGCGGAGAACGACCGCGAAGCCAGCCAGCGCTGGAGCAACGTGGGCGATTTCTGCGACTGGATCGCGCGCAAGTCCGAGGAGGACGGCGCCAGCCTCAAGCGCATGGCGCAGACCGTGGCGCTGATCACCCAGCTGGCCGAGCGCGGCGACCAGCAGGACGCCGTGACGCTGTCGACCCTGCACGCGGCCAAGGGCCTGGAGTGGCCGCATGTCTGGCTGGCCGGCTGCGAGGAAGGCCTGCTGCCGTTCTTCACCGAGGACCGGCCGCTGAGCGACACGGGGCTGGAGGAGGAGCGCAGGTTGATGTATGTCGGCATCACGCGCGCGCGCAGCACCCTGGTGCTGTCGCATTGCCGCAAGCGCCGCGCCGGGCGCAACGCGCGCGCCCCCGAACCCAGCCGTTTCCTGTCCGAACTGCGCGCCGAGCTGCCCAAGACCGATGGCCGGGCGGCGGCGCTGGCGCGCATCGCGGCGATGAAGATGCGCAAGCAGGGCGAGGAAAGCGGGGTGGCGGCGACCTGAGCGCGGCGCGGGGCGGGGAGCGGCTCAGCTTGGCGCGTCTTGCCGATGCACGTCGTGCGTGATGAAGGGGCGATCCGCGCCGGGCAGATCGAACCAGAGGGCATGACACAGGGTGCGCTGCATCGTGCTCAGGCCGTTGTTCCAGTGCGCGCGCATGGTGGCGCGGCCGAACTGGAAATCCTTGGTCTGGCCGTCGTAGGGCTTGTCCTTGTAGATCAGGTGGATGACGTTGTAGCGCTTGTCGCGCGCCATGTCCTCCACCTGGGCGCAGAACGGGTCGTTCCTGCGTTGGTCCGGCGGGATGCGTTCGAGCAGCCCGCGCAGGATGCGGCGCTGTTCATGGGCGCGGAGCAGCACGTCGGTGATGGTGCGCGTGCGGCTGGAATACTGGATGTCCTTCACGCGCTCGCCGACGTCCGCCAGGGTGTGCGGGGGATCGCCCGCGGCGCTCCACAAGTCGACCTGGAACACCAGGGTGTGCGCATGCGGGTGGCCGCCCAGGACCTGGGTCAGCGGGGTGTTCGACACCAGGCCGCCGTCCCAGTAATCACCGTCGCCGATGCGTATCGCGGGGAACCCCGGCGGCAAGGCTCCCGAGGCCATGAAATGCTCGGGGCCGAGGCGCTGCCGCTTGGTGTCGAAGTATTCGAAGTTGCCGCTGCGCACGTTCACCGCGCCAACCGATACCCGCACCTGCCCGCTGTTGAGCAGGTCGAAGTCCACCAGTTCCTCCAGCGTCGCGCGCAGCGGCGCGGTGTCGTAGACACTGGCCTGGTCGGGGCCGACGCCGGGCAGGGCGCGCGGCACGAAAAATCCTTTCTGGCCCTCCGCCAGCGCGCGCAGGCTTTGCAGCGGCGCCATCCAGAGCAGGGCGTCTTCGGGCAGCAGCGAAACCCAGGGTTCTTGCTCCCACAGCGTGGGCGGCAGCACCGGCGGCTGGGTGATGCGGTGCCAGAATTCGCGCAGGCGCTCGGCGCGGCGGTGCGGCGGGTTGCCGGCGATGAGCGCGCAGTGAATGGCGCCGATGGAAATGCCAGCCACCCAGGTCGGCTGGATGCCGGCTTCCGCCAGTCCCTGCACCACGCCAGCCTGATACGCGCCCAGCGCACCACCGCCTTGCAGCACGAGGGCGATCTCCTCGTAGGCTGCGATGCGCGAGAGCAGGTCGGTTTTATCCGGCGATGGCTGCCGGGCCGGGGCTTGCGCCATGGCCTTGGCCGCCGGCTTGCGCGCGACGGGCTTCGACGTCGCCGGCCTGACCCGCGCGGCAGGGGGCGGAGCCGGCCGCGAAGCGGCATGCTTGCGTGGGGCGCGCGCGCTCATTGCATGCACCAGCCGTGGCTGACGATGACCGATTGTCCGGTCAGGGCTGCCGTCGGGAAGGCGGCGAGGAATAGCGCGAGTTGGGCCACGTCGTCCACCGTGGTGAATTCGCCGTCCACGGTGTCCTTGAGCATCACGTTCTTGATCACCTGCTCCTCGGTGATGTTCAGCTCCTTGGCCTGTTCGGGGATCTGCTTGTCCACCAGCGGGGTGCGCACGAAGCCGGGGCAGATGACGTGCGAGCGCACGCCCCTGGGCCCGCCTTCCTTGGCCAGCACGCGGGCCAGGCCCAGCAGTCCGTGCTTGGCCGCCACATAGGCGCTCTTGAGCTTGGACGCTTCGTGCGAATGCACCGAGCCCATATAGATGACGACGCCGCCGCGGTCGTCCTTGTACATGCTCTTGAGCGCGGCCTTGGTGGTGAGGAAGGCGCCGTCGAGGTGGATGGCGAGCAGCTTCTTCCAGTCGGAGAAGGCGAAGTTTTCGATCGGGTTGACGATCTGGATGCCGGCGTTGGACACCAGGATGTCGATCGGGCCGAGCGCGGCCACCGCCTTGTCGAAGCCGGCGTTGACCTGCTCTTCGCTGGTGACATCCATCGCCACGCCCACGGCCTTGCCGCCAGCGGCCGCGATGTCCTTGGCGGTGGCGTCGGCACCCGCCTGGTTCAAGTCCGCCACGGCCACGGCGCAGCCTGCCTTGGCGAACACCAGCGCCATGTTCTTGCCGATGCCGCTGGCCGCGCCGGTGATGAGCGCGGTCTTGCCTTGGAGTTGATGTGAAGGGTCTTGCATGGGATTCTCCTGGGTTGCGTTGTGCGAGGTGAGCATGCGCGTTTGCCGACCACGCGCGAGCCGAAACCAGCCTTGCTGTTTGTGCAAAGCACTATCCGAGTGTAGAGCCGTCAGGTGGAACGGCAGGCCCCTGCCATGTTGCGTCAGGGGGCGCGGATGCATGCCTCTCCGGCATTGTGGCGTGTGCGCCTTAAGCCGTTCTGAACGGCGCAGGCGCGCCGGCCAGGAATTCAGAACACGAGCGTGCCTGCGCGGTCGAGGATGTCCATGATCAGGGTGCGCGGCACGGACTTCGACACGGGTTGGCCGACGTCTTGCAGCAGCACGAGGCTCAGGTGCCCGGATGAGCCGTCGTTCTGCACCGGCAGCAGCTCCAGCCAGCGGTCCACCGGCGCCTGCGGCAGGTCCATCGGCAGACCGGTGCTTTGCAGCAGGGTCATGAAGCGTTGCGCCGAAGCGGTGGTTTGCATGCCGAGTTCATGCGAGATTTCAACCGCCACCGCCATTCCCAGGCCCAGGGCTTCGCCGTGCAGGTAACGGCCGTAACCCAGGATGGATTCGATCACGCTGGCAAGCGGCATGCCGAATTCCAGCGGCGAGGGCGATCTGCGCTGCACCCGGTCTTCGGCCTCGACGTCGCTGCGCAGTTGCTGGATGCGCTGCACGGCATGGGTGACGGCCTGCGGCTGCTGGGCGAGCAGGTCCTGGACGTGGTGTTCGAGCCAGGCGAACAACTCGGCGTCGGCCACGGCCGCGCACTTGATCACCTCGGCAAGCCCGGCGGAGATTTCGCGCGCCGACTGTTCGCGCGGGCCGATGGCGGTGCGCAGGCTCTGCCCAAGGCGGGAGAATGCCGACTGTCGCGGCTCGGTTTTGGGGTCGGCGCGGCGCTGGCGGGCAGCCGGGTCGACCGTGGTGGCCGGACCTTCGGCGCCGGGCGCAGATTCGTGCACGACCGTGCGCGCCCGGATCCATCCATGTCGCTGCAAGGCGTCGAAACTGCCGAGATCGACACCGCTGGCGGCGAGCAGGGCATGCAGATCGGCATCGCTCTTGTTGCCGTCGATCATCAACAAGAGATTGCGCAAGGGGCGGGTGAGGTCGGGGTCGCGCGTTTGAAGGGCTTGTCGGCCCGTCTCGGTTTTTTCGTAAATCACGCTCATGTGCAAAGCCTCTGGCCACCGGGTTTCAGACAACCCTCTCAGGAAAACGCCGGGCCGCTCCCAAGTTTTCTTGATCCCCACGGGGGCGGGGCGGTGTGCCGACCCTGGGGCGCTCTCAAGAAAACGCCGGGCCGCTCCCAAGTTTTCTTGATCCCCACGGGGGGCGGGGCGGCGAGCCGACCCTGGGGCGCTCAATCGGCTGGGTGAATTGTTCGTGCGCTAGGGCCTCGCATGTGAAACATGATGTATCAATGTGGGTTGTAAGCCATACATGGCCTTGCAGGTTTTGGAAAAGTCGGGCACCGTCCAGCGCGGCAAAGCCTGTGCAAAACCCGCACAATCATGCCAGGATGCCGGCGCCAAAACACCGTGTGCACCGTCCGTCTTGGCCCTGCTCGTGTTTTTCACCGACCTTCCATCCCCATGTCCAGTCCATTGTTCTCGTCCTTCCAGCTCGGCCAGCTTGCGCTGGCCAACCGCATCGTCGTCAGCCCCATGTGCCAGTACAGCGCCGAGGAGGGCAATGCCACGGCCTGGCATCGCGTGCATCTCGGGCAACTGGCGCAGAGCGGGGCGGGGCTGCTGATCATCGAGGCCACCGCTGTCGAGGCCATCGGGCGCATCACGCCCGGCTGCCTCGGCCTGTATTCCGACGCCAACGAGCGCGCGCTGGCCGCCGTGCTGGAGGATGTGCGCGGTTTCAGCGGCATCGCCATCGGCATCCAGCTCGCCCATGCCGGGCGCAAGGCGTCGAGCGCGCGGCCTTGGGACGGCGGACAGTTGCTGCCCGCGGAACAGGGAGGGTGGCAAACCGTGGCGCCTTCGGCGCTGCCGCACGGGGCGCACGAGGCGCCGCCGCTGCCGCTCGATGCCGCCGGTCTCGCGCGCATCCGGGACGCCTTCGTCGCGAGCGCGCGTCGCGCCGCGCGCCTGGGTTTGCAGGCGGTGGAACTGCACTGCGCCCACGGCTACCTGCTGCACGAGTTTTTGTCGCCCCTGGCCAACCAGCGCGCGGACGCCTATGGCGGCAGCCTGGAGAACCGCATGCGCTTTCCACTGGAAGTGTTCGACGCCGTGCGCGCCGCATTGCCCGCGCACATCCCGCTGGGCGTGCGGGTGTCGGCCACCGACTGGGTGGATGGCGGCTGGGACCTGGAGCAGACGCTGGCTCTCGCCGCCGCGCTCAAGACGCGCGGCTGCGCCTGGATCGACGTCTCGTCCGGCGGCGTGTCGCCGCTGCAGCAGATCCCCATCGGCCCCGGCTACCAGGTGCCGCTGGCCCGCGCGCTGCGCCAAGCCACGGGATTGCCCACCATGGCCGTGGGTCTGATCACCGAGCCGCACCAGGCCGAGGCCATCGTGCGGGACGGCAGCGCCGACCTCGTGGCGCTGGCCCGCGCCCTGCTGTGGAACCCGCGCTGGCCGTGGCACGCCGCCGCGGCGTTGCAGGCGACGGTGAGCGTCCCGCCGCAATACTGGCGCAGCGAACCGCGCGAGGCGCGCGGAGTGTTCGCCCACGCGCACATCGGCCAGCGCTGAGGCACCGGCCGGGGCGGCACCGTCTTCGGTCCTCCGCCGCGGCGCGGTCACACGGCGTATGCCGGGTTCGAGGCCAGCAGGCTGCGCATGGCCTCGAACGGGATGGGTTTGCTGAACAGGTAACCCTGTCCCTCCTCGCAATCGTGGCGCGCCAGGAATGCCTGGTGCTCGGCCGTCTCGACACCTTCCGCGATCACCAGCAGATTCAGGCTGTGCGACAGCGCGATGACGGCTTGGATGATGGCGGCGTCGTCCGGGTCCGTCGTGCAGTCGGCCACGAAGGACTGGTCGATCTTGAGCCGGTCGATGGGGAATTTCTTCAGGTAGGCCAGGCTCGAGTAGCCGGTGCCGAAGTCGTCCAGCGAGAGTTCGACCCCCATGCCGCTGATCTGTTGCAGGATGCCGAGCACCGCGTCCGGGTCGTGCATCACCATGCTTTCGGTGACTTCGAGTTCCAGCCAGCCGGGCGCCAGGCCGGTGGATTCCAGCGCCTTCCTCACGTCTTCGCCGAGGCGGCCGTCCATGAGCTGCCGGGCCGACAGATTCACGGACACGCGCACCGGCGGCAGGCCTTCGCGCTGCAACTGCCTGTTGTGCCGGCAGGCTGTTTCAAGCACCCATTTCCCGATCGGGACGATCAAGCCGTTTTCCTCCGCGAGGGGAATGAACTGCAGGGGCGGGATGAGACCCAGCGTCGGATGGCGCCAGCGGATAAGCGCTTCCATGCCCGTGATCCTGCCCAGGCGCAGGTCGATCTGCGGCTGGTAGTGCAGTTCGAACTCGGCGTTGTCCAACGCATGCCAGAGATCGTTCTCCATCGACAGGCGGGCGATGCCCTGCGCATTCATGTCCTGCGCATAGAACTGGAAGCTGTTGCGCCCTTGCGCCTTGGCCCTGTACATGGCGGCCTCGGCATTGGCCACCAAATGCTCGGTTTGGGTTCCGTCGCGCGGGAACATCGCCATGCCGATGCTGCAGGTCACGGTGAGCTGCCGGCCGAGCAGCTCCAGCGGTTTCGCGATCTCGGACTGAATGCGTTGCACAAGCTGGTAGTTTTTGCTCTGGGTGTCGTGCTCGGACAGCAGCAGCACGAATTCGTCGCCGCTGAGCCGCGCCACGGTATCGCCGGGCCCGATGCAGGCCTGTATCCGCTGCCCGATCAGCCCCAGCAGCTTGTCGCCGGCGCCATGGCCTAGGCCGTCGTTGACGCGTTTGAAGTTGTCCACGTCGATGAAGGCGATCGTGAACGCGAGCGCATGCCGCTGGGCATGCAGGATGGCTTGCCGCACGCGTTCCTGCAGCAGGTTGCGGTTGGCCAGGCCCGTCAGCGTGTCGTAGTTGGCGCGGTGCTCGAGCTCGTCCTGGTAGCGCCGGATTTGCGTGATGTCGTGCATGATCCCGACGTAATGGGTGACCTTTCCGTGGCGAGGGTCGTGCACCGGGGCGATATGCAGCTCGTTGAGGAACAGGCTGCCATCCTTGCGGTAGTTGCGCAGCACGGCCGTCGCGGCGCGTCGTTCGCGTATCGCGGCGCGGATCTTGTCGAGTTCCGGCTGCGCGTTGTCGCCTGCCTGGAGAAAACGGCAGTTCTGCCCAAGGATCTCGCCGCGCGCATAGCCGGTGAGGTGTTCGAAGGCCTCGTTGACGTCGATCAGCGGCGCGTGGTCTTGCGTGATGTCGACGATCAGGATCGGATTGGCGCTCACCTGGATGGCGCGGGTGCGCAGGTTCAGCGCTTCCTCGGCCTCGATGCGCGGGGTCAGGTCGAACGCCACGGCACCGACATACGCGGCCTTTCCTTGGCGGTCCATGATGGGGAATTTCGTGATTTCCCAATAAGCGTCGCCACCTCCCGCCTTCGGAAGGGCCTGCACATCCACGACCACTTGTCGGCTCTCGAACACCAGCCGGTCGACCCGGTCGAGCTGGTCGGCCACTGGCGGCGGAAGCAGCGCATGCGCCGTCATGCCGGTGATGTTGCGCTGCCCGGTGTGGAGGGCCAGTGCGATTCCAGGGTTGGTGAAGACGTAGCGGCCTTGTCGATCCTTCATCAGCGCCACCCCGGGCAGATGCTCCATGAAGGTCTGGAACAGGCGGCTGCTTTCCCGCAGTTCCTGCTCGGCGCGCTGGCGTGCCTGTTTCTCCGCGGATCGCTCCAGCGCGCCGCGGACGGCGGTGGGCAGGCGCTTGAGGTTGCCCTTGATCACGTAGTCCATCGCCCCCGATTTCAGGGACTCGATGGCGGTTTCCTCGCCGATCGCCCCGGAGACGAAGATGAAAGGCAAATCGGGTTGCACTTCGTGGCAGATGCTCAGGGCGCGCAGGCCGTCGAACTTCGGCATGGAATAGTCGCAGAGAACAAGGTCGGGCGCGAAGTTCTCCAGCGCCTCGCGCAGCGCGGCTTCCGTCTCCACGCGTTGGACCAACAGCTCGAATCCCGCGCGCCGCAACTCGTAGGCGACGAGTTCGGCGTCGGTCGTGGCGTCCTCGATGTGCAGCAATCGCAACGCAGGCATTTGGGATCCTCGCTCGCGCCTCATTCGCAGCCCGGAAGCCGGTTGACGATGGCCCAGTAGAAGCCAACTCTGGAGACTTCCTCGACGAATTTGTCGAACTCGACGGGTTTGACGATATAGCTGTTGACGCCGAACTGGTAGCTTTGGATCATGTCCCGCTCCTCGGCGCTGGACGTCAGCATGACCACGGGGATCGAGCGTGTGCGCTCGGTCTGCTTGAGGCGGCGCAGCACCTCGATGCCATCGACCTTCGGCATTTTCAGGTCCAGCAGAATGAGCTTGGGTTCCACGGCGGGTCGCTCGGCATAGGCGCCGTTGCGGAACACGTAATCCAGCGCCTCCTCGCCATCCTTCACCCAGGTGATGCGGTTGATGACGCCCACCTTCTTCAAGGCGCGCAGGGTCATTTCGGCGTCGGTCGCCGTGTCCTCCGCCAGCAGGACCTCGATGGGCTGCACTGGGTTCATGTCGCCTCCTTCTTGGGCAAGCTGAAAGTGAAGGTGCTTCCGACGCCCGGCTCGCTCTGCGCCCAGACCCGTCCGCCGTGGCGGACCACGACGCGCTGCACGATGGCCAGCCCGACGCCGGTGCCGGGGAATTCGTCGGCGCCGTGCAGGCGCTGGAAGACGCGGAAGAGCTTGTTGTAGTACTGCATATCGAAACCCACGCCGTTGTCGCGGACTTGATAAAGCGTTTCCGTTCCTTCCTGCGAACCGCTGATCTCCACCAGCGGTTCGGCCTGGCGGCTGCTGTACTTGATGGCATTCGAGATGAGGTTGGCCAGGACCTGGCGAATCATCGCGGCGTCGCCCCAGACCGCCGGCAGCGGTTCCCGGCGCAGACGCGGCGCGGCATTCCGTGCGCCGCCGTGCGCCGCCGCGCATGCCTGTGACCACACCTCGTCGACCAGGGCATCCATGTCGATCAGCGTCGCCTCGACCGGCTTGCGCCCCAGGCGGGAGAAGGCCAGCAGGTCGTCGATCAACTGCCCCATCTTCTTGCTGTTGTCGCGAATGACCTGCAGGATGCGCCGTCCTTCGTCGTCGAGCCGGTTCGCGTAGTCTTCCTCCATCATGCGGGAGAACCCATCGATCGCCCGCAGGGGAGAACGCAGGTCGTGCGACACCGAGTAGCTGAAGCTCTCGAGTTCCTTGTTGGTCATTTCCAACTCCGCGGCGCGCTGGTCGAGTTGCGCATTGAGTTGGCGAATGCGCAACTCGGTCTGCTTGCGGTCCGTGATGTCGTACAGGCTGGCGCGGCTTTTCACAAAGCGGCCTTGCGCGTCGCGGACCACGCTGGCGTTGAGCGCGCCGCACAGAATGCTGCCGTCCTTGCGCACATAGCCGAATTCGACGTCCTTCAACCAGCCTTGTTCCTGGAGCAGCGGAAACACGGTCTGGCGGTAGCGTTCGGCGCTCTCCGGCGTCATCAGATCCGGGTGCCGCATCTTGCCGACGATTTCGTCGCGCGTATAGCCCAGCCAGGCCAGCTCGGTGTCGTTGATCCGCGTGATGACGCCCTGCGCGTCGACCGAGTGATAGGCGCAGGGCGCGTTGTTGTAGAGGTCGGCCAACTCCAGCGCCGTTTTTTCGGCTTGTTCCTGCGCCGCGCGGCGTTTCTGGATCTCGCGGTGCAGGGCCCAGAAAGCGGCGAGCAGCAGCGCAATGGCGGCCAGGCTGCCCAGAACGACCCATCGTTTGGTGCGGTGGGAGTCGGTGTTTTCCGCCGCGGTCCGCCGGCTCAGGATCTGCTCTTCGTCGGCCGCCATATGGCCGACGACGGCGCGAATCTCGTCCATCACCCGTTTGCCCTGCAGCGCGATGGCCATGACCTTGGCGTTGCGGTCATGGTCGATTTGCGGCTCCAGGGCGATGCCCTCCCGCAGGATCGCCAGTTGTTGCGCGGTCAGCCGGCTGAGAACCGCAATGGCCTGTTGTTGGCCGGCGTTGTCGCGCGTAAGCGCCTTGAGCGTTTGAAGCTGCGCAGGCAGCACGCGAACGGCTTGTTCGTAGGGTTCGAGAAACCGCTTGTCGCGGGTGAGGAGATAACCGCGGGAACCCGTTTCCGCGTCCTTCAGTTCCGACAGCAGCAAATTGGTCTGGTTGATGACGACGTGGGAATGCTGCACCAGATCCGCGCGCGTGGCGAAACGGTCGACGCTGCGGTAGGCAATGGAGGCGCTGGCCATCATCAGAATGAGTGCCGCAGCGAGTCCATACACGGTGAGCGTTTCCCGCTCCAATCGGTGCATTTCACCCTTCCCAAAGTCAGCCGATGTGTTTTCTCAACGCTTCCATTCGATGGGGTCAAGCCTCCTCACGCCGCTGATCCTGGTCACCATCGGCAAACCTGGGGTCGGCAGACTTGGTGCCTCGCAGCACACCCGATTTCCGGTACAACCGCAGTTTCCAAATCTATTTATATAGATACCAGTATAAGTAAGTATGGCAGGCATAATTGTTTGGATCAATGGCCGGCAAGCCGAGGAGTGGTAACAAAATGAATCGTTCGGCGCGATGCATGCGATTTTTCGCGGATGGGTTTGGGGCGCCTGCGAAGCGTGATCCGCCAGCGCCGGATGGGCCATGGAAATCGGCCGCATGCCGGGCATGGTTGACAGTCGGGCGCGGGGCGCGGGTGGCCGCGGCGTGTCAGAATGCCGCCTCCAGCATGGGGAATGGGAACTCGGCTCCCACCCGCGATGCCGAACACCACGCGATAAGGAGTCAAGCCATGAACCGACAGGTCAGCACGCTCGCCGTATCCGCCCGGGTTGGCGCCGGGATCTTCGCGCTCTCGATCCTGCTGCTGTCGCCCGTGCAGGCGGCCGACAGCAGCCTTTCCAAGGACGCCAGTCAGGTGGGGTCCGCCGTGGGGTCTACCGCCCGAAAAATTGGCCAGGAGGGGAAGAAAGTCGGCCTGGCCGTCGGACATGCGGGCAAGAAGGTCGGCTTGGAGGTCGGCCACGCCGCGAAGAAGGGTGGCCAGGCGTTCTGGCATGCCGTCAAGGGCCAGAAGCAGTGAGGTCGCGCGGCGGCGTTGCCCGCAATGGGCCGGCGCGGCCCTTCAGCTCTGCTTGACAGGCCCTAATCCAGGAACTCGCAGTGGGCCTGGACGTAGTCGGCCAGGTCGAGCGAATGCTGGCGAACCAGTTTTTCCGCCAGTTCGGTGTCGCGTTGCTCGAGCGCCTCGATGATGCGCAGATGGTCGGCAATCGAGCGCGAGGCGCGGTCGCTCTGTGAAATGGTCATGCGCCGGATGGCGCGAACATGGATGAAGATGTTCTTGATCGTCTCCATGATGACCTGCGACTTGGACAACTGCACGATGGCTTGGTGAAACGCGATGTTGGCGTCCGAATATTCCTGGATGTGCTCGGCAGGCGTCGTATCGCGGAAGTTGTCGAACATATGCCGCAGGGCACGGATCTCCTCGTCGCTGGCCTGGGTCGTGGCCAGCCGGGCCGCCATGCTTTCCAGCGCGGCCCACATCTGGATCATCTCGACGATCTCGCGCTTGGTCTTGCGCACGATGTAGATGCCGCGGCGCGGCACCATGCGCAGAAACCCCTCTTGTTCGAGCAGGGTCATGGCCTCCCGGATCGGGGTGCGGCTGACGCCCAGCGCTTCGCTGAGGACGCGTTCATCGAGGCGGATTTCCTCGCGGGATTGATAGATGTCGGCGTCGGCAATGGCCTGGCGCAGCATGGCATAGGCCTGGTCGCGCAGACTGGCTACCGCGTGGATCGGCTGCAATGACAAAGTCAGTGCGCCGGCGCGCGCCTCAGATGGTGTGGCGATGGACATTCATGGACCCGTACTGTGTTTGCAAACGCTTCGGCCAGCCGCTTGTGTGGCACCACCGCTGGGTGCGGCAGCGCTCTTGGGTGACTCGTCGGCCCGCAGCGGCAGGCTGTCTGCGATCAAAAATGTCGCGGCGCAACCCGCGGCGATCAACTCGATGGCGTAGATGAACAACGTTGAGGCATCCATGAAAACTCCAGATTTGCGCGATGCAAAGTTTGCTGAGGAGTTTTCATTTTACGCTGCACTGCAACAAAATTTCAATGTATCCTTGATACAGTATACAAAAAACAATGGGTCTTGACGAGCTTGCGTTTCATGCTGGAAGCAAAAGCTTGCCGGCAGGCGCGCAGCCGCGCAGCAGCCTGGCGCCGCGTTGATGAAGATGCTGTTGGATGCGCCCCGCAGTCGCGCTGCGTAGGGAATTCAGGCTTGCAAGGCAGTTTTTTCCCTGAGCCTGATGAGCGCGAGCACGGCATCGGCCAGCGGTGTGGGCTGGCCGATCAGCTGCCCCAACTCCTGGATCACGCCAAGCAGCGGATCGATTTCCATCGGTCGGCGTTGTTCCAGATCCTGCAGCATGGATGTCTTGTGGCCGACGATGGCGCCCGCGCCATCGAGGCGCCGCTCGATGCCGACCCGAAAGCGCACGCCGAGACGTTCCGCAATGATTTGCGCCTCCCGCATCATGCCGCGTGCCAGCGATCGCACGGCGGGATCGGCGACGATGACGTCCAGGGTCGCATGCGTGAGGGCACTGATGGGGTTGAGGCATAGATTGCCCCATAGCTTGAGCCAGATCTCGTCGCGGATGTCGGCGCGGATCGGCGCCTCGAACCCCGCCGCGGTCATGGCCTCGTGCAGGCGCTGGATGCGCGCGGTGGGTTGCCCGCTGGGTTCGCCGAGCGGGAATTTCTTGCCATAGGCGTGCTCCACCACGCCGGGGGCCACGAGGTCGGCAGCCGGGTACAACACGCAGCCAATGCCCCGCTCCGGGCCGAGCACGCGCCACTGCAGCCCCCCGGGATCGACGCTGTTGAGGATGGTGCCGGCGTAGTCTGCGCCATGGTGGTGGAAATACCAGTAAGGCAGGCCGTTCACGCCGGTGATCACGGCCGTGTCGGCGTGCAGCAGCGGGCGCATGGATTCAACCGCGCCGGGCACGGAATGCGCCTTCAGGGTGATGAAGACATAATCCTGCGGCCCCAGTTCCGCGGGATTCGACGTGCATGGAATCCGGACCACATGCTCCGCGCCGTCGATTCGCAGGCGCAAGCCGTGCGTCTGCATGGCTTGCAGATGAGGCCCCCTGGCGACGAAGCTCACATCCACGCCGGCGCGGGCGAGTTGCCCGCCGATGAGTCCACCGATGGCTCCAGCACCAAAAATGCAGATTTTCATGTTCGACTCCTATCCCTATCGTCGCATGGCATCCTGCGGCGCCTCGAGGAAACGCCGGGCCGCTTTCAAGTTTTCTGGCCCCCAGGGGCGGGCAGAAGCACCGCAGAGGAGCGGCCTCGCGTTCAAGGGCCCGCCCGCTGGCGTGCGGACAGCGGCGGGGTCGCGCGTTCCGGCGATGCGCATCGCTATTCAATCAGGCGAGGGCAAAGACCGCGCCCAATTTTTTCTGGATGAGTTTGCCCATTTCGGAGGGGTTTCGGGTGACGGTGAAGCCGCAGGCGTGCATGACCTCGAGCTTGGCCTCGGCGGTGTCGGCGCCACCGGCGATGAGGGCGCCGGCATGGCCCATGCGCTTGCCCGGCGGGGCGGTGACGCCGGCGATGAAGCCCACGATGGGCTTGGTCATGTGGTCCTTGGCCCAGCGCGCCGCCTCGGCCTCGTCGGGGCCGCCGATCTCGCCGATCATGATCACCCCGTCGGTGTCGGGGTCGTCGTTGAACAGCTTGAGCACGTCGATGTGCTTGAGCCCGTTGATGGGGTCGCCGCCGATGCCCACCGCGCTGCTTTGCCCCAGCCCCAGCTCGGTGACCTGGCCCACCGCCTCGTAGGTCAGCGTGCCCGAGCGCGAAACGATGCCGATGCGCCCCTTGCGGTGGATGTGCCCGGGCATGATGCCGATCTTGATGGCCCCGGGCGTGATCAGCCCCGGGCAGTTCGGCCCCAGCAGCAGGGTCTTCTTGCCGCCGGCGGCCTCCTTGGCGCGCATCCTGGCGCGCACCTCCATCATGTCGCGCACCGGAATGCCCTCGGTGATGCAGATGACCAGGTCCAGGTCGGCCTGCACCGCCTCCCAGATCGCCGCGGCCGCGCCGGGGGGCGGCACGTAGATGACGGAGACGGTGGCCCCGGTGGCGGCACGCGCCTCGGCCACGCTGGCGTGGATGGGGATGCCCTCGAAGTCCTCCCCGGCCTTCTTGGGGTTGACCCCGGCGACGAAGGCGGCGCGCCCGTGGGCGTAGTCGCGGCACATGCGGGTGTGGAACTGGCCGGTCTTGCCGGTGATGCCTTGGGTGATGACTTTGGTGTTCTGGTCGATGAGGATGGACATACAAGCCTCCGAGCGGGGCCAAGTTTCGGTCGCTGCGCTCCCGCGATACTTGGCCCCGGATGAAATGGCGTCCAAAGCTTGGGGCGGCCCTGCGCTTTGGACGTGCATGGAAAGTATTGGAGAAAGACTCCGGAAGGGGGGCTCTTGACTAGGCGGCCGCTGCGGCAACGACTTTCTGGGCGGCTTCGGCCAGGGTCTCGGCGCTGATGATGGGCAGCCCGGAGTCGGCCAGCATGCGCTTGCCCAGGTCTTCGTTGGTGCCTTTCATGCGCACCACCAGGGGCACGTTCAGGGCCACGGCCCGGCTGGCGGCGATGAGCCCCTCGGCGATGACGTCGCAGCGCATGATGCCGCCGAAGATGTTGACCAGAATCGCTTTGACCTGGGGGTTGTGCAGCATGATCTTGAACGCGGCGGTGACCTTCTCGGCGGTGGCGCCGCCGCCGACGTCGAGGAAGTTGGCGGGCTCGCCGCCGAACAGCTTGATGGTGTCCATGGTGGCCATGGCCAGACCGGCGCCGTTGACCAGGCAGGCGATGTTGCCGTCGAGCTGGATGTAGGACAGGTCGTGCTTGGAGGCTTCGATCTCGGCGGGGTCTTCTTCGTCGAGGTCGCGCAGGGCCACGAGCTCGGGGTGGCGGAACAGGGCGTTGTCGTCGAGGTTGAACTTGGCGTCCAGCGCCTTGACGCTGCCGTCGCCTTGCACGATGAGGGGGTTGATCTCGGCCAGCGAGGCGTCGTTGTCCCAGAAGGCGCGGTACAGCCCTTGCAGGGCGGCGGCGCCCTGGGCCCGGCTGGCCTCGGGCAGGCCGATCTTGGCGCACAGGGCCAGCGCGTCGGCGTCGGGCAGCCCGCCCAGGGGGTCGACCCAGACTTTGTGGATCTTCTCGGGGGTGTGGGCGGCCACGTCTTCGATGTCCATGCCGCCTTCGCTGGAGGCCATGACGACCACGCATTGCGCGCCGCGGTCGATCACCAGCCCGGCGTAGTACTCCTGGCGGATGTCGGCGCCTTCTTCGATGAGCAGCCGCCGCACGGTCTGCCCGCCGGGGCCGGTCTGGTGCGTCACCAGCTGCATGCCGAGCATCTGCCCGGCCAGCGCGCGCACCTCGTCGACCGAGCGCGCCAGCTTGACGCCCCCGCCCTTGCCGCGCCCGCCCGCATGGATCTGGGCCTTGACCACCCACACCGGCCCGCCCAGCTCTTGCGCCGCATGCACCGCCTCGTCCACCGTGTACGCCGCCTCCCCGCGCGGCACGGAAACCCCATGCTCTCGCAAAAGCTCCTTGCCCTGGTATTCGTGAATCTTCATG
>MLJW01000275.1_pt1 | contig 33897 bp, 34 predicted proteins | sample 888231 | NCBI WGS metagenome assembly MLJW01 (sample SAMN05788063, study PRJNA343431) | mine drainage metagenome | isolation source: sample collected from the inflow into an acid mine drainage treatment plant... | place: Germany: Lusatia, lignite mining district
GACGAACAGGATGCGGCCACCCTTGGCCACGGTCTCGCGCACGACGTTCAGCGCGGAGTCCAAAAGCGGAACCGTCTGCGTCAGGTCGAGGATGTGGATGCCATTGCGGTCGCCGTAAATAAACGGACCCATCTTGGGGTTCCAGCGTTGCGTCTGGTGACCGTAGTGAACGCCAGCTTCAAGCAGCTGACGCATCGAAAATTCGGGAAGCGCCATTCTCTTTTCCTTTCCGGTTTATTCCTCGATAAGGCCACTCAGGCTTTCGCCCAACCGGCGGACCGTCGGGGATTTCTCCCCCGAATGGCCCAAGCCCTACCTGTGAAGTGCGGCGCGTTTATAACGACTGCGTGGGTATTGCAACCCCTCACCCGTGGCGAAGGGGGGGGGTAAAGGCGGAACGCCTCCGGCGGAGGAGTATTTTTGCCAAGAAGAAATGCGCGCCCGTGTTTTGCCTTGCCAAGCCGTGTGCCCCTTGGCAGGTATCGGCCATGACCCCGGATATCCTTTGCATCGGTTCTGTCCTGTGGGACATCATTGGGCGCACCCCGTCCAACATGCGGCTTGGCTCTGACGTGCCGGGCCGCATCACGCGCCTGCCGGGGGGTGTTGCGATGAACATCGCCATGACGCTGGCGCGTTTTGGCTTGCACCCCGCGTTGCTGACCGCAATCGGGCGCGACGCCGAGGGGCAGGAGTTGCTGGCCGCCTGTCAGCGCCTTGGCCTGCTGACCGGCCACGTCTATGTGTCAGAAGACCTGCCGACCGACCGCTATATGGCGATCGAGGGCGCAAACGGCCTGATCGCCGCCATCGCTGACGCCCATTCGCTGGAGGCGGCGGGCGACAAGATCCTGCGCCCGCTGGCCGATGGCGCGCTGGGATCGGCGCGTGCGCCGTGGCGCGGCCCGATTGCGCTGGATGGCAACCTGACCACCGCGCTGCTTGCCGAGATTGCGCAAAGCCCGCTGTTCGCACTGGCCGATCTCCGCGTGGCACCGGCGTCTCCGGGCAAGGCAGAGCGACTGCTGCCGCTGCTTGCCCACCCACGCGCGACGTTCTACGTCAACCTCGAAGAGGCGGGCCTGCTGTGTCACACGCGCTTCGACACGTCAATGCGCGCGGCGGAGGGGCTGCTGGAGCGTGGCGCGTTCCGTGTGCTGGTTACCGATGGTGGGCGCGCTTGCACTTCTGGCACTGCGGCAGGCTGTCATTCGCTGCAACCCCCGCCGGTTATGGTCACGCGCGTTACGGGCGCAGGCGACACCTTCATGGCCGCCCATATCGCCGCCGATGCGCGCGGGGCGTTCGTTGGCGCGCAGCACCGAGCGCAGGCGTTGCGCGAATTCGATCAGCAGTCGGTCGCCGCCGGCGTGGCCGTGTTGGTCGTTGACGGCCTTGAACGCGTCGAGGTCGATGAACACGACGGCCACCCCGGAGCCGTGGCGGCGCGCGCGGTGCAGCGCGGCGTCGAGCCGCTGCTCGAAACCCATGCGGTTGGACAGTCCGGTCAGCGGATCGGTCAGGCTGCGGCGCACCGCGTCGAGGCGCCAGCTCGACTTGTCCTGCAGCATCGCGCGCATGCGCCGCGACACCAGCAGCAGGAACGCGATGTAGACGACGGTCATCCAGCCGGCGGCGTGCAGCAGCGGCTGCTGGGCGAGCATCAGGCGCACGATCAAGGGCGCCAGCACCGGCAGCATGTAACACAGTGCGCCCAGCGGAGCCGCGGCCAGCGCAGCCATCGCGGCGCTGGCCACGGCCAGCAGCAGCGCGGTCAGGAACATGCGCAGCAGGTCGTCTCCCGCGAAGAACCACAGCGGCAACGGCGCCCAGGTCAGCCCGGCGAGCAGCGCCGAGCCCTGCAACTGGAGCAGGCACGCGCGTGGCCTGGTCAGCAGCGCGCGACCGCGCATGACCCGGCGCCAAATCGCCAGCCGGGCGAGAAAGAGCGGCAGCGCGAACGCCAGCCATGCGGCGATGCGCTGCCAGGCGTAGTAGCGGCGCAGCAGCGCGGCCAGCGCCGTCATCACCACGGCGGTGGTGATGACCGCCGACGGGATCGAGCGCAGGATCAGTTCGGCCTGCTCGCGCGCCAGCGCACTCGCCGGCGTGTCGTCGGCGATGAGGTCCAGCGCTTCGGTCGCGACGGATTCGTGCGCGCGGCTCAGTGGCGCAGCAAGGCTCATGTGCAAGGGGAGATTGCTTCGCTTGGTCGTCGCTGAAGCCGCACGGAACAGGGGAAATCGTCGAATTGACCACAACTATACGCCGAGCGCGGTTCGCCGAAGTTGCCTTGCTGGATGGGTCCGCAAAAATTTGTTTCGCACGATACAAAATCAATGTTGCCAGACCGTGATCTATTACCGGTTGCTCGATTGACGGCTGCGGAGGGCAAAAATAGCATCGCCCGATTCAAAATGACCACCGCGGTCTATCCATGCGAAAAAACCTGCCGATCATCGATCGGGAACGAATTCTCCGGGCTGATGAATACATCGTTTCGAAAACCGACCTGAAAGGGCGCATCACCTACTGCAACCACGCTTTCATCGAAATCAGCGGTTTTTCCGAAGCCGAACTGCTCGGCCGTGCGCACAACATCGTGCGTCACCCGGACATGCCCGAGGCTGCGTTCGAGGATCTCTGGCGTGCCCTGAAAGCGGGCGATCCATGGCAGGGCATGGTCAAGAACCGCTGCAAGGACGGCAGCTTCTACTGGGTGCTGGCCAACGTCAACCCGATCTGGGAAGACGGCGAGGTGATCGGCTACATGTCGCTGCGCACCTGTCCGAGCCGGGCACAGGTCGACGCCGCCGAGAAGTTCTACCGCGAGCTGCGCGAACGTGCCCGCGGCGGCTGGACGGTTCGCGACGGTCGCCCGGCGCGCAGCGGTGTGCTCGGCCAGCTCGCCGCGCTGCCCGGGATCGCCACGCGCAAGCCGATGCAGACGCTGCTCGCGCTGGCGATCGGCTTGTTGCTGGTGCAGAACGTGCTGATGTGGCAGGCGGGTTCGTGGAGCGGTGGGGCCGCGCGCGGCGCCGTCGCGACGGCGCTGGCCGAGTGGATGCTCGCTGCGCTGGCGGTGTCGCGCATGCTGACGACTCGTCGTGACCTGCAGCGAGTCGAACAGCAACTCTCGGCGATCGGCGCCGGCAATCTGTCGGTGCACATCGAGGACTACGTCCCCAGCCCGATCGGGCGCGTCGCGTTCGCCGTCAGCGTCGCGGTCGGCAACACGGCCAGCGCGAACCACGAAGCCCAACACTCGCTCGAGCACATCGGCGCCGCCATCGCGCAGGTTTCCGAAACGGCGCGTTCGCTGTCGGACAGCGCGACCCGGCAAGCCACCGCGGTCGAATCGGCGGCTTCGGCGCTGGAGCAGTCGACCGCGTCGTTGAAGCACAGCTCGGACAACGCGCGGCAGACCGCGGTGGTGGCGCAGGACGTGGCGCGGCAGGCGCAGGTCGGCGGCGACGCGGTGCAGCGCACGGTCGCCGACATGCACGCGATCGCCGAACAGGTCGGCATCATCGACGATATGGCGTATCAGACGAACATGCTGGCGCTCAACGCGGCGATCGAGGCGGCACGCGCCGGGGAGCATGGCCGTGGTTTCGCGGTCGTCGCCGCTGAAGTGCGAAGGCTGGCCGAGAAGGCACAGCAGGCGTCGAGCGAGATCGGCTCGCTCGCCAGAGGCTCGGTCGGCAAGGCCGAAGAGGCCGGCACCATGCTCGGCACGATCGTCCCGGCGGTCGCGCGGACTTCGTCGCTGGTCGAGGAAATGCAGGCCGCGGCCGACGAGCAGTCGACCGGCATCCAGCAAGTCAACGACGCCGTCGCCCAAATCAACGCGGTGACGCGAAGCAACGCCGCGGCGATCGAGGAGCTGGCGGCGACCGCGACGCAGATCGAGCAGGCGCTTCGATCGACGCAGGAGGCGGTGGCGCGGCGCTGGGCCTGAACGCCGCGCCGCGGCGGACTTCGCGCCACGGCGCTAAATTGTCGGCTTCACCGATTTCGCGCCGCTTGCCGATGAACCGTTGTCCCGTACCGAACCCGCGCCGCACGGCCGCCGCCGTGATCGTCGGCTGCGCCGTGGCGTTGATCGCCGCCGTGGCCTGGCCCGGGCGGGCGCAGGCGCATGAGCGCTGGCGCGGGCCCGACATCGAGCGCGCCGGGCGCATGGCCGTGGTGTTTCCGGCAGCTGACGCCTTGCCCGATCCGCGGCTGACGCCGGGCGCGATCAACCCGGCGGTGACGCAGGACAACCTTCGCCGGACAATTTGCCGCCGCGGCGGCTACACGCGCTCGATTCGTCCGCCACAGGCTTACACCGAACGCCTCAAGCGTCGCCAATTGCGCCAGTACGGCTATGCGCGGCAGATGGGTCGCGACGGCGACAGGCTGAGCCTCTACGAGGAAGACCACCTGATCTCGCTCGAACTCGGCGGCAGCCCGTCGGATCCGCGCAATCTGTGGCCCGAACCGCACCGCGTGATCGGCGGCTGGGGCAGCTACGCCAAGGACCAGCTCGAGAACCGGCTGCACGCGCTTGTGTGCACCGGCCGCGTCGGCCTGGCCGATGCGCAGCGCATGATCGCCACCGACTGGATCGACGCCTACAAGCGTTACCTCGGCCCGGCGCCGCTGCCGCGCCGCTCGCACCGCTACGGCGGTTGAGCAGGCCGGCGCAGGCCTGCGTGCCCGGGCGCGCAGGCGTCGATGCCGGTGCCGACGCTCAGGCGTTGCGCCCTTCCAGCCAGGCCCACGCCGAGTGGTTGTGGATCGACTCGAAGTTTTCCGATGCCACGGTGTAGGCGGCCACGCGCGCGTCGCCGCGCAGCGCCAGCGCGACATCGCGCACCAGGTCTTCGACGAACTTCGGATGGTCGTAGGCGTATTCGGTGACGTACTTCTCGTCGGGGCGCTTGAGCAGCCCCCAGAGCTGGCAGGACGCGGCGTTCTCGGCCATCGCGATCTGCTCGTCGAGCGTCAGCTCGCCGCGCAGCTCGGCGCCGATGCTGATCAGCGAGCGCTGGTTGTGCGCGCCGTAGTCGGAGATGTCGCGCGAGCACGGGCACAGGCTGGTGACCGGAACGTCGACGCTCTGGCGCAGCAGGGTGCGGCCCTGGCGGCGCTCGGCGTGCAGCGTCACGCCGTAGTCGAGCAGGCTGGACACACCGGACACCGGTGCACGCTTGCGCCGGAAATACGTTGCCTGCACGGTGATCGCGCCGTCGGTGGCGCCCAGGCGCTCGAGCATGGTGTCGAGCAGGCGGCCGAGCTCGGCGGTGTCCAGCGCCGCGTCGTGCGCTTCGAGCACTTCGAGAAAGCGCGACATGTGCGTGCCCTTGACTTCGGGCGGCAGCGCCACCGTCATCTGGAAAGTGCCGATGCTGGGCTGGGCCTCGCCGTCGGTGCCGCGCAGACGCAGCGGATGGCGCACGTCGCGAACGCCGACCTTCTGGATCGCGACGTCGCGGCGGTCGGCGCTGGATTGCACGTCGGGCAGGGCGCGCGACGCTTCGGCGGTGAAGAGCAGGTCAGGAGCGTTCATCGAGGTTCTCGTCGTGGGGCGGGTATTCAGGGGCGCTGCGCCAGCGCGCGCACGATCGCCGCATCGAGCTCGGCGTTGTCGGGGTAGGTCAGGCTCGAGTACGAATCGATCACGTGGCCGTCGCGGCCGATCAGATACTTGTAGAAATTCCACTTCGGGCTCGTTCCACTGTCCCGGATCAGTTCGGCGAACAGCGGGTTGGCGTCGGCGCCGGTGACGTGCGAGGGCGCGAACAGAGGGAAAGTGGCGCCGTAGGTCGCTCGCGAGAAATTGACGATCTGAGTCGGGTCGTCGAGCTCCTGGTGGAAGTCGTTCGACGGAAAGCCGAGGACGACGAAGCCGCGCGGGCCGTACTTGTCGAGCAGTGCCTGCAGTCCGCGCTCCTGCGGACTGAAGCCGCAGTGGCTGGCCGTGTTGACGACCAGGATGACCTTGCCCGCGTACTGGCACAGGTCCTGCGGCTTGTCGTCCTGCAGCGAGCGGAAGGTGTGCTTGAGCAGAGCCGGACACGTCGCGGCACTGGACGGGTTCGTGATCAACACGGCGGCGGCGAACGCGACGCTGTGCGCAACTCGTCGAACAAGTGACATGGCAGTTTCCTCCGCTGATAATGTCTAGGACAATTAGGCAACAAATTCAAAAGGACCCGTCTTGGTCGAGCGAATGTCCAGGACGCGCCTGGGGTCTTCGCGACGCCAATCCTTCACGGCTACGATGTCGTGCAAGGCGCAGCGGCCGACGACAGCGCCACTGTGGCGCACTCTCATCGTCTTTGTCCAGAACAGGTTGAATGCATGACTGAAGCCTCGAGCGCACTGGCCGCGACCCTGGGCATCGCCGCGGTCGAACGCGATACCGGCATCGCCAAGGACACGCTGCGGGTCTGGGAGCGCCGCTACGGCTTTCCCCGGCCGGCACGCGACGCCGCCGGCGACCGCGCCTACCCGGCCGAACAGGTCGAGCACCTGCGGCGCATCAAGCGCCTGCTCGACGCCGGGCATAGACCGGCCAAGGTCGTCGGCATGCCGGCGTCGGCGCTGGACGCGCTGCTGAAGGACACGTTCGGCGCGTCCACCGGCAGCGCCGCGGAGCCGGCTCTGCGCGCCGTGGCGCCGTACATCGAGCTGCTCACGCGTCACCAGGCCGATGCGCTGCACCACGCACTTTCGCTCGACGTCTTGCGGCTGGGGCTGGCGGATTTCGTCGTCGACGTCGTCGCGCCGCTGAACCGCGCGGTCGGCGAAGCCTGGATGCGCGGCGACCTGCAGGTGCACGAGGAGCATCTCTACACCGAAATCATCCAGCGCGTGCTGCGTGCGGCGATCGCCGCGGCGTCGCGCGCCGAGCTCGATCCGCGCCACCCGCGCGTGCTGCTGGCCACGCTGCCGCACGAGCCGCACACGCTGGGCTTGCTGATGGCCGAGGCCATGATGGTGCTCGAAGGCTGCCGCTGCATCCAGCTCGGCGCGCAGGTTCCGCTGTCCGACATCGTCGCCGCGGCTTCGGCGCATGCCGCCGACGTTGTCGCGCTGAGCTTCTCGGCGGTGCTGACGTCGGCGCAGGTGCTGGAGCCCTTGGCCGCGTTGCGCGCGCAGCTGCCCGCTTCCGTCGCGCTGTGGGCCGGCGGCGGTTCGGCAGCGCTGGCGCGCGCGCCGGCCGGGGTCGACGTGGTCGCCGATTTCGCGACGCTGGCGCGGCGGGCGCGCGAATGGACGCGGCCGGGTCGCTGACCCTTGGCGATGGCTACGCCGGCAGTGCATTAAGCATCGTTTCAGCGTTCTTGGCCAGAATTTCCGTCGACTCGTCGACGAGTCGCGATCTGTTCGAAGCGAGTTTGAAAGGAGGTAAGCACATGCGACTTCGCACTGTGATCCTGGCCGGCGCGTTGGCGTCGGCTCCCGTCTTCGCGGCGGCCCAGTCGCCGTGGGTGTTGCGCATCGACGGCCACGTCGTGCGCGCCCAGCCGGCGCTGCGCGTCGTGCACACCGCCGATGGCGTGCAGCACATCCGCACCTGGGCCTGGCGCGACCCGCATGGTGACGCACGCGTCGTCGTGCAGACCACGCGAGGCGGCCCGCCGCCTGCCTGGGCGCTGCAGCAATTGCGCGCGATGAGCACGCAGTTCGCGGTGATGCAGGCGCAGATGCGTCAGCTCGAGCAAGCCGCCTGGGCTGGCGTGCCGATGCTGCCGCAGGCGTTGCCGGCTTTGTCGCCGCAGCCGTGGACGCCGGCGGCGCCGCAGCGCGTGATCGTGGTCGTGCCGCAGCTCGCGCCGCCGGCGCCGCAACGCGCGGCAGCGCGGGCGGCGCCGCATCACGCGGTGCCCGGCATCCGGACCTGACGGCGCTGTCCGGGCCGGGCTGCGGCCCGGCCCGGACCCCATTTCCATCCACCACAACATTGAAGGAACACCTTGCCATGATGCGACGCGACGATCCGGTCTGGATGATCACCGGTTGCTCGACGGGCTTCGGCCGCGAACTGGCCCGTGAAGTGCTCGCCCGGGGCTGGCGCGCGGTCGTCACCGCGCGCGATCCGGGCAAGGTCGCCGACCTTGTCGCGTCGGCGCCCGACCGCGCGCTGGCGCTGCGCCTGGACGTCGACGATGCGGCGCAGGTGCACGACGCCGTGCGCGCCGCGCAGCGTCATTTCGGCCGCATCGACGCGCTGGTCAACAACGCCGGTTACGGCTACCTGGCCGCGGTCGAGGAAGGCGAGGACGCCGCGGTGCGCGCGATGTTCGAGACCAACGTGTTCGGTCTGATCGAAGCCACCAAGGCGGTGCTGCCCGGCATGCGCGCGCAGCGCAGCGGCTTGATCGTCAACGTCTCGTCGATCGGCGGGCTGACCGCGTTCGCCGCGACCGGTTACTACCACGCGACCAAGTTCGCGGTCGAAGGGCTGTCGGAATCGCTGGCACTCGAAGTGCGCCCGCTGGGCATCGACGTGATGGTCGTCGAGCCCGGGCCGTTCCGCACCAACTGGGCCGGCCCGTCGATCAAGGAGTCGGCGCTGAACATTGCCGATTACGCGGCCACCGCCGGCGTGCGCCGCGCGCAGACCCACGCGCGCAGCGGCAACCAGGTCGGCGATCCGCAGCGCGCGGCGCGAGCGATCGTCGACGCCGCGCTGGCGCCGCAAGTGCCCTTGCACCTGCTGCTGGGCGGCTTCGCGGTCGACGCGGCGCGCGCCAAGCTCGATGCGCTGCGCGCCGACGTCGACGCCTGGGAAGCCGTCAGCCGCGGCGCCGATTTTCCACAGGCGCAGTCGTGAGGTGATTGTGACGCGGCCGTTGCGCCGCGCACGCCTACAGCGGGCGGCCCAGGCGTCGCTCGACCTGGCGGCGTTCCCAATCGGCGCCGAGAAACGGCAGCCGTCCGTGCACGGCGACGCCGCGCACCAGCAGCAACAAGCCCCAGGGCACCGCGACCCACAGCACCCACAGATGTTGCGGCTGCTGGTACAGGTTTAGCGCGAGCAGGCCGGCGACAACCGCCAGGTAACGCACGACATGGAAATAGAAGCGCTGGATGCGTCGCACTTCGTGCAGCGCCAGCGCTTCGTCGGCGCGCACGCCGCCGGGCGAGCCGGCCGCGGGGTCTGCAGGGGCCTGCTGAGGGGTCATCGGAGTCTCCGGCTGAAGTTGGGCAAGTTCGATCTCGAACACGGCTGCCAGAGCCTTCAGCGACTCGACGCTGGCCTGCTGACCGCGCTCGATGCGCTGGATGGTCCGCGTGCTCAGGCCGCTGAGCTCGGCCAGTTGCTCCTGGGACCAGCCGCGCTGCAGCCGCAGTTTCTGAATCAGCATCGTCATCTCCTCGGGTTCGGCAGTCGCCACTGTGCGCCGCCGGCGACGGGTCGACCACGCCATTGTCCCGCCAAGGTCGCGACAGCGACACGACAGTGGCACGACAGCGCCCGGCGCGACGCGCCGGCGAGTCTCAGGGCCGCTCGCCCAGCGCGTCGAGCAGGAAGTCGATGAACACGCGAACCCGGCTGGGCAGGAAGCTGCGACTCAGGTAGACCGCGTACAGGTTGAGGTCCAGCGTCCGGTAGTGCTCGAGGATGGGCACCAACGCGCCGGCGCGCAGCGCGTCCTCGACGATGAAGCGCGGCTGCAGGATGACGCCGCCGCCGGCGATGGCCAGTTCGCGCAGCAGTTCGCCGTTGCTCGAGTGCACGGCCGGGTGGACCCGCACCGCCTCGTGCTTGCCGTCAGGGTCGGTGAACGGCCAGTCGTCGCCGGCCCACAGATAGCTGAAGCTCAGCGTGTCGTGCGCGGCCAGATCGGCCGGCCGCTGGGGCACCCCGCGTCGCAGCAGGTAGGCCGGCGCCGCGCAGACGACGACGTCGAGCCCGGCGATGCGGCGCGCCACGACACCCGGCGCCAGCCGCGTCGCGATGCGCAGCGCGACATCGACGCCTTCGTGCGCCAGGTCGACGACGCGGTCGCTGAGGTCGACGTCGAGGCGCAGCTGCGGGTAGCGCTGGCGAAAGCGCGCGAGCACCGGCGCCAGATGCGAAATGCCGTACGACAGCGGCGCCGACACGCGCAGCAGGCCTACCGGGTTCTTCGTGCCCTGAGCGGCGACCGCTTCGGCCTCGGCGACCTGCTCGAGGATCGCGCGGGCGCGCAGCTGGAAATCCTCTCCGGCGTCGGTCAGCGACATGCGCCGCGTCGTACGGTTGAGCAGGCGCGCGCCGAGATGCGCCTCGAGCGCGGCGACCTGCCGCGTCACCGCGGCATTGGACAGCTCAAGCGCCGCGGCGGCACGCGCGAAGCTGCCGGAATCGACGACTTGAACGAACACCCGGCTGGCGGCAAGAACATCCATCGCCTGCCATTTTATTGCGCAAAGCGAAATAGTTCATTGTTTGACGGCCTATTTTTTTGCCGAAACGGCACAACTAAAGTCTCGTTCATGGGCCGACGCGACAGCGTGACTGCGCAGCTCGCCGGCATTTCCCAGCAACTTTCCAGGACATCGATCATGAACGTCACCATCCTCGGCACCGGCAACATGGGCACGGCCTTCGCCCAGCAACTGCACGCCGCCGGCCACACCGTCAACATCGTCGGTCGCGATGCGGCCAAGGCGCAGGCGCTCGCGGCGCGTTTCGGCGCGAGTGCGCAGCGCGCCCGCGCCGCGTCCAGCGACGTCGTCGTGCTGGCCACCGGCTATGGCGACGCGGTGCAGGCGCTGCGCGACGCGGAGCTGCCTGACGGCGCAGTCGTCGTCGACATCACCAACCCGCTGAGCGCCGACTACATGGCGCTGACGCTGGGGCATACGACGTCGGCCGCCGAGCAGATCGCCGCCGCGAATCCGGGCCTGCACATCGTCAAGGCCTTCAACACGGTGTTCGCGCAACGGCTCGCGGCGGGCGCACGCGTCAACGAGGCCGGCACGGTTCCGGTGTTCGTCGCCGCCGACGAGGCGTCGGCCCGGCAGCGCGTGGCCGAGCTGGCGCGCTCGATGGGCTTCGACGTGATCGACGCCGGCCCGTTGCGCAACGCCCGCTACCTCGAGCCGCTGGCCGGCCTCAACATCTACCTCGGTTACGGCGCCGGCCTCGGCACGTCGATCGCGCCGACCTGGCTGCGCCAGGCCTGAACCCATCGTCATAACCCGGAGCACGTCATGGTTCGCTCATCGACTTCGGCCTACGGCACCGCGCTGTTGCGCGTCAGCCTGGGCATCCTGTTCCTCGCCCACGTCGCGTTGAAAGTGTTCGTGTTCACCCCAGCCGGCTTCGTCGCCTATTTCGCCTCGTTGCACCTGCCACCGATCATGGCCTACGCGACGATCGCCCTCGAGCTGGTCGGCGGCGTATCGCTCATCCTTGGCATTTATGCGCCTTGGGTCGCGATTCCGCTGGCTTTCGAAATGCTCGGCACCATCGTGCTGGTGCACGGCGCCAACGGCTGGCTGTTCACGAACAAGGGCGGCGGCTGGGAATATCCGGCGTTCTGGTCTGTATCGCTGGTGGTGCTGAGCCTGCTCGGCGACGGTGCCTGGGCCCTGCGCCCGGCCACGGCGCGCGCCGACTGACGGCCGGCACGCCGGCTCGGACTCCGGGGCGCCGCGCACGAAGCGGCGCCCCGAGCCCGGCCGTCTCGGTATGCTGTCCACGTCGCGCCGCGGCCACCGGGTGCCCAGCAGCGCATCGAGGACTTCAGCCCCGTGAGTGCCTTTCCCACGCGTATCGTCTGTCTGACCGAAGAGCCGACCGAAGTGCTGTACGCGCTCGGCGAGCAGGCGCGCGTCGTCGGCATCTCCGGTTTCACCGTGCGCCCGCCGCGCGCGCGCCAGGAGAAGCCGCGGGTGTCGGCTTTCACCAGCGCGAAGATCGACACCATCCTGGCGCTGCAGCCGGATCTGGCAATCGGCTTTTCCGACATGCAGGCCGACATCGCGCAGGCGCTGATCCGCAGCGGCGTTGAGGTGTGGATCAGCAACCATCGCACGATCGAGCAGACGCTGGGCTATGTGCGTCGGCTCGGAGCGATGGTCGGCGCTTCCGCGCGCGCCGACGCCTACGCCGAGCAGCTCGAGGCGGGATTGCGCGACATCGCACAGGCCGCGGCCCGCTTGCCGCGACGACCCCGCGTCTACTTCGAGGAGTGGGACGAGCCGTGCATCTCGGCGATACGCTGGGTCAGCGAGCTGATCGGCGTGGCCGGCGGCGACGACGTGTTCGCGTCGCGCGCCTTGCAGCCGCTGGCGCGTGACCGCATCATCGCCGATCCGATGGAGGTCGTGCGCGCCAATCCCGACATCATCATCGGCTCCTGGTGCGGCAAGAAGTTCAGGCCCGAGCGCGTGGCCGCGCGCCCGGGCTGGGACGCCATCGCCGCGGTGCGCGACGGCGCGATCCACGAGATCAAGTCGCCGCTGATCCTGCAGCCCGGCCCGGCCGCGCTGAGCGACGGCGTTCGCGCGCTGCACCGCATCGTCGCGCAGTGGGCAGCGAGCCGCGCCTGAGCGGCACCGGTTGGGTTAAGCCAGCGCTCAGCGAGCGAGCGAACAATGCCGAAGGCGCCGAACGAGGGCGCCCGTCCACGCGGTATTGGGAGTGCACCTTGTCATCGCGCGAACTTTCCGGGCACATCCTGCCGACGTCGGCGACGATGGTCGGCGTATGCATGACGGTGGTGTCGATCATCCGCCTGCTGCACTTGCAGCATTTCGCCACCGTGGTCGATCGCCTGCTGGCGCTAGACAGCGTCGTCTTCCTGATCAGCGCCTTGCTGTCCTACCTGTCGCTGCGGCGCAGCGAGCGCGGCGAGCGCGCCGAACTGGAAGCCTATGCCGACGGCGCCTTCATGACCGGACTGGCCTTGATGTCGATCTGCAGCATCCTGCTGGCGTTTTCGCTGCTGTAGCTGTAGCGGCCAGCGATGCTGCCCGTCAACGGTCGTCGTCGCCGCGCCAGCGCGGACGATCGTCATGCTCGCGGTGCCAGCGATAGCCTGGCGCCGGTGCCCAGCCGTAGGCCGGCACGGCAGGGACGTAGGTCACCGGAGGCGGGGCGTAGACCACGGGCGGCGCCACGTAGACCGGAGCCCCCCGCGGCGCGAAAAACGGCGCGACGACCGCGCCGGTGACGAGGCCGGCAATGAAGCCGGCGGCGCCACCACCGTCGCGGTCGCGCCAGCCGTCGGCGTGCGCCGGCAGCGTGCACAGCAGGCAGGCGACGACCGCGCCTGCTCGTGCGGTTCTTGCAACGATGGTCTGGTTCATGGTGTCGTTCTCCGTATCAAAGAAAGTGGAGCGCTGTGGGTGGCTTGGCACACGCGTCTCATTCGAGATGAAGGTAAAGGACGTGGGTATCGTGCGTGTCCTGCGGACGCGAACCGGCGCGAATCTCGAGAACCACGAAACGCGCCACGCGCGAGCTCATCACGACGTAGAACACGTCGCCGGAGCGAAAGACATCGTCCTGCACGACGGCGACGATGCCTTGTGCCGACTGGTACAGCACCGCGTCGACCGCGTAGCGCCCGTCGCGGTCGTAGCTCGCGCGAAAACGCAGCGTGCGTGCCGAACCGCGCCGCTCGTCCTGTCCCATGGGCGTTTCCTGCAAAACGGCCAGCAGCGTACGCGGGTCAACCGTCGATTGGACGCGTTCCTCGTTCTCGATCCACGCGCCAGGCGTCTTGCGCAGTGCGTCCATCGGTGGTCTCCTCGTGCCGTGCACAGCACGCGCACGATCACTTTCATCAGGTGGGAATATTTCCCAGTATAGGCCAGGCGCGTGCACGACGTCATCGGCGGTACGCAGCTGGCAGCCTGCCCGGCCCGAAGGCTGGGCCGCCGCCTGTGGTCAGATCAAGCGCCCGTGCCCTTCGCGGCAAACCTCGCCAGGCCCGGCGCAGAGCCTGCCCAACACGCGACAGGCATGCTGCAGCGAAAAGACCCCCAAGTGCCCTGAGGCGTTGCGGACGATCGAAACGTCAGCTTGCCGTTCGCTTCGACCCGACGCGACGATCAACGTGAACGGTGCCTGCGCTGGCCCGAGCCCGTCGCCGCGGCAAGCGCCATGCGTCGTGCCCGCATCGTCGATGCGGGCGCGCAATCCGACCGCGCGCAGATGTTCCGACGCTTCATACGCCCGCTGGCCGGCCGTCGCATCGCCGCCAACGACCGAGACCTGAATCGGCGCGAGCCACGGCGGCAGTGCATTCCGGTGACGCTCGACCAGCAAGGCGATGCAGCGCTCGACCGAGCCGATGATCGAGCGGTGAAGGACGGCGAGGCCGCTAGGCGGCGGGACACAGTTTGCCTTGATGCATCCGAGACGCCAAGGCATTCCGGCGCAGTCGTGCGCGACATAATTCATGCGGCACGCAAGGCCACGGCTCGTGCCCACCTCCTCATCGGCAGGCAAGCTGCGCAAGACCCGGTCGAACCGTTCCAGTGCAGCGCAGCGATCCAAACCAGGCGGTGGGCGCGCGGCCCAGACGCGTTGCGACTGCAGCCCCAGCAAATCGAGCGCGCGCAAATAAGCGAGGCATTGTTCATGAAATGCCTCGACCTCAGCGTCGATCTGCGTCACCGCGCAATAGATATGCCCGATGTCGGCGCAGTACTCGCGCTGGCGAAGCAACCCGCACAGATCCGCCAGCGCCGTGCGGTCGTGGCAGGAAGCCAGTTCCGCATAGCGAAGCGGCAAGAGCTGCAGACTCCGAGTGCGGTGCTCGAACAATTGGCGGTGGAATTGGCACGGGCGGCGCGTCACGACGAGTTGTGCATCGCCCATCGGTGCGAGTAGGCACTCGTCGCTCGTGCGCGCAACTTCGGCTTCGTGGTGGCGGCTGCCCAATAGGCTGAGCAATGGCGTTGCAACCTCGAGATATCCGGTATCCAGCCACAACAGGCGTATGTTTTCCAGTAAGGCCAAACGGATGGCGGCACCTGCCGCATGCCAGTAGGTCGCACCTGGCGCGGCGTCCTCCTGGTGAAAAAGATCCAGTTGCGCCCCGATTCGCAGGTGATGACTTGGAGCCATCATCATGTTGCATCCCACCTCGCCATTTGCTACGACCGGCGGCTAGCGCGCCATCGAACCGTTCACTTGCTTGCCGGGTACGGGAACAGGATTGTCTGTTCAGCCTGTTAGAGGGCGGCGAGCGCGGTTACGTTCCCAGGTCTTGTGGCTCGTCTTAAGCGGCGTGGCGCGTTCCGCCAAAACCATGCAGCGCATCCTGTCGGCTGTCGCCATGCTCTCCATGGACAACGCGGGGCTGTACTTGACGAGCGGGGGAGGCGCCTGTGGCGCGTTAACGGCCCGTCGAGGATTTGCGGTTCCCCACCGTGCTAGCTCGGTGTCACGCGCGGTGGAGCCCGGCGACCCAATCGACAAACACTGCGGGCGTGGTCATCGCGGCGATGCCCGTGCCGAGGTCTGTGTCATCGCAGTTATCCTGACGCGACCGCTTCGCGTCGACGACTGACGGCCGAACGGCAGTTGCCGAAAGGAATCCGTCCATGCATGAACAGCTCAACCGCTACGGCGATGTCGCCCGCCCGAACGCCGGAGGCCATGGCATGGACATCGCATCGCAGCGCGCCGACGAACTCGACGCGTTGGCGATCCGGCAAATCGAGTCGCTGGTCGCGCTTGCCGAAGGCCGGTACCCGATCCATGCGCTCGACGTCGGCTGCGGCCGCGGCGGCCAGGCGGCGCGCATGGCCAGGGCTGGTGCGCAGGTGCTGGCCGTCGACATCGAGGATCACGCGGCCGACATGGCCGCCGCGATGCGCGCGCAGGGCGCTGCTGACGCCGCGTGGTCATTCCGGCGCATCGGCATCGCGGAAATCGGCACGATCGAAGTCGAGCCTCGGATCGTCGTCTGCCAGCGCACGATCCATTACCTGCGCCATTCGGACGCGCTCGCCGCGCTGCGCACCCTGCGTGCCATTTGCGCCGCGGGGGCAATGCTCTACCTGTCGGCCTCGGGGTTGGACAGCGAGCTCGGCGATGGCTATCCGGGCGCGAACGTCGATGTGTGCGATCGCTTCGCGCCGCTGCTCCCGGATCGCGCGGCTGCGCACAACATCAGGCCGCCGGTCTGTCTGTACCAAGAATGCGAACTCGCAAGTCTGGTGCTCGAGGCGGGGTGGCAGGTGCAACAGACGTTCCGCTCCGACTTCGGCAACGTGAAGCTCGTCGCCAGCCGCGAATCATGCGAGCCGTGAGAACGCCAAATCCCTCCATCATCAACCCGCGACGACGCTGTCGGCAGGATTTGTCCCTTCGGTCTCGCTGCCCTGTATCCAGACCGAGGCGCAATCACAAAAACAAAGCCCCCGGCGCATGACGCCAGGGGCTTGAATTTCTTGGTGGGTCGTGGGCGGCTCGAACGCCCGACCAACGGATTAAAAGGCGCGGAGCGGGCGCGGTGCTCCTCTGGTGGCTCCGGCGGGGAGGGTGGCGCGTAGAGGTGGAAGAGCGGCTCGCGTGCCACAACCTTGGCACACGCGCCCGAGTGGCAGCCTGTCAAGGGCGGGCGCAAGCCCGGCGTAGCGAATCCTTGACAGGGTGGCGCTCGACATACGCTGCAGGGCAGGAGGACAGGGCTTCAGGGAAGGCCTGTCCTCGGTGCCCGCCAAGCAGCGAGGAAACGGGGAGACTCGGTTTAGGAAAAAAACAGCTGGTGTTTAAGTTGCGTAGCGATTCCATCAATTCCAGGAAAAAGACCTGCGGCAGAGGTTCCCATGTAGCGTAAATCTGTCACCGCCTCCCTTGCTAATTTTGCGGGCAAATCTATTATCTGAAGATAGGTATTGCCTGTTCGGCTCTCTTGATCGCGCATCCACCATTCAATGTCGAGGACATTTGAAAACGTGAAGGCTCCTTGTTGATTTAACAGGCGCAAGTTACCGCGGGATTCTGGCTTAAAAACGGCAACCTTTAGGCGCGGATCGGAGACCTCCATAATTCCTTCCGGCTTTGCGTCTGACTGCAAAAAGGATGGTGTTAGTCGAAAAATCCGCACGGATCTTTCATCGTCAGGAGCGCCCAAGGCCTCTGCGAAAGCGAAGTAGGCTGCTATATAAGGGGATTCGGTCCAATCAAGTAGTGGTGTTGGGAAGCCGTGGTGTTGTGCAATGCCAATGATCGCGCCTACGTCGTGCGGGTCATCGTGACGATATGCGCGATTGACGGCAGTCGAGTAATGGTCTCGAAAGCGAGGTAATGCGATATTAAAATAACGAATAAGATCAACACGCCCAGTTCGATGAAATGAGGTTTTTAATGGGTGAGGCTTGCTTTGGCCGCGGAATAAGCTTGTGCCCTCGTGTGCAACTTTTCCGGCCCATTCCTTATATTGCGACCACGTATTAATCGTCATTGTTGGGGCGGTCGGGGTGCCGTGGGCGTGCGATCCTAGACGTGGAGTGAGATAAATTTCACCTGTGACCGAGTTGAGTTGCCAATCGCCCTTAAAGCCGTCGCCGTGGCCGTCTCGCTCTAGTCGTGCTGTCAAAATAAAATCGGCTGGAAGTGGTTCGATAATTGTTTTTTTGAAGCTCTCTTCAAGGAATGGTGAGCTTTCAAATTTCAAGTCAATCGAATCTGCGCCCCTCGCTACGAGAGCTTTGGCGACGAATGTGTATGGCAGCCCGAGTGAACGGTTAAAGTCGCCGACGCAGGTCATGTATCCGTCATTGGCGTCGTCATCAATTGCAACCCAGAATGCCGATGGCTCGGCTGTGCCGTGTTTTTTAAATCCACCGAAGCGCTGTCCTATCATGTTGGCTCACCCGATCTAATCCGCTCCGGTGACGGAGGAGACGGAATTGTTTCGCAAAATGTATGTGACGATTAACTAATCTCTCTTTGCTAAAGGCAGTGCCTCGGCGCAAAGTCGCCCGTGTGGGCGTGTTTGCGAGTGAGCTACTTTGCTGTCGGGTGAAATGAGAAAGACAGCTCTTTCCGGAAAATATCGAGTGGCGGGCAGCCTGCGGCGTGGATTACCCGGTGGCAGGTGCTGCATAGAACGTGGAAATCCTGCCCAGTTGCGGTAAGCTTTGCACCCATGCTGTCGAGCGAGCTGATAGGGGTCTTGTGGTGCGCCTCGATGTACGGTTTTGATTGAGTGCCGTATGCGAGTTCAAAAATAAAACCGCAAGCCTCGCACGTATAGCCCATATTTTTCTTTACGGCTGCAATTAAGGAGCGATTTCGATATCGTTGCTCGAAATTTTTATGGGAAATAACGCGTTTGGCGCCATCCAGGGTCGCGTTTTTTGGTAATTCTCCGTTATTGCGAAGGTCGGCAACTGCAGCGTCGGTGGGCGCGTAATTTAAGTCTCGAATGGCAGCTAGGTGTTTATATAATCCCAGCATGCGTTTAAGCGGGATAATTATCTCGTCATCCGTCGGAAAGGCGTCGAGTGGGAAGCGAACGCCGTATGCTACGGAGGCGGCCCAAGGGTCAACGGTTTGCCCATCGGGGGGAGGGAAAATTAGATTCTTATAGGTTTTGAATCCACCTGCGCTAAAGCCTTCAGATTGCCATCCTTTCGAGTGGTCGCGGAGTTCCTCCGCTCGTCGCCTCAGCTCAATGAGGGATGCTTTTCGGCCGAGACTTTTCATGAGATTTTCGGCGCCTTGTGCTAAGACCAGACAAACTGTCTTGAAACCTGGTTCGAAGAGGAATACAGGATAGAAACCCGCTGTAGCCGAGTTGGACGCCGATCGATGGAGGATTGCTAGCCATGGTGCGCTATTCCATTGCCCATCGCCTGTACCAGAGTCAATTCGAAAGTTGTTGTCTTTCGAGAGATCTAGCATGGCTGATAAAGCGCTGGGCCAGTCATGGCGGATCCTATTTGCCAATGGGTGCCCACTGAAGGGCTCTGCACGCGCATTGACGAAACCACTGGCTATCGCGATAGTGTGTTCCTTGAAGCTCATATCATTGTTCTAGAGGTTCTTGTTAGCGGCAAATATAGCGCGGAGTCTATGCTGACTGGTAGTGGCGGCGGCGGGATGTGTGGGAACGGAGTAGGGGAATTCGATGTCCCTTTGTGATACGCTTGACGCATGGTCAAAAAGCGCATCCACGCCTCACCACTATCGCCCGAAGATGCCACCCGCATGTTCAGCGTGATGGATCATGCCGTGCACGAGTTCAAGGGCCAGCTCGACGAGCTCGAATCGGCCATTGGCATGTACGTGCTCGGTCGCCACGTGGGCTGGAAGGTGCTCTACCTGGTCCACAGCAAGAAGACGATCGCGAAGTACGAGCAGATCCTCGGCATCACCGTACGGGAGGAGTTCCCCGAGATCGGCCCCGAGGCGGATCGCTCGCTGGCTTTCAATGCAGTGCAGGCCGTGTCCAACTTCTGGAAGGTCGTGTCCGGTGCACACAAGCTGCCGATCAGTCGCGAGGAGCGGCGCAGCATCAGCTAGTAGGGAATGAAATTCCCTTGACGGTATTTCACGTCCCCTCTACAGTGAGGGGACATGAAGATCAATCTCGTCCCTGCAGTCGTTTCGGAGCCGGAGCCGGCGCACAGCGCGCCGGCAGGCGCGCGCGCGGCGGCGGCGGCTCCTGGGCTTGTCAACTATTCAACAAGTGACACGGCCCAACCCCACACCGTAGAGATCGACCAGCGCGCGGCCAGAATGAACCGCATGCGTCGGTCCGTGGTGACTTCGGCCCGCATGATCGAGCTCGGCACGCAGGCTCAACGCCTCAAGCCGGCCATGGTGACGCTTACCTACCGCGACGTTGACGGTTGGGCGGCGCGCCACATCTCGGACCTCATGAAGCACATCCGGCAATGGCTGGAGCGCAGGGGCCACAAATTCCGCTACGTCTGGGTCGCCGAGCTGCAGAAGCGCGGGGCCTTGCACTACCACGTGCTGCTTTGGCTGCCGCGTGGTCTGACCCTTCCCAAACCCGACAAGCAAGGATGGTGGCCGCATGGACATACGCGAATCGAATGGGCGCGCAACGCTGTTGGATACCTCGTCAAGTACGTCAGCAAGTTCGACGCCGAGGAGCACATGCCGAAGGGAGCAAGGCTCCACGGCGCAGGAGGGCTCGACGCGTTCGGGCGTGCCGTCCGCACGTGGGGAAACCTGCCCGCATGGCTGCGGGCTTTCGCCGGCGTTGGCCAGCGCTTTGTGCGCGTCGAACGTGGGGGCCTGGCGGAGACGCGAACGGGGGTTTTCATGCAATCGCCCTGGCGGGTGTCCTTCCATGCAGGGCGAGTTGTCGCCACCCGTCTATTTGCACACGTAGGCGGCATTGCGGACGTGGGCGGGCCCTACAGCCTCCTCGGGGAGTTCGAGGGGCCGGCATGCTGACGCTCTCGCTCGCCGAAGCAGCACGCTTCCTCAAGCTGCACCCGCAGGAGGTCAGTCGGCGTGCGCGACAAGGTCTTCTTCCCGGTGCCAAGATCAGTCGGCGCTGGGTGTTCATCGAAAGCGATCTCGCGGACTATCTGCGGTCGCTGTATGCCCGGCCGGTTTCGTCGGCCGTGGCGATCCTCGCCCACGGCGGGAGTGCATCATGCCCCTCTACAAACGCAAGGCGACCTGGTGGATCGACTTCACCACTCCAAGCGGCGAGCGCATTAGAACGTCTGCTCGCACCGGTGATCGGGTCCAGGCGCAGGAACTGCACGACCGCTTGAAGGCAGAGGCCTGGCGCGTCGCCAAGCTCGGCGAAAAGCCGGGGTACACCTGGGACCAGGCGGCGTTGAAGTGGCTTGAGGAAACGGCGCACAAGGCGACGCATGTCGAGGACGTGGCCAAGTTGCGCTGGTTGCAGCCGCACCTGACCCTGAAACGCCTCGACGCCATCAGTCGCGAGACGATCGCCGAGATCGCGCGCAAGAAGGCGGCCGACTCATCCAAGGCGACGGCCAATCGCTACCTGGCGTTGATCCGCGCGATCCTGCGCCGCGCGAGCCTCGATTGGGAGTGGATCGACCGCGTGCCGAAGGTATCGCTGTACGCGGAGGCGAAGCGGCGGGTGCGGTGGATCACGCCCGAGCAAGCACGTCGGCTGCTCGACGAGCTGCCTGAGCACCAGCGCGAGATGGTGCTGTTCGCACTTGCTACCGGTCTGCGCCAGGCCAACGTGCGCGATCTGCGCTGGGATCAAGTCGATTTGGCGCGCAAGACCGCGTGGATTCATCCCGACGAGGCGAAGGCCGGGCAGGGCATCGGCGTGCCGCTCAACGGCCTTGCGATGGCCGTCCTGGGCCGCTGCGAGGGCAAGCACGCCGAACGGGTGTTCACGTACCAGGGCGAGCCGATCGCCTACGCCAACACCCGCGGGTGGCGTGAAGCCCTCAAGCGCGCCGGCATCGCCGATTTCCGCTGGCACGATCTGCGCCACACCTGGGCGAGCTGGCACGCGCAGAACGGCACGCCGCTGTACGTGCTGCAGGAAATGGGCGGCTGGCAGACCGCGTCGATGGTGCGGCGCTATGCGCACCTGGCGCCGTCACACATGGCGCCGCACGCCGAGGCAGTCTCCGCCGCCGTGCTCGACACACTGACGGCACACGCCAAAAACAAAGCCCCCGGCGCATGACGCCAGGGGCTTGAATTTCTTGGTGGGTCGTGGGCGGCTCGAACGCCCGACCAACGGATTAAAAGTCCGCTGCTCTACCGACTGAGCTAACGACCCAAAACACGCAATCTTAGCAAAGATTGCGGCGCTGTCACGCGCCGAGCAGCGCCTCGACGGCGACACCGGCGGCGACCATGCCGAAGGTCGCGGTGACCATCACGCTGGAGCCGTAGCCGGCGCAGCTCAGGCCCTGCGGCGCGGCGTCGCAGCTCGCGGTCGCGCTGCGCCGTACCGCTTCGCGCGAGCACACGCAGCGCAGCCCCATCGGGCCGCTGCGCGGCGCGCCGTAGGTGCGGCGCATGCGGTAGCGCAGCTTGGCCAGCAGCGGGTCGTCGCGCACGTCGGCCAGGTCGAGCACCTCGACGCGTTGCGCCAGCCGTTTGCCGCCGGCGGCGCCGCACAGCACGACGGCCACGCCGCGGCGCAGCGCCAGCGCGGCCAGCGCGGCCTTGGCGCGGACCTGATCGCAGCAGTCGAGCACCGCGTCGGCGTGCGCCGGCAGCAGCGCGTCGACGTTGTCGGCGTCGACGAATTCCTCGATCGCGTGCACGCGGCACGCCGGGTTGATTTCGCCGATGCGCTGCGCCAGCGCCTGCACCTTGGCCATGCCCAGCGTCGAGTCCAGCGCCTGGATCTGGCGGTTGACGTTCGATTCGGCGACGTGGTCGAGGTCGATCAGCGTGAGTTCGCCGACGCCGCTGCGCGCCAGCGCTTCGGCCGCCCACGAGCCGACGCCGCCGACGCCGACGACGACGACGTGCGAGGCGGCCAGTCGCGCCGCGCCGGCTTCGCCGTAAAGCCGTGCAATGCCACCGAAGCGGCGCTCGCGGTCGACGTCGGGTGCGTTCATCGGGTGGCTTGCGCGCGGTGCGTTCAGGCCGCGCGTTCCAGCCGCCAGGCCTGCACGCGCACGCCGAGCACGCCGCCGCCGATGATGCCGGCCAGCGCGAGCACGCTGCCTGGCGACAGCGTCGATACGCCGGTGATGCCCTGGCCGATCGTGCAGCCCAGCGCGGTGACGCCGCCGATGCCCATCAGCAGGCCGCCGACGATGTGGTCGGCGGTGTCGCGCGCGCCGTTGAAGCCTTCCCAGCGGAAGCGTCCGCTGGCGGCGGCGTGGATCGCGGCGCCGACGACGACGCCGAACACCGAGACGATGCCGATGTTCAGCACGTTGCTGGAGTCGCTGTACATCAGCAGCCAGAACAGCGTGTTGCCCAGCGGCGCGACGAAGGTGAACGATTCGATGTGGTTGCCCGCGGTGCCGACGAAGGTCGGCAGCAGGGTGTCGGGGTCCTCGGCGATGTAGCCGAGGTGGCCGCACACCCACCACAGCGCGACGACCAGCGCGCCGACGCCGACGCCGCCGAGCAGGTTGCGCGCGTTGCGCGCGTCGCGCCGGGCCAGCGCCCACGCCGCCAGCAGCGCGCCGCCGCCCAGTCCGAACACGCCGCGCCACAGCGCGATCGAGCCCAGGCCGTGGCGCGTCAGCAGCGAGGGCAGGTCCTGCGGGCCGCCGAGCTGCAGCGCGACGCGATCGATCCCGTACACGCGCGGCGCGGCGAGGATGCCGCGCATGGTCGCGTAGGCGCCGATGGCGAGCATCACGAACACGACGGCGGCCTTCAGGCTGCCGCTCCCGAGGCGCACCAGCGTCTTGCTGCCGCAGCCCGACGCCAGCACCATGCCGAAGCCGAACACCGCGCCGCCGAGCAGCGCCGACAACCAGGTCAGCGCGCTGGCGCTGGCGTAGATCGACTGCCCGGGGTCGATCTGCCCGGCCAGCGCGAGCGCGTTGGTGCCGATCATCGCCGTGGCCACCGCGAGCATCCACATGCGCATGCGCGTCCAGTCGCCGAAGCTGACGATGTCGGCCACCGCTCCCATCGCGCAGAACTGGGTGCGGTGCATCACCGCGCCGAACGCGACGCTGAGCGCAAAAGTCGCCCACAGCACCAGGTGGGACAGCGCTGCCACCGACATCGCGCTCACTCCCGCTCGCGGTAGCGCGTCGGGTCGGCGACGCCGGCCGCGGCGAAACCGGCCGCACGGATGCGGCACGAATCGCAGACGCCGCATGCGCGGCCTTGCGCGTCGGCCTGGTAGCAGCTGACGGTCATCGAGTAGTCCACGCCCAGGCGCAGCCCCTCGCGGATGATCTCGGCCTTGCTCAGGTCGATGATCGGCGCGTGCACGCGAAAGCCGCGGCCCTCGACTCCATCGCGCGTGGCGACGTTGGCCAGTTGCTCGAACGCGGCGACGAAGGCCGGGCGGCAGTCGGGGTAGCCCGAGTAGTCCACCGCGTTGGCGCCGTAGAACAGGTCGTGCGCGCCGACCGCCTCGGCCCATGACAGCGCCAGCGCCAGCAGCACGGTGTTGCGCGCCGGCACGTAGGTCACGGGGATGCCGTCACCGGGGCCTTCGGTGGGCAGCGCCTGCGACGCGTCGGTCAGCGCCGAGCCGCCGAAGCGGCCGAGGTCGAGGTCGACGATCTCGTGGCGCACCGCGCCCAGCGCCGCAGCCACCCGCACCGCGGCGTCGAGCTCGGCGCTGTGGCGCTGGCCGTAGCGCAGCGACAGCGCGTGGCAGGCGTAGCCCTGCGCGCGCGCCTGGGCCAGCACGGTGGCCGAATCGAGGCCGCCCGACAGCAGCACGATGGCGCGGCGCGCGCCGCTTGCCGCGTGAGTGGTGTGCCCCGCGGCGCTTTGCGCCGGCCCCCCGCGGGGGCTGAGCGCGCCTTCGGAGCGGCCGTGCGCCGCGCGAGTGGTGTGCCCCGCGGCGCTTTGCGCCGGCCCCCCGCGGGGGCTGAGCGCGCCTTCGGAGCGGCCGTGCGCCGCGCTCATTTGAGTTTCTTCAGCCGGTCGTGCGCGGTCCGCGCGGCTTCGCTGTTCGGGAAGCGCTTGATCAGGTGCTCGAGCGTCAGCCGCGCGGCGTGCAGCTGGCGCAGCTCGACCTGGCAGTTGGCCAGGCCCAGCATCGCCTGCGGCGCATGCGCGTTGTCGGCGTGGTCGTCGATCATCGCCTGGAACGCCGTGATCGCGTCCTTGTAGCGCTGCAGCGCGAACAGCGAATTGCCTTCCCAGTACTGCGCGCCGGCGATGTAGGGGCTGGCCGGATACTGCTCGATGAAGGCCTTGAAGCCACTGGCCGCGGCGTCGAACTGCGAGCCGCGGAACGCCGCCATCGCCTGCTCGTAGGCGGCCTTCTCGGCCGGTTGCACCGTGAACGGCTTGCCGTCGATCTGCACGCTGACCGGTTCCAGCGGCGCCAGGCGCTGGCTCAGGTCCTTCTGGCTGGCGACCACCTTGGCCACATCCTGGTTGAGCTGGCGCACGGTGGTGTCCTGCTGGCCGCGCAACTGGGCGACGTCGCCCTTGACCTGCTCGATCTGGCCGTTGAGGTCGAGCAGCGAGCTGCGCACCTGCTGGATCTGCTGCGCCTGCTGCTGCTGGGCCTGCTGCAGCTGCGCGACCTGCTGGCGCAGCTCGAGGATCGCACGGCGCGCGTCGTTGTCGGCGAACAGGTCGGCGTGGGCTGGCAGCACGCTGCCCAGCGCGAGGGTCAGTCCGAGCAGCGCGTGACGGGCGGGGCGCGGCATGGCGCGCGCGGCAATGCGTGGGAACGTGTTCATTTGTAGACGATGTCAACGCGCCGGTTTTCGGCGTAATCGGCCTGGGTGCTGCCTTCGGAGCGGGGCTTCTCCTTGCCGAAACTGATCGCTTCGAGCTGCGACGGCGAGGTGCCGAGCACTTCGAGCCCCTTCATCACCGCGTCGGCGCGCTTCTGGCCGAGGGCGAGGTTGTACTCGCGGCTGCCGCGCGCGTCGGTGTTGCCCTGCAGTTGCGCGTGCGCCGACGGGTGCGCGCTCAGGTACTGTGCGTTGGCCGCCAGCACCGGGTGGTACTTGGCGTCGACCACGTAGCTGTCGTAGCCGAAGTACACGCTGCGCGCGACGTCGGCGGCCGGGCCGGTGCCGGAGCCGGCGTCGCCGCCGGCGGCTCCTGGGGCCAGCGGCTCGGCCTGGATCGATGCGACCGCGCCGGCACCCTGGCTGGACGCACCGGTGCCGGCCGCGGCGCCGGTCGCGGTGGTCTGGCCGGCCTCGACCGGTGCCTTGTTGAGCCTGACGCTGGAACAACCGCCGAGCGCGAGCAGCGCAGCACAGACGGCGGGCAGGGTACGCAATCTCATTGAAGATCTCCGGTTGGTGGCCAGCGCGACGCGCCGGGTGAAGCTCAGATCGTGACCGTCCACGGGCCCCAGCAGGGCTCGCGCACTTCGCTGCCTGCGGTGGCCAGCGTGGTGCGCACGGCGCCGTCGACCGAAACGGTTTTCAGCACTTCGGCGCCGCCCTCGGTCGCCGAGTACAGGATGATCTGGCCGTTCGGCGCGAAGGTCGGGCGGCCGTCGTTCGGTCCGCTGCCCAGCGCGCTGGGCCGGCCGCCGGCCAGGTCCATAGACCAGATCTGGTAGTTGTCGCCCTGGCGCGACACGTAGGCCAGCGTCTTGCCGTCGGCGCTGACCGACGGGCTGACGTTGTAGTCGCCGTTGAAGGTCATGCGGCGCTGGCCGCTGCCGTCGATGCCGATCTGGTAGATCTGCGGCGAGCCGTCGCGATCACTGACGAAATACACGCTCTTGCCGTCGGCCGAGAACACCGGCTCGGTGGCAATCGACCCGCTGCGCGTGAGCTGCCGCGGTCGCCCGCCGGAGGCAGCCAGCAGGTAGACCTGCGAGTGGCCGCCCAGCGTCAGCACCACGGCCATCGTGCGTCCGTCGGGCGAATACGCCGGGGCGCTGTTGCTGCCGCGGAAGTCGGCCGCCGCGCGGCGCGTGCCGCGGCGCACGTCCTGCACGAACACGACCGGCTTGCCGGTCTCGAACGACACATAGGCCAGGCTGCCGCCGTCGGGCGACCACGTCGGCGACATCAGCGGCTCGCGGCTGCGCAACGCGGTGCGCGCGTTCTCGCCATCGCTGTCGGCGACGACCAGCCCGTAGTTGTGCGCGCCGGCCTTGCTGACGTAGGCGATTCGCGTCGCGAAAACCCCACGCTGGCCGGTGAGCTTCTGATAGATGAAATCGGCGATGCGGTGCGCGGCCAGGCGCAGGTCGCCGGCGACGACGGTGTAGGCCTGGCCGCCGAGATCGGCCTGGCGTACCGCGTCCCACAGGCGGAAGCGCACGACCCAGCGTCCGTCCGGCGTGCGCGCGATGCTGCCCGCCGCCGCCGCGTCGAGCCCGGCGCCGTGCCACGCCGCATAGCTGGGCGGGCCCTGTTCGGTCAGTCCGGCGGTCGGGGTCGACACGCGGAACTGGCCGCTGCGCACGAGGTCGGCGCGAACGATCGCCGCGATCGGCTGCGGGCAGCCGGCCTGGCCGGCGAAGTCGACGATGCCGATCGGAATCTGCGTGGCGCCGATGCCGGCCACATCGATCTTGAACTGGGCCTGAGCCAGCGCCGGCGCGAGCAGCGCGGCACCGGCGCCAAGCGGGCGCCACAGCGGAGCGGACAGACCCTGGCGCAAAAACAGGCGACGTTTCATAGGGGGCGGGAGGGGCGTGCGAGGGAACGGGACGCGATCCCCGCTCGGGGCTCGCGCCGGCTTCCCGGGCATTTTATGCCGTGCCGGTCGGCTTCGCGGCCGGCGCTGCGGCGGCGCCGGCCGCGGGGATCAAGGTGCTAATGCGCGCGTCGTCGCGTGCGCGCAGCGGGTTGTGCAGGCCGTGCACCGCGCGCGGCTCGGAGCTGTTGCCGCGCAGCCGCTCGACAACGCGCTGCCGGTTCGTCGATTCGGTGTCGCGCGCCGCTTCGCGGTGCCACAGGTGCAGCACTTCGGTGGCCCAGTAGCCGTCGACGCGAACCAGACCGGCCGCGTGCAGCCGGGCGACGAAGTCGGCGTCCTCGTGGCCCCAGCCGTCGAAGGTCTCGTCGAAGCCGTCGATGCGCGTGTAGTCGTCGTGCCACAGCGCGAGGTTGCAACCGCGGATGCCGCGCCAGCGGAACGCGGCGCGCGCGCGCCGCCAGCGCGCCGGCCAGCGCAGGCACAGCGGCGCGAGCTTGTTGAGGCCGCCGCGCAGGCGCTCGCGCAGCGCGCGCAGGCCGCAGCGCGGCACCGCACCGCGGCGCTCGACGACGGCCGCGCTCAGTGCCGGGCCGAGCAGGATGCGGCTGCCGATGACGAAGCCGCCACGGCGCGCCAGTGCGCGATGGCGGGCGATGAAGTCGGCTTGCGGGATGCAGTCGCCGTCGAGGAACACGAGGTAGTCGCCTTGCGCCTGCAGCACACCGAGGTTGCGTACCGCCGACAGCGTGAAGCCGACGTCGGGCTGCCAGGCGTGGCACAGCGGGAAGTTCCAGTCGTCGCGGCGCGCGCGCAGCGCGGCGACGTGTTCGTCGCGCGAGCCGTCGTCGGCGACGATGACCTCGAAACCGCGGTCGCGCTGGCGCGCCAGCCCGTCGAGCACCGCGCACAGCGCGTCGCTGCGGTTGTAAGTCGAGACGATCACGCTGATCAGCGCCGGACTCATCGCGCGCTCACTTGGGCGTCACGTCGCGCTGCAGCAGCCACAGCTTGACGTAGCGGTAGTAGGTGCCGTGCGCGTTCGACAGCGCCAGCGCCAGCCCCATGCGTCCGTCTAGGAAGCCGCCGCGCAGCAGGTAGCCGCGCACGAAGGTCCACGCGCCGTGGGCGAGCGCGCGGCCCAGGCTGCCGCGACGTCCGCGCGCGTTCAGCTTGGCCGCGCCAGCGGTCGAATACGCGTCGATCTTGCTCAGCACCTGCTCGAAGTCGTGAAAGCTCTCGTGGCGCAGGTCGCAGCGCAGATCGCCGACGGCGCCGCGGCATTGCACCGTTTCGTGCACGATGTCGTCTGAGAAGCGAGCGCTGTCACGGCGGAACAGGCGCAGCACGCGGTCCGGGTACCAGCCGCCGTGGCGCATGTAGCGGCCGCAAAAGCTCGACAGCCGCGGCATGCGGTAGCCGACGAAGTCGGCTCCGCTGGCCACTGCGGCGCGGATCTCGGCGGCCAGCGCGGCGTCGACGCGCTCGTCGGCGTCGATCGACAGCACCCAGTCGCAGCGCGCCAGTTGCAGCGCGCGGTTCTTCTGCGGGCCGAAGCCCGGCCAGTCGGCCGTCACCTCGACGCGGGCGCCGGCGGCGCGCGCGATGTCGACGGTGGCGTCGGTGCTGCCGCTGTCGAGCACGACGATCTCGTCGCACCAGGCCAGCCCGGCCAGGCACGCCGGCAGGTTGCGCGCTTCGTCGCGGGTGATGATCAGCGCGCCGATCGTCGGCCCCGCGCTGTGCGCCGTGCTCATCGCCGCTCCTGCGTCGACGCTGCGGCGTCGAGCACGTGGCGTCCGGGCGCGGGGTCCCAGGCGCCGAGGTCGCCCAGCGGGAAGTCGCCGCCGAGCGTGTAGGCGATGCGCTTGGCGCGGCCGGCCGCGGTGCTGGTCGGCAGGCCCGGGTCGGTGTTGGCGGCCGGGTCGCTGAGGCGCAGGAAGCGGCGCTTGAACTCGCCTTGCGTGATGCCCCATTTCATCGCGAAGGTGCGCGCGCCCTTGTTGCGCCGCACGCGTCCGGTGCTGCGGCACGCGAAGTGGTAGACGCGGCTGTCGGCGAGCACCTTGAAGCGGCGGCAACCCGCGACCCACAGCTTCATCAGCAGATCGTCGTCGGAGCTCATGCCGGGGCCGAACTCGATGCTGTAGCCGCCGACCATATGCCACCAGCGCCGGCTGATCACCGTCGGCTGCGACGCGCAGCCCCAGCGGTCGGCGGCCGGCAGCCGCGAATGTTCGCGTGCGAAGCGCGCGGCGTCGAACGCGTCCGGCGTGCGGCCGAAGTCGTCGACCAGCACCAGAGTGTTGCCGGTCGCGGTGGGTTCGATCAGCGTCGACGACAGCAGCATCAGGTCGTCGTCGTGGCGCGCGATCTCGGCGGCGAACGCGGTGTCCCAGCCCGGTGCGCACACCATGTCGTCGTTGAGGTAGACCAGCCATGGGCGCGTGGCCTGCGCCGCCAGCAGGTTGACGCTGAGGCACACGCCGATGTTGCTCGGCGCATGCACGTGCGCCAGGCCCTGCTCGCGCACCCAGGCCAGCGTGCCGTCACTGCCGTCGTTGACCAGCACGATGATCTCGTGCTCGACGCTCGAGTGGCGCCGGATCGAGTCGACGCACAGTTTCAGGTAGGCGAGGTTGTTCCAGCTCGGAATCAGGATGCTGAACATCGGCGGAGGCTCAAGGTTCGTGGGCGGGGCGCAGCGTCGCGGCGAGCAGCACCGCAACGCTCAAGGCGTAGAACGCCGCGTTCATCGTCAGGTCGAAGGTCTCGACGGTCAAGCCGAACACCAGGAAACCCAGTGTCAAGGCCAGGCCCATGCGCGCCGGCACCGCGCTGGCGCCGTGCAGCCGGCGCGCGAAGATCGTCGCCGGCACCAGGTACAGCGCGAGGATCGCGATCAGCCCGGGAACGCCGAGCGCGCAGGCCTTGTCGAGGATTTCGTTGTGCACTTCGCCGCGACCGTACTGCGCGGCCAGCGGAGTCAGCCAGCCGGCGTGTTGCATCGACATCATCGCATCCCGGAAGCCGCCGGGGCCGAGGCCGAACCACGGTTGCTGCGCCCACAGGTGCAGCGCCACGCGCCACAGCTGCAGGCGGATGCCGACCGAAGTGTCGGCGTCGCCCTGGCGGAACCCGCGCAGGTCGGTCAGCACCAGGTCGATGCGCCGATGGATTTCCGGAATCTGCCAATAGGCCAGTGCGGCCAGTGCAAGTGCGCCGGCGGCGATCCAGCCGACGCGGCGCCAGTCGCCGCGGTGGCGGCCGCCAAGCAGGCCGATGCCGAGGAACAGCGGCAGCGCCAGCCAGCCGCCGCGCGAACCGCTGACCACCGACGCGTACAGCCCGGCGAGCAGCGCGGCGAGCTTGAGCGCACGGCGCCATGGCGGCTCCGGGCCTAGCCAGCCGATGCTCAATGCCGCGAGCACGCCGAGCAGCAGCGCGGTGTTGCCGAAGGTGATCAGGTCGATGAAGCCGACCGACAAGCGGCCGAAGGGGTCGCGGTGCGGCGCGACGACCAGGCCCACAGCGATCAACAATGGCCCGGCGATCAGGCCGTACTGCAGCGCGGCCAGCCGCCGCAGGTCGATGCGCCTGAGTGCGAAATACACCGGAACCGCCAGCATGAAGCGCGCCGGCGCGTCGTCGTGGCGCCAGACCCAGCTGCTATGCACCGCCTGGCTGAGCAGCGTGGCGGCCGACACGCCGAGCATCGCGAACACCCATGCGCGTATCCAGCCGCGATCGTCGGCGTTCATGCGCGCCGGCGGCAACGCGCTGAAGCTCGCCGCGCTGGCCAGCACCAGCACGAGAAGTACCGAGTTGACCGCACCGCGCACCAGCAGCACCAGCGCTGGATACGCCACCAGCACCGCAGCGACCGCGAAGCCGGCGGCCGGCCGCTGCGGCCAGCGCGCGCCCGGCGCATCGGCGTGCGCGCCGGCATCGTGCGATCGTGGCAATCCGGGCATTGATCAAGTGTCGTGGAGCAGCGCAGGCTGCCATCGTAACGGGCCTGCACGCACGGGCACGGCTCAGCCGGCGCGCGTCGCCAATTCGGCCAGCAGCGCCTGCACACGGTGGTCGCAGCTGTGGTGCAGCAGCACTTCGCGGTAACCGCGCTCGGCGATGCGCTCGCGTTCGTCCACGTGCTCGAGCAGCCAGCGCAAGCGCTGCTGCAACTGCGCGTGGTCGCGGTAGACGCACAGATGGTCGCCGTCGGTGAAGTGTTCGCCGAGCTCGACGGCCTCGTCGGTCAGCAGGCAGGCGCGGGTCGCCAGCACTTCGAAGTAGCGCATGTTCAGGCCCAGGCGCACGGTGCGGTCGGCGTTGAGCACGACCCGCGCCCGGTTGTAGAGGGCGTTCAACTCAGCGCCGAGGATGTAGTCGCCTTTGTGAATCTTGCGCAGAACCTTGGGGGGCAAGCGGCTTTTTTTCAGCCAGCTATGGCCATACAGCGCGATATCCTCGGTGACTTGAAAGGCCTGGGCGACGATTTCGTCGCGCCACGCGCTCCAGGCGCCGACGAAGGCAACGTCGACCTCCTTGGCGCAGCCTTCAAGTGGATGGTGCTGGCGCACGTTGGCGCCGTGCATCAGATGAAACGACGCGCGCTGGTGTGCCGCCAGCGCGTCGACGATGTCGCGCGAGAACGCGGCGTAGACGTCGAAGCGCCGCGACGCGGCTTCGAGCACAGGCCACGAGTCGTTTTGCTCGACCCACCAGCCGACTTTCAGCGCCGGCGCGGCGCGCAGCGGGCCGATGTCGACCGGCTTGCCGTGGATGCACAGCACGACGTCGGGCGCGTAATCGGCGACCGCGGCGGCCAGCTGCGACGCCGGATACTTCACGTCACCCCAGCGGTGGCGGCGGAACAGATCGGTGCCGCGGCTCACCAGGCGCAGCGCGCGGGCGAGCTTGTTGATGCGGCGGAACACGTAGCGCTGCACCCAGTGGACGTGATCGTCGACGATGAAGGTGCGGGCGTCGATGCCGGCGTGGGCGAATGCGTCGGCGTAGTCTTCGGCCAGCGGCGGGAAGCGCGGGTGGGCGATCAGGATCCTGGAAATCGGCTGGGGCATCGACGAGCGTGGCGCGGGCAGATGGCCGCTAGGGTAATCGAAGGAGCGGGACCCTAGAATCGCGGGATGCCGCCCAATCCCCGTACCCTGCTGCTGGCGTGGTTCAACGCGCAGCCGCGCAATCGCGCCGCCGCGCTGCTCGTCGTGCTGTGCGCGGCCGTCGTCGCGATGACCGAGCCGGTGCTGCCGGCGCTGATGAAGCACGTGCTCGACGTCGGCTTCACGCCGCGACGCGATTTCGCGCTGTGGACCGTCCCGGCCGTGCTGCTCGGCCTGTTCACGGTGCGCGGCGTGGCCTGGCTGAGCTCGCAGTTCCTGACCCAGTGGATCACGCAGAACGTGCTGGCGCGCGTGCGCTCGCTGGTCTACGGCCAGGTGCTCAACGCCGAGCTCGCGGTGTTGCAGCGCGAAAGCGCGAGCAGCCTGATCGGCGCCGCGGTGTACGAGGCGCAGCAGGCGCTGGGCATGATTTTCCCCGGCTTGCTGACGCTCACGCGCGATGCGCTGACGCTGGTCGCGCTGTTCGGCTATCTGTTGTGGATCAACTGGAGCCTGACGCTGCTGACGCTGGCCATCCTGCTGCCGCTGCTCGTGACGATGCGCATGATCAGCCGTCGGGCCAAGCGGCTCAACGCGCAGATGCAGAAGGCCGCCGAGCAGGCCGCGTACGCGCTCGAGGAAGGCATGCTGGCGGCGCCGGTGATTCGCGTGCACAACGCGCAATCGACGTTTGCCGCCCGCTTCGACCGCATGAACCAGGGGCTGCGGCGCATGACGGTGAAGGCGATGGTGTCGGGCTCGAGCACGACGCCGGTGTCGCAGTGGCTGTCGGCGCTGGCGGTGTCGGTGGTCATCGTCTACGCGCTGCATCAGGCGCAGCTGCCGGGGCGGCACAGCGTCGGCGGCTTCGTCTCGTTCATCACGTCGATGCTGATGACGCTGTCGCCGCTGCGCCGGGTGTCCGACATCGTGCAGCCGATGATGCGCGCACTGTCGTCGCTCGACCGTTTGCGCGGCATCGTCACCGCACCGCAGGAAGCCGACAGCGGACACCACGCGGTGGCGCGCGCGCGCGGCGACATCGAATACGACGCGATCGGCGTGCGCTTCGCCGGCCAGGACCGCGCGGTGCTCGACGGCGTCACGCTGCACGTGCGCGCCGGCGAGAGCCTGGCGCTGGTCGGCCCGTCGGGTGCCGGCAAGACCACGCTGGTGCGGCTGCTGCCGCGTCTGCTCGAGCCGACGAGCGGCGCGATCCGGCTCGACGGCGTCGCGCTGCGCGACTGGAGCCTGGCGTCGTTGCGCGCGCAGATCGCGCTGGTCAGCCAGGATGTCGTGCTGCTCAACGACGGCGTCGGCGCCAACGTCAGCTTCGGCGAGCCGGTCGACGAGGCGCGCGCGTGGGCCGCGCTCGACGCCGCGGCGCTGGGCGATTTCGTGCGCAGCCTGCCCGGCGGGCTGGCCGCCCCGATCGGACACAACGGCTCGCAGTTGTCGGGCGGGCAGCGCCAGCGGCTGTCGATCGCGCGCGCGCTGTACCGCGACGCGCCGCTGCTGATCCTCGACGAGGCGACCAGCGCGCCCGCC
>MLJW01000276.1_pt1 | contig 33579 bp, 33 predicted proteins | sample 888231 | NCBI WGS metagenome assembly MLJW01 (sample SAMN05788063, study PRJNA343431) | mine drainage metagenome | isolation source: sample collected from the inflow into an acid mine drainage treatment plant... | place: Germany: Lusatia, lignite mining district
TACCGGCCAACCATTGAAGTGACTCGTTGGCCGGTATCCAGCGAGCATTGAGCGAGCGGCCAAGGCGGCGGATGCCGCCGCCCGGCGAGGGACGATACAACCGGTCAATTCATTGGGCGGTTGGTATTAACAGGGTGCGGAAAAATCCTCTTTCGGGGGCATTTGCCCCCGATCCCCCAATCGGGAGGCACAGCCTCCCGAACCCTCCAGATTTCTAACTCTTTGAAAGAAAAAGAAACTGGAGCGAAGCGGAATTTTTCCGCAGCCTGTTAAATCGCCAGTTCCAGCTGCCCGCCCGCCCCGCCCGCCTCCTCGTCGGGCGACGACAGCGAAAGGCCGAGCAGGCGAATGCCCTTGGGCGCCGGGAACAGCGGCGCCAGCAGCAGCCCCGCCAGCTGTTCCACCTCGCCGGCCGAGGCGAAAGGCTTCGCCGCGGTATGGCTGCGGGTGATCTGCTGGAAATCGGCGTATTTCACCTTCAGGGTCAGGGTGCGGCCATAAAAGCCGCCGCTTTGGCAATGGCGCCACATCTTGGCCAGGATGGGGGCCAGGGCCTGGCGGGCCTCGTCCTGGCCATGGAGATCGGCGGCAAAGGTGTTTTCGGCGCCGATGGATTTGCGCAAACGGTCGGGCCGCACCGGCCGCTCGTCGATGCCCTGGGCGATCTGGTGATAAAACTGCCCCGCCTTGCCGAATTCCCGTACCAGCAGCGCCAGCGGCGCCGCCCGCAGATCCTGGCCGCTGTGAATGCCCAAACGGTTCAGCCGCGCCGTGGTGGCCGGGCCGATGCCGTGCACCTTGCCCACCGGCAGGGCGGCCACGAAGCCCGGCCCCATGGCCGGGGTGATCACGAACAGCCCATCGGGCTTGCGGTGGTCCGAGGCCAGCTTGGCGAGAAACTTGTTGTAGGACACCCCGGCCGAGGCGGTCAGCCCGGTTTCGCGGCGGATATCGGCGCGAATGGCCTCGGCGGTGCGGGTGGCCGAGCCAAAACCGCGCAGATCCTGCGACACGTCGAGATAGGCCTCGTCCAGCGACAACGGTTCGATCAACGGGGTATAGGCGGCGAAAATCTCGCGCAATTGCTGCGAAACGGCGCGATAGACCTCGAAGCGCGGCGGCACGAAAATCAGCTCGGGGCATTTGCGCGCCGCCGTCACCGAGGGCAGCGCCGAATGCACGCCGAAACGCCGCGCCTCGTAACTGGCGGTGGCCACCACGCTGCGCGGCCCGCTCCAGCCCACGGCGATGGGCTTGCCGCGTAAGCCCGGATTGTCGCGCTGCTCCACCGCGGCATAGAAGGCATCCATATCGATATGGATGATCTTGCGCCGCTCCGGCACGCCTCGCCTCCTGTCCGCACTGCCGCCACCGACAAGAACATAAGGGGAACACAGGCAAAAGGCAAGCTCCATGGCGGCCCTTATGCCGCCTCATTTTTCGCGGCGACCTTGGCCTCGACACCGCACTGCGTCATCAAAGCCCTGAATAACAACGCCCCAGGTGTTTCCACCTGGGGCGCGTTAGAACCCGTTAGACGGCATCCCGGAAAGTCAGGAACCATCTAACGCATTGTTTTTACAGCGTTAACTTATTAGACGCTGTAGTACATGGCATATTCCACCGGGTGGGGAGTGTGTTCGAACTTGTACACTTCTTCCCACTTCAGTTCGGTGTAGCTCTCGATGAAGTCCTTCGAGAACACATCGCCCTTCAGCAGGAACTCGTAGTCCTTCTTCAGGGCTTCCAGGGCTTCACGCAAGGAGCCGCACACGGTCGGAACCTGGGCCAGCTCATCGGGGGGCAGGTCGTAGAGGTTCTTATCCATGGCATCGCCGGGGTGGATCTTGTTCTGGATGCCGTCCAGGCCGGCCATCAGCATGGCGGCGAAGGCCAGGTAGGGGTTGGCACCCGGATCCGGGAAGCGGATCTCGACGCGCTTGGCCTTGGGGCTGGAGGCCTGGGGGATACGGCAGGAGGCCGAACGGTTGCGGGCCGAGTAGGCCAGCAGCACCGGGGCTTCGAAGCCGGGCACCAGACGCTTGTAGCTGTTGGTCAGCGGGTTGGTGAAGGCGTTCAGGGCCTTGGCATGCTTGATGATGCCGCCGATGTAGTAAAGGGCGGTTTCGCTGAGGTCGGCATAGCCCGAACCGGCGAAGGTGGGCTTGCCCTTGTTCCAGATCGACTGGTGCACATGCATGCCCGAGCCGTTGTCGCCGAACATCGGCTTCGGCATGAAGGTGGCGGTCTTGCCGTAGCTGTGGGCCACGTTGTGCACGCAGTACTTGTAAATCTGCATGAAGTCGGCCGACTGCACCAGGGTGCTGAACTTGCAGCCCAGCTCATGCTGCGAGGGAGCCACTTCGTGGTGGTGCTTTTCGATGGGCAGGCCCATGTCGCCCATCACGGTCAGCATTTCGGCGCGGATGTCCACGCCCGAGTCCACCGGCGGCACCGGGAAATAGCCGCCCTTGGTGGCGGGACGATGGCCATGGTTGCCTTCCGGGAATTCCTTGCCGGTGGCCCAGGCGCCGTCTTCGGCATCGAGCTTGAAGAACACGTGGTTCTGCTGCACATCGAAGCGGACGTCGTCGAAGATGAAGAATTCGGCTTCCGGGCCGAAGAAGGCGGTGTCGCCGATGCCGGTGCTGACCAGATACTGTTCGGCGCGCTTGGCCACCGAGCGGGGATCGCGGTCGTAGAGCTGGCCGGTGGCGGGCTCGACGATGTCGCAGAAGATGATCATCTGGGTCTGCGCGGCGAAGGGATCGATCACGGCGGTCGACAGATCCGGCTTCAGGATCATGTCGGACTCGTTGATGCTCTTCCAGCCGGCGATCGAAGAACCGTCGAAATAGATGCCGTCGGTCAGCAGATCTTCGTCAACGGTGCTGACGTGCTGGGCGGTGTGCTGCCACTTGCCCTTGGGGTCGGTGAAACGGAAATCGACGTACTTGACGTCGTTTTCCTTAATCATCTCAAGGACTTTCTTCACATCGGACATGGTCATTTTCCCGATTTGAGGTTGGAAAGAAAAAATACGTTAATCAGACGTCGATGCCGGGCCGGGTCCCCCCTGCGGGCCGGCCGGCATCAGGATCAGACGGCGTCGCTTCCGCGTTCACCGGTGCGGATGCGGATCGCTTCCTCGACCGGCGTCACGAAGATCTTGCCATCGCCGATACGGCCCGTATGGGCGGCCTGCTGGATGGCCTCGATCGCCCGCTCAACGAGGGTATCCTCGATGACCAGTTCGATCTTCACCTTGGGCAGGAAGTCCACCACATATTCGGCGCCGCGATAAAGCTCGGTGTGGCCCTTCTGTCGCCCGAAGCCCTTGGCCTCGGTGACGGTGATGCCCTGCAGGCCGATGTCGTGAAGGGCTTCCTTCACCTCGTCCAGCTTGAAGGGCTTGATGATCGCTTCGATCTTTTTCATGTACCCCGGTGCTTCTCGTCTAAGGAACCCAAGCGTCGGAACGCAGCCATTCATTTAGCACGCATCATGCCAGTTGGGCTATGGTGAAAAACGGCTTTAATGCGATGTTTTTCCTTTAGGTTTTGGGGGTTTCTGCCTGCTTTTTCATCTTTTCCGGCCTATTTTTTCAGCAACTTCGGCAGGGGCTTTCCGCGAAGGGATTGCATCCCCAGGAAAACCAAGGAAAAATCACCGACGCATCATTTCCGCGGGGTTTCTCCTTTGAAAAGCGGCAACAGCATCCTGGCCGGATACGGCACCACCATCTTCGAGACCATGAGCCGGCTGGCCCGCCAGCACGGCGCCATCAATCTGGGCCAGGGCTTTCCCGAGGGGCTGGAGCCCGACGCCCTGCTGCGCGAAGCGGCGCGGCTGATGAACGAGGGGCCGCAGCAATACGCCCCCATGCTGGGCCTGCCTGAACTGCGTCATGCCGTGGCCCGCCACGCCCGGCGCTTCTACGGCCTGGAGGCCGATGCCGACACCGAGGTGATGGTGACCTCGGGCGCCACCGAGGCCCTGGCCGCCTGCCTGTTCGGCCTGATCGAGCCGGGCGACGAGGTGGTGGTGCTGGAACCCTGTTACGATTCCTATCTGCCCATCCTGCGCCGGGCCGGCGCCGTGCCCCGGCTGGTGCGCCTGACCCCGCCCGACTGGAGCCTGCCCCGCCAGGCCCTGGCCGAGGCCTTCGGGCCGCGCACCAAGCTGATGATTCTGAACAGCCCGATGAACCCCACCGGAAAGGTGTTCGACGCGGCGGAGCTGGCGGTGATCGCCGATCTTTTGCAGCGGCACGACGCCTATTGTCTGTGCGACGAGGTTTACGAGCATCAGATCTACGACGAGGCCCGCCATATTCCCCTGATCACCCTGCCCGGCCTGCGTGAACGCTGTTTGCGCGTGGGCTCGGCCGGCAAAAGCTTTTCCGTGACCGGCTGGAAGGTGGGCTATGTCACCGCCGCGCCGGCACTGCTGGCGATGGCGGCGCGGGCGCACCAGTATCTGACCTTCGCCACCCCGCCCGCCCTGCAAGGCGCCGTGGCCGCCGGCCTGGATTGGGACGACGGCTATTTTCAGGGCCTGCGCCGCGACCTGCAGGACCGCCGCGATCATCTGCGGGCCGGATTGGAGGCGGCGGGCCTTGCCGTTCTGCCCTGCCGCGGCAGCTATTTCCTGACCGCCGATATCCGCCCCCTGGGCTTCGACGACGACGAGGCCTTCTGCCGCCACATCACCGAAAAGGCCGGGGTGGCCGCCGTGCCCCTCAGCGCCTTTTATCCCGGCGGCGGCACCCGCCACCTGGCCCGGTTCTGCTTCGCCAAGACCCAGGACATTCTCGATGTGGCGGCGCTGCGGCTCCGGCAGCATTTTCGTGAAACAAGCTCTTGACGCATCCCCGCCAGTGCGATAGAAACCGGGCCTCCCAGACGGGAACCAGTGGCGGGTGTAGCTCAGTTGGTTAGAGCGCCAGGTTGTGGTCCTGGATGTCGTCGGTTCGAATCCGATCACTCGCCCCACTTCCCTCTGTCAAAAAAAGCGGCCTTCAAGGCCGCTTTTTTGCTGTTGGGATCAGAGCGGCAGCAGCTTTTCCCGCGCGGCGCGCGAGGCGGCCAGCCGGGCCCGCGCCAGGGCCAGCACCTCGGGCGGGGCCCGTTCCGGCAAACCGGCATCGAAGGGCGGCGCCGGAGCATATTCCAGACTGAGCTGCAAGATCTGGGCGGCCTGCTGTCCGGCCAGTTCGGCCACCATGGTCAGGGCCAGATCGATCCCCGCCGTCACCCCGCCCGCCGAAAACAGCGAACCATCGCGCACCACGCGCTCGGCCACCGGAATGGCGCCGAAGGCCGGCAGAAAGTCGCGGGCGTTCCAGTGGGTGGCGGCGCGGCGCCCGCGCAGCAGGCCCGCCGCGCCCAGCAGCAGGGCGCCGGTGCACACCGAGGCCACATAGCGGGCTTGGGCGGCCCGCGTCCGCAGAAAATCCAGCACCTCCTGATCCCGCAGCAGGCTGTTCACTCCGGCCCCGCCCGGCACCAGCAGAATATCGAGCGGCGGGCACTGGGCGAAATCCACGCTGGGGCAGAGCCAAAGGCCGGTGGAGGCGCGCAACGGCGCCACCGTTTTCCACACCAGATGCACCTCGGTGCCCGGCAGCGTGGCGAACACCTCGTAGGGCGCGGTCAGGTCCAGCTGCTGCACGGCGGGAAAGAGCAGGATTCCAACGGAAAGGGTCATGGCGCGGCTCCTGTCATCAGGGGCGCCATCATAGCGCCGCGGCGCGGCCTCAGTCGCGGAAATTGATGTATTGCAGCGGACGGTCCACGTCCGCTTTCTTCAAAAGGGCGATGCATTCCTGCAGATCGTCGCGCTTCTTGCCGGTCACCCGCAGTTCATCGCCCTGGATCGAGGCCTGCACCTTGATCTTGCTGTCCTTGATTTCCTTCACCAGCTTCTTGGCCAGATCCTTGTCGATGCCCTGCTTCACGCCCACCTGCTGGCGCACGGTATTGCCCGAGGCCTTTTCCGGCGTCTTGTAGTCCAGCACCTTGGGGTCCACCTGGCGGCGGGTGAAGTAGACGGCCATCAGCTCGTGCATCTGCTTCAGCTTCATGTCGTCGTCGGCCAGGATGGTGATGGTTTCCCCGGCCCGTTCCACCGAACATTTGCTGCCCTTGAAATCGTAGCGGGTGCCCACTTCGCGGGTGATGCCGGCCAGGGCATTGTCCACCTCGGCCATTTCGGTTTTGGAAACGATATCGAACGACGGCATGGCGGCATACTCTTTATGGTCAAAACAACATGATTGCCGCCTGTCTTAATGCATGGGGGCAAGGCTTGGCTACGGTGAATTTCAGCGCTGGCGGTCCAGGCGCAGGCGGTGGCGGGCGTCGGTCAGGCGCCAGGCGCCGCCGAACACCGCGGCCAGCGCCCCCAGCCCCACGCCGCCGGCGATCAGAAACAGGATCATGATCTGGTATTTCACCGCCTCGGCCGGGGCCACGCCGCCCAGGATCTGGCCGGTCATCATGCCGGGGATCGACACCACCCCGGTGGCCGACATGATATTGACGATGGGCAGCAGAGCCTGGCGCATGGCCTGGCGCACCACCGGCGCCACCGCCGAAAAGCGGTCGTGCCCCAAAAGCAGCCGCGCCTCCACGGCGGCGCGGCGCTGAACCAGGCCGGTGGTCAGGCTGTTCAGCCCCAGCGACACCCCGGTCATGGTATTGCCCAGGATCATGCCCAGCAGCGGCAGGGCATAGCGTGGATCGTACCAGGGCGTGGGGCGCAGCGCCGTGGTCAGGGCCAGCACCGTCACCAGCGCCGCCGCCAGCAGCATGGAGCTGGTGCCCAGACCGTAGCTCCACCAGCCGGTCAGGCGGCGGTCCTGGCGGGCCGCCACCTCGCGCCCGGCGAAGGCCACCATGCCCAGCGTCGCCAGCCCGGTCAGCAGCGGCGACACCAGGGCGAACAGCGTGGTCAGCACCAGACCCATCAGCGACAGCTGCACCATCATGCGCAGCGCCGACCACAGCAGGCGGCGGTGCATGCCCAGATGGAACGCCAGCGACAGCCCGGCATCGGCCACCACCAGCAGCGCCGACAGCGCCAGATCGGCATAGCCCAGATGAATATAACCGCTCACGCCCCCTCCCCCGCCATCTCCACCGGGGTGACCGCATTGGCGCTCACCCCGGTTTTCATGTGTCCACTCAAACGCCGGGCGTCGCCGTTCCGGCGCCTTGGCTTATCCTCGCTTATGCCTGCGCTGCCGCTCCGGCAACGCTCCGGCGACCGAGGGCGGGCTAGTCACCGGCTGCGCCGGTTTGCATCCTTATATGCCCCTCAGGCGCCGGGCGCTGGCGTTCCGCCAGCTTGGCTTATCCTCACTTATGCCTCCGCGTCACCGCTCCGGCAACGCTCCGGCGCGCTCAACGCGCTAGTCACCGGCTGCGCCGGTTTGCATCCTTATATGCCCCTCAGGCGCCGGGCGCTGGCGTTCCGCCAGCTTGGCTTATCCTCACTTATGCCTGCGCTGCCGCTCCGGCAACGCTCCGGCGCCCTCAACGGGCTAGTCACCGGCTGCGCCGGTTTGCATCCTTATATGCCCCTCAGGCGCCGGGCGCTGGCGTTTCGCCAGCTTGGCTTATCCTCACTTATGCCTCCGCGTCACCGCTCCGGCAACGCTCCGGCGCGCTCAACGCGCTAGTCACCGGCTGCGCCGATTCCGTAGGCGATCACTCCGCCATCTCCAGTAATTCGGCGCCGGTTGGCGAAACCACCAGATGCCGCCGCGCCACCCGCGCCGCCTGGGCCGGATCGTGGGTCACCCACAGCACCGCCAGCCCCTGCGCCCGTTTCTCGGCCACCAGGGCCTCCACCACCGCCACGCTGGCCTGATCCAGGGCCGAGGTGGGTTCGTCCAGCATCAGCACCTCCGGCCCCACCGCCAGGGCCCGGGCCAGGGCCAGGCGCAGGCGCTCGCCGGTGGAGGGACGGCTGACCGGCCAGGAGGCCGCGTCGTCGGGCAGGCCCAGACGGGCGATCAGTTCCGTGGGCCAAACATCGAAATGCTCGCCCACGCCATCGCCCCACCAGCCCGGCTCGGCCGGCAGATAGCCCACCAGCCGCCGCCACTCCGGCGCCGGCATGGCCGAGCGGGCCCGGCCCTTCCATAAAACCTCGCCCTCGCTGGGATCAAGATCGGCCAGGGCCCGCAACAGCAGGCTTTTGCCCGCCCCCGAGGGGCCGCGCACCGCCAGGCAGTCTCCCGCCGCCAGGGAAAAAGACACCGGCTCGCCACCAAAACGGCGCAGAGCACGCACTTCGAGCATGGGCTGAAACTCCTGGCACGGCTTTTGCCAATCAAGAGGTTTGAAGGCGAAAACAACAGCAAAAACAGCACGTAACGACGGTACAAAGCGGCAAATTGTTCCCCTGTTCAGGTATCAGGGGAAGTTTTTGCCCGGCAAAACAAGCAAGGGCGTTGGGCATGCAGATCAGGTCTTACGGCACTGTAGCCACCGGATATATCGGATCAAGCTACAATTCATCGGGCGGCAACGGCTGGCTGGCCGGCCAGCGCGCCGGCGGCGGACAGGCCTCGGGCCAGGCCGGCGGCGGCACCGGCTCCAGTTCCGCCTCGGGATCCGATACCGCCACCCTGACGGCCCGCGCCACCGCCCTGCTGGACCGCCTGTCGGGCAGCGGCATCAGCGGCGGCGACGAAACCACCCGCGCCTCCTTCGCCGCCCTCAACAGCATCATGGCGCAATTGTCGGCCCTGGCGCCGGAAAGCGGCAATGTGGTTTCGGCCCAGATCGCCAATACCATTCAAAGCCTGAACAGCCGCGCCAGCGATCTGGCCAGAAGCCTGGGGATCGCCTGGACCGCCGTCGTGGCCGATGTCGGCGGCGCCGCCACCTTGGGCGTCACGGCGGCGGCGGGCAGCCGCCAGCTCGATATCATGGTGTAACCAGATCATGGTGTGACCTCCTGAAAGGCGAACGGGGTCCAGGGCCGCCGCCCCTCCTCTTGCGCCACCCAGTCCATGCGCAGGCCCGGCTTGCCCAACCATAAACGATGCGTGCCGGTGCGGCGCAGCAGCGGCCCATCCAGCACCAGGGCCGCCGATCCCGGCGGACACCGCGCGGCGAACGGCGCCACGATCAGGGAGGCCAGACGGCAGTCGTCGGCCAGGGCCTCGCGCCGGTCCGGCAGCGCCACCCGCCAGCCCTTCAGCCGCAGCACGCAGCCCAGCCCGTCGCAGCGCACCGGATCGCCCTCGGCCCACGATGCGGCCCGGCCGCCGCCCACACCGGCCTGCTGCCGCCAGCTGTCCTGCAGCATGCGCCCGCCCGCCACCCGGCTGAAGGCCAGCCGTGGCCCGTCCAGCCGCGCCGCCACCACCCGGCCGCTGTCGTCCACCAGAAGATCGGGGGGCGGGCTCAGGGCGGCCAGGCCCAGGGCCGCCGCCATGGCCGCCAGCCCCCATACCCGCCAGGGCCGCCGCCACAGCAGCAGCCACAGCCCGCCCAGGGTGAACAGCGCCAATGCGGCCAGGGGCGGCTTGGGCAGGCTCAGCACGGCGCCGGGCAGCCCCGCCACCAGCAGGGCGATGCGGTCCACCAGCACCAGTCCGTGCCCCATCAGCCCCCAGGCCGGGCCGTCCAGCCCCAGGGGCAGCAGCAGCATGGCCAGCAGGGCGGCGGGCATCACCCACAGCCCCACCACCGGCACCGCCAGCAGATTGCCCAGCAGGGCATAGGCGGAAAACCGGTTGAAATGATAAAGAGCGTAAAAGGCGGTGCCGGCGGCGGCCAGCAGGGTGGTGAGCAGAATGCCGGCGCCGTGCAGCAGCAGCATCGCCGCCCAGCCGCCGCGGCCGCGCAGCCCGGCCAGACGGGGGGCCAGGATCTCGTAGCCGGAAATCAGCATATAAACGGCGGCGAAGCTGAGCTGGAAACTGGCGCCGGTCAGGGCTTCCGGCTCCAGCAGCAGCACGGCGGTGGCGGCCCAGGTGATGGTGCGCAGCGACAGGGCCTCGCGGTCCAGCAGCACCGCCAGCAGCACGAAACCGTTCATGACGAAGGCGCGCTGGGTGGGCACCGGCGCCCCCGACACCAGCAGATAGCCGAAGGTGACGGCCAGAGCGGCGGCGGCGGCCCATTTCTTGATGGGAAAGCGCAGCGCCAGCGCCGGAAAGGCCGCCAGCGCGCCGCGCATCGCGCCATAAACCAGCCCGGCCACCATGCTCATATGCATGCCGGCGATCACCAGAATATGGGCCAGCCCGGCATCGCGGTAGGCCTGCATCAGCACCGGCGGCACCGCGCCGCGCTCGCCGGTGATCAGGGCCGCCGCCGTGGCGCCGGTGCCGTCGGGCAGGCCCCGCCCCGCCATGGCCGCGCCGATATGCGCCGTCAGGGCATCGCGCCAGCCGCGCAGCATCAGCCGCAGCCGCCCGCTCCAGCCGTCGGGCCGGGCCCGGCCCACGATCTCGGGCGGGGTGGTGATGTAGCCCACCGCCCCCAGCCCCTCGAACCAGGCCACGCGGGCAAAATCGTAGCCGCCCGGCGCCACCGGCGGCGGCGGCGGCATCAGCGAGGCCTGGAAGGCGATGATCTGGCCCGCGCGCAGATTCTGGCCGCCATGGGCCAGATGCAGGCGAACGCGCCGGGGCGGCCTTTCGCCCATGCCGCCCTTGGGATCCTCCAGCCGGTCCAGCAGCAGGCGCAGGCCGTCGGCGGCGGGATCCACCGCCAGCAGCCGCCCTTGCAAGGGCAGCACCCAGGTGGCGTGTTCAAGGCGCGGCGCCGCCACGGCGACCGTTCGTTCGGTTGCCATGAAAAAGCCTGTAAAAACAAGAGACAGATACACTGCCGCAATCCACAGGGGCAAAAAACGGCGTCCGCCCCAGGCCAGCAGGGCGAAAAGCGCCGCCCCCGCGCCCCCTACCCATAAGGGTGGTTCGGACGGCAGGGAGAAATAGAGGGCGATGCCGGTTCCCAGGGCCACCGGCAGCCAAAAAATCCAACGATCCCTTTCGTTTAAGAAAAGTATGCCCATATAGGGAAATAGCCTTGTCCTATTTATCCGAAACCCTATGCTGTCAAAGCGCGGGATATGTGCTACACAGCATACCCGACTGCATATTTTGAGTAAGAGGGTTCTCCTCGATCATGTCCGTCGTTACCCGTTTCGCCCCCTCCCCCACCGGTTTTCTGCATATTGGCGGCGCCCGCACGGCGCTGTTCAACTGGCTTTACGCCCGCCACACCGGCGGCACGTTCCTGCTGCGCATCGAAGACACCGACCGCCAACGTTCGACCCAGGCGGCGGTGGACGCCATTTTCGACGGCCTGGCCTGGCTGGGCCTCGACTGGGACGCCGAGCCGGTGATGCAGTTCTCGCGCGCCGCCCGCCATGCCGAGGTGGCCCTGCAGCTGCTGGCCGAAGGCAAGGCCTATTACTGCTATGCCTCGCCCGAAGAGCTGGAGGCCATGCGCGCCGCCCAGAAGGCCGCCGGCCAGCCGGTGCGCTACGATGGCCGCTGGCGCGACCGCGATGCCTCCGAGGCCCCCGCCGGGGTGAAACCGGTGGTGCGTCTCAAGGCCCCGAAGGACGGCGAAACCGTGCTGGCCGACAAGGTGCAGGGCGAAGTGCGCATCGCCAACGCCCAGATGGACGATATGATCCTGCTGCGCGCCGACGGCACCCCCACCTACATGCTGTCGGTGGTGGTGGACGATCACGATATGAACGTCACCCAGGTGATTCGCGGCGACGACCATCTGACCAACACCTTCCGTCAGATCCAGCTTTACCGCGCCTGCGGCTGGGAGGTGCCCGATTTCGCGCACATTCCGCTGATCCACGGCCCCGACGGCGCCAAGCTGTCGAAGCGCCACGGCGCCCTGGGGGCCGAAGCCTACCGCGACATGGGCTTTCTGCCCGAAGCCCTGCGCAATTACCTGCTGCGCCTGGGCTGGGGCCATGGCGACGACGAGATCATCTCCACCGAACAGGCCATCGCCTGGTTCGATCTGGAGGGCTGCGGCCGCTCGCCCTCGCGCTTCGACATGGCCAAGCTCACCAACCTCAACGGCCATTACATCCGGGTCGCCGACAATGCCCGGCTGACCGCCCTGGTGGCGCCGCGTCTGGCCGCCCTTCTGGGCAAAGATCTTTCCCCGGCCGAGACCGCTCTGCTGGAAAACGCCATGAACAGCCTGAAGGAACGGGCCAAAACTCTGGTTGAACTCGCTGAAAACGCCGCCTTTCTGTTCCGTCCCCGCCCCCTGGCGCTGGACGAGAAGGCGGCCCGCCAGCTCGAGGGCGACGGAGCGGCCCTGCTGCGGGACTTTTCACAAACACTTGCCGCACTGCAAAACTGGCGGCAGGATGACCTTGAAGAGCAGGCCAGGCTTTGCGCCGAAGCCCGCGGGCTGAAACTGGGCAAGCTTGCCCAACCCTTGCGCGCCGCGCTGACCGGGTCTACGGTTTCCCCGCCGATCTTCGAGGTATTGCAACTCCTTGGGCGGGAGGAATGCCTCGGTCGCATTGCAGATGCGCTGGAGGCTTTATAGTAACGAACAACAACTATTTTACAAACGCCGCCGCAGATAAAGCTCCGGTGTGCGCTCCTTTAAAATCGAACCAAAAGGGAAATAGTCACATGGCAGAGAAGGAAACGGTAACTCTTACCGACAACAGCACTGGCCGCACCTACGAATTTCCTCTCCTTTCTGGAACGATCGGGCCGAAGGTCATCGACATTCGTTCGCTCTATGCCGAAACGGGTCATTTCACCTACGATCCCGGCTTCACCTCGACCGGCTCCTGCGCCTCCCAGATCACCTATATCGATGGCGACGAAGGCGTTCTGCTGCACCGCGGCTATCCCATCGATGCACTGGCCGAACATTCCGATTATCTGGAAGTCTGCTACCTGCTGCTGAACGGCGAACTGCCGAACGCCAAGCAGAAGAAGGACTTCGAGAACATCATCAGCCACCACAACATGGTGCACGAACAGCTCGCCACCTTCTATCGCGGCTTCCGCCGCGACGCCCACCCCATGGCGGTGATGTGCGGCGTGGTCGGCGCCCTGTCGGCCTTCTATCACGACAGCCTGGACATCAACGATCCCAAGCATCGTCTGATCGCCAGCCATCGTCTGATCTCCAAGATCCCGACCCTGGCCGCCTGGGCCTACAAGTATTCCATGGGCCAGCCCTTCATCTATCCGAAGAACGAGCTGAGCTATGCGGAAAACTTCCTGCATATGATGTTCGCCACCCCGTGCGAGGACTACAAGGTGAACCCGGTTCTGGCCCGCGCCATGGACCGCATCCTGATCCTGCATGCCGATCACGAGCAGAACGCCTCCACCTCCACCGTGCGTCTGTCGGGCTCCTCGGGCGCCAACCCGTTCGCCTGTATCGCCGCCGGCATCGCCTCGCTGTGGGGCCCCGCCCATGGCGGCGCCAACGAAGCCGTGCTGAACATGCTGGCCCAGATCGGCTCGAAGGATCGTATCCCCGAGTTCATCGCCCGCGCCAAGGACAAGAACGATCCGTTCCGTCTGATGGGCTTCGGCCATCGCGTGTACAAGAACTACGATCCGCGCGCCCAGGTCATGCGCAAGACCTGCCACGAAGTGCTGGACGAACTCGGCGTGCGTGACGAGCCGCTGCTGGAGCTGGCGATGGAACTGGAGCGCATCGCTCTGGAAGATCCCTACTTCGTCGAAAAGAAGCTCTACCCCAACGTGGACTTCTATTCGGGCATCATCTTCCGCGCCATGGGCATTCCGGTCAGCATGTTCACCGTGCTGTTCGCCGTGGCCCGCACCGTGGGCTGGGTGGCCCAGTGGAACGAGATGATCGCCGATCCGCACCAGAAGATCGGCCGTCCGCGCCAGCTGTTCACCGGCGAAACGCGTCGTTCGTTCGTGCCTCTGCATCAGCGGGGCTAAAATTATCCGGCGTCCGCAGACATCGGATAAGGGAGGCCGCGCCATGGGCGCGGCCTCTTCCGTTGCGCGCCGCTTCGCTCCCGCCAACGACAACGCGCCCCCGGCGCGCCCCCTTATGCGGCTGCTGGCCGCCGCCGCCTGCCTGATTCTGGCCGCGGCTTTCATGGTTTACGTGCACAGGCTGTAATACCGGCCAACCATTGAAGTGACTCGTTGGCCGGTATCCAGCGAGCATTGAGCGAGCGGCCAAGGCGGCGGATGCCGCCGCCCGGCGAGGGACGATACAACCGGTCAATTCATTGGGCGGTTGGTATAACCTGTGCCGTGCTATCGGCTGGTGATCCACCGCACCGCCTGAGGCACCGCCCCCCCTGACCGGAGCAGATCCCACGGCGGCCACCACCGCCGCGCGGCACCGTTTCCCTTCCGATAGTTTAAAGGAAGGGATTGATGATGGCTGAAACCCCCGACCAGGAGCCGCCCCGGACCGACACCGCCGTGCGGCAATTGAGCGGCGATCTGCGAGATGTTTTCCGGCGCGGTCTTACCGTGCAGGGCTGGGCGCTGGTGGTGGAGCGCCAGCCGCGTCCCCGCGCCGCCGGCGGTCAGACCGCCCCGCTGCTCACCCTGGCGCAGCAGGCGCAAACCCGTCTGAAACAGCTGGCCCGCGCCTATCTGGATCAGGTGCAGCCCCAGGCCCTCGAGGCGGTGCTGGCTCCGGCCGACCGTTTGGCCAATCTGGCCAATGCCCTGCCGCCAGCCCTGGAGATGCATCTGAAACAGGGGGAATGGACCGGCAAAACCGCCGCCGATTGCGCACTGATGGTGGGGGCTCTGGCGTCCGCCGCCGCCGCCGGCGCCCAACGGGGCCGCGACTTCAGTGAACATGCCGCCGGCTGGGCGGCCGAGGTGGAGGAGCAGGCCACGGCTCTGCGCGAGGCGCTGAACGCCGTGATCGAGCGGATCGACGGCCCCAAGGGCACCCTGACCGCCCTGCAGGGCCGCATCGACAAAATCCGCGCCGATATCACCACGGCCCTGGATCAGCTGGTTGCCGGCGGCCAGGAGGTGGGGGATGGCGTGCGCCGGCTGGGCACCGGCCTTTTGCAAGGCCTGCGCCGGCATATTCCCGCCAAACCGTCTTCCCCGGCGAAAAAAGAGGACGAGGAAGCCACCGATGCCCCGCCGCCCCCGGCGGAGGAGGACGGCGCGGAAACCGCCGATCTTCTGGTGGAAACCCTGACCGGAACCGGTCAGGGCGCCGAAAAGGCCTATCAGGCGATGGCGGCGCTGGAACAGGCCAACGAAACCCTGGCGGCGCTGTATCTGCGTCTGGCCTCGGCGCGGACCGATCTGGCCTGGGCGCGGGCCCTGGCCGATCAGGCCGACAGCCTGGCCCGCGGCGGCGCCTCGCTGGCCCAGGATCTTTCCGCCATGCCCCAGGCCTGGGACGATCTCGCCCAGGGCTTCCAGGCCCTGTCGCAGCGCTTCCATCAGGAGGGGCTCACCCTGACCGGGGCCCGCGCCCTGATCGCCGCTCTCGGCGCCGAAAAGCAGCGGAGCTGGGCCGGCCTTACCGCCTGCACCACCGCCATCCGCCGCGCCCTGGCGGGAATGGAATCCCTTTACCCCTCCGTCAAGGCCTGACACCCCTTTCCCAGACACGAGGTTCGACCATGAGCACGCAAAGCAAAATCGCCGAGGATTTTCAGTCGTCCGGTAAAAATCAGGGGGCCCAGGCCCTCATCGTCCAGAATTACGCCCTGGCGGTGCAGCGCCAGCCGCTGATCGAGTTTGGCCCCGCCTCCGCCAAGCTGAAGGAGAAACAGCGCGGCATGAACGAGGATCTGGGGCGGGCCAAGGAAAACGCCGAACTTTATCTCGGCAAGATCCTGCCCTCGGCCATCGCCACCATCACCCGCATCGATCACTATTATACGCTGCAATGCGCCCTGGCCCAGGTGGTGGAAAAATACGGCCTCGACCATCACGGCCTGGTGATGCAGCTGGGCGCCATTCACGAGGTGGCCAGCGGCCATCAGGCGGAAGCCGTGGAGATGGCGGCGCAAATGACCGGCCTGCGTGGCCGTCTTAACGAGGACTCGGCCCGCTTTCAGCGCCATACCGAGGATCTGAACAGCCTCTTGAAGGGCGATAGCGGGATTTTGAAGGAGCTGGACGGCCAGCTGAAGGCCCTGGACGGCAAAATCGCCGGCGCCGCCACCGCCGCCGCCTTGAGCGGGATCGGTCTGGCCGGCGGCGTCATCGTCATGGCTCTGGGCGGGCTGGCGCTGGCCACCGGTGTCGGGGCCGGCGCCGGTGTGCCCCTGCTGCTGGTGGGCGGCACCCTGGTGGTGGGCGGCGTGGCCGGGGCCGTGGGCTCGGGCATCGCCCTGGGCGCCCTGATCAAGCAGAAGAACGAGCTTTTGCTGCAGCAAACCCAGCTGAACGGCGAAGTGAAGCTGGCGCAGGGCCTGACCGCCTCGTTCCAGGATCTGGGCCAGCAGGCCAGCCAGGCCGCCATCGCCGCCCAGGGCATGGCCAATGCCTGGACCGCCCTGGGCAACGATCTGCAGAACCTGCGCCAGGATCTGGAGGCCGGCCGGGTGGAGGCGCCGGTGATCGCCAAGCTGTTCGCCATGGCCGCCGTGGGCGATGCCGCCAAGGTGTGCGACAGCATCAAGATCATCAAGCGGCAGATGACCGGCGTGGAGATCGTGGAAAACAAGGCCAAGCGCCTGGACGAAGTGCTGCCCGAAGCCGAACAGAAGGCCAACGACAACGCCAAGATCGCCGCCGTGGCCTGAAGGAGCGCCAACGCATGGACGATAGCTTCAAACTGTCGAAAACCCTGGGCTCGGCCCGCGCCAAGGCCAGGGAACTGGCCTCTCTGCGCCCCGCCCCCGGCACTGAGCGGGCGGCGCTGCACGCCCATGCCTTCCTGCGCGACCATCTGCCGCCCCTGGAAAAGCTGCAGCGCGCCCTGCTGCATTTCCTGGGCGAGGCGCTGCCGGAAGCCCAGAAACTGGAGCGCTGGGCGGCGGGGCGCAACAGCCCCAATCCGGCCTTCGCCGCCCGCACCGCCACCACCTTCGACCGCTTCCACCAACAGGCCGTGGCATTGAAGACGGCCTTGCAGGAGGCGTTGCAACGCCTGTCCGAACTGCGCGGCCTGATCGCCGGAGATGCCGGCCAGATGGAGCGGGATCTGGACGGGGTGCGGCAAGAGGCGCAACGCCTGATCGGCGATATCGCCGAAAAGGACAAGCGCGTTTCCACCGCCACCCTGCGGGTGAACTTCACCTCCTTCATCCCCCTGGCCAAGGTGATCGATGAAATCGTCAGCCTGGCCCAGGACGGCAGCTTCACCGAGGAAACCCTGGCCCGGGCCGTGGAGGATCTGGATGCGGCCCGCAAACGGGAAAAAACCCTGCGCGAACGCCATCTGGCCGTTACCGTGGCTTTGAGCGGCGGCAACGAGCTGATCGGCAATCTGCAGGCCCTGGCCAACGCCACGGCGATATTGGGAGGCGATCTGGCCAATGTGCGCGACGATCTGCGCGCCCTGGGCGACGCCCCGCCCGCCTGCCTGCTGCTGCGGCTGGCCGCCCTGCGGGCCGGCCTTGCCACTCTGGAGGCCGAGGCCGCCTGATATCAAGGGGCCGCTCCGGCGGGAGCGGCCCCTGTTTCCTTACTTTTTCTCGATCAGCTCGATCTTGTAGCCGTCGGGATCCTCGATAAAGGCGATCACCGTGTTGCCGTGCTTCATCGGGCCGGGCGCCCGGGTGATCCGGGCGCCTGCCACCGCCAGCTGCTCGCAGGCCTTGTAGATATCGGGCACCGCCAGGGCCAGATGGCCGAAGCCGCCGCCCAGGGCGTAAGGCTCGGCCTGATCCCAGTTATGGGTCAGCTCGATCACCGTATGGCTTGCCTCCGGGCCGTAGCCGACGAAGGCCAGGGTGAAGCGGCCCTCCGGATAATCGGTTTTGCGCAGCAGGGTCATGCCCAGCAGACGGGTATAGAAATCCAGCGATTTCTCCAGGTCGAACACCCGGATCATGGTATGCAGAAGTCGATAATCACTCATGATGCGTTCTCCGCTTTGATCATGGCCAGCACCTCGCGGGCGGCCCGCAGACTGGGGCTGTCCTGGCCGCGGCCCAGCACGGCCAGGGCCTCCTCCTGGCCGCAGCGCTGCGCGGCGCGCACCGTCTCATCGGCCAGCAGCCCCTCCAGAACCGGCGCCAGACGCTCGGCCCGGCACTCCCCCAGCAGCAGTTCGGGCACCGCGGCGCGGTCCAGCAGCAGATTGATCAGGCAAACGAAGCGGAGCTTGATCAGACGGCGGGCCAGGAAGGCCGTCACCGGCGACAGCCGGTAGGCGATGGCCATCGGCACGCCGGCCATGGCCAGTTCCAGCGCCACCGTGCCCGAGGCGGCCAGCGCCGCCCGGCTGGCGGCGAAGGCGTCATAGCGGTTGGCCTGCCCGGTCACCACCGTCACCGGCAAGGCCCAGCCGGCCACCGCCCGCCGCACCTCGCCGGCCACGGTTTCCACCGTGGGCACCACCACGCGAAGATCGGGAAAGCGCCGCGCCAGCCGCGCCACGGTTTCCCCGAACACCGGCAGCAGCCGCGATGTTTCCGAGCGGCGGCTGCCCGGCAGCACGGTCAGCAGCGGCGCCCCTTCGGGCAGGCCCTGCCGTTGGCGGAAGGCGGCGCCATCGCCCTTGTCGGCGCCGCTTTCCAGCACCGAATGGCCGACATAGACCGTGCGCAGACCCGCCGCCTCGAAGGCCGGGGCCTCGTTGGGCAGCAGGCACAGCAGGGCATCGAGACAGCCGGCCAGCTGATGTACCCGTTTGGCTTTCCAGGCCCAGACCATGGGAGCGACATAATGCAGGCGGGGAATGGTGGAGCCGGCCGCCTTCAGTCGTTTCGCCACCCGCCCGGTAAAGCCCCAGCTGTCCACGGTGACGATGATGGCCGGACGGCGGGACTCGATATCGGCCAGGGTTTCCTTCAAGCGCCGCAGGATGCGGGGAATGCGGGGCAGCACCTCGGCCAGTCCCATCACCGCCAGATCGGCCTGGGGAAACAGGCTGTCCAGCCCCTCCTCGCGCATGGACTCGCCGCCGATGCCGGCAAAGCGCACCCGCCCGCCGGTCTGTCGCCGCAGCGCCGCCATCAGGCGGGCGGCCAGCAGATCGCCGGAAGGCTCTCCGGCGATAAGATAGACCAGCGGCCCCTCCCCGGTCATGCGCACGCGTCCTGGCCAAAGGGCGCCAGCCCGTACAGAAACAGCCCCAGCCGGTCGGCGGCGGCCACAACCTCGGCGCGGTTCAGCACCAGGGCCGCCCCCGCCTCCACGGCGATGCCGCGCAATCCGGCGGCGGCGCAAGCCTCGACGGTGCGGGGGCCGATGGTCGGCAGATCGGCCCGCCGTTCCTGGCCCGGTTTGCAGATTTTCACCAGAACGCCGCCCGGCCCCTCGCGCCGCAGCCCGGCACAGCGGTCGATCAGGGCATCGGTGCCTTCCACCGCCTCCACCCCCAGAACGATACCCTGCTGCACCACCACCGACTGCCCCACATCAAGGGCGCCCAGGCCGTGCCCCACCGCCAGGCCGCGCGCCATATCGGCTTTGGCCTGTTCATCAGGGGAATGGCGGCCCCAGAGGCCCGGTTCGGCCAGCAGATCGGCCAGCACCTCGTGGGCGCCGATCACCGTCAGCCCTTCGGCCTCCAATTCGGAGATCACCGCCCGCAGCAGGCCGTCGTCGCCCAGAGCCTTGACGCCGATGCGCGAAAAAAACGCCAGGGTCCGCCAGTCGGGGCGCAATTCTCCCAGACTGGGGCGGCGCACCGGCCCGGCCATCACCACTTCGGCGCAGTTCTGCTCTTTCAGGATTTTGAAGCCGCGCCCCGCTTCGCCCAAACGGATCCAGGCATGGGGGACATCGGCCACGGCGGCGGGATCGGCCTGGCCAGTGAAGGCCAGAACGAACACCTCGCGGCCCTGCCGGCGGCAGGCGGCCACCAGGCGGGCGGGAAGATCGCCTCCCCCCGCCAGAATGCCCAGCTTAGCCGACATTCTCCAGCTTCGGCTGGCAGATGGAGCGCGAACTGTCGTCCCGGATGAAATCAACGATTTCCATCACCGGCGCCACCGCCTTGAACTGGTCGGCCACTTCTTCCAGCCGTTCGGCCAGGGTGCCTTCGGGGGCGAACAGCAGGCGGTAGGCGTTGCGCAGGGCGTGGATATCGTCGCGGCCATAGCCGCGGCGCTTGATCCCCACCAGATTCAGCCCCGACAAGTGGGCGCGGTTGCCGGTAACGGCGCCATAGGGAATGACGTCGTTTTCCACCCCGGTCATACCGCCCACCATGACATGGCGGCCGATACGCACAAACTGGTGCACGGCGCACAAGCCGCCCAGCACGGCGAAATCCCCCACCGAGACATGACCGGCCAGGGTGGCGTTGTTGGCCAGAATGGCGTTGTCGCCCACCACGCAATCATGCGCCACATGGGAGCCCACCATGAACAGGCAGTTGTCCCCCACCTTGGTCAGCATGCCGCCGCCCTCGGTGCCGGGATTCATGGTGACGTTCTCGCGGATCTGGTTGTTGGCGCCGATCTCCAGGCGGCTCGGCTCGCCGTGGTATTTCAGATCCTGCGGGCGCGAGCCCAGCGAGGCGAAGGGATAAACCACCGTGCCCTCGCCGATGGTGGTGATGCCGTCGACCGCCACATGGGAGATCAGCCGCACCCCCGCCCCCAGAACCACCTGGGGGCCGACGATGCAATAGGGGCCGATTTCGGCGCTGTCGGCGATCTGGGCGCCGGGCGCGACGATGGCCGTGGGATTTATCTGTGGCATCAGCTGTCCATGATCATGGCGGCATAGGTGGCTTCGGCCACCAGCACGCCGTCCACCTTGGCCTGGGAGCGGAATTTCCACACCGCCCCGCGCGACCGTTCCTTGGTAACGTGGATATAGAGGGTATCGCCCGGCACCACCGGCTTGCGGAAACGCGCATCCTCCACGGTCATGAAATAGACCAGCTTGCCCTCGGCATCGGGGCCCAGGGTTTCCACCACCAGCACCGCCGATGTCTGGGCCATGGCCTCGATGATCAGCACACCCGGCATGATGGGACGCGACGGGAAGTGCCCCTGGAAGTGCGGCTCGCCGGCGGTGACGTTCTTGATGCCGACGGCGGATTCGCCTGGCACCAGATCCACCACCTTGTCCACCATCAAAAAAGGATAGCGGTGCGGGATCATCTGCATGATCCGGTTGATGTCGATCACTTTGCTCTCATTCTCCGCGGCACTCATGCGCCTGGCCCCCTTCAACGACCTTTCTTGCGGGCCATTTGGCCCAAAATTGCCGACTGACGCAACCATTCCGTCATCGGAACGGCAGGCGATCCGCCCACGGTGCCGCCAGCCTCGATATCGCGCATCACCCCGCTTTGCCCGGCGATGCGGGCGCCGGCGCCGATATGCAGATGCCCGGTGATACCGGCCTGCCCGGCGATCACCACGAAATCGTCGATGCGGGTGCTGCCGGAAATCCCCACCTGAGAGACGATGACGCAGTTGCGGCCGATCTGAACATTATGGGCGATCTGCACCAGATTATCGATCTTGGTGCCGGCGCCGATCACCGTATCGGGGCCGGCGCCGCGGTCGATGGTGGCATTGGCGCCGATTTCCACATCGTTGCCGATCACCACCCGCCCCAGCTGCGGCACCTTGAGATGGCCCTTGGGCCCCATGGCGAAGCCGAAACCGTCCTGGCCAATGCGCACGCCGGGATAAACGCGCACGCGCTCCCCGAGAATGGCATGGCTGACCGAGGCATTGGCCCCGATCACACAGGCCCCGCCCAGCACCACGCCACGGCCGATCACCGCATTGGGGCCGATCAGGCTGCCCGCGCCGATCTCGGCCTGGGCGCCGATAAAGGCCCCCGCCTCCACCCGCACGCCCTCGCCCAGACGGGCGCTGGGATCCACATGGGCACCGGCGGCCACTCCGGCCTCCAGGGCGACCTCGGGATAAAAGACCTGCGCCACCATGGCGTAAGCCCGGTAGGGATCGGGCGTGACCAGCAGCGCCATGCCATCGGGCGCCCGCGGCGCCATGGACGGGTGCACGATGCAGGCCGAAGCCCGGCTTTGGGTGAAAGCCTCGACATATTTTTTATTGTCGAGGAACGAGATCGCGCCGTCGCCCGCCTTATCCAGGGGGGCGACGTCGTGGATCGGCATTTGACCGTCCGCGGCCTTGGCCACCTCGGCGCCGCACCGCTCGGCCAGCTGGGCCAGGGGGAAGGGCCCGGCCCGATCGAAGAAACGGGGATCCGCCATGCCTGGACCTTACTCCTGTCCCGCGCCGGGGACCGCGACGGGCTCAAGCTTGGGGGCGGGCATGTCCACCTTGGGCAGTTTTCTGTTCAGGCCGTCCACCACTTCCTGCGAAATGTTCATGGCATCGGCGAACAGCAGCACCTGCGAGCGTGGCATCACCAGATTGATGTGATGTTCGCCGGCCACCTTGGCGGTCACCTCCACCATGGTGCGCTCAACGCGGCTCATGGCGATGGCGTAGGATTTATCCAGAGCCCGGCTGCGCTGCATCACCTTGCGCTGGAATTCACCCACGGTCTGCTCGAAATCGCGGGCCTTGCCCTGGAACACCTCGGGCGACATGCTGGCGCGTTCCTGCTCCAGCTTCTGCTTGGTGGCGCGCAGCGACGCATCTTCCTTGGACAGATCGGTCTGATAGGTCTTCTGCCACTTCTGCCGCTGGGCCGCCACGCTTTTGGCGGCTTCCGAGTGGCTCATGACGTAATCCACATCGACGACGCCGACCACCGGGCTCAGGATGCCGTGCGCTGGCGCGGCGCCATGCGGCGCGGCCGGAGCGGTGCTGCCCGATGCCGGCAGGGCAACCGGAGCCGCGCCTTCGCCGCTGTTGCCCACGCCGAAGCCGTTGTCCTCGGCCCAGGCGGCCGGAGCGGCGAACAAAGCGACGGTCATGCATCCGGCCAGAAGCAGCCCGATGCGGGAGCGAATTACCATGATTAGAACCTCGTACCGAAATTAAGTCGGAAAATCTGATCCTGATCGTAGCTCTGCTTCAGGATCGGGATACCAAAATCGATGTCGATCGGACCCATGGGCGATTTCCAGACGATACCCGTGCCCACGGACAAACGCAGCGACGAAGACTGCAGCACCGAATCTGTGGGAACGCCGCTGTTGACCGGGCCGATGCTGCCGAAATCGGTAAACAGCTTGCCCTTCACGCCCATTTCCTTGGGGAAGCCCACCGGGAAGGTCAGCTCGGCGGTGCCGTTATATTCCCACATGCCGCCCAGGGCGTCCAGGGTGGTGAGATCGCGCGGGCTGACGCCGTCGAAGTCGCGGAAGCCGCGCAGCGTGTCGCCGCCCAAATAGTAGCGCTGGGTGATGTTGACGGACTTGCCGCCCCACGGGTTCATGTAGCCGCCGCCGATGCCGAAATGCGCCACCATGTCGTCGGTCACCGGGAAATACTGGCTGGCCCGGACATTGGTGCGGACGAAATTCTGATCGCCGCCCAAACCGGCCAGATCGTTGCCGTAGCTCATCACGAAGCCACGGGTGGGATCCACCTTGCTGTCGCGGTGATCCCAGGTCAGCGTGTGGCCGATCATGCTGAGGGTGGTGGTGCCCTGCTGGTCGAGAATATAGAGCGAGGAGCCGACCATCACATTGCTCACCTGGGTGACGCTGGCGGTATAGCGCCAATCCTGCCGCAGGTATTCATTGAAATAGTAGCCCAGGCGCAAGTCGCCACCGACGGTGGTCTCATCGAAGGCGCTGATGTCCTGCAGGGCATAGGTGGTGGTGTCGAACAGGTCGACACCGGCGATCAGCTGACGATCCAGGAAATAGGGATCGGTGTAGCCGGCGCTGATGGAGGTGCCCTTCAGGGCCAACTGACCCTGGATCGAGACCATCTGTCCGGTCCCCAGCACGTTGTTCTCACTGGCGCCCACCTGGAGCAACGGCCCCAGGGTGGACGACCAGCCCACGCCGAACGACAGCTGACCGGTGGATTTTTCCTTCACGTCCACCTTGATGACGGTGCGGTCGGGCGCCGTTTCAGAGGCCACGTTGGTGACATTCACCTTGTCGAAGAAATCCAGATCCTTCAGGCGCTGTTCCGACCGGCGCAGCTTGGCGGTGTTGAAGGCATCGCCTTCCACCAGGCGCATTTCGCGGCGGATCACCTTATCCAGGGTGCGCACATTGCCGGTGATGTCGATGCGTTCGACGAACACGCGCGGGCCCTGCTGGATGTTGAAGGTGATATCGATGATATGGCTGTCGCGGTGACGCACCAGTTCGGGGCGCACATCAACAAAGGCGTAGCCCTTGTTGCCGGCGGCGTCGGTCAAAGCCTGCACCGTTTTTTCCACGGCGTCGGCGTTGTACCAGTCCCCCTTTTCGAAGGTCACCTCCTTCTCCAGGATGGCGGTCTTGAGGTCGGGGATGTCGCTCTTGACCTTGATGCTGCCCACCTTGTAGCGCTCGCCCTCCTCCAGGGTGAAGGTCAGGAAGAATTTCTTGCGGTCGGGGGTCAGTTCGGCCACCGAGGAAACCACGCGGAAATCGGCATAGCCGTTCTTCAGATAGAAGCGGCGCAGCAGTTCGCGGTCGTAATTCACGCGGTCGGGATCATAGGTATCGTCCGACGAGAAGAAACGGTACCAGCGCTCCTCCTTGGTCTGCAGGGTTTCGCGCAGGGCGTTGTCGTCGTACTTCTTGTTGCCGATGAAGTCGATGCGGGTGACGTAGGTGGGATCGCCCTCGTGAATCTCGAACACCAGATCGACGCGGTTCTGTTCCAGCTGAATGATCTTGGGATCGACGGTCACGGCGAAACGGCCGCTGCGGCGGTAAACTTCCAGAATACGCTTAACGTCGCTCTGCACCTTGGTGCGGGTATAGACCGTGCGCGGCTTGAGCTGGACCTCCTTGTTGAGGTCCTCCGACTTCATGTGATGGTTACCCTCGAAGGCGACGCGGTTGATGATGGGATTTTCCACCACCCGCACCATCAGGGTATCGCCTTCGCGGTGCATGGTCACATCGGCGAACAGCCCGGTGGCGAACAGCGCCTTCAGGCTTTTGTCCAGCTTGGCGTCATCGAAGGAATCCCCGGGATTGAGCGCCATGTAGGAGCGGATGGTATCAGCCTCGATACGCTGGTTGCCCTGCACCACGATATCATGGACCACGCCGCCCTCCTGGGCGTAGGCGGGACCAACGATCATAGGCGCCAGGGCCAAAAGGGCGATGGCGGCGGCGATGAACGCAGACCGGAACAGACGGACCAAAGATTCCCCCTACATACTCTAAAGCCGCAACAGCAACACGCCCCGGATCAGCCGCCCCGCACCAGATCCATAACGTCGTTGCGGGTGGCCAGCAGCATCAAGGCCAATACCAGAAACAGCCCTATGCGGAAACCATATTCTTTTACCCTGTCCGGCAAGGGACGCCTGAACAAAGCCTCGACACCATAGAACAGCAGATGCCCGCCGTCGAGCATGGGAACAGGAAATAAATTGATCAGGCCCAAATTGATCGACAACAAGAAGATGTAGAAGACCACGCCGCCAAACCCCACCTGTACCGCTTCCCCGGCCCGCTTGGCGATACGGATCGGCCCCGACAGATCATCGGTGGAGCGCTGCCCCATCAGCATTTGCCCCACGCCGGTCAGGGTGGCCGAGATCATCGAGCCGGTTTCATGGCAGGCCGCCAGGAAGGCCGAAACCGGGCCGTGATGCACCACCTCGGAGGCGGCGGGATCGCTGCGCACCCCCAGCAGCGGACGGCGCTGCACATGGCCGAAGGCATCTTTCAGTTCGGTCATACGCGGCGTCGCCACCACGGTCAGATCGTGGCCGTCGCGGCGCAGCACCAGGGTGACCGGCCCGCCGGTGGTCAGCGCCACCGTTATCTGCAGATCCTGGAAGCGGCTGATGGGCTGGCCCTGGGCCGAAAGGATGCGGTCTCCGGCCTTGATGCCGGCCGCGGCCGCGGCGCTGCCCGGCGAAACGCCGCCCACCACCGGCGCCATCACCACCTCGCCCATCAGGGCAAAACCCAGGGTGGCCACCATCAGGCCGAACAGCAGATTGAACAGCGGGCCGGCGGCGATGATCAAAGCCTTTTGCCACAAACGGCGCGACTGAAAGGTCTGGGCGCGCTCTTCGTCGGTCAGATGCTCCAGGCTGCCCGGCGTGCTGGCGGCATCGGCATCGCCCAGCATCTTCACATAGCCGCCCAGGGGCAGCAGGCTGACCCGCCAGCGGGTGCCGTTGCGCGCGGTACGCCCGAAAAGTTCCGGGCCGAAGCCGATGGAAAAGGTTTCGATCCTGACGCCGAACAGCCGGGCGAACAGGAAATGCCCGAATTCATGGACGAACACGACAACCGTCAAAATCATCAGGAAGACGATGATGTTGCCCCAGATCCAATGCACAAGTTCCGCCATAACCTCACCTAGCCCTGATCGCGGGCAATGAATTGTTCGGCCAGCCGGCGGGCATCGCCGTCCACCGCCAGCACATCCTCCAGCGCCGTCACCGCCTTGGCCGGCAGGCTGTCGAGCACAGCCTCCACCGTGCGGGCGATGCGCAGGAAGGGAATGCGCCCGGCCAGAAAGGCCTGCACCGCCACTTCGTTGGCGGCGTTTAAGAGTGTGGGGGCTGTGCCGCCCCGCCGCAAGACCTCGCGGGCCAGACGCAGGGCGGGAAAACGCTCCGGATCGGGTTTTTCGAAGGTCAGGCTGGCAATGGCCGCCAGATCCAGGGCCTTGGCCGGAAAGCCCAGCCGGCGCGGCCAGCCCAGGGCCAGGGAAATGGGCGTGCGCATGTCGGGCGTGCCCAGTTGCGCCAGCACCGATCCATCCACGTAAGACACCATGCTGTGGATCACCGATTGCGGATGCACCAGCACCTCGATGCGCGCTTCCCCGAAGCCGAACAGATGCACCGCCTCGATGATTTCCAGGCCCTTGTTCATCATGGTGGCGGAATCCACCGAGATTTTGGCGCCCATGCTCCAGTTGGGATGGGCCACCGCCATCTGCGGGGTCACCCCGGCCATGTCCTGTCGGGAAAACGTGCGGAACGGCCCGCCCGAGGCGGTCAGCACCAGCTTATCGACGGCATCGCGGTTATTGGCGTCCAGAACCTGGAAAATGGCCGAATGCTCGGAATCCACCGGCACCATGGCGGCGCCCGAGCGCCGCGCCTCGGCCATCACCAGATCGCCGGCGCAGACCAGGGTTTCCTTGTTGGCCAGCCCCACCACGGCGCCGCGCCGCACCGCCGCCAGGGTGGGCCGCAATCCGGCGGCGCCGACGATGGCGGCGATCACCACATCGGAAGGGCGCCGCGCCGCCTCCACCACCGCCTCGGAACCGGCCGCCAGCTCGATGCCGTTGCCGCCCAGCGCCGCCTTCAGATCGGCGTAAACGCTCTCATCGGCCATGGCCACGAAACGCGGCCGCAGCCGCCGCGCCTGTTCCGCCACCTTGTCGACATTGCAGTTGGCGGCCAGAGCCTCCACCCGGTATCGCTCGGGATGACGGGCCAGCAGGTCGGCCGTGCTGGTTCCCACCGAACCGGTACAGCCCAGCAGAGTCACCGACCGGGGCTCTTGCGCTACATCCACTGCAACAATCCCCCTCCGTACAGCAGACAGGCGGCGGCCACGACCGGAGCCGTGGTCAGCAGGCCGTCCACACGGTCGAGCACGCCGCCGTGCCCCGGAATGATCTGGCTGGAATCCTTCACGCCGAAGCGGCGCTTGATCCAGGATTCGCCGAAATCGCCGGCCTGGGCCACCACGGCCAGACCGGCGCTGAAAGCCGCCAGGGCCAGCGGCGCCGCCTGGTGCAAAAGCCGGGCGCTGACAAAGCCCACCAGAGCGGCGGCGGCCATGCCGCCCAACAGGCCGGCCCAGGTTTTATTGGGGCTGATGCGGGGAATGAGCTTGGGGCCGCCGATGGTTCGCCCCGCCGCATAGGCGCCGATATCGGTGGCCCACACCAGCAGCAGCAGCCAGAACAGGGTTTCGCCCCCCACCTGGCGCAGCCAGACCAGCGACAGCACCGGCAGGCCGATATAAAGCACGCCGCCGCCCAGCCACAGCACCGACCGATCGGTCCGCCGCTGCGCCCAGGGCAGCAGCAGCGCCGCCAGCAGCAAAAGCAGCAGCCCGGCGCGCGGTTCCAGCAGGCCCAAGGCCGCCGTCAGCGCCGCCACCAGGGATAACAGCTTGCCGCCCAGCCCCCAGCGCCCCAGCACCAGCCGGGTCCATTCCCAGCCCAGAAGCCCCCCGGCCACCGCCACCAGCGCCACGAAGGCCCAGGAGCCGAACCAGGCCGCCGCCAGAGCCACGGGGCCCAGCACCAGGGCCGACAGGATGCGCTGGCGCAGCACCGCGCTTAAATCCCGCCGTAACGGCGGTTGCGCCCCTGGAAGGCCTGGATGGCCTGCTCCAGATCCGCCTTGCCGAAATCGGGCCACAGCACATCGGTGAAAATCATTTCGGCGTAAGCGCATTGCCACAGCAGGAAATTGCTGATGCGCTGCTCGCCGCTGGTGCGGATCAGCAGATCGGGATCGGGCATGCCGGCGGTAAAGAGCGCCGAGGTGAAGCGATCCTCGGTGATATCGTCCGGGGCCAGCCCGCCTTCGGCCGCCAGACGGGCCAGATGCCGGGCCGCCTGCACGATCTCGTCGCGGCCGCCATAAGACAGGGCCAGGGTCAGGGTCAGCTTGGTATTGGCCGCCGTCTTGGCCTCTCCCTGCTCGATCAGCGCCACCAGTTCGGGGCCCAGGCGGGCACGGTCGCCCACGATGCGCAGGCGCACGCCGTTCTTGTGCAGCTCGCGGATTTCGTTGCGCAGATAAAGGCGCAGCAGCCCCATCAGATCGCGCACCTCGCCATCGGGGCGCTTCCAGTTTTCCGAGGAAAAACCGAACAGGGTAAGATAGGAAACCCCAAGGTCCACCGCGGCCCGCACCGCCGCGCGCACCGCCTCCACGCCGCGGCGGTGCCCGGCTGCGCGCGGCAGGCCGCGCGCCTTGGCCCAGCGCCCGTTGCCATCCATGATGATGGCGATATGGGCGGGCACGATGGCATCGCCGCCGGCCGTTTTGGTCATCAGGGCTTCCATAAGGCGTCTCAGACCTGCATGATCTCTTTTTCTTTGTGCGCCAGGGTCTCGTCGATCCGCTTGATGGTCTCGTCGGTGATCACCTGGACTTCCTTTTCATGGGCGCGCTGCTCATCCTGGGAAATGACACCGTCCTTTTCCAGCTTCTTCAGCCCGTCCATGCCGTCGCGGCGCACATTGCGCACCGAAACGCGGCTCTGTTCGGCATATTTGCCGGCCACCTTCTGCAGCTCGTGGCGGCGTTCCTCGTTCAGCGGCGGAATCGGCACGCGCACGGTCTGGCCGTCGGCGGCGGGATTAAGCCCCAGACCGGCATCGCGGATGGCCTTTTCCACAGCCTTGACCATGCCCTTGTCCCACACCGAAACGAGGATCATGCGCGGTTCCGGCACACTGACATTGCCCACCTGATTGAGCGGCATGCTGCTGCCGTAGGCCTCGACCACCACCGGATCCAGCAGGCTGGCGGAGGCGCGGCCGGTGCGCAGGCCCGAGAATTCCTTCTTCAGAACCTCGACGGCGCTGTCCATGCGGCGCTTGAGATCGGCTTTCAGATCGGCATAGCTGTTGACCGACACGGGGGGTTACTCCTCTTCCTCAATGATGGTGAACCGGCCCTCGCCCGCCACCACCTTGGCGAAAGAGCCGTCCTCATGCAGATTGAATACCATGATCGGCAGGTTGTTTTCACGGCACAAAGCAATGGCCGAGGTATCCATCACCTGCAGATCCTTGGTGATGACATCCATGAAGGACAGACGTTCGTAGCGGGTGGCGGTCTTGTCCTTCTTGGGATCGGCGGTATAAACGCCGTCCACCTGGGTGGCCTTGATCAGCAGATCGCAGTTCATCTCCACGGCGCGCAAGGCGGCGGCGGTATCGGTGGTGAAGAACGGATTGCCGGTTCCGGCGGCGAAAATAACGATGCGGCCCTTCTCCATATGGCGGATGGCGCGGCGGCGGATATAGGATTCGCACACCATGGGCATGGGAATGGCCGACTGCACGCGGGTATTGAGGCCGATATTTTCCAGGGCGTTCTGCATGGCCAGGGCGTTCATCACCGTGGCCAGCATTCCCATATAGTCGGCGCTGGTGCGTTCCATGCCCTTGGCCGCCACCGAGATGCCGCGGAAAATGTTGCCGCCGCCGATGACCACGCACACCTGCACGCCCTGGGCCACCACCGAACCGATTTCGCGGGCAACCCGCCCCACGGTTTCGGTATCCAGGCCGAACTCCTTATCGCCCATCAGGCCTTCGCCGGACAGTTTGATGAGAACGCGGCGGAACTTGGGCGCTGTGGGCATGACAAGCCTTTGCTTTAACAGAAACAAGCGGAACGGGCCCAGGCAAGATCATAGGCGGCTGCGCCGCCTTCGCCGGCCCCGGCACTCAACAGCCGGTGGGGATGATACACCATTCCCCCCGGCTGTCTTGTTCTTTCTGGATCGAAGAGGTGCGGGCCGAACTGACGCCCCCCCTATCCAACCCTTTGATTTGCGGGGATTAGTTACCCAGCTGCGCGGCGACTTCGGCGGCGAAGTCCTTCTCTTCCTTCTCGATGCCGTCGCCCAGGGCGAAGCGGGCGAAGCCCACCAGCTTGACCGGAGCGCCCACATCCTTGGCGGCGTTTTCCACCACCTTGGAGATCTTGGTCTCGCCGTCGATGACGAACACCTGCTCCAGCAGCACCACTTCCTCGTAGTACTTGCGGATACGGCCTTCCACCATCTTTTCAATGACGTTGGCGGGCTTGCCCGAAGCGGCGGCCTGCTCGGTCAACACGGCGCGTTCACGCTCCAGCGCGGCGCCGTCCACCGAGTCCACGTTCAGGAACAGCGGCGTGGCGGCGGCCACGTGCATGGCGATCTGCTTGCCCACATCGGCCAGCTTGGCGGCATCGCCGGCCGACTCCAGGGCCACCAGCACACCGATCTTGCCGAGGCCCGGCGCGGTGGCGGAATGGATGTAGGAGGCGACCACGCCCTGGCTCACCGACAGCACCTTGGCGCGGCGGAAGTTCATGTTCTCGCCGATGGTGGCGATCAGGGCGGTCAGTTCCTCGTCCAGGGTCTTGCCCGAGGCGACCTTGGCGGCCTTCAGGGTCTCGACATTGTCGCCGTTGCTCAGGGCGGTGGCGGCCACCGACTTGACGAAGCCCTGGAACTGCTCGTTACGGGCCACGAAATCGGTTTCGGCGTTCACTTCGATCACGGCGCCCTTGGTGCCTTCGGCGGCCACGGCCACCAGACCCTCGGCGGCGACGCGGCCGGCCTTCTTGGCGGCGGCGGCCAGACCCTTCTTGCGCAGCCAGTCGATGGCGGCTTCCAGATCGCCGGCGGTTTCGGACAGCGCCTTCTTGCAGTCCATCATGCCGGCGCCAGTCTTCTCGCGCAGTTCCTTGACAAGCGAGGCGGTAATCTCGGCCATGGTCTTCCTCTTCGGTTGGAATAGGGTGATTTAAGAATCAAGCGTGTTAAACGAATGGCGGCGGTTGGTGCCGCCGCCATTCCATGACATTTTCCGGAAAAAACAGGGCGCCGGAAATCAGGCGCTCGGCTGTTCCTCGGCGGCAGCGGCGGCCTCGGGCTCGACGACGGCTTCGACCGGGGCTTCCAGCTGCTCGCCCAGATCGACGCCCGAGCGCGACATTTCGGCCTGGATGCCGTCCAGCACCGAACCGGACACCAGATCGCAATAGGTCTGGATGGCGCGCAGGGCGTCATCGTTGCCGGGGATCGGATAGGTGACGCCGGCCGGATCGGAATTGCTGTCCAGGATGGCCACCACCGGAATGCCCAGCTTGTTGGCTTCCTGAACCGCCAGCGATTCCTTGTTGGTGTCGATGATGAAGATGATATCGGGCAGGCCGCCCATCTCGCGGATGCCGCCCAGGGCGCGATCGAGCTTTTCGCGCTCGCGCGACAGGTTCAGCTGTTCCTTCTTGGTCAGCCCCTGCACATTGCCCGAAACCACCTGCTCGTCGATCTCGCGCAGACGCTTGATGGACAGCGAAATGGTCTTCCAGTTGGTCAGCATGCCGCCCAGCCAGCGGTGGTTGACATAGTACTGGCCGCAGCGCTTGGCGGACTCGGCCACGATGTCGGCGGCGGCGCGCTTGGTGCCGACGAACAGCACGCGGCCGCCACCGGCCGCCACGTCGCGCACGGCCTGCATGCCGCGATGCAGCATGGGCACGGTCTGCTGCAGATCGATGATGTGGATGCCGTTACGCACACCGAACAGATGGGGAGCCATCTTCGGGTTCCAGCGGCGGGTGTTGTGACCGAAATGCACGCCGGCTTCGATCAGCTGGCGCATGGTGAAGGAAGGCAGAGCCATAAGAGAATCCTTTATCTTCTCCGGTTGAACCTCCGCGGGAAACGCCGGAAAACCGGCACCGGAGCGAGCGGCATGACACCGAGCGCAAAATCCCGCGTGTGGATTAGTGGGGCGCCATATAGCGGGTTCAGGGCTTTTTGGCAAGATCTTTCGCCGGAAACGGCCAGGAAAATGTGGCGGAACGGGTGCTGTTTCTATAAAATGCAAGGCATGAGAATAGGAACCATCATACCCACCCACACAGGCCCTGTCCGCATCACCGGCATGGTTCCGGGCGGCGTGCGCACCGATGGCACCACCTATTCCCAGGCCCTGACCCAGGCCCTGACCGGCAGCGCCGTTCCCCAGCCGCAAGACCCAACTCAGGCCCAGACCCCGGCCACGCCGGGCAGCGATGCGGCCACTGCCGCCGCCCAAAGCTCCGACAGCACCGACCAGGCCCCGGTGCAGTCGCTCTATCTGGCCGACACGACCACGCCGGGCGGCAACAGCCAGGCCGGTAGCGGCACCGCCCCCTCCTCCACCAGCACCGGCCAGACCGGCGGCCAGGGCCAGGACGCCAAAGCGGTCAGCGACACGCCCACCTACTGGACTCCGAGCGGGCTGGCCAAGATCGCCGCCATGTACAACACCGCCGAACACCGCAGCGGCAACAACAAGGGCGCCATCGGCGCCGACCATCTCAATATTCTGGGGTAAGCCCGGCCAAGACGGCTTAAGGGAGGGGCTGTGGCGCCGAGCCCCTTTGTCGTCGTCCGCAGGGCGGCATCCCCTCTTGTCGTCATGCGCGGGCTTGACCCGCGCATCATAAGACGGCGTCTCCCCCCACATGGATGGCCGGGTCAAGCCCGGCCAAGACGGCTTAAGGGAGGGGCTGTGGCGCCGAGGCCCCTTTGTCGTCGTCCGCAGGGCGGCATCCCCCTCTTGTCGTCATGCGCGGGCTTGACCCGCGCATCATAGACGGCGTCTCCCCCACGTGGATGGCCGGGTCAAGCCCGGCCAAGACGGCTTGAGGGAGAG
>MLJW01000277.1_pt1 | contig 33330 bp, 28 predicted proteins | sample 888231 | NCBI WGS metagenome assembly MLJW01 (sample SAMN05788063, study PRJNA343431) | mine drainage metagenome | isolation source: sample collected from the inflow into an acid mine drainage treatment plant... | place: Germany: Lusatia, lignite mining district
GCACGTGGCCAGACCCGTCCATCACGCACACGCTCGTCTCTTTCAACGAAACGTCCAATCCGACATACTCGACCATGGCTGCTCTCCCTTCATGGCTTTTCCCTGGGGCAAGTCTATCTCGACCCCGCTGCCAAATGGAGAGCAGCCACCCGCCGATTACGCCATGTATAAGAAGCGGATCATTTCAGCAGCGGAGTCACCATGCTTGCCGTCGCCACCCACAGCGGCACCTTTCATGCCGACGACGTCTTCGCCTATGCCGTGCTGCGCGCCGCCACCCGGGGCGAACTGACCCTGACCCGCAGCCGCGACGAAACGGTGCTGGCCGGGGCCGACCTGCTGTTCGACGTGGGCGGCGTCTGCGATCCGGAGCGCCGCCGCTACGATCACCACATGCGCGACAAGCCGCTGCGCGCCGACGGCATTCCCTTCAGTTCGCTGGGGCTGATCTGGCAGGATTTCGGCCGCGCCGCCCTGGAGACGCTCTGCCCCGGCATCAGCCCGGTGGAGGCCGACGCCGTGTGGCGCATGCTGGATCAGGGGCTGATCCGCGATATCGATATTTCCGACAATGGCGCCGCCCCCTCCGGCCCGGCCCATGTGGCGCTGCTGCTGGAAAGCTGGAACCCCTTTTATACCGAGCCGGCGCGCGGCGAAACCGAGGCCTATCTGGAGGCGGTGGAGATGGCCGAGCGCATCCTGCGCCGCAGCTGCGCCCAGGCCCATGCCGCCGTGCAGGCCACCGACATGGTGGCCGAGGCCGCCCGCACCGCCGCCGATCCGCGCATCCTGACCCTGGACATCAAGGTGCCGTGGGAGGACGCGGTGTTCGATCTGGCCCTGACCGCCGTGCTTTACATCGTCCGCCCGGCCGGCGCCGCCTGGTCGGTCAACGCCGTGCCGCCGCAGCGCGGCTCCTTCGCCCAGCGAAAGCCCCTGCCCGATGCCTGGGCCGGCCTGCGCGATGCCGGCATGGCCGCCGTGACCGGCGTGGCCGATGCCACCTTCTGCCATCCCGCCCGCTTCGTCTGCGGCGCCAAAAGCCGCGCCGGCGCCCTGGCCCTGGCCCGCCTGGCGGTGGAGGCCCCTTAAGGTGTCGAAAGCCACCCGCGCCACCCAGGTGATGGAGAAATCCGGCAAGCCCTACGACCTGCTGGAATACGACTACGACCCCGATGCCGCCTCCATCGGCCTGCAGGCGGCCCAGGCCATGGGCCTGCCGCCCGCCCAGGTGTTCAAAACCCTGATGGTGCAGGCCGGCACCGAGGTGTGCCTGGCGGTGCTGCCCTCGGACCGCGAGCTCAGCATGAAGGCGCTGGCGGCGGCGGCGGGGCAGAAGCACGCCGCCATGGTCAAACCCGCCGATGCCGAGCGCCTGAGCGGCTACAAGATCGGCGGCATCAGCCCGCTGGGCCAGAAAAAGCGCCTGCGCACCTTCCTCGACGCCAGCGCCCAGACCCTGCCCTTCCTGGTGATCAACGGCGGCCAGCGCGGCTTGCAGATCAAGCTGGCCCCGAACGATCTGATCGCCGTGGCCCAGGCGGCCTATGCCGCCATCGCCACGGCGGGATCGCCGTAACGGAACACGGCGGGATCGCCGTAACGGAACACGGCGGGATCGCCGTAACGGAACACGGCGGAATAGCCGTAACGGAACACGGCGGCGATCCCGTTAAAAGAACTGGTAGGAGAGCCCCACCAGCAGATTGAGCTGCTGCGTGGTGCTGTTGGGTTCGTAATACCCGGCGCTATCCACACCGCTGGCGCCGTAGCGGAAATGCAGGTACTGCGCCGTGCCCTGCAGTTCAACATGCGGCGACAGGCGGTAGCCCAGGCGGGCGCTGCTCTGCCAGGTCATGGCGTCGCCCAGGGTGAAGGTTTCGCCCCAGGTGTCCATTGCGGCGCCGAAGGTGCGGCCCATCGCCCCCGAGAGGGAGGCCACCAGGCGCGGCACCGGCGAATATTGCAGTTTCAGCCCGGCCATGGCGTCGTAGTGATGGTAGTCCTCGGTATAGCCGCCGGGGCCCTGCAGGGCGCGCTGCCAATAGCGGGCCCCCAGGTCGGCATAGGGAATCGCCATGGCCTGGCCGCCCAGCGAAAACCCCCGCCCGGCCTGCATGGACAGACCGTAGATGCGGTCGTGGGTATGGTCCTGGGCCGGGGTGCAGGTACCGAACTGGTCGCACAGCGCTCCGTCGTACTTGGTGTCGCCCAGGGTGGCGTCGGCGCTCACATGCAGGTAGAGATTGCGCAGCAGCGGCTTGGCGTTGGGATTGGCCAGCAGCCCGGCCTCCATGTGCAGCAGGGGCATCCAGCCCTTTTCGCTGTCCAGCACGGCGGCGCCGCCGGTTTCCTTGTAATCGAGATCACTCATGCCCAGCGACAGGCTGGCGGCATTGTCTTCCAGGCGGATATCCCGCTCATCGGCGCGGGCCGCCCCGGCCAGCGATACCAGGGCGGCAAGGCCCGCCAAAGCGCCCAAAAGGTTGCGCGCGGTCGTCATGGTCTGAAATCCTGCTGTTGCGCCGGTCGGCCCGGCGCGGCGGATCATACAAAAAGCGGCCCCGCCCTCCAAGAGGATGTCATTCCGCCACGGCCATCCCCGGCAGGCGCGGCCGCCAGGCCCACCAGGCCAGCCCCCCCGCCCCCAGCAGCACGGCCATGACCAAACCAACGCAGCCGGCCCAGCCGGCGCTGTGCCACACCGTCAGCCCCGGCAGTTCGGCGCCGGCGCTGCCGCCCAGGTAATAGCAGCAGACATAGATGCCCACCGCGGTGGTGCGCGACACCTTGGCGGTCTGGCCGACGAAGCCGGTGGCCGAGGTCTGCGCCACGAACACCCCGGTGACGAACAGCGCCAGCCCGGCCACCACCAGGGCGATGCTGCCGCCCATGGTGCAGACCAGCCCCAGCGCCGAGGTGCCCAAGGCCAGCACCATGGCGCCGCGCCGCCCGAAGCGGCGGATCAGCAAGCCGCTGCTGGGGGTGACGGCGGCGCCGATGGGATAGACCAGGAAGATCATGCCCAGGGCGGAAACGCTCATGGAGAAGGGCGGCGCCGCCAGATGGAAATTCACATAGGTGAAGGTGGCCACCATGGAAAACAGCACGGAAAAGCCCACGGCATAGGTGGCCAGCAGGGCCGGATTGCTCAGATGCAGCTTCAGGGCGCCCAAGGCCGAGGTTTGGCCGGCGGCGTTCCGCCCCCGCGCCGCGCCGCCCGGCAGCCAGCGCCAGATGGCCAGGGCGCACAGCAGGGTGAGCAGCCCCAGGGCGAAGGAGCCCGATTTCCAGCCGAACTGGCCGGCCATCAGGGCGGTGACGAACCGGCCGGAAAAGCCGCCCAGGGCCGAGCCGGCGATATAATAGCCCATCACGCCCGAGGCCTGATCGGCCGGCCATTCCTCGCTGATATAGGCCACGGTGGACGACAGGATGGCGGGAATGAACAGCCCCTGCAGAAAGCGCCACACCAGGATCTGCGACAGATCGGCCGACAGCACCAGCAAAAGGGTGGGCACGGCCAGGGCCAGCACCGCGGCGATGATGGTGGTCTTGCGGCGGATGCGGTCGGTGAGCATGCCGGACAGAGGGGCCGACAGCGCCACCGCCAGGGTGGAAATCCCCACCGTGCTGGCGGCCACCGCCTCGGACACATGGAAACTTTCCGCCAGTTGCGGCATCACCACCTGCGGGGCGTAAAGCCCCAGGAAGGCGCAGAACCCGGCCAGCGTGACGGCGGCGCGGGGCTTATCCAGACGCATTTCAAACACTCCTTCGCGATAAAGTCTTGCGCCGGAACCCGTCATTTCATCAATGTATTTGTTAAGCGATTTTAATATCGAATTGATATCAGACCATGGAACTCCGCCACCTGCGCTCTTTCGTCACCCTGGCCGAGGAACTGCATTTCGGTCGCGCCGCCGAACGGCTGGGCATGGCCCAGCCGCCGCTGTCGCTGCAGATCCAGTCGCTGGAGGCCGGGCTGGGGGTGCGCCTGTTTGAGCGCAGCCGCCGCCATGTGGCCCTGACCGAGGCCGGGCGGCTGTTCCTGCCCGAGGCCCAGGCCACCCTGGAGCAGGCCGAGCGGGCCCGGCGCATCGCCCAACAGGCGGCGCGCGGCGAGGTGGGGCAGCTGTTCATCGGCTTTACCGGCTCGGCCCCCTTCAACGCCGCCATGCCGGCCATCATCAGCCGCTTCCGCCGCGCCTGGCCCGGCCTGCACATGGTGCTGCGCGAGCTGTCCACCACCGATCAATTGGCCGCCCTGGCCGAGGGCAGCCTGGATATCGGCTTCGTGCGGCCCGGCCAGCCGCAGGAAACGGCCGGAGTGGAAACCCGGCTGGTGCTGGACGAGCCGCTGGTGGTGGCCCTGCCCGAGCAGCATCCCCTGGCCGGGCGGGACAGCCTGGCCATGGCCGATCTGGCCGGAGAGTCCTTCATCCTGCATCCCCGCGCCATCGGCACCGGGCTTTACGACAAGGTGGTGGGGCTTTGCGAGGCCGCCGGCTTTCAGCCGCAGGTGCTGCTGGAGGCGCATCAGATGTCCACCATGATCGCCCTCACCGCCACCGGCCTCGGCGTTTCGGTGGTGCCCGAGGCCATGCGCCGGGTGCAGGTGGCCGGCTGCCGGTTTGTGCCCCTGCGGGATGCCGGGGCCAGCATGGTGCTGGCGGTGGCGCACCGCGCCGGCGATCAGCGGGCCAGCGTGCGCCATTTCATGCAGGAAGCCATGGCCTATCGCGGCCTCGGAGCATCGCCCGAGGGGCCGGACACCCGTTGAACCAACCGGTCAATGAATTGACCGGTTGTACTGTCCCTCGCCGGGCGGCGGCAGCCGAAAGCCTTGGCCGCTCGCTCAAGGCTCGCTGGAAACCGGTCAACCCGTCACCTCAACGGTTGGCCGGGAGGATGTCTCTCCGGCTTGGCCGGAACCGCGCTATTTCGCCGTCATCACCCAAACGCCGTCCCAGGCGGCGCCGGGCGGATCGGCCAGCAGGCGGCGGCAGCGCTCGGTGTAAAGGCGGCTGGGGCCATCGCCGGGATGATGGCCCAGCGCCTCCTCGAAGGCGCGCAAGGCCGGGGCGAAACGGCCGGCGCGATAGGCTTCGAGGCCGTCGCGGAAGGCCTCCAGCACCGTGCGCATCTGCGGAAAACTCTCTTCGTCCTGATACTCCAGCACCTCGTGCACCGCCACCGGCCGGGTTTTGCCCTTGACCACCACCCAATCCACCTCGCGCAGGCGGTAGGTGCCCTTGAGGCGACGCACCGTGTGCTCGCTGACCAGGATATGGGCGCCGTACTGTTTGCAGGCGCTTTCCAGGCGCGAGGCCAGGTTCACCCCGTCGCCGATCACCGTGTAATCCTGGCGCTTGGGGCTGCCGATATTGCCCGAGACCACACTGTCGGTATTGAGGCCGATGCCGATATCGATGGGGCGCCGCCCATCGGCCTCGCGCCGCTGGTTGAAGTCTCTCAAGGCCCGCATCATGGCGATGGCGGCGCGCACGGCGCGGTCCTCGTCATCCTCATGGCGGCGCGCCGTGCCGAACACCGCCATGATGGCGTCGCCGATGAACTTGTCCAGCATGCCGCCCTGATCGGTGATGCAGTCCACCATCAGGGTGAAATAGTCGTTGAGCAGGCTGATGATCCCCTGTGGCCCCAGTTCCTCCGACAGGGTGGTGAAGCTGCGCACGTCGGAGAACAGGATGGTGGCCTCCACCGACTGGCCGCCCAGGAAATCGGCCCCCTCGGCCAGCAGCTGATCGGCCAGGGCCGGATCCATATAGCGGGCCATGGTGGATTTCATGCGCTTTTCCGAGGAAATATCCTCGATCATCAGCATCTTGCCCTGGCCCTTGTCGGCGCCCTGGGTCAGGGGCAGCACGGTCACGTTGGTGGACAGGCGCTCGGCCCCCAGGGTCAGGGTCATATCCATCAGCACCACATCCTGGCCGCCCGCCGCCACCTGGGCCAGTTTGTCGAGCAGCCAGCCGTTGCCGTCCCCGAAAATCTCGGCCGCCGTCCGCCCGGTCAGCGGCCCCGCCGCCCGCAGCAGCCGCTGCGCCGCCGCGTTGCAGGTGACGATGCGGTCCTCGCCGTTCAGGGTGATCACCCCGCTCGACATGGATTCCAGGATGCCCTCGTTATAGGTTTTGATGGCCTGCACATCGTCGAACAGCTTGGCGTTTTCCAGGCCGATGGAAATTTGCGAGGTGAAGGCCTTGAGGCGGGCCTCGTCCTCGTCGGTGAAGGCGCCGCCGCGCTTGTTCAGAACCTGGGTAACGCCGATCACCCGCCCGGCCTTGCTGACCACCGGCACGCAGAGGATCGAGCGGGTGAAAAAGCCGGTCTGGCGGTCGAAGGCGGGATTGAAGCGCAGATCGGCATAGGCGTGCGGAATATTGACGCTTTGCCCCGAGGTGAACACCGTGCCGGCGATGCCCAGATGATTGGGCAGGCGGATGGAGGTGGCGCCCAGGCCCTGGCCCACCTCGGTATAAAGCTCGGCGGTTTTGTCGTCGTTGATGAACAGGGTCGAGCGTTCGGCATCCAGCATGCGGGTGATGGCGGCCATGATCTTTTGCAGCAGCGGCCCCAGATGCAGCTCGGAGCTGATGTCCGAGACCACGGCCAGGAACTCCAGCTCCTGACGGCGGCCGCGCTCGATGGCCTCGATCACCCGGAAGCTTTCCAGCGACACCGAGGCCTGGGCCACGATCTCCTCCAGCAAGGCCAGATCCTGGCGGGTGAACAGGCCGTCGCGCTTGTTGAGCAGCTGGGCCACGCCGATCACCTCGCCCTTCAGGGTGCGCAAGGGGGCGCACAGAATGGTGCGGGTGACATAGCCGGTCTGCTGGTCGATGGCGCGGTTGAAGCGGGCGTCCTGGTAGGCGTCGTCGATGACCAGCCCCTGACCGCTGCTGAACACATGCCCGGCGATGCCGCTGTCGCTGGCAACGCGGATTTCGCGCGGCAGCGTGCCGGCGATGCGGGAATAAAGCTCGCCGGCCTTGCCGTCATGCAGAAATATCGAGCCGCGCTCGCTGCCGATGACCCTTGTGGCGATGTCGCGCATCTGGTGCAGGGCCTCGTCCAGGCTTTCGGCCAGGGCCAGGCGGTTCGACACCTCCAGCAGCAGTTCGGCCCGGGCCCGGCTGCGGCGCGGCGCCGCCTCACGCCGCGTCATGGCGGTCCTCCAGGGAGCGGCGCAGCAGGCGCACGGTGTCTTGCAGCTGTCCCAGTTCGCGCCGGTGCGCCAGCGCCTGCTCGGCCAGCTGCGCCCGCCCCATCTCGCCGCTCCGCTCCAGCTGATCGCGCAAGGCGGCCACGGTTTCATGCAGCTGGCGGATTTCGGCGGCGGCCTCGGCCAGGGCCTGCTGGCGCCGCGCCGCCTCGCCCTGGCTTTGCCGTTCCAGTTCCATCCGCAACGCCTCGATCTGGGCCCGCAGCTGGCGCGCCGCGTCCTCGGCATCGCTTCGGGCGGCCTGCTCCCGCCGCTCGCCCTCCAGCACCGCCTGCTCCAGCCGCGCGCGCAAGGCCTGCAGGCCGGCGCGCAGATGCGCCGCCTCGGCCCGGGCCGCCGTCAGGCTGTCCGCCCCGGCGGCGCCGTCGATCTCCGCCATGCCCCCTCCTCCCGCTTTTTTCGTGCCGGCCGGCCCACTATAGCAAGCGGTCCGGCCCAAGAAAAAGGGCGGCTTCCATGGAAGCCGCCCCTGTTCCTGACCGATGGAGGTCGCGCCGGGATCAGATCACCGCGACGCTTTCCGCCTGCGGACCCTTCTGACCCTGGGTGATGGTCAGACGGACGCGCTGATCGGGTTCCAGCGACCGCAGGCCGGACTTTTCCAGGGCGCGGATATGCACGAACACATCCTTGCCGCCGTCGTCCACGGCGATGAAGCCGAAGCCCTTGTCGGCGCTGAAGAACTTCACGCGGCCTTCCACGGTGGGGCCGGGCTCGCCGCGGGGGGCGAAACCGCCTTCGCGCGGGGGGGCGCCGGCCGGACGGCGCGGAGCGGCCGTGGCCATATCAACGGAATGCACGGCGACAACCTGCGGGCCGCGCTGGCCCGGACCCAGGTCGCACACCACGGTGGCGCCTTCGGCCACTTCACCGATGCCGGCCCGTTCCAGGGCCGAGATGTGCAGGAAGGCGTCGGGGGAACCGTCGGTCGGCGAGACGAAACCGAAGCCCTTGGTGGCGTTGAACCACTTCACCGTCGCCGTCACATTCGCCTGATCGATGGTCGGCTGGCTGAAAGCGGGGCGCGGAGCGCGCATCGGCGCGGCCTCGAAGCCACCGCCGAAGTCGCCGAAATCGTCCCGGCGCCGTTCGCCGCCGCGACGGCGGTGTTCAGACCTATCACGCTGCCATGACATGTGTAGTACTCTTTCTGTTCAGTTGTCGTCGTCGTTTTGTGCCGAGGTTCAAACGCCGAAAAACTCGCCGTCTTGTGGCTCCTCAAGCCGCTCGGCGCCACCGCCGAGTTTCTTCCATTACACGCTGCTACGAATACGCAAGACCATCCAAGGACCCTGTTTGCCCGCCGCCGTCGTTGGCGAAACGATGAACCATAGCACAAAAAATCGAATTCGCATCCGCTTCTTCGGCGAAAGAGTGCCGAATTTCCGTCCTTTTTGCAGGCCGGGCACCCCGGTTTTCCTTGCCGCACCGCAAGAAAAACCGTTCCACCACCAGATGCTGTGGGAATTTTTCCCAAAGCCCCCATAGCAATAGGAAACAAGGGGCGGCGGCCCGGGATGATTTTTTTATGTCCGCCCGAAAAGTTTTTCGATATCAGCCAGTTTCAGCTCCACATAGGTGGGCCGCCCATGGTTGCACTGGCCGGAATGGGGGGTTTCCTCCATCTGCCGCAGCAGGGCGTTCATCTCCTCGCCGCCCAGCACCCGCCCGGCCCGCACGCTGCCGTGGCAGGCCATGGTGCCGCAGACATGGGCCAGCCGGTCCTGCAGCGCCAGGGTTTCGCCCCATTCCGCCAGTTCGTCGGCCAGATCGCGCACCAGCCCGGCCACGTCGCAGGGGCCCAGCAGGGCCGGGGTTTCGCGCACCGCCACCGCGCCGGGGCCGAAGGGCTCCACCGCCAGCCCCAGGCGTTCCAGATCGTCGGCCCGGGCCAGCAGGCGGGCGCAGGCCGCCTCGTCCATCTCCACCACCTCGGGGATCAAAAGCCCCTGGCGGGCAACGCCGCCCGCCGCCAGCGCCGCCTTCATGCGCTCGTAGACCAGACGCTCGTGGGCGGCATGCTGATCGACGATGACCAGACCGTCGGCGGTCTGGGCGATGATGTAGGTATTGTGCACCTGGCCGCGCGCCACCCCCAGCGGGTAGGCGGGCGCCGTCTCCGCCTCCGCCGCCTCGGTCACCCGCCCCTGGGGACCGAAATCGCCGCGCGCCGCATCGAGAAAGGCCGAGGCCCCGGCCTCGCCGAAGCCGGCCAGCGGCGCCTGGGCCGCCCCGGCCCGCGCCAGCGCCTCGGGAGCGGCGGCCGGCGGGGCGCCATAGGCGAAGCGTCCGGCGAAGCTGCCCTGCAGCGGCGGGGCCGCCGCCGTGCCTCCGGGCCGGAAGGCGCCCAGCGCCCCCAGTCCGCTCAACGGCTGGGCGGCGCGGTGCCCGGCTTCGGCCAGGGCGCTTTTCAGGGCGCCGATGATCAGGCCGCGCACCAGGCCGGGATCGCGGAAGCGCACCTCGGCCTTGGCCGGATGCACGTTGACGTCCACCTCCTCGGGCGGCAGGTCGAGAAACAGCGCCAGCACGGCATGGCGATCGTGGGCCAGCACGTCCTGGTAGGCGGCGCGCACCGCGCCGGCCAGCTGGCGGTCGCGCACCGGGCGGCCGTTGACGAACAGATACTGCGCCGCCGCCGTGGCCTTGTTGAAGGTGGGCAGGCCGATGCGCCCGGCCAGGCGCAGGCTCTGGCCGTCGGGGCCCTGACGGCGGGCATCCACCGCCAGACTGTTCTGGCCGAACTCGCGGCCCAGCACCGCCGCCAGCCGCTCCAGCCGGGCCGCATCGCCGCCGCCGCCGCAGGGCGGCAGCTTGATCAGTTGGCGGGCCTCGTCGGCCAGGGTGAAGCCGATGGCCGGATGGGCCATGGCCAGGCGTTCCAGCACATCGCGGGCCTGGGTCAGCTCGGAGCGCACCGATTTCATGAATTTCAGCCGCGCCGGGGTGGCGAAGAACAGATCGCGCACTTCGATGCGGGTGCCGAAGGGATGCGCCGCCGGCTCGGGGCGGCCCTTGACGCCGCCCTCCACCAGCAGGCTCCAGGCGCTGTCCGCCCCCCGGGGCCGGCTGGTCAGGCGCAGGCGGGCCACCGAGCCGATGGAGGGCAGCGCCTCGCCACGGAAGCCCAGGGCCTTGATATGGAAGAGATCATCGTCGGGCAGTTTCGAGGTGGCGTGGCGCTCCACCGCCAGCTCCAGCTCGTCCGGGGTCATGCCGCAGCCGTCGTCGCTGACCGAGATCAGCGCCTGGCCGCCTTCGCCCAGCACCACGTCGATACGGGTGGCGCCGGCATCGATGGCGTTTTCCACCAGCTCCTTTACCGCCGAGGCCGGGCGCTCCACCACCTCGCCGGCGGCGATCTGGTTGACCAGGGTGGGCGGCAGCAGGCGAATGGTCATCGAGGCGGGTCCGGGCGGCGGCAGAAACCCCGTCTATAGCACAGTCAGCGGATCGACTTGAAATGGTTGATGAGGCCGTTGGTGCTGGCATCGTGGCCGGCCACCGCCCCCTGCCCCGCCAGCTGCGGCAGGATGGCCTTGGCCAGCTGCTTGCCGAGCTCCACCCCCCACTGATCGAAGCTGTTGATGCCCCAGACCACCCCCTGCACGAAGATCTTGTGTTCGTAAAGGGCGATCAGCCGGCCCAGGGTGCGGGGATCGAGCTGGGTGTAGAGGATGGAATTGGTGGGGCGGTTGCCGTCGAACACCCGGTGCGGCACCGCCGCGTCCAGGGCCGCGCCGGCCAGACCGGCCTTGCCCAGTTCGGCCCCCACCTCGGCGGCGGTTTTGCCGCGCATCAGGGCCTCGGTCTGGGCGAAGAAGTTGGACAGCAGCAGGCTGTGATGCTCGCCCACCGGATTGAGGCTGCGGGCGGCGGCGATGAAATCGCACGGCACCAGCCGCGTGCCCTGGTGAATCAGCTGATAGAAGGCGTGCTGGCCGTTGGTGCCGGCCTCGCCGAAGACGATGGCGCCGGTGTGATAGCCGACGCGGCGGCCGCATTTGGTCACGCTCTTGCCGTTGCTTTCCATGTCGGCCTGCTGCAGATAGGCCGGAAAGCGGTGCAGATACTGATCATAGGGCAGCACCGCCTGGGCGGGGGCATCGAAGAAATCGCCGTACCAGATGCCCAGCAGCGCCAGCACCACCGGCATGTTGGCCGAGAGCGGCGCCTGACGGAAATGCTCGTCCATCTCGAAACCGCCGCACAGCAGTTCCTCGAAGCGGTCGAAGCCGACGGCGATGGCGATGGAAAGCCCGATGGCCGACCACAGCGAATAGCGGCCGCCCACCCAGTCCCAGAAGCCGAACATATTATCGGTATCGATGCCGAAGGCGCGCACCGCCTCGGTATTGGTGGACAGCGCCACGAAATGCCGCGATACCGCCGCCTCGCCCAGCGATCCCACCAGCCAGGCGCGGGCGGTATGGGCGTTGGCCAGGGTTTCCTGGGTGGTGAAGGTTTTGGAGGCCACGATGAACAGGGTGCTGTCCGGGCGGCATTTGCGCAGAACCTGATGAATGTGGCTGTCGTCCACATTGGAGACGAAATGGCTGTTGAGGCCATCCTGGGCGAAGGGCTTCAGCGCCTCGCAGGCCATCACCGGCCCCAGGTCCGAGCCGCCGATGCCGATATTGACCACATCGGTGATGCGCCGCCCCGACATGCCGCGCCACTCGCCCGAACGCACCCGCTCGGAAAAGTCCCGCATCTGCGCCAGCACCGCCCGCACATCGGCCATGACGTCGTGACCGTCCACCAGCACGGCGCGGCCCGAGCGGTTGCGCAGGGCGGTATGCAGCACGGCGCGGTTTTCGGTGTTGTTGATATGCTGGCCCGAGAACATGGCCTCGCGCGCCGCTTCCACCCCGGCCTCCCCGGCCAGCCGCATCAGCAGGGCCAGGGTTTCCTCGGTGACGCGGTTTTTCGAGTAATCCAGCAGAAAATCGCCGAGACGCAGGGAAAAGCGCTCGAAACGGGCCGGATCGGCGGCGAACAGATCGCGCATATGCAGGGGTTTCACCTGCTCGAAATGCCGGGCCAGGGCGCCCCAGGCGGGCAACTGGGTGAGGTTGGTCATCGGCGGACTCTCGGCACGGAATGGATGCAAATTCAACACCCTACCACTATAGCAGATCTCCGCCGCCGCGCCAGACCTCGCCATCGAACGGCGCCAGATTGCCCAAAAACTGCCGGGTGCAGGCCTCCCAGCTGAAGGTCAGGGCATGGCGGCGGCACAGCTCGGGCGGCACGGCAAGCGCCGCCCGCGCCGCCGCCGCCAGATCGCTGTTCAGCACGCCGGCCGGGCTGTCGCCGATCACATCGAGCGGCCCCGGTACCGGATAGGCGGCCACCGGCACGCCCGAGGCCAGGGCCTCCAGCAGCACCAGGCCGAAGGTGTCGGTGCGGCTGGGAAAGACGAAGACCGAGGCGGCGGCGTAATGGGCGGCCAGCTCCTCGCCCACCTTGGCGCCGGTGAACAGCACCTCGGGATGTTTGCGGCGCAGCTCCTCCAGCTGCGGGCCGTCGCCCACCACCACCTTGTGGCCTTCGAGCCGGGCCTCCAGGAAGGCGGCGATGTTCTTCTCCACCGCCACCCGCCCCACATAGAGGAAAATGGGCCCGGCAAGCGCCGTAAGATGCGGCACCAGGCGCTCCAGCTCGGCCCGCTCGCGCGGGCGGAACAAGGTGGTGTCGACCCCGCGCGACCAGCGGCGGATATGATGGAAGCCGCGCTGCTCCAGTTCGGCCTGGATGGTTTGCGTGGCCACCATGATGCTGGAGGCCGGGGCGTGGAAATGGCGGATCACCCGGTAGCTGACCGGCAGCGGCACCCGGAAGCGCGCCTTGATATATTCCGGAAACTTGGTGTGATAGGCGGTGGTGAAGGGCAGCTTGCGCTTCAGGCAATAGCGGCGGGCCGCCCAGCCCAGCGGCCCCTCGGTGGCGATATGGATGGCGCAGGGCTGGTTGCTTTCGATCAGGCGGCCCAGGCGGCGCCCCGGCTTCACCGCCAGGCGGATCTCGGGGTAGGTGGGGCAGGGCAGGCTGCGGAACTGATCGGGGGTGACGAACACCGTTTCATGCCCCAGCCGGTCCAGTTCCTCGCCCAGGGTGCCCAGCGTGCGCACCACGCCGTTGACCTGGGGATGCCAGGCATCGGTAACGACGACGATCCGCATGGCGCTTCCTTTCGGGGTGATGTCAGACCGGGACCGCGTCGGCCCCGGCGGGCATTTTTTCGAACAGGGACAATTGCCGGGCCTCGGCCCAGTAAATGATTTCCAGGCGGCCGTCGGCATGCTCCACCAGGGCCGAGCAGCTTTCCACCCAGTCGCCGTCGTTGGCGTAGCACACCTCGGGAAACTGCCGGATCTCGGGGTGATGGATATGGCCGCAGATCACCCCTTCCACGCCGCGCTTGGCCGCCATGTCGGCCATGGCCTCCTCGAAGCGGGCGATGAACTGAACGGCGTTCTTCACCCGGTGCTTCAGATAGGCCGACAGCGACCAGTAGGGATAGCCCAGCTTGCGCCGCGCCCAGTTGAACCAGTGATTGACGCCCAAGGCCAGGGTGTAGGCGTGATCGCCGAGATGGGCCAGCCACTTGGCGTATTGCACCACGCCGTCGAACTGATCGCCGTGCAGCACCAGGAAGCGGCGGCCGTCCAGCATGGTATGCACCGCCTCGTCCACCACCTCCACATCGCCGAAATGGAAATCGACGTAATCGCGGGCAAACTCATCGTGATTGCCCGGCACATACACCACCTTGGTGCCCTTGCGCGCCTTCCGGAGCAGCTTCTGCACCACGTCGTTATGGGCCTGGGGCCAATACCACGACCGCTTCAGCCGCCAGCCGTCGATCATGTCGCCCACCAGGTAGAGGTAATCGGATTCTGTGTTTTTGAGGAAATCCAGCAGAAACTCGGCTTTGCAGCCGCGCGTTCCGAGGTGTACATCCGATATCCAGATAGACCGGTAAGTCTGTACGCCGCTGATCATCGTCATGTCTCGATCGCGTCCGTCTGCCGTTGCGCAATCGTTCTTAGTAAAGTCCGCTTCCCCTTGTATAGAGACTTTGTGACAGTGCTTTTAGATTTCACATTCCCGCCGCAAAGCTGTCATTTAATCTTCACGCCCGCCGCCCGGCCCGCGCCTGTATAGAGCAGGGCCATGCATATGGCCTGCCAAGATAATCCCGCCGAAACCGCCACCCGCCCCCGGCGCGTGCTGGTGATCTACAATCCCACCGCCGGGCAGTGGCGGCGGCGCAAGCTGGCCGCCGCCTTGCGCGCCGTGGCCGCCCTGGGCTGCCCCGTCACCCTGCATGAAACCACCCACCGCGGCGATGCCGAGGCCACGGCCCGCGCCCTGACCCAGGAGCGCTGCGACGTGGTGGTGGCCGCCGGCGGCGACGGCACCATCAACGAGGTGGCCAACGGCCTGATCGCGGCGCCGGGGCCGGTGCCGCCCCTGGCCATCATCCCCTTGGGCACCGCCAATGTGCTGGCCCAGGAGATCGGCCTGCGCGGCAGCCCCGCCGCCATCGCCGCCGCCATCGCCGGCGGCCGGTTCCTGGATGTGCATCTGGGCCTGGCCAACGGCCGGCATTTCATCATGATGGCCGGTGTGGGCTTCGACGCCCATGTGGTGGCCAATGTGGATCTGGCCTTGAAGCGCACCACCGGCAAGCTGGCCTATGTGTGGGAAACCCTGAGCCAGGCCCTGCGCTACGGCTTTCCGCAATGCCGGGTCACGGTGGACGGCAAGAGCTTTCAGGCCTTTTCGGTGGTGGTGTGCAACGGCCGCCATTACGGCGGCCCCTTCGTGGCGGCGCCGCGCGCCCAGCTTACCGATCCCCGCTTCGAGGTGTGCCTGCTGAAGCGGGGCGGTTGGCGCCATGTGCTGCGCTACGGCCTGGCCCTGGTGCTGGGCCGCCTGCACAGCCTGCCCGATGTCCGCATCGAAAGCGGCCGCGAGGTGCATATCGAGGCCGAGGACGGCCTGCCGGTGCAGGGCGACGGCGACATCATCGCCGCCCTGCCGGCCAGCATCACGGTCAGCGACAAGACCGTGACCCTGGTGGTGCCTTAGGAGCGAGACAGGCTCCCAAGGCCGCTGGGCAAGGCGTTGACGTCTGTTTGAGCCCGGATTTCCCGGATGACCGCCACCAGGGCCGATCATGGCGCTCAGGATGGCGTATTTTCTGCACCGGATGATTTCACCCCCGCTCCGCCTTCCCATCGGGTAGGGGATGGACTACTCTTACACCAACCAGACGCGGACGGGCCGGTCGAACAGAAAATCTGGATTAAAAAACATGCGCATCGTGATGGCCGATGACGGCATCCGCTTCGACGGACAGGTCAAGAGCGAAAAACCGTTGGGCGGGGCCGAAACCGCCTTTGCCGAATTGGCCGAAGCCCTGGCCGCGCGCGGTCACGATGTCTGCGCCCATACCCGTTGCCAGACCGAACTGACCTGGAAGAACGTCCGTTGGCTGCCGCTGGACGACAGCCGGCCGGATCTGGGGGTGCCGGACCGCGCCGATCTTTACATCGCCAACCGCTCCAACCATCTGATCGGCCTGTGCCCGAAGGCGCAGAAAAGTATCTTCTGGATTCATAACCCGGCGCGCTATCTGCTCAAATGGCGCTATCAATGGCCGTTGCTGCGCCGTCGTCCCATCATCGTTTTTTCCGGACAAAGCCATCTGTCCACCTATCCCGGCTGGGCTTTCGACGGCGGCCGGGCCATCATCCCTTACGGCATCTCACCGTTGTTCCTGGGGGAGCAGGAGCGCACGCGACCGCCGGGACCGCGCGCCATCTTCCTGTCCAACCCCCTGCGTTCGCTGGATTGGCTGCTGAACGTCTGGGCCGAACGGATTTTCCCGCGCGTGCCGGACGGCGAGCTGCATCTCTTTGCCGGCGCCGCCATCTATGGCGCGGTGGGCGCGGCCAAGGCCGACAAGATGGCCCCAATCCTGAAACGGGCTGAGAAACTGGCCGATCGTGGCGTGATGCTGCGCGGCCCGATGCCGAAACCCCGACTGGTCGAGGAAATCCGCCAGGCCCGAACCTTCCTGTATCGGGGCGATCCCGGCGAAACCTTCTGCAACGCCGCCGCCGAGACCCAGGCCATGGGCCTTCCCGGCGTCATCGAGGATATCGCCTGCATGAAGGAGCGGATCATCGACGGTGAAACCGGCTACGTGGTCAAAGGCGAACACCTCTTTGCCGAGCGGGCCGTGGCTCTCCTGACCAATGACGCCCTGTGGCGGGACATGCACCGCGCCGCTTTGGCGAAACAGAGGCTTTGGGATTGGCCGAAAGCCGCCGAAGCCTTCGAGGCACTGGCCTGAGTGATACCGGCCAACCATTGAAGTGACTCGTTGGCCGGTATCCAGCGAGCCTTGATCGAGCGGCCAAGGCGGCGGATGCCGCCGCCCGGCGAGGGACGATACAACCGGGCAATTCATTGGCCGGTTGGTATGAAACCGGGCCGGCTTCAGGCGGCGCGGACCGTGACGCGGGTGGAGCCTGAACGCCCCACGTCAGCGGCGGCCTGTCCGTGCGCGGAGACACGTCAGGCAGCCGCCAAAGTAGACGTATCGAGTGGTGCCGCAGGGCGACGAGAAAGAGTTGGAGGCTGTTTGAGACTTCGCTTTGGCGTGCTGAATGGCGTGATTTTCGAGAACCGGAGCGGAGCGGACGTCTGTCCGTGAGCACCGGCAGCGCAGACGATCACGTCAGGCAGCCGCCAAAGTAGACGTATCGAACAGCCTCTCAGGCGCCGGCCAGGGTCATGCCCTCTATCCGCAGGGTGGGGGCGTCGGTGCCGTAGCGGAAGGTGAGATCGCTGGCCGGGGTCATGTTCAGGAACATGTCCTTGAGATTGCCGGCCACCGTCACCTCGTTGACCGGATAGGCGATTTCGCCGTTCTCGATCCAGAAGCCGGCGGCGCCGCGCGAGTAATCGCCGGTCAGACCGTTGACGCCATGGCCGAACATCTCGGTGATGTAGAAGCCCTGATCGATGTCGGCGATCAGCTCGGGCACGCTGAGCGGCCCCGGCTGCAGCCACAGATTGCTGGTGGCCGGGCCGGGCGGGCCGCCGGTGCCGCGGCTGGCGTGCCCGGTGCTGGCCAGACCCAGCTGGCGGGCCGAGCGCAGATCGAGAATCCAGGTGGTGAGCACGCCGTCCTCGACGATGGCGCGGCGGCGGTTGGGCAGGCCCTCGCCGTCGCAGGGCTTGGAGCGCAGGCCCCGCGCCCGGTGCGGATCATCGATCACCGAGAGACCCTTGGCCAACACCGGCTGGCCAAGGCGGTCCTTCAAAAAGCTGGTGCCGCGGGCGATGGCGGCGCCGTTGATGGCCCCGGCCAGATGGCCGACGATGCCGCCCGAAACGCGGGGATCCAGCACCACCGGCACCCGGGCGGTCTTGGCCTTGCGGGCGCCCAGGCGGCGCACGGCGCGCTGCCCCGCCGACAGCCCCACCTGTTCCGGCGCCATCAGATCGGCGGCGTAAACGGTGGCGCTGTAGTCGTAATCCCGTTCCATGCCCTGGGCGGCATCACCGGCCAGCACCGAGGCCGACAGCGAGCTGTGGCTGACCCAGTAGCTGTTGGCGAAGCCGTTGCTGGCGGCCATGGCGATCAGCGAACGGCCCCAGCCGGCATCGGCGCCTTCGGAATTGGTGACGCCGGGCACCGAGCGGGCGGCCTCCTCGGCGCGGCGGGCCAGATCCACCAGATGCTCGGCCGTGGGCTCGGTCGGATCAAAGATATCCAGGGACGGCAGGGTCTGGATCAGCTGTTCCGGCTCGGCCAGGCCGCAATAGGGATCTTCCGGCACCGAGCGGGCCATGGCCACCGCCCGCTCCACCAGTTCATCCAGGGCCAGAGAGCCGCGATCCGACGAGGAGACGAAGGCCTGGCGCTTGCCGATCAGCACGCGCAGACCGATATCGCCCGACTCCGAACGCTCGACCTTTTCGCTGCGCCCCAGGCGCATGGCCACCGACAGCGAGGTGTTGTTCACCAGCACCGCATCGGCGGCATCGGCCCCGGCGCCCTGCGCCTTGGCGACCAGATCGGACAGCAGGGTAAGAGCATTGTTTTCGGCGGACATGGCGCTTCCTTATTTCCAGATGGGTGTGCCGCTGCCGGGCAGGCCGTAAGAGGCCCATTTGCGGCTGACCTCGTCGATCACATCCTGATCCATGCGGATCTGCCGCCCCCATTCGCGCTTGGTTTCCGGCGGCAGCTTGTTGGTGGCGTCCAGCCCCAGCTTGCCGCCCAGGCCCGAGTCCGGCGAGGCGAAATCCAGATAGTCGATGGGGGTGTTCTCCACCACCATGATATCGCGGGCCGGATCCATGCGGGTGGACATGGCCCACACCACGTCCTTCCAGTCGCGGGCGTTGATGTCGTCGTCCACCACGATGACGAACTTGGTGTAGACGAACTGGCGCAGGAACGACCACACCCCCATCATGACGCGGCGGGCATGGCCGGGATAGGCCTTCTTGATGGCCACCACCGCCACCCGGTAGGAGCAGCCCTCGGGCGGCAGCCAGAAATCGGTGATCTCGGGGAACTGCTGCTGCAGCAGCGGGATGAACACCTCGTTCAAGGCCTCGCCCAACACCGAGGGTTCGTCGGGCGGGCGGCCGGTGAAGGTGGAGAGATAAATGGGATCGCGGCGCATGGTGATGGCCGAAACCGTGAAGACCGGGAATTTCTCCACCGAATTATAATAGCCGGTGTGATCGCCGTAGGGCCCCTCGTCGCCGTACTCGGTCAGCGAGACATGGCCCTCCAGCACGATCTCGGCCTCGGCCGGCACCTTCAGGGGCACGGTCTTGCACTCCACCAGCTCCACCTTGCGGCCGCGCAGCAGCCCGGCGAACTGATATTCCGACAGGGTATCGGGCACCGGCGTCACCGCCGCCAGGATGGTGCCGGGATCGGCGCCGATCACCACCGCCACCGGCAGCGGCTCCCGCTTCTCCCGGGCCCAGCGCTGGTGGTGCTGGGCGCCGCCGCGATGGCGCAGCCAGCGCATCAGGGTGGTGTTCTTCCCCGTCACCTGCATGCGGTAGATGCCGAGATTGAAATCGTCGCGCTTGTCCTCGCCCGCCGCCGGGCCTTGCGTCACCACCAGCGGCCAGGTGATCAGCGGCGCCGGCTCGTCCGGCCAGCAGCCCTGGATGGGCAGGGCGCCGAGATCGATGTCGTCGCCGGTCAGCACCACCTCCTGGCAGGGGGCGCGGCCCACGGTTTTCGGGCGCATGGCCATCACCGTCTTCAGCAGCGGCAGCATGGCCACCGCGTCTTTGAAGCCGCCGGGCGGCTCCGGCTGCTTCAGAAAGGCCAGGGTTTCCCCCACCTCGCGCAGTTCCCCGGGCGTGCGGTCCATGCCCCAGGCCACCCGCTCCACCGTGCCGAACAGATTGACCAGCACCGGCACGCCGTAGGGGCCGCCATCGGCGCGCACCACGTTTTCAAACAGCACCGCCGGGCCGTTCTCGGCCAGAAGGCGGGTCTGGATCTCGGTCATTTCCAGATCGGCGCGCACCGGGGCGGCAACGCGCACCAGGCGGCCCTCGGCCTCGAGCCGGGCCATGAAATCGCGCAAGGAGGAATAAGGCATGAAAGATCTGTTCGCTGCAGGACATATCCGGCGGGCCGCCGGACCGGCCCCTATTGGACGAAGAAGCGCCGGGTCCGTCAAGCCTTGAACCGGGGGCCGGGAACATTATGAGCTTTTCATTTGATTAAAGACGATTTCCGGGGAAGATGGTCCGATGGGATGACGACAGTCGGCAGGGGGGACCGCATGACCAACACCACCGGAGGCGCGGCGGCGCGGGATGATGTCCGCCGCCTGATCGAGCTTGGCATCGCCATGTCGGCCGAGCGCAATCACAACAAGCTGATGGAAATGATCCTGCTGGCGGCCAAGGACATCACCCGCGCCGACGGCGGCACCCTTTATCTGGCCGACGACAAGACCGGCAGCCTCGCCTTCGCCATCATGCGCAACGACAGTCTGGCCATCGCCCTGGGCGGCACCACCGGCCAGGCCATCCCCTTTCCGCCGGTGCCGCTGTTCGCGGCCGACGGCAGCCCCAACCACAAGAACGTCTCGGCCTATGCCGCCAGCACCGCCAGCACCATCAACATCGCCGACGCCTACGACGCGGTGAATTTCGATTTTTCCGGCACCAAGGCCTTCGACGCCAAAACCGGCTACCGTTCGCAATCCTTCCTGACCGTGCCGCTGATCAATCATGCCGGCGACGTGGTGGGGGTGCTGCAGCTGATCAACGCCCGCGACGCCGAGGGCCGGGTCATCCCCTTCTCCGACGCCGTGACGCCGCTGATCGAGGCCATGTCGGGGCAGGCGGCGGTGGCGCTCGACAACGCCCTGCTGCTGGAGGCGCAGAAAAATCTGTTCACCGCCCTGATCGGGGTGATCGGCGGCGCCATCGACGCCAAATCCCCCTATACCGGCGGCCATTGCCGCCGGGTGCCGGTGCTGACCACCCTGCTGGCCCAGGCGGCGGTGGCCGCCACCGACGGCCCCTTCGCCGATTTCCACTTAAGCGACGACGAATGGTACGAGCTGGAGGTGGCCGGCGGCCTGCACGACTGCGGCAAGGTGACCACCCCGGAATATGTGGTGGACAAGGCCACCAAGCTGGAAACCATCCACAACCGCATCCACGAGATCCGCACCCGCTTCGAGGTGGTCAAGCGCGATGCCGAGATCGCCTATCTGGAGGCCCGGCTGGCGGGCGGCGACGAGGCCACCCTGCGGGCCGAGCGCGACGCCCGCCTGGCGCAGTTGGACGCCGATTTCGCCTTCGTGGCCGACTGCAACGTCGGCGGCGAATTCATGAGCCCCGATAAGATGGAACGGCTGAAGGCCATCGGCGCCACCCGTTGGCGGCGCACCCTGGACGACCGTTTGGGGCTGTCGTGGGAGGAGGCCCAGCGCAAACCCGCCGAGGCCGCGCCCCTGCCGGCCGAGGAACGCCTGCTGGACGACAAGCCCGAACATCTGGTGCCGCACGACAAGCCGGTATTGCAGGCCGACAATCCCTGGGGCTTCACCGTGCGGCCGCCGGAGTGGAAGTTCAATCTGGGCGAGATCTACAATCTTTCGGTGGGACGCGGCACCCTGACCGCCGAGGACCGCTACCACATCAGCGACCATATCATGCAGACCATCATCATGCTGGAGGCCCTGCCCTTCCCGAAAACCCTGCGCCGGGTGCCGGAATGGGCCGGCGGCCACCACGAGAAGATGGACGGCACCGGCTATCCGAAAAGCCTGCGCGGCGAAGCCATGAGCCTGCCGGCCCGCATCATGGCCATCGCCGACATCTTCGAGGCGCTGACGGCGCGCGACCGCCCCTACAAGGCCCCGAAAACCCTGTCGGAAAGCATCCGCATCATGAGCTTCATGGCCAAGGATCAGCATATCGATGCGGCGCTTTTCAAGCTGTTCCTGAGCTCGGGCGTCTACCGCAGCTATGCCGAGCGCTATCTGCTGCCCGAACAGATCGACGCCGTGGACATCGCCCCTTACCTGGCCTGTTAAGGATTCGGCAACCCGAACCCGGTTACTCTCAGGCGTGATTTCAGATTTTGGCAGGGAAACGGCATCATGACTTTTGGCGAAGACGCCGGCACGTCGCGCCTGGTGGTTCTGTTCGGCGGCGTTGGCGATCAGATCCTGTGGCTGTCGCTGCTGCCCGAATTCCGCAAGCGCTGCGGCGGGCCGGTGGTGGTGATGGCCAATCAGGGCGGTTCGCGCCAGATCGCCGATTTCTTTCAGGGCCAGGCCTACGACTGGCTGGAATGTTTCCAACAGCCCCCCAGCCTGCAGATGCCGGCCACCACCTCGCACTTCCAGCCGCTGCGGGTGATCCGCGCCTCGCACATCTTCTTCGACGAGCGGGAGCGCTATCAGCTGATCGGCCGCTTCGGCATCGGCATCGCCGATCTCTTGCGCCTGATCCTGGACATTCCCGCCGATGCCCCCATGACCCGGCCCCGGGTGCCCGATCAGGCCCGTCAGGCCGCGGCGGAGCGCATGCGGGACTGGGATCTGCCGGTGGGCCGCACCGTGCTGCTGTCGCCCTGGGCCCATTCCTGGCGCTGCGCCCTGCCGGAGCAGTGGTGGATCGACGCCGTGCGCGCACTGACCCGGCAGGGCTACAAGGTGGTGACCAATGTGGCCAACCGCGGCCGCAGCATCGATATGAAGGGCGCCGACCAGCTGGGCTGCATTCCCGGCACCCAGGCCGTCGATCTGCCCTTGAGCGACATGATCCCCTTCGCCGAGCTGTGCGGGCATTTCATCGGCATGCGCAGCGGTCTGTGCGATCTTCTGGCCCGCGCCGCGGCGAAAAAGCTGGTGATCTATCCTTACGGCGAGGGCATCGGCCATTATCTGACCGGCCTGCCCTTCGATATCGCCTGCCGCTTCTGGTCGGTGGCCAAGGCCTTCGACAGCCCCGACGTGCGGGAGGAACAGGTGAATTCCGCCGCGCCGTTCGATCCGGCCCTGCTCGACGCCTGGCTGGCGGCATAAGCCAAGGGGAGCCATCATGAGCAAGCATCATGTGATCATCCAGGCCGGCGGCAAGGGCACCCGTCTTGAGCATTACTGCTGGAACAAGCCCAAATGCCTGGTGCCGGTCTCGGGCAAGCCCATGCTGTACGGCCTGTTCGACACCTTCCCCGGCGCCGATTTCAACGTCATCATCGACTACAAGGCCGAGGTGCTGGAACGCTATGTGGAGGTGTTCCCGCCGCCGGCGCCGCTGCGCCTGACCCATCCCACCGGCAAGGGCACCCTGGGCGGCATCGCCCAGGCCCTGGACAGCCTGCCCGAGGACGAGCCCTTCTGGCTGGTGTGGAGCGATCTGGCGTTCTTCCAGCCGCTGCCGCCGCCGGGCGGCGACATCCCGGTGATCTTTCTGTCGCGCAATTTCCCCTGCCGCTGGTCGGTGGTGGAGGCCGGGGACGGCAGCCGCACCCTGGCCGAGGTGCGCAGCGAAAGCCACGGCATCATGGGGCTGTTCTGGTTCCCCAACAAGGCCGCCCTGGCCGGGCTGCCGGCCGAAGGCGAATTCGTGCGCTGGCTGTCGCAGCATTGCCCGGCCTTCGCAACCCAATATTGCGACGACGCCGCCGAGCTCGGCACCCTGAACGCCCTGCTGAACCATTGGGACAGCGGCGCCACCACCCGCTTCTTCAACCGCATCACCTATCAGGGCGCCACCGTGCTGAAAGAGGCGGTGGTGCCCGAATACGCCCCGATGATCGACCGCGAGATCGCCTGGTATCAGCAGGTTTCGGCCCTGGGCTTCGAGCATATCCCCACCCTGCTGGGGGCCCGCCCCATGCGCCTGGCCCGCATCGACGGCGAGCATCCCTACCAGCTGCGCTGGGGCGCCAAGGGGCGGCGCCATATCCTGGAAAACATCCTCGACGCCCTGGAAAAGCTGCATGGCTTGAGCAGCATCCCCGCCGATGCCGCCGCCGTGCGCCAGGTCTATTTCGAGAAAACCCTGGCCCGCCTCGACAAGGTGCGCCGCCTGCGCCCCGATCTCCAGGCCCTGCCCAGCCTGCAGGTGAACGGCGTGCATGTGCCCAACCTGCTGCATGAGGGCGGCGCCGCCCTGCTGGAGGAGGCCGCCGCCCAGATCCGCGTGGAAACCTTCACCGCCATCCACGGCGACCCCACCTTCTGCAACACCCTGGTGGATGCCGACTGCAAGCCCTGGTTCATCGATCCGCGCGGCGCCTTCGCCACCCCCGGCATCCATGGCGATCCCACCTACGACTGGGCCAAGGTGTATTATTCGGTGGCCGGCAATTACGACAATTTCAACCGCCGCCAGTTCATCCTGACCCAGGACGGCGACAGCGTCGACGTGGAGATCCGCGAAAGCGGCTGGTCGCACCTCAAGGACGCCTTCCGCGAACGCTTCGGCGGCCGGTTCCGCGATATCCGCATCCTGCACGCGCTGATCTGGCTGGCGCTGTCGGGCTGGGTGGACGACGACTACGATTCCATCCTGGGCGCCTATTACAACGGCCTCCACCACCTGCACGACGCGCTTTCGGCATGACCCTGACCGTCAGCCCCCTGCCGAAAACCTGGCTGATCGACGTGGACGGCACCCTCTTCGCCCATAACGGCCATCTGGCCGGCGAAGACCGCCTGCTGCCCGGCGCCAAGGATTTTCTCGCCGCGCTGCCGGCCGCCGACCGCGTGATTCTGCTGACCGCGCGGAGCGAGGCGCACCGCGCCGCCACCCTGGCCGCCCTGGCCCGGCACGATCTGCGCTACGACGATATCCTCTTCGGCCTGCCGGTGGGCGAACGCCTGCTGATCAACGACCGCAAGCCCTCGGGCCTGGCCACGGCGCACGCCATCAATCTCGACCGCGACCAGGGCCCCGCCGCCCTGCTGAACGATATCGTGGTCGGCGATATCTGAGAGTAAGTCGCATTTTCCTCTATGCCTTTAACCATATCTTTACGCCTCCCCTTTAGGGTGGTCTCCTCAGCAGTTTAGTGGAGACCCTCCATGCGCGTTCTTTTCAGCAATCCCCCCTGGTGGCAGGAATTGAAAGATGTGTTGGGGTCCGATGGCCACGTGCATCGCGTGCAGATGAGCGGCGTGCGCGCCGGATCGCGCTGGCCCCATTCGCGCATGTCTCCGCGCACGCCGGATAATTTCGTCTTCGGCGCCTATCTGCCCTATCCCTTCTTCATGGGCTATGCCGCCACCTATCTGAAAAAGATGAGCGGCGCCGACGTGGTGTTCCGCGACAGCGTGGCCCTGGCGGAATCCTACCCCTCCTACTTCCGCTTCCTGTCGGAGAACCGCTTCGACTACATCTTCCTGGAATCGGCGACCCCGTCTTGGGATCACGATGCCCGGCTGATCCGCAAGATCCATGCCTACGCCCCGCATGCCAAAATCGTCATCACCGGCCCCATCACCGCCAATGCCCGCAAGTTCATGGAGGATCTGCCCATCCATGCCGCCATCCACGGCGAGTACGAGAAGGGCGCGGTCAAGGTCATCAACGGCGCCGAGGGCATTCTGGATTTCGATCTCCTCACCACCGAGGAGATGAACGCGGCGCCCTTCCCCTATTTCGACGAGCTGCACGCCTACCGCTACGCCGATTCCAGCCCCAAGGGCCAGATCTTCCCGCATGCCCAGGTGTGGAGCAGCCGGGGCTGCCCCTACAAGTGCATCTTCTGCGTCTGGCCGGCCACCATGACCGGCAACGATCCCGACGGCACCGGCAAGCGCACCGTGCGCTACTATTCCGCCGACTATATGGAAGCCTTCCTCGGCGAGCTGGTGGACCGCTACAAATACAAGAGCATCTATTTCGACGACGACACCTTCAATCTGGGCGACGCCCATGTGGAGCGCATGTGCGGCGTGATGGACAAGATCAAGCTGCCCTGGGCCGCCATGTGCCGCGCCGACACCATCAAGCCGGAAACCTGGCGCAAGATGAAGGATGCCGGCTGCTTCGGCGTCAAGCTGGGTTTCGAGAGCGGCAACCAGGACGTGGTGGACCGCATCGTCAACAAGCGGCTCGACCTCACCAGGGCCAAGCAGGTGGTCTACGACCTTAAAGCCATGGGCATGACCGTGCACGGCACCTTCACCATCGGCCTGCCCGGCGAGACCGAGGCGCAGATGGAAGACACCAGGAAGCTCATCCGCGACCTGCCCTTCGACACCCATCAGTTGTCGGGCTGCGCCGAGATCGAAGGCACGCCCCTGGCCAGCCTGGCGGAAAAGGGCAAGCTGGACCGCTACGCCGACGCCAAGCTGGACGACACCTACGTGCGCAACAGCGACGGCTCGCGCAAGCTGGACACTCTGGGCGGCGCCCAGGCGCAGCAGGCCGGACAGTATCAGGGCCGTCTGGTTTATCTCGACGCCACCTTGCGCCACAACGGCGGCCACTACGCCAATTCCTGCCGCCACATCACCACCGAGGCCCGGCGCCGCGGCATCCAGACCTTCGTGTTCGGCAACAAGGAGCTGGAACCGGCCCTGGCCAAGGAAATCGGCGGCGAGGGTCTGTTCCGCTACGATGCCCTGGCCGCCGTCTCCGACGATCCCCTGTCGGGCTGGATGGAAAACTTCTTCTTCTTCAGCGGCAGCCTCTTCGAGGATCTGCAAAAGCTGAAGGGGCTGAACCCCGAGGACGTGGTCTACTGGAATTCCGCCCGCCCCGGCGAGCTGATGGCTCTGATCGACTGGATGCAGTCCAGCTTCAAGCCGGAAACCTGCCCGCGCGTCGTGGTGGAATTCGGCTATCCGCCGGGCTTCCTGCAGGCCAGGGACAAGGACGGAAAAATTCATTTCGTCCCCACCCACAACGATCCCTATCTGGCCCGCTTCGCCAACGATCCCCAGCTCTACCGCTTCGCGGCGCGGCGCCTGCGCCCCGAATTCCGCGGCCGGCTGCAGCTGGGCACCTTCGATCCGGCCTCGTCGCAGGATTATACCGCCATCCTCGGCCTGCCGGTGATCGCCTATCCGCTGCCCCAGCCGGTGGACAAGCCGCTGCGTCTGCGCAGCCAGGATGCGCCGCGCACGGTGACCTTCCTGGGCCACCAGCGCATCGACAAGGGCTATCCCCTGGTGCCGGCCATCGTTGACCGGCTGCTGAAAGACCATCCCGACATCCAGGTGCTGGTGCATAACGGCAACGTGCAGGGCTATCTGGAGCAGACCGCCGAACTGATGGCCATGACCTACGGCAATCCCCGCCTTTCGGTGCGCAACGAGGTGGCCGACGGCCGCATGTGGCAGGAGATCCTGGATCAGTCCAGCCTGATCGTGCTGCCCTACCAGCCGGAACGCTACGTCAACAGCTACTCCGCCGTGCTGTCGGAAGCCCTGGCCCAGGCCATTCCCATGGTGGTGCCCACCGAAAGCTGCCTGGGCCGCCTGGTGCGCGAATATGGCGACGGCGGCACCGGCTTCGACGCCTGGACGGTGGACGGGGTGTGCGAGGCCGTGGACCGGGCCCTGGCCGATTTCGACAAGATCGCCCGCAATGCCGAAACCGGCGCCAAACTGTGGGCCGCCGAGCACGGCCCGGCCCATACCCTCGACACCATCCTGGGCGAGCGCTGGGCCCAGGCCGCCATGCTGGGAGTGGCGGCATGAGGATCCTGATCACCGGCGGCGCCGGCTTTGTCGGTTCGTCGCTGGCCCTGATGTTCAAACAGGACCGGCCCGAGGCCACGGTGATCGCCTTCGACAATCTGCGCCGCCGCGGCTCCGAACTGACCCTGGCCCGCCTGCAGCGGGCCGGGGTGACGTTCGTGCATGGCGATGTGCGCCAGCCCGCCGATCTCGACAGCGTCGGCCCCTTCGACTGCCTGGTGGAATGTTCCGCCGAACCCTCGGTGCAGGCCGGCTACGGCCAAAGCCCCGATTACGTGCTGCAAACCAATCTGGTGGGCACCATCCACTGCCTGGAGGCGGCGCGCCGCCACCGGGCCCGGGTGCTGTTCCTGTCCACCAGCCGCGTTTATCCCATCGCCGCCTTGCGCGCCCTGCCCCTGACCGAGGCCGCCACCCGCCTGGAGATGTCCGCCGGCGCCGCCGGGCCCGGCTGGTCGGCGCAAGGCATCAGCGCCGATTTCCCTCTGGAGGGCAGCCGCTCCATCTACGGCGCCACCAAACTCTGCTCCGAGCATCTGGCCGAGGAATATGCCGCCCTCTACGATCTGCCGGTGGTGGTCAACCGCTGCGGCGTGCTGGCCGGCCCCTGGCAGATGGGCAAGGTGGATCAGGGCTTCGTGTCGCTGTGGTGCGCCCGCCACCTGTTCGGCGGACCGCTGGCCTATATCGGCTTCGGCGGCCAGGGCCGCCAGGTGCGCGACGTGCTGCATGTGGCCGATCTCTACGACCTGGTATGCCGCCAGATCGACGCCATGCGGCCCGGCCGCTACAGCCTCCACACTGTGGGCGGCGGACCGGAGAACGCCCTGTCGCTGTGCGAACTGACGGCGCTGGCCCAGGCGCGCGGCCGCGCCGTGGAGATCGGCAGCCGGCCCGAGACCCATCCGGCCGATATTCCCTGGTACGTCACCGATATTTCCGCCGTGAGCGCCGCCACCGGCTGGCGGCCGCGCCGGTCCATCGCCACGCTGGTGGACGAGGTTTTCGAATGGCTGCGGCACAACGAGGAGATGCTGCGGCCGGTTTTGCTGGGCGGCTGATCCTGATGACCGGAACCGGCGGCCCTGTTGCCATCGCCGCCCCCGCTCCGGCCCGGCCCGACCCTCCGCTTTTGTCCGTTAAGGGGTGTTCATCATGCCTATCGCACTCGTCACCGGCTCGGCCGGTCTGATCGGCGCCGAAACCGTGCGCTTCGTCGCCGGCAAGGGCCTCGACGTCATCGGCGTCGACAACGACATGCGCCGCTATTTCTTCGGCCCCGAGGCCAGCACCGCGCCGTCGCGCGCCGGCCTGGAACAGGCCCTGCCCGCCTACCGCCACGAAAGCCTGGATATCCGCGATCAGGCCGGCATCGACGCCCTGTTCAAGCGTTACGGCAAGGATATCGTTCTGGTGGTGCACACCGCCGCCCAGCCCTCGCACGATTGGGCGGCCCGCGAACCCTTCACCGATTTCGGCGTCAACGCTCTGGGCACCCTGAACCTGCTGGAAGCCACCCGCCAGCACTGCCCCGAGGCGGTGTTCCTGTTCACCAGCACCAACAAGGTGTACGGCGATGCCCCCAACGTCCTGCCGCTGGTGGAAGGCGAAAGCCGCTATGAACTGGCCCCCGATCACCCTTACGCCGAACACGGCATCGACGAGAGCCTGACCATCGATCAGTCCATGCACAGCATTTTCGGCGCCTCCAAGGTGGCCGCCGATGTCATGGTGCAGGAATATGGCCGCTATTTCGGCATGAAGACCGCCGTGTTCCGCGGCGGCTGCCTGACCGGCCCCGGCCATGCCGGGGCGCCGTTGCACGGCTTCCTGGCCTATCTGGTGAAGTGCGCCGTCCACAACACCCCCTATACGGTGCTGGGCTACAAGGGCAAGCAGGTGCGCGACAATATCCACTCGCACGATCTGGTGTCGGCGTTCTGGGAGGTGTTCCAGGCCCCGCGCAGCGGCGAGGTCTATAACGCCGGCGGCGGCCGCTTCTCCAACTGCTCCATGCTGGAGGCCATCGCCCACATCGAAACCCTGCTCGGCCGCCCCATGACCTGGGAGTACAAGCCGCAGAACCGCCAGGGCGATCATATCTGGTGGATCAGCGATACCCGCAAACTGGCCGCCCACTATCCCGGCTGGAAACAGCAGTACGATATCGGGCGCATCCTGGCCGAGATGGTGGAAACCGAACAGGCCCGCGGCAAAGCCTGAGCCCTGCCGGGCCCCCCGGTGCGGCGGGGCCCGTCAGCTTTTGGGAAAGGCCGACAACAGGCCGGTGCTCTGCGGCAGCACGGTAAGGGTGTGGCTGGCCTCCAGGATCTCGTCGAAGAAATCCAGCGAACGCAGGGCGGCGGGGGGCAGGCTGTCGGGGTCGGCCGGGCCGGCCTCGAAGGGGCCGTCCATATAAAGCCGCACATCGTTCAGCAGAAAAATATCGCGCGACAGATCGCGGGCTCCGGCCAGAAACCGCAGATCGGCCTCCAGCCCCAGGCGGCCGGGCGGCGCATCCTTGCGCAGCGCCGGCGCGTTCAGCCAGAACAGGGCCGGCTGGGCCGGATCCATCTCGGCCAGGGCCTCGGCCAGGCCGCGGGTGATCTTGGCGTTGATGACGGTGATGCGGTGATCGCGCACATGGGCCAGCGCCGCCGCCAGGGCTTTCTTATGATCGCTTTCGATGGAAAAGATCTGCGAAAAGCCGCTCTTGGCGGCGAAGGCCAGGGCCTCGCCCCGGCCGGTGCCGGTTTCCACCAGCACCCGGCAGCCGAAGTCGCCGATCAGCCGGTCCAGATTGTAATCGGAAAGTTTGCCCATCCGAACCTCCTCGCTGATGCGGCGGCAGCGCCGTTCCCCTACTCGTCGCGGTGCGTGCGCTCCATGCGCTCGTGCCGTTCCTGCGCCTCGATGGACAGGGTGGCGATGGGGCGGGCATCCAGACGGCGCACGCCGATGGGATCGCCGGTTTCCTCGCAAAAGCCGTAGGAGCCGTCCTCGATGCGGCCCAGGGCGGCATCGATCTTCGAGATCAGCTTGCGGGCGCGGTCGCGGGTGCGCAGTTCCAGGGTGCGGTCGGCCTCGGCCTGGGCGCGGTCGGCGATATCGGCCTCCTGCACGCCGCCTTCCTGCAGATGCTGCAGGGTTTCGTCCGATTCGCGCAGCAGCTCCTGACGCCAGTTCAGCAACTTCTGACGGAAATATTCCGTCTGCATCTCGTTCATGAACGGCTCGTCCTCGCTGGGACGGTAATCCGGCGGCAAAGTAACAGTCATCCCTTCCCCACGATCGGCCGGGCACGAAAACCCGCCTCTAGAGACCTGATTCAGCCGCGGAAATATAAGGATGACCGGCATTCCCCGCAAGGCGGGAATGCAAAAACGCCGAAGAAAACCTTCAGAAGGCGCCTTTACGTTTCAGAATCGGCGCGGGCGGCGAGCTTGGCCAGCTCCACCTCGGCCCTGAGTTCGATCTCGTCGAGCACGGCGGCCAGGCGCGGATCGCCCACCGTATCGCGGCGCGTGCGCACCAGCTGGGCCAGGGCCACCAGCTTATCCTTGGGAATGGCGCCGATCAGCAGGCCGTGCCGCACGTCCTCGAGCTTGTCGAGAATATCCTCGCCGCGCTGGATCAGGCGGCGGCGCTGTTCGCGCTCGGTGCTGTCGTCGGCGGCCTGCACGGCCAGCAGGGCATCGATATTGCCAACGGTAACCGTCGCCTCCAGCCCCAGAGCCTCCTCGACCGGCTCCTCGGCCGGCGAGGCCAGATGCTGGGCGAAGGCGCTGGAGGAGGTTTTATCGGTCTTGCCGGTGCGTTTGGCCTGCCCGGTGCCCGATGTCGGACCGTAACCGCTGATCTTCATGCATGCCTGTCAGGAAAGACGCTTCAGCCCGGCACTCTACACCCTGTCGCCGCGCGAGGGAACCCCCTGTTGGGAAAGACCTTCACCTTTGCCCTCTAAGCATTTGTTAGAGAAGCAAACCGCCGCAAGCGCCCTACCGGGAAGAATCTGCCGCGCCGTTCCCGGCAAGGCTTGCCGCCGGCAACGGCATAGCGCTCTGGAATCCCAGCCTTTCCGCCATTTCCCTAGTTGGCACGATCTTCGCATGAAGAGGGCCGGAGATCAGTCCGTCAACGGACGGAGAGGAAAAAATGACCCGCGCCCTGCATATCGATCATCGCCCGCTTCGGCAGTTCCTGCTGATCTGCGGCCTTGCGATCGCCGCCCTGGTCTGGACCCATCCGGCCCATGCCAGTTCGCGCATCAAGGATATCGCCAGCTTCGAGGGCGTGCGCGAGAACTATCTGGTGGGCTACGGCCTGGTGGTGGGCCTGAACGGCACCGGCGACACCATGGACAATTCGGAATTCACCCGTCAGTCCCTGATCGGCATGCTGAACCGCCTGGGCGTCAACACCCTGCCCAACACCACCAACGGCCAGCTGGCCCTGAAGCCGAAGAACGTGGCGGCCGTCATGGTGACGGCCCGCCTGCCCGCCTTCGCCCGCCAGGGCACCAAGATCGACGTGACGGTCAGCGCGCTGGGCGATGCCACCAATCTGATGGGCGGCACCCTGATGGTGACGCCGCTGACCGGCGCCGACGGCGAGGTTTACGCCATCAGCCAGGGCCAGGTGGTGACCGGCGGCTATTCCGCCAGCGGCGCCGCCGCCTCGGCCACCAAGGCCATTCCCACCACCGGACGCATCGCCAACGGCGCCATCATCGAGCGTGAAGTGCCCTTCGACATGATGAACATGCAGTCGGTGCAGGTGGCCTTGCGCAACCCCGATTTCACCACGGCGCGGCGCGTGGCCCAGGCCATCAACGCCTATCTGGGCGACGACGTGGCCCGCCCCACCGATCCCGGCACCGTGCATCTGCAGGTGCCGGCCAAATACCGCGGCGACACCGTGGCCCTGCTGACCGATATCGAACAGCTGCGCGTGCAGCCCGACCAGCTGGCCCGCGTGGTCATCGACGAGCATACCGGCACCATCGTCATGGGGGAGGAGGTGCGCATCAGCACCGTGGCCATCGCCCAGGGCAATCTGACCATCCGCATCACCGAAACCCCGCAGGTGTCGCAGCCCTCGCCCTTCTCGGCCACCGGCAGCACCGTCGTCGTTCCCCGCACCAACGTGCAGGTGGACGAGGGCCAGGGCAACAAGATGTCGGTGCTGAAGAACGGCGTGACCCTGCACGATCTGGTGAGCAACCTCAATGCGCTGGGCATCGGCCCGCGCGACCTGATCAGCATCCTGCAGTCCATCAAGGCGGCAGGCGCCCTGCAGGCCGATCTCGAAGTGATGTAAGAGGAGACCCCGCGTCATGTTGGATCAAACCGCCACGTCCGCCTCCTCCGCCGCTCTGACGGCCCAGGCCGGGTACGCCGCCACCCGCGGCCTGAGCGGCGCCGCCGGCATCCCCGTCGGCCGTCCGGGCGAAAGCCGGGCCGAGATTCGCCAGACCGCCGAGAAATTCGAGACCATGTTCCTGTCGCAGATGTTCAGCCACATGTTCGAGGGCATCAAGTCCGACGCCATGTTCGGCGGCGGCCATGGCGAGGAAATGTTCCAGTCCATGCTGATCAACGAATATTCCCAGCAGGTGTCCAAGCACGGCGGCCTCGGCATCGCCAACGCCGTCATGCGCACCCTGATCGCAGAACAGGAGAAGGGCCAATGAGCACCCCCCAGAACCTGCCCAAGCCCCCGGGCCTGCCGCCGCGTCCCGGCGCCGCCCCTCAGGCCCGCCCGGCGCCGCCCGGCGCTCCCGCCGCCGCGCCGGCAGCCCCTGCCGCCAACAGTGGCGGCGGCTTCCTGGGC
>MLJW01000278.1_pt1 | contig 32965 bp, 33 predicted proteins | sample 888231 | NCBI WGS metagenome assembly MLJW01 (sample SAMN05788063, study PRJNA343431) | mine drainage metagenome | isolation source: sample collected from the inflow into an acid mine drainage treatment plant... | place: Germany: Lusatia, lignite mining district
CAACCGCCCAATGAATTGACCGGTTGTATCGTCCCTCGCCGGGCGGCGGCATCCGCCGCCTTGGCCGCTCGCTCAATGCTCGCTGGATACCGGCCAACGAGTCACTTCAATGGTTGGCCGGTATAATCCCTTCCAACCGGAGGGCCGCGTCTTTCCAAGGGATAGGCCGCGCCCATATGGACGTATGGTTTCTCCCTTTTTGCTGGACGCGGGCGGCGGCGAGCGTGAATACTGTTAAAAAATAGGCGACGCCTGGGATTGCCCAAAAAATAATCTTTGGCGGAGTATCCCGCGCCATGAAAAGTTTCGAGCGGAACCGGGGCGACAGCAGCGACGCCCTGTTGATCGGCATCTATGAAATCAGCAAGGTCCTGGGCGCCTCCCTCGATCTCGACAAATCCCTGCATGATGTCTTGAACATCCTGTCGTCCTATCTCGACATGCGCCATGGCGTGGTGCTGCTGGACGATGGCGAGGGGGCGCTGTCGTTCGCCGCCGTCACCGGCATGACCCTGCGCGCCGCCCGCGACGGCGCCCTGGACTATCCGCTGGCCGAGGCGCGCAAGGTGCTGGAGAGCGGCAGCCCGCTGGTGGTGCCCGACGCCCAGGACGAGGCGGCCCTGGCCGCCTATGTCTCCGATTGCCTCAATCTGCTCGAGGACGAGGGCGCCGCCTTTCTGGCGGTGCCCATCCGCACCAGCGACCGCCCCTTCGGGGTGCTGTCGGTGCTGCGGCCCCTGCCCGAGGGGGTGCCGCAGCTGTTGCAGCGCGATCAGCGTTTCCTTTCCATGGTGGCCACCCTCATCGGCCAGTGCGTGCGCCTGCACGGCAAGGTTCTGGCCGATCGCGGCCAGCTTCTGGAAGACAATGCCCGCCTCAGCAAGCAGGTGGTGAAGATCAAGGCCGGCGCCCCGGTGCGCGGGCTGGAGGATGTGGTGGGCACCTCCGAGGCCATGCGCCGGGTGTTCGCCCAGGTGCAGCAGGCCGCCCCGTCGCGGGCCACCGTGCTGCTGCGCGGCGAAAGCGGCACCGGCAAGGAGATGGTCGCCCAGGCCATCCATCAGCTGTCGCCGCGCGCCGCCAAGCCCTTCGTCAAGGTCAACTGCGCCGCTTTGTCGGAAAGCGTGCTGGAATCCGAGCTGTTCGGCCACGAGAAGGGGGCCTTTACCGGCGCGGTGTCGGACCGCAAGGGCCGCTTCGAGCTGGCCAACGGCGGCACCCTGTTCCTGGACGAGATCGGCGATATTTCCGCCAGCTTCCAGTCGAAGCTGCTGCGCGCCCTGCAGGAGGGCGAGTTCGAGCGGGTGGGCGGCAGCCGCACCCTGAAGGTGGATGTGCGGCTGGTGGCGGCCACCAACCGCAATCTGGAACTGGCGGTGAGCAAGGGCGAGTTCCGCGCCGATCTTTATTACCGCCTCAACGTGGTGCCGATCTTCCTGCCGCCGCTGCGCGAGCGGACCGGCGACATCCCCCTGCTGGCCGCCCATTTCCTCGATCAGTTCAACCGCGAGAACGGCCGCAAGGTGGGCATGACCCAGAAGGCGCTGTCGATCCTGCAGCGCTGCAAATTCCCCGGCAATGTGCGCGAACTGCAGAACTGCATCTGGCGCACCGCCACCATGACGCCGGGCGAGGTCATCGACGAGATCGACCTGTCCTGCCGCCGCGATCTCTGCCTGTCGTCCACCCTGTGGGGCGGCAAGCTGCCCGGCGCCATTCCCGCCGCCGAACCGGCCTTCGCCGAGGCTCCGGCCCCGGCCATCCCCACCCCGGCCCCGGTCATCGCCGCCCCGCCGCCGGTGGAGGCCGAAACGGCGCCCGCCGCCTTCGCCGCCTCGTCGGAGGCCGCCGCCCTCACCCAGCGGGAAATCCTGGTGCAGGCCATGGACCGCTGCGGCTGGGTGCAGGCCAAGGCCGCCCGCCTGCTGGGGCTCACCCCGCGCCAGATCGGCTACGCCCTGAAGAAGCACAACGTGGAAATCCGCCAATTGTAGGGTTGGCGACCCGCCCCTGTCGCATCTGCGACAGGGGCGTTTTCGCAGGATTTCCGCCGTTTTTTCCCTGATCTTCGATTGGCATTCCCATTGCAAGGGCATCACCGACCAACCCCAATGGCGGAGGCTGCCGGTGACCAGCACCATCGTTCCCCTGCGCAAGATCGCCAAACCCGGCGATGCCGTTTCACCCGCCGCCTCGGGCTGCGCCGCCAAATCCTGCGGCTCCTCGCAAGGCCCGGCCGACGTTCCGGCCCATGTCTGGGAAAAGATCAAGGATCATCCCTGCTACAGCGAGGAGGCCCATCACTTCTTCGCCCGCATGCATCTGGCGGTGGCGCCGGCCTGCAACATCCAGTGCAACTACTGCAACCGCAAATACGATTGCGCCAACGAATCCCGCCCCGGCGTCACCAGTGAGCGCCTGAGCCCGGAACAGGGGCTGCGCAAGGTGCTGGCGGTGGCGGCCAAGGTGCCGCAGCTGTCGGTGCTGGGGGTGGCCGGGCCGGGCGATGCCCTGTTCGACTGGCGCCGCACCTTCGAGACCTTCCGGCTGGTGGAACGGCAGCTGCCCGACATCAAGTTCTGCATCTCCACCAACGGTCTGGTGCTGCCCGACCATGTGGAGCGCATCGCCAGCCACAATATCGACCACGTCACCATCACCATCAACATGGTGGATCCCGAGGTGGGCGCGGCCATCTATCCCTGGATCTATTTCAACGGGCGGCGCTATACCGGCGTCGAGGGCGCCCGCATCCTGCATGAACGGCAGATGGAAGGGCTGGAGGCGCTGACCGCCCGGGGCATCCTGGTCAAGGTCAATTCGGTGATGATCCCCGGCATCAACGATCAGCATCTGCCCGCCGTCAACGCCGCCATCAAGGAACGCGGCGCCTTCCTGCACAATGTGCTGCCGCTGATCTCCGATGCCGCGCACGGCACCGCCTTCGGCCTGGAGGGGCGGCGCGGCCCCACGCCGGACGAACTGAAAAGCCTGCAGGACCGCCTGGCCGGCGGCGCCAATCTGATGCGCCATTGCCGCCAGTGCCGCGCCGATGCCGTGGGCCTGCTGGGCGAGGATCTGTCGCAGCAGTTCACCCTGGACAAGCTGGACCAGGCCCCCGCCGCCTACGATCCCGAGCCCCGCCGCCTGTACCGCGAGGTGGTGGAGCGCGAACGGGCCGACCGCGCCGCCGCCGCCGCCGGCGCCGCGCGGCGCCTGCGGCGTTTGGACATGCCGCCCCGGCTGGTGGCGGTCACCACCAAGGGCGGCGGCCGCATCAACCAGCATTTCGGCCATGCCGGGGAATTCCAGATCTACGAGGTGGATGGCCACGGCGTGCGCTTCGTCGGCCACCGCAAGGTGGAGAACTACTGCCAGGGCGGCTACGGCGACGACGACCGCCTGGACGACAGTCTGGCGGTGCTGCAAGGGGTGCAGGCGGTGTTCACCGCCAAGATCGGTTCCTGTCCCCGCCGCGATCTGTCGCGGGCCGGCATCCAGGTCATCGACACCCATCCCTTCGACTATATCGAGCCGGCCATCGCCGCCTGGTTCGCCGCCGAGGCCGCCTGCGACGACGATCGCGGCATCGCCTGATCCCGTTTTGCGTTTGCGTATTGAAGGAGAAGCATCATGGCTCTGAAAATCATCGCCTCCACCTGCTCGGCCTGTGGCGCCTGCGAATTCGAATGCCCCAACGCCGCCATTTCCATGAAGGGCAGCGCCTACGCCATCAAGGCCTCGGCCTGCACCGAATGCGACGGCGATGCGCCGAAATGCCGGGCGGTGTGCCCGGTGGACGACTGCATCGTGCAGGCTTAAAGCGCATCCCCGACGGAACAGGAGGGCGGCCATGCACGACAGCCGCACGGAGCTTTACGATCCCCCGGCCTTCGCGCAAGGGGGCAAGGTGCGGGCCTTGAAGGAGGTGCGCAACGACGGCACCTATCCCGGCCTGCCCCTGGGCGCCCTCCTGATCCAGCCCGGCGACGTCGGCTATGTGAAGTCGGTGGGAACCTTTCTCAACCGCTTCTACGTCTACGCCGTCGATTTTGTCGATCGCGGCATGCTGGTGGGCATGCGCGGCCATGAACTGGAAGACCTGGAGACGCCGCCATGAAGGTAACCCTGCGCAAGGTGGGCCAAGCCTACGAAATCTACGTGCCCAAAAAGGATCTGGAAGAGAAGGTGGTGGAGGCGGAGCGGCCCGGCATTTGGGGCGGCGTGATCCGCATCGCCAACGGCTGGCGCTTCCAGATGCCCGAGATGGCCGCCGAAACGCCGCTGCCCATCACCGTCGAGGCCCGCAAGCTGGGGGACGGGGATGCCTGAGGCGGCGCTGCGGCGTCTGGGCGGCGAGGTGGCGGCGGGGCGGCTGATCCCCTATCTCGGCCCCGACCTCCTGACCCTGGGCGAGGCGCCGCCGGTGGTGCCGGCGGGAGCCCGCGAGCTGGCCCAGTGCCTGACGCGGCGGGTGGCGGTGCCGGGGCGCATCGCCGGCAATCTGTGGCATGCCGCCCAATATATCGAAACCTTCCGCCACCGCGTGACCCTGGACCGCCTGATGCTGGAGATTTTCCAGCCGGTGCCGGAGCCGTCGCCGCTGCACCGCTGGCTGGCCGGGCTGCCCCGGCTGCCGCTGATCGTCGACAGCTGGTACGATGCCACCATGGCCGAGGCCCTGGCCGGGCGCCGCGACTGGGGCCTGATCCAGGGCGCCTCCAAGGCCCGCCGCACCGACGAGGCCCCCTGGTTCCGCGCCTACGACGGGCAAGGGGCGGCGTGTCCCGAGGCGGCGGCGGCGGCGTGGGCCACCCTGCTTTACAAGCCGCACGGCGCCACCCGCCCGGCCGGCGACGTGCTGGCCTCGGATGCCGATTATGTCGAGGTGCTGACCGATATCGATATCCAGACCCCGATCCCGGCGGCGGTGAAGGACCGCCGTGGCGGGCGCGGCTTCCTGTTTCTCGGCTGCCGCTTCTACGACCAGATCCTGCGCACCTTCGCCCGCTCCATTCTCAAGCATTCGGCCGGCCCGCATTTCGCCGTGGTGCCGCCCGGGGAGCTGACGCGCAACGAGGAAAAATTTTTCGCCGTCTCCGGCATCACGCCGCTGCCCCTGCCGCTGGCACGGGCGGCGGCGCTGCTGGCGGCGGGTTCCGTATCATGAAAACAGGGAGGATCTCATGGCCAATATCACCTTCAGCAGCCCCATCATGGACAAGGATGTCACCGTTTACGCCGTGGCCGGCGACAAGGGCACCCTGCTGGCCATCGCCAAGGCGCATGCCATTCCCATCCCCTGCCAGTGCCAGGACGGCGAATGCGGCTCCTGTCTGATCAAGGTCACCTTCCTGGGCAACGCCCGCCCCAAGGCCATGGCCCTGACCGACAAGGAAAAGCTGACCCTTTCGGTCAACGGCAAGCTTTCCCGCGCCCTTCTGGAAAAGGCCGAGGTGGAGGATCTGCCGCCGCCCTACCGTCTGGCCTGCCAGTATATCGTCCGCGACGAGGACATTCTGGTGGAGTTCTCCGGCGAGGCCGGGGTCGAGATCGATCTGCGGCGCTGAGGGCGGCATGGCGCAGGTGATTTTTTACGAAAAGCCGGGCTGCAGCGGCAATCGCCGCCAGAAGCGGCGTCTGCTCGGTTCGGGCCACAGCCTGGAGGTGCGCGACCTGCTGGCCGAGGCCTGGACGCCGCAGCGGCTGCGGCCCTTTTTCGGCGCCCTGCCGGTGCTGGAATGGTTCAACATCTCGGCGCCGCCGGTGCGCGACGGCGAGATCCTGCCCCAGCGCCTGAGCGAGGCCGAGGCCCTGGCCCTGATGTGCGCCAATCCGCTGCTGATCCGCCGCCCGCTGATGCAGGTGGCGGATCAGTGCCGCTGCGGTTTCGACGAGGCCGAGGTGGCGGCCTGGATCGGCCTGGCTCCCGGCACGGCGGTGGCCGACGGCTGCGATCACCCCGCCGGCAAGCCCTGCCTGCCGCTGTCGGCGTTGCGATCCCCGCCGCGATAACGGTACGGCGGGCTTGCTGGCCGGTTTTATCCGGCCAGCGCCAGCAGGGGCGGCACCTGGGCGCGGATCTCGGCGGCCACCGTTTTGTCCAGTTTGTTCAGCCAGGCCGGGGGAATGGCCTCCAGGCCGTAGGTGGCGCCGGCCAGCATGCCGGCCAGGGCGCCGGTGGTGTCGGCGTCGCCGCCCTGGTTGACGGTGCGCAGCAGGCAGTCGGCGAAGCTGTCGGTCAGAAAATAGAAATGCATCACCGTCTGCATGGTATCGACGATATAGGCCGAGGACAGACCGCGGTATTTGTCGAAGCGGAAGCTTTTGTGCCGGCTTTCCAGATCGTGCACCTCGGCGCGCACGCCCTTCATGCCCTGGCCCCGCAGCAGCGCCGCCACCATGGCGGTCAGCGACAGGGCGGCGGCGTCGGACAGGGGATGGTGATGGGTGATGCGGGCCTGGGCCAGGGTCCATTCGGCGGCGGCGGCGCCATCGCGCCAACGGGCCAGGGCCACCGGCAGCACCCGCATGGCGGCGCCGTTGCCGCCGTCGCCCTCGCAATATTCCCCCTGCATGGGGCCGCCGGTCATATAGCGGCGGATGCCGCGCCGGCAGGTGTTGCCCACGTCCACCGGGCCGCTTTTCAGCCAGGCGGCGAATTCGTCGCAGATGTCCTTGAGATCGAAGCCGCCCCGGCGCACCAGCGACCGCCCCAGGGCCAGGGCCATCTCGGTGTCGTCGGTGACCTGGCCGGGGGCCAGATGCAGCCAGCCGCCGCCGATCATCTTGCGGTGCAGGCGGTATTTGGCCTCGATCTCGCCTTTGGTCATCATTTCCACGGTGGCGCCCAGGGCATCGCCCACGGCAAAGCCCAGATAGGCGCCCAGGGCTCTTTCTTCCATGCTCGGCAGGGGGGTCATCGGGGCTCTCCCGTTAAAAATAGCTGGCCGTTGCCCGGTATTCGCCCCCGATCACCAGATATTCGCCCTCGCCCTTCAGCGGATGCACCGGCAGCAGGGTGTTGAAGAAGACGATCTTGGCGGTGGGAACGCGGGCGGTGAGAATGACGTCGCCGAAACAGCCGGCCACGTCGCGGTCCTCGCTGAACGAGGCCAGATTGTTCAGGCGCACCAGCACCTCGCGCCCCTCCAGGCGGGCGATGATCTGATGCTCGTCGAAACTGTTGGTGCCGCGATAAAGGGTGAGGTGGCGCCGGCCGGGGGCGGCGAAGGCCGCCAGCGCCCATTGGCAGAACTCGTACATCATGTCGAGCTGGGTGTGGATGGCGTTGTTGTGGAAGCGGCTCGACATCTTTTCCTCGATATAGCGCAGCCACACCGGCCCGCCCAGACGGGTGATGGCCTCCTTGTGGTAGGTGGGAAAAAGCCCGAAGCGGCTTTCCACCCAGCCTTTCAGCACGGCGCCCTCGGGGCCGTTGCTGTCGTAGCCCCAGCCTTTGAGCAGGCGCAGAAACGAGGAGCGGAAGCGGCGCGGCCCGGTCTGGCCCTCCTTGCGGCGCTCGCGCTGCTCAGGATCAAGGCCGAACATGGCCAACATATAGGCATGAAAGGCCTCGCCGGCCTCGGCCAGGCCCTCGGCCTGCGACAGCATCTCCCACAGATTGGGGTTCATCTCGCGGCAGCCGGAGATATGCATCGGCAGCGGATGGGCGTTGAATTCGGCCGATCCCAGCAGCGGCGTCGGCAGGCCGACCAGATTGGTGCTTTGTCCGATGGCGCGCGATGTCGGCATGATGGCGGCACGCTCCCCTTTGTTGGCGTCGGCGATGCCTATGCCCATGCAATTTGTGGGCCTTTTGCGACAAGCCCGGAGATGCGGGCGGACCGCGGCGTCGACCATGTGGGGGTTGCGACAGCCCTGTCGGCTTCCCGACAGGGGGCGGATGGGGCGGTGTTCTTATCCTATTCTATTGATCTGGAACGATAATATGGCGAATCGCCAAGTTGGCACGCCGGTTGCCTTATCCCTGTCGTGGCGGGGCTCCGGTCTCCGTCAAGGCAATTCGGACCGCTTGGACAGGATAAGGAAACACGCTATGCCTCGTCAGATCGCTTTCTACGGCAAGGGTGGGATCGGCAAGTCGACCACCTCGCAGAACACCCTGGCCGCCCTGGTGGAAATGGGCCAGAAGATCCTCATCGTCGGCTGCGACCCCAAGGCCGATTCCACTCGTCTCATCCTCAACACCAAGCTGCAGGACACCGTGCTGCATCTGGCCGCCAAGGCCGGCTCGGTCGAGGATCTCGAACTCGAAGACGTGATGAAGGTCGGCTACAAGGGCATCAAGTGCACCGAAGCCGGCGGGCCCGAGCCGGGGGTGGGCTGCGCCGGCCGCGGCGTGATCACCGCCATCAACTTCCTGGAAGAGAACGGCGCCTACGACGACGTGGACTATGTCTCCTACGACGTGCTGGGCGACGTGGTGTGCGGCGGCTTCGCCATGCCGATCCGCGAAAACAAGGCCCAGGAAATCTACATCGTCATGTCGGGCGAGATGATGGCGCTGTTCGCCGCCAACAACATCGCCAAGGGCATTCTGAAATATGCCGGTTCGGGCGGGGTGCGCCTCGGCGGCCTGATCTGCAACGAACGCCAGACCGACCGCGAACTGGAGCTGGCCGAGGCCCTGGCGGCGCGCATCAACACCAAGCTGATCCACTTCGTGCCGCGCGACAACGTGGTGCAGCACGCCGAACTGCGCCGCCAGACGGTGATCCAGTACAAGCCCGACTGCCAGCAGGCCCAGGAATACCGCCAGCTGGCCGTCAAGATCCATGACAACTGCGGCAAGGGCACCATTCCCGCGCCGATTTCCATGGAGGAGCTGGAGGACATGCTGATCGAGTTCGGCATCATGAAGACCGAGGAACAGCAGCTGGCCGAGCTGCAGGCCAAGGAAACATCCCTGTGCAGCGCCGGCTGATCCCCCAATAAGCCGGCCGCTCCCGTCTCCCGCCGCCTGTCTCCTCCGGCGGCGGGAGCCACGGCCCCGCAAAAGACATGCAAGGAGAAGGCCCATGAGCCTCGACGACCAGAACGACGCCGCCTTCCATGAGGACATCATCAAGGAAGTCCTGGCGCAGTATCCCGAAAAGGCCGCCAAGAAGCGCGCCCGCCATCTCAACGTCATCAAAAGCGACGAGGAGGCCGGCTCGTCCTCCTGCGGCGTGAAGTCCAACGTCAAATCGGTGCCCGGGGTGATGACCATCCGCGGCTGCGCCTACGCCGGCTCGAAGGGCGTGGTGTGGGGTCCGGTCAAGGACATGCTGCACATCTCGCACGGCCCGGTGGGCTGCGGGCAGTATTCCTGGTCGCAGCGCCGCAACTACTTCACCGGCACCGTCGGCATCGATTCCTTCGTGACCATGCAGATCACCTCGGACTTCCAGGAACGCGACATCGTCTTCGGCGGCGACAAGAACCTGGACAAGATGCTGGACGAGCTGAACGAGCTGTTCCCCTTGAGCAACGGCATCTCGGTGCAGTCGGAATGCCCCATCGGCCTGATCGGCGACGATATCGAGGCGGTGGCCAAGAAGAAGAACAAGGAACTGGGCAAGCCGGTGGTGCCGGTGCGCTGCGAAGGCTTCCGCGGCGTGTCGCAGTCGCTGGGCCATCACATCGCCAATGACGCCATCCGCGACTGGGTGTTCGACAAGACCTCGGCCGAGTGGGAAACCGGCCCCTACGACGTCAACCTCATCGCCGACTACAATATCGGCGGCGATGCCTGGCCGTCGCGCCGCCTGCTCGAGGAAATGGGCCTCAGGGTCATCGGCTCGTGGTCGGGCGACGCCACCCTGGCGGAAATGGAGCGCGCCCCCAAGGCCCGCCTCAATCTCATCCATTGCTACCGCTCGATGAACTACATCTGCCGCCATATGGAAGAGAAGTACAACATTCCGTGGGTGGAATATAACTTCTTCGGCCCCAGCCAGATCGCCAAGAGCCTGCGCAAGATCGCCAGCCAGTTCGACGAGACCATTCAGCAGAAGGCCGAAGAGGTCATCGCCAAGTACCAGCCGCTGGTGGATGCGGTGCTGGCCAAGTACAAGCCCCGGCTGGAAGGCAAGAAGGTCATGCTCTATGTGGGCGGCCTGCGCCCCCGCCACGTGGCCGACGCCTACGACGATCTCGGCATGAACATCGTCGGCACCGGCTATGAGTTCGCCCACAACGACGACTACCAGCGCACCACCGACTACCTGAAGGACGGCACGCTGATCTACGACGACGTGTCCGGCTACGAGCTGGAGAAGTTCATCGAGAAGATCCGCCCCGATCTGGTGGGCTCGGGCATCAAGGAGAAGTACGCCACCCAGAAGATGGGCGTGCCCTTCCGCCAGATGCACTCCTGGGACTATTCCGGCCCCTATCACGGCTACGACGGCTTCGCCATCTTCGCCCGCGACATGGACATGGCCATCAACAGTCCGGTGTGGAGCAAATTCAAGGCCCCGTGGAAGGCCGCCTGACGGCGGCCCGGCGCCCTTAATCCTTAAATGTCCTTATCCACCCGCGTATCGCCCATCATCCGGGGGCGCGGGCCAGGAGAACAGTCATGCCCCAGAGCGCAGACAAGATCAAAGACCACATTTCCCTGTTCAAGGAGCCCGAATATCAGGAGCTCTTCGCCAGCAAGAAGGCCCAGTTCGAGTGCCGCCACAGCGATGAGGCGGTGGCGGCCCAGGCCGAATACACCAAGGGCTGGGAATACCGGGAAAAGAACTTCGCCCGCCAGATCGCCGTGATCAATCCGGCCAAGGCCTGCCAGCCGCTGGGCGCGGTGTTCGCCGCCGCCGGCTTCGAGGGCACCTTGCCTTACGTGCACGGCTCGCAGGGCTGCGTGGCCTATTTCCGCTCGCACCTCGCCCGCCACTTCAAGGAGGCGGTGCCCATCGTCGCCGACTCCATGACCGAGGACGCGGCGGTGTTCGGCGGCCTGACCAACATCGTCGAGGGCCTGCAGAACGCCTACACCCTCTACAATCCCAAGATGATCGTGGTCTCCACCACCTGCATGGCGGAAGTGATCGGCGACGATCTGTCGGCCTTCATCGCCACCGCCAAGGAAAAGGGCTCGGTGCCCGGCGATTTCCCGGTGCCCTTCGCCCATACCCCGTCGTTCGTCGGCAGCCACGTGGTGGGCTACGACAACCAGATGAAGGGCATCCTGAACTACTTCTGGGACCGCGAGGCCGGCGAGCGGAAGGCCGGGGCGCCCAACGGCAAGCTCAACATCATTCCGGGCTTCGATGGCTATGCCGTGGCCAACAACCGCGAGTTGAAGCGCTATCTCGACGTCATGGGTGTGGACTACAGCCTGCTGGGCGACGTTTCCGACATCTACGACACCCCGTCCGACGGCGAATACCGCATGTATGACGGCGGCACCACCCTGGACGAGACCCGCGACGCCATCAACGCCAAGGCCACCTTGTCCCTGCAGGAATTCTGCTCCCTGAAAACCCTGGAGTATGTCAAGGACAAGGGCCAGGCGGTGGCCAGCCTCAACTATCCCATGGGGATTTCCGGCACCGACGCCCTGCTGATGAAGATCTCCGAGCTCAGCGGCAAGCCCATCCCCGACAGCCTGGAGAAGGAACGCGGCCGCCTGATGGACGCCATCACCGACAGCCAGGCCTGGCTGCACGGCAAGAAGTTCGCCCTGTTCGGCGATCCCGACTTCACCCTGGGCATGACCGCCTTCCTGTTGGACATGGGCTGCGAGCCCACCCATGTGCTGTGCACCAACGGATCGGCCGAATGGGAAGCGAAGGTCAAGGCCTTGCTGGCCTCCTCTCCCTTCGGCGCGGCGGGGCAGGTGTGGCGGGGCAAAGACCTGTGGCACCTGCGTTCGCTGCTCTTCACCGAGCCGGTCGATTTCCTGATCGGCTCCTCCTACGGCAAATATCTGGAAAAGGACACCGGAATCCCCCTGATCCGTCTGACCTTCCCGATCTTTGACCGCCACCACCATCACCGCTTCCCCACCCTGGGCTACCAGGGCGGCCTGCGGGTGCTGGTGGAAATTCTGGATCGGGTGTTCGAGGTGGCTGATGCCTCGTCCGACATCTCCTACGACCTGACCCGGTAACCCACTCCTCGGTGAACCTGCCCCGGACCGGTTCCGCCGGTCCGGGGGCCTTCTTCCCCCGCATGGCCCAAAGACGACAGGGCCTTGTCGCGGACCCGACAAAGCAACGGGGAAACCCCGCTTTTCCGCCTTATTTTATCCGGCACGCCCTTTGCTTGGGACCGGTGGCAACGGCTGTGGAGGCGCGCATCATGCTCAAGAAGAAGATCGCCGATCTGATGACCGAGCCCGGCTGCGCCGTCAACCGCGGCAAAAGCGAGGGCGAGCGCCGCAAGGGCTGCGGCAAGCAGCTCACCCCCGGCGCGGCGGCGGGCGGCTGCGCCTTCGATGGCGCCAAGATCGCCCTGCAGCCCATTACCGACGCCCTGCATCTGGTGCACGGCCCCATCGCCTGCGACGGCAATTCCTGGGATACCCGCAACAGCGGCAGCAGCGGGCCGCAGCTCTATCGCATGGGCTGCACCAGCGATCTCTCCAACATGGATATCATTCAGGGCGGCGAGAAAAAGCTTTTCAAGGCCATCCGCGCCGCCGTGGCCCGCTATCAGCCGCCGGCGGTGTTCGTCTATCAGACCTGCGTGGCGGCGCTGATCGGCGACGATATCGCCGCCGTGTGCAAGGCCGCCGGCGAACGGCTGGGTCTGCCGGTGATCCCGGTGGAGGCGCCGGGCTTCGTCGGTTCGAAGAATCTCGGCAACCGCCTGGCCGGCGAGGCGCTGATCGATCATGTCATCGGCAGCCGGGATCCCGGCGATGCCGGTCCCACCGATATCAATATCCTGGGCGAATACAACGTGGCCGGCGAACTGGCCCTGGTGCGGCCGCTGCTGGCGGAGCTGGGCATCCGCCTGCGCACCGCCATCACCGGCGACGCCCGCTACGCCGATGTGGCCGCCGCCCATACGGCGCGGGCCAACATGGTGGTGTGCAGTCAGGCCCTGGTGACCCTGGCCCGCAAGATGCAGGAACGCTGGGATATCCCCTATTTCGAAGGCTCGTTCTACGGCATCGGCGATACCTCGGAGGCCTTGCGGGCCATCGCCGCCATGCTGGTGGCGCGGGGCGCCGACGCCGCCCTGCAAGAGCGCGCCGAGGCCCTGATCGCCCGCGAGGAGACGGCGGCCTGGGCGGCCATGGCCCCCTACCGCGCCACCCTGGCCGGCCGCAAGGTGCTGCTTTATACCGGCGGCGTCAAAAGCTGGTCGGTGATCCATGCCCTGCAGGAGATGGGCATGGAGGTGGTGGGCACCTCGGTGCGCAAATCCACCGAGGCCGACCGCCTGAAAGCCCTCGACCGCCTGGGCGGCGACGAGGAGAAGCTGCACGAGTCCATCCCCCCGCGCGAGATGTACGCCATGTTCAAGGCGGGCCGCGCCGACATCATGCTGTCGGGCGGGCGCTCGCAGTTCGTGGCCCTGAAGGCGAAAACCCCCTGGCTCGACATCAACCAGGAACGCCACCACGGCTATGCCGGCTATACCGGCATGGTCGCCCTGGTGCGCCAGATGCATCTGGCGCTCTCCAACCCCATCTGGGCCAGCCTGCGCCGCCCGGCGCCGTGGGACGGCGGGGAGGACTGAACATGGCAACTCTTCTGTCGGCCTCCAAACCCTTCACCGCCAGCCCGCTCAAACTGTCGGCGCCCCTGGGCGCGGCCCTGGCCTTTCTCGGCATGGAAGGCTGCCAGCCCCTGCTGCACGGCAGCCAGGGCTGCACCGCCTTCGCCCTGGTCATGCTGGTGCGGCATTTCCGCGAGGCCATTCCCCTGCAGACCACAGCCATGAACGAGGTCTCCACCATTCTGGGCGGCATGGACAATGTGGAGCAGGCCCTGCTCACCATCGCCAAACGGGTGAAGCCGCGCCTGATCGGCCTGATCTCCACGGCGCTGACCGAAACCCGGGGCGAGGATATGGCCGGGGAATTGAAGATCATCCTGGCGCGGAACCCCGAACTGGCCGGAATCCGGGTGGTGCTGGTGTCGGCGCCCGATTACGAGGGATCGCTGGAAACCGGCTACGGCAAGGCGGTGCTGGCTCTGCTGGAGGGGCTGCTGCCCGTCGAGGGGCCGGCCTTCAAGGATGCCCGGCGCGTCAATATCCTGCCCGGCGCCCATCTGACGCCGGGGGATATCGAGCATCTGCGCGAGATCGTCGAGGCGTTCGGGCTGTCGGCGGTGGTGGTGCCCGATCTTGCCGCCTCGCTGGATGGCCATGTGCCCGATCACTACATCGCCACCACCCTGGGCGGGGCCAGCCTCGACGATGTGGCCGGCATGGGCGCGGCGCGGCTGACCATTGCCGTGGGGGCGCATCTGCGCGCCGCCGCCGAACTGGCGCAAAGCCGCACCGGCGTGCCCTCGCTGCTGTTCGAGCGCCTGACCGGCCTGGAGGAGTGCGACCGGCTGATGAGCGCGCTGTCGCGGCTGTCGGGGCGGCCGGTGCCGGCCCGGCTGCGCCGCGCCCGCAGCCAGCTCGAGGACGCCATGCTGGACGGGCATTTCTATTTCGGCGGCAGCCGCTTCGCGGTGGCGGGCGAGGCCGATTTCGTCTGGGCCATGGGCGGGCTGGTCGCGTCCATGGGCGGCGAGCTGGTGGCGGCGGTGACGGCGGAAGCGCGGCCGCATCTGGCCGGTCTGCCCTGCGAGCGGGTGCTGGTGGGCGACTACCAGGATCTGGAGGATGCGGCGCGGGCGGCGGGCGGCGTCGATCTGGTGATCGGCGGCACCAATGCCCGCATGAGCTGCGAGCGTCTGGGGGCCGGGCATGTGCATGCCGGCTTCCCGGTCTACGACCGCCTGGGCGGCGCCCATCGGGTGTCGGTGGGCTATCGCGGCACCCGCGATCTTATTTTTCGTATCGCCAACCGGATGATCGAGCGGGCCGGCCACGGCGCCGCGGAGCAGGACCATGCTGCGGCGGCTGCGGCTGGTTGACCCCCGGCCGCCGGCCGCGCTGAAAGGAGAACCCATGCGCCTTGCCTTCGCCACACACGACCATACCCATGTGGACGCCCATTTCGCCAGCGCCCGCACCTTCCTGTTCTACGAGGTGGGACCGGACAGCCACAGCTTCGTCGAGGCGGTGCAATTCGGCGCGGTCAGCCAGGAGGACGGCCAGCATGCCGACGACGGCGAGGACCGCCTGGGCGCCAAGATCGACGCCCTGACCGGCACCGCCCTGTTGTTCGTGCGCGCCATCGGCGGCCCGGCGGCGGCGCGGGTGGTGCGGGCCAGGGTGCATCCCATCAAGCTGGCCGAGGACGAGCCCATCGCCGCGGTTATCGAACGGGTGCGCGTCATGCTGCGCGGCAATCCGCCGCCCTGGCTGCGCCGGGTGATGAAGGATGCCACCGGCGGCGAAGGCCGCTTCATCGACGACGAGGAGTAAGACCATGGAAGCCTCCGCCATCGCCCATCCCATCGTGCAGGGGCTGCTGCGCCTGATCCGCGCGCACGACCGTTCCGGTGCCTGGGACGACGAGCCCGATGCCGGTCTGCTGGCCCCCTTCATCGTCACCAGGGCGCAAAAGCGCGCGCTGCCGATGATGGGCGATCCCGATCCCGACATCCTGTGGCGGGTGGAAATGTTCTATGCCGCCGTGGCCTGGGAGCTGGAGCGGCGTTCGGGCCGCGCCGTCTCGCCCATTCTCAACATTCATCACGAAGGCTGGGGCCGGGTGCTGCTGGTGGCCGGACGCCTGGTGGCGGTGAACGCCCATGTGCGCGAACTGCACCGCTTCGGCTTCGAGGATCTGCCCGCCCTGATCGCCAAGGCGGAAAAACTGGTGGAGGAGGGGGCGGGCACCATCGGCCGCTACCCCGACGTCGCCGCCGCCTGACCCCCTTTGCAAAGGAGAGTGCCATGTCGTTCCTGACCTTCAAAACCCGCGACGGCTCCGACTGGGTGCCGAAATATCTGATGGACCTGAAGGCCGAGCTGTGCATCGGCTGCGGCCGCTGCTTCAAGGTCTGCACCCAGGGCGTCCTGAAGCTGATGGGCATCAACGACGACGGCGAGATGTGCGATCCCTTCGACGACGATCAGGAGATCGAGCGCAAGGTGATGACCATCGAGGCGGCCGGGGCCTGTATCGGCTGCGGTTCGTGCGAAACCGTGTGCGGCACCAACGCGCAGACCCACGCCCCGGTTCCGGCCTGAGCGATGGGCGCGGCCATGGGGAACGATCGCCCAAGATTCCAGCGCTGGCTGTTGGGAGCGCGCACCGCCGAAACGGCGGGAGCGCTGTTCGACCGCCATGTGCTGGCCGCCGTGCTGACGGTGGCCTACGGCGATCCCTGGGCCGCGCTCGATATGGGAATGGGGCTGTCGCGCGGGCAGTTGGCGGCGCTGGTGGTGCGGCATTTTCCCCATGCCGCCTCGGAGCTGCTGGCCCGTGTTTCAGACGGCGACGGCGCCGCGCCGCTCAATGACGGCGAGGAGGCCTTGCGCGCCCTGCTGCTGGCGCGGCGCGGCGGCGAGGCGCTGGAACAGGTGTGGCTGGCCCATATCCTGGCCCGCCGCGCGCAAGAAGGGCGCCGGCTGTGGCAGGACATGGGGCTGGAGGGGCGCAGCGAGCTGACGGCGGTGATGACCCGCCATTTCCGGCCGCTGCGGCTTTTGAACACGAGCGATCTGCCCTGGAAAACCTTTTTCAATCGCGCGCTGTGCCAGGGCCTGGAGGAAGACGGGCGGCGGCGCTGCCGCGCCAGCAGCGGCCTGTCTCTGCGCCGGTAACAGTCTCCCCTTGCCGCAAGGGGATTTTTTTCGGCCTGCGTTATGTAGTTAATATATATAATAAAAGAGCAGGCAGGCCGCATTCGGGGAGGAGGGGCGTTTTTTAGTTTGTCTTTTGTGGTGTCTGTTTTGGAGAAGAAGAATGATGAAGAAGACAATGCTGTTGTGTTTTGCCGTCGGCCTGGGGCTGGCCCAGCCGGTTTGGGCCGACGAGGCGATGACGGCGGGGCCGGCGCAGCCGGAGCAGGGGCTGTCGGCGGGCAGCGGCGATTTCCTCACCGACTGGTATGCCCGGGTGCATCAGGCGCAAAGCAGCCAGCCCGGCTGGATGACGCCGCTGGTCACGGTGACGCCCCGCCTGGAGCAGGAGGTGCGGGCCGACATGTCGTGGCAGCAGCTGGGCAACGGCGCCCATATGGCCAGCTACGGCGGCGGCAAGGGGCTGGAGCTGATCCCCACCACCACCAATGAAATCGTCATCAACGCCCCCTCCTATCTGGACCGCACCTATGCCCGCAGCCATGCCACCGAGGGCACCGGCTATGCCGATGATCCGGTGCTGCTGATCAAGCAGCGGCTGCTGTCCTCGCCGGAAAGCCAGGGCAACTACATCCTCAGCGCCTTCCTGGGGGTCACGGCGCCCACCGCCGCCACCCGGTTCACCGCCCATTACGATGCCTGGAGCGTCACCCCCACCCTGGCCGCCGGCAAGGGCTGGGGTGATTTCGATATCCAGGCCACCATGGGCCTGCAGATGCCGGTGTCCTACGCCTCGGAAAACGGCAACGCCCTCAACAGCAACGTGACGTTCCAGTACCATTTCGAGCGCTATTTCTGGCCGGAGCTGGAAGTGAACAACACCTACTGGACCAATGGCCCGCGCGGCGGCCGCTTCCAGACCTTCCTCACCCCCGGCATCATCTTCGGCCGCTTCGGTCTGGGCGATGGCGCCAAGGTGATCCTGGGTGTCGGCTACCAGTTCGCCATCACCCCGCCCGAGGACAACCTGGAGCCCCTGACACCCACCTACGACCGCGCCCTGCTGGCCACGGCTCGCGTCGCGTTTTAGGCAGGGTCTGTCGCAAAGCCGACAGAAGGGGGGTGTCGGTGTTTGCGGGAAAAGGCGCGGAGCGGGGCGGCTCCGCGCCTTTTCGGCTTTGGCATCCCGTTTGCTTGATCCGGATTGGCGGCGGTTCCCGGCGGAACCCCGGCAGACGGAACGGGAGGCCCGGACATGCATCTGCATCCCCTCGATTTCAAGCATTGGCTGACCGGCGACAGCGGGTCGCTGTCTTATGGCGAGGCTTTCGACCGCCATCTTCTGGCCTCGGCCCTGACCCTGGCCTATTTCGACGCCGACACCGCCCTCGATCTGGGGCTGGGACTGTCGCGCCGGCAGCTGGCGGCCCTGGCGATGCGCCATTTCCCCCAGGCCGCCCCGGTGCTGGCGGCGCGTCTGTCCGATGGCGACGGCGCCCGGCCCTTAAGCCTGGAGGAGCCCGACCTGCGCGCCCTGCTGCTGGATCACCGCGCCGTCGATGCCCCCGAGGAGGCCTGGCTGGCCCATATCATCGCCCGCCGCGCCTTGCGCCCCAATCATCTGTGGCAGGATCTGGGCCTGCCGCTGCGCGACGATCTTTCGCGGCTGATGGAGCGGCATTTCCCGGCCCTGGCCGCCCGCAACAGCGGCGAGATGAAGTGGAAGAAATTCTTCTACCGCGAACTCTGCGGCCTGGAGGGCGTGCTGATCTGCAAAAGCCCGGTCTGCGAAAGCTGCGGCGATTTTTCCTCGTGTTTCGGCGGCGAGGACGGGCCCAGCCTGCTGGCCCGCGCCGCCTTGTTCCCCACTCCGGAGACCCGATCATGCTGAACATTACCGAACGTGCCGTCACCATGGTGAAAAGCATCTGCGACGGCGAGGCGCTGGGCCTGCGCATCACCGCCAGCGGCCAGGGCTGCGGCGGCGTCAATTACGAGCTGGGCCTGGAAGAGGCCCCCACCGCCGCCGACGAGGTGCTGGAGTTCGGCGGCCTCAAGGTGTTCCTCGATCCCACCTCGCTGATCCAGCTTTCGGGCGTGACCATGGATTACAGCGATGGCGCCGACGGCGCCGAGGGCGGCTTCAGTTTCGATAATCCCAAGGTGGTGCCCCATGCCTGCTCCTGCTCGAAAAAGTGCGGCTGACGGCCGCATCACCGTCAACGACACCACCCTGCGCGATGGCGAGCAAACGGCGGGCGTGGCCTTCCGGCTGGACGAGAAACTGGCCATCGCCCGCGCCCTCGACGCCGCCGGCGTGCCGGAGATGGAGGTGGGGGTGCCGGCCATGGGGGCCGAGGAATGCGAGGCCATCCGCGCCGTGGCCGGGCTGGGGCTTTCGGCCCGGCTGATCCTGTGGTGCCGCATGCACGACGACGATCTGGCGGCGGCCCGTCAAACCGGGGTGGAAACGGTCAATCTGTCGCTGCCGGTGTCGGATCTGCAGCTGGCCGCCAAGCTGGGGCGCGACCGCGCCTGGGCGCTGCGGCATCTGGCGGCCATGGTGGCCAAGGCCGCTGACCAGGGCTTCACGGTGCTGGTGGGCGGCGAGGATTCCTCGCGCGCCGATACCGATTTCCTGCTGCGGGTGGTGGAGGCGTGCCAGCGGGCCGGGGCGCGGCGCTTCCGCTTCGCCGATACCCTGGGGGTGATGGATCCCTTCGCCACCCATGCTTTGTTCCTGCGCCTGCGCGCCGCCTGCGACCTGGAGCTGGAAATCCACGCCCACGACGATCTGGGCCTGGCCACCGCCAATTCCCTGGCGGCGGTGAAGGGCGGGGCCAGCCATGTCAGCACCACCGTCAACGGTCTGGGCGAGCGGGCCGGCAACGCTCCGCTGGAAGAGGTGGTGATGGCCCTCGATCACCTCTATGGCCGCGAGACCGGCATCCGCAAAACGGCGCTGGGACCGGTGTCGCGGCTGGTGGCCCAGGCCTCGGGCCGGCCGGTGCCGGTCAATAAGAGCATCGTCGGCGACGGCATTTTCACCCACGAATCCGGCATCCATGTCAGCGGCCTCCTGCGCGATCCCGCCACCTATCAGGCCTTCGATCCCGGCGAACTGGGGCGGCGGCACCATCTGGTGCTGGGCAAGCATTCGGGCCTGAGCGCCGTGCTGCACGCCTGCCGCGAATGGGGCCTGGAGGTGGGCCCGGCCGAGGCGCGGCGCCTGCTGCCAGCCATCCGCCGCCATGCCGACCGGGCGAAATGCGCCCCCACGGTGGAAGATCTGCGCCGTTTTCTGAGGGAATAGCGGGGCGAGGCTGCCGGTTGGACGCGCGCTTCTCTTTTCGTGCGGGCAATACGGCGACGCGCTGGCGCATTGAGCGCCCCGTAGCGACGACGGAGCGGACGCGGAGGAGGGAAGCGGAGGAAAGCCAAGGAGCCGGTACGGCGACGCCCGGCGCCTGAGGGGCATCTTAACCAGGGTGGCTATCTTGGCATGCCACCCTGGAAGATTGAAAATAAATTGTAAAAATCGATTGAACATACAAAATTAATCAATTTCCCCTTTTTCAGCGCTGTGGGTAAGGTCGTCTCCGGTTCAAGCCCGAACGCAACGGAGATACCCAATGTCGCTGATCAATACCGAAGTGAAGCCCTTCTCGGCCCAGGCCTTCAAGGATGGCAAGTTCATCACCGTCACCGATGCCGATCTCAAGGGCAAGTGGTCGGTGGTGTTCTTCTACCCGGCCGACTTCACCTTCGTCTGCCCCACCGAGCTCGAGGATCTGGCCGACAATTACGGCGAGTTCCAGGGCCTGGGCGTGGAAATCTACAGCGTGTCCACCGACACCCACTTCGCCCACAAGGCCTGGCACGACACCTCGGACGCGGTGAAGAAGATCCGCTACACCATGGTGGGCGATCCCACCGGCACCCTCAGCCGCAATTTCGAGGTGATGATCGAAGAGGCCGGTCTGGCCGACCGCGGCACCTTCGTCATCGATCCCAACGGCAAGATCCAGATCGTCGAGATCAATGCCGGCGGCATCGGCCGCGATGCCAAGGAGCTGCTGCGCAAGGTGAAGGCCGCCCAGTATGTGGCCTCGCATCCCGGCGAAGTGTGCCCGGCCAAGTGGAAGGAAGGGGAAAAGACCCTGGCTCCCTCCCTGGATCTGGTCGGCAAGATCTGACAGGCCATCCGAAAGCCTGATCACGCGTTGCGTCTTCCCGGAAGGCTTCGGCCTTCCGGGGGCGCCCCTCCCCACCCGCGAAAGAAGGATCCCATCATGTTGGACGCCGCCGTGCAGGAGCAGTTGAAAACCTATCTCACCTATCTGAAGCAGCCGGTGGAACTGGCGGCCAGCCTGGATGACGGTCCGAAGTCGCAGGAGATGTGGGAGATGCTGACCGGCATCGCCGCCCTTTCCGGCCTGGTGACGGCGGTGCGCGCCGATGATGATGCCCGCCGGCCCTCCTTCGCCATCCGCCGCCAAGGCTCGGATGTGGCCGTGCGTTTCGCCGGCCTGCCCCTGGGGCATGAATTCAATTCGCTGGTTCTGGCCCTGCTGCAGGTGGGCGGCCATCCGGCCAAGGCCGAGGCGGCGGTGCTGGAGCAGATCGCCGCCCTGGAGGGCGACTATCGTTTCGAAACCTATTTCTCGCTCTCCTGCCAGAATTGCCCCGATGTGGTGCAGGCGCTAAACCTGATGAGCGTGGTCAATCCCCGCATCCGCCATGTCGCCATCGACGGCGCCCTGTTCCAGGACGAGGTGGAGGCCCGCCAGATCATGGCCGTGCCGGCGGTGTTCCTGAACGGCCAGCCCTTCGCCCAGGGCCGCATGAGCCTGGAGCAGATCGTGGCCAGGCTGGACGAGGGCGCGGCGGCCCGCGATGCCGAGCGGCTGCAGGCCAAGGCCCCCTTCGACGTGCTGGTGGTGGGCGGTGGTCCGGCCGGCGCGGCGGCGGCCATCTATGCCGCCCGCAAGGGCATCCGCACCGGCGTGGTGGCCGAACGCTTCGGCGGCCAGGTGCTGGATACCCTGGCCATCGAAAACCTGATCGCCGTGCCCCACACCGAAGGCCCGCAGCTGGGGGCGGCGCTGGAACAGAACGTGCGCGGCTACGGCGTGGACGTGATGCCGGTGCAGAGCGCCGCCAAACTGGTGCCGGCGGCGGGGCCGGGCGGTCTGGCCGAGGTGCATCTGGCCTCGGGCGCGGTGCTGCGGGCCCGGACCGTGGTGCTGTCGACGGGGGCGCGCTGGCGCACCATGAACGTGCCCGGCGAGGATCAGTACCGCAACAAGGGCGTGGCCTTCTGCCCGCACTGCGATGGCCCGCTGTTCAAGGGCAAGCGGGTGGCGGTGATCGGCGGCGGCAATTCCGGCGTCGAGGCGGCCATCGATCTGGCCGGCATCGTCGCCCATGTCACCCTGCTGGAGTTCGATGTCCAGCTGCGCGCCGATGCCGTGCTGCAGGCCAAGCTGCGCTCGCTGCCCAACGTCAGCGTCATCACCTCGGCCCAGACCACCGAGGTTCTGGGCGACGGCGCCCGGGTCACCGGGCTGGCCTACAAGGACCGCCAGGGCGGCGCGGCGCACCGGCTGGAGCTGGAGGGCATTTTCGTGCAGATCGGCCTGGTGCCCAACACCGAATGGCTGAAGGGCGCGCTGGCGCTCTCGCCCCGCGGCGAGATCGAGGTGGATGTCCGTGGACAAACCTCGGCGGCGGGGGTGTTCGCCGCCGGCGATGCCACCAACAGCCCCTATAAGCAGATCGTCATCGCCCTGGGCGACGGCGCCAAGGCCGCCCTCTCGGCCTTCGATCACCTGATCCGCGCAGGCGTGACCGCCGAGGCGGCGGAATAAGACCGGGCTGCATAAGATCCGGGGGGCGGCGCCGAAAGGGGCCACCCCCTGGTTTTTGTCCCCAAGGATTCGGTTGCATCCTGTTAGGCCGGCTATACACTGCTCGTCATCCATCCCGTCTCTGACAAGAAGGACCAAGGCGGACATGCCGACCCAGGGAGACAGCGACACCGTTGCCAGCGGCGAAGTTGCCGATCAGCTGCGCCAGGAGTTCCGCGACGAAAGCGCCGAGGTGCTGCAGGGGCTGGATCTGATCCTGGATGCCGGGCGCAACGGCCACGGCCGCGCCGAGGACATCGTGCCCGCCTTCCGCCGCGCCGCCATCACCCTGCGCGGCCAGGCCGCCAGCAACGGCTATGCGGCGCTGTCGGCCATCGCCCACCGTCTCGATGATTACCTGCGGTCGGTGTCGCTGCCGTTCCTGCCCCGGGTGTGGGACGATCTGCAGCGGTTCCTCGATACCGCCCAGGATCTGCTGACCGCCGATCCCGAGGCCAGCCGCGATGTGTCGCGGCTGGCGCGCGGTCTGCCCCATGCGGTGGGCTTCGATCTGAAGGATATTCAGATCCGCAATGTGGAAGTGATGCTGGTGATGGTGCCCGGCGCCCAGACCCATTTTGTCGAGCGCGAGCTGCAGCAATGCGGCTATCGGGTGTCCGTGGTGTCGGATACCATCATGGCGCTGGCCATGGCGCTGCAGATCAAGCCCGATCTCATCATCGTTTCGGCGGTGATGCCGGGTGGGCTGGATGGCATCGATCTGGCCATCGGCCTGGGGGCCATGCCCTCCACCCGCAATATTCCCATGGCGGTGATCACCAGTCTCGATCCCGGGGACGAACGGCTCAATCTGTTGCCCAAGGCCGTGCCCATCGTCCATAAAAGTCCCAGCTTCGGCGATGATCTGTTCGCCGCGCTGGATCGTCTGTTCCTGATTTGAAACCTTCCGGAACAACCGGAACCAGGGGAAAAAACCACCATGTCCGATTCGCAGCGTATCGCCGAACTGACCTCCGAGCTTTCCGACGTCATGGCCCGCAAGCTGGAAGAGATCAAGAAGGTCACCGGCACCACCCGCATTCTGGCCCTGAACGCCCTGATCGAGGCGGCCCGCGCCGGTGAGGCGGGCAAGGGCTTCGCCGTGGTGGCCGGCGAGGTCAAACATGTCTCCGAAACCATCGACGGCATCACCAAGTCGCTGGAAGAGGACATGAACCACGCCATCGCCGAGCTGTCCTCGGTGGCCAAGGCCATGAACGACGGCCAGTAGGGGGGGGCGGGCCCGCGTCCCGGTTAGAGCGCGCTGCGATTGGATTGAATCGCGCTCTTATACCAACCGGCCAATGAATTGCCCGGTTGTATCGTCCCTCGCCGGGCGGCGGCATCCGCCGCCTTGGCCGCTCGCTCAATGCTCGCTGGATACCGGCCAACGAGTCACTTCAATGGTTGGCCGGTATTAAGCCCGAGCGGCGCTTGAGCCATGAAAAAGCGGAGCTTTTTCACTCTTGCAAACTAGAGTGGTTCAAGCGAAGCGCGAAACGCTCTAGGGGATGCGGGCGATGATCATGTCGGCCAGCTTGGTGTAGTTCTCATCGAAGTGGTGGCCGCCCGGCAGCTGGATCACCTCGGCCGCGCCCTTGGGCAGGGTGGGGCAGAGCGAGTCCTTGATTTCATCAACGCCGTAAACGCACAGGCTGCGCACCCCCTGGTATTTGGCCACTTCCGGCAGCACCGGGCGGGCGCTGGCATGGCGGTAATCGTGCAGCCAGTCGCCCCAGTGGATTTCCCAGTTGGCGTAGGTGCCGGGGCTGAGCAGCACCGCCAGCCCCACCTGGGCGCGCAAGGCGGCGGGCATGCGGGCCAGCAGGAACGGCTCCACGTTGCCGCCGAAGGAAAAGCCGATCAGCACCACCCGCTTTTTGTGCCAGGCGGCCAGGTAATGCTGCAGGGCGGCGTTCAGATCGCGCGCGGTCTGGTCCGGGGTGTGGGTGCCGTCGAAATATTTCAGGCAGTCGAAGCCCAGCACGCTGTAGCCCCGTTCCGACAGGCGCTCGCCCAGCGAACGGTCGAGATCGGCCCAGCCGCCGTCGCCCGACAGAATCACCACCAGATTGGCATCGGCGTTGTTGGCCTGATATTCCACCAGGGTGCCGTGCGGCAGGGCGGGCAGGGGCGGCGTGGGCTCGGCCCGGGCCGGCAGGGCCAGCGCCGACAGCAGCAGGGCCAGGCCGCAGCCCCGGCGCAGGAAACGTGGAACCGCGACCCTCATTTCATCACCAATCCCTTCATGCCCCCCGAGATCAGGGTGGCGACATCGGCGGCCACGCGCGGCAGGGCCATGCCCCCGGGCGAGGCCATGAAGCGGGGCGCCCACACCGGCAGAAACTTTTCCTTGTACTTGCGCAGGCCCTGGAAATTGTAAAGCTCCTCGCCGTGGCGGTAGAGCAGGGCGCCCAGGCGGTTCCACAAGGGGGCCAGGGCGTTGTCGCGCATGCCGGAAAGCGGCGCCACGCCCAGGCTGAACCAGCGGTAGCCCTGGGCCTTGGCCCACAGCATGCTTTCGGTGAACAGGTAATCCATGGCGCCGTAGCCGCTGTTCTCGCCGTGGCGCATCAGGTCCACCGCCACCTCCTCGTGGTCGCCGGCCAGCCATAAAGAGGCGAAGGCCACGATGCGGCCTTCGCGCCGCACCACCGCCACCGGAAAATTGGCCACGTAATCGGCCGTGAAATTGCCCAGGGAGAAGCGTTTTTCCTTGCTGTTCTTGTCGTTCAGCCAGGCATCGGAAATGGCGGCCAGGTCCGGCAGAACGGCAGCGGTCTGTTCCGGGGGCAGCACCTCGAAGCTGGCGCCCTCCTTCTCGGCGCGCTTCTTCACATAGCGCAGTTCGCTGCGGGCCGAGCCCTGCAGCGAGAAATCGGCCAGGGGCACCCGGGCCTCCTCGCCCAGTTTCACGAAGCTGAGGCCCAGATCGAGATAATAGGGCAGGGCCTCGGCCCCCACCTGATAGAACACCGGCCAGCCGGCCACGCGGTCGACCATTTCGCGGAAACGCCAGATGAGATCCGGCCATAAGGCCTGCGGCCCCACCGGATCGCCCATCACCACCCAGCTGCGCCCCGAGACGGCGTACATCAGGAAGGCCTGGCCGGACGGATCGAAGAGAAAGCTTTTGTCGCCCATCAGGGCCAGCTGCGCCTCGGCCGAGGGATGGGCCAGGGCCAGGGCCTTGGCCTTGGCCATCTGCGCCTCGTCGGGGCAGGCGGTCTGGGTGCTGGCCGGCGAGGTCAGGCGGAAGATCATCCAGGCGCTGGCCAGGGCCATCACCGCCACGGCGATGCGCAGGCCGCGCGGGGCGTGGGAGGCGAAGGCGAACTCCCACCACATTTCGTGGGTGAAGGGGGCGTGGCGGAAGGCGAAATCGCCCAGCCACAGGGCGCTGCCGACGATGACGAGAATACCGGCCCCCCAGCCCACGGTGAAGCGTTGCTCGATCAGCGAGGCCTTGCGGTAGAAGGCCTGGCGGGCCGGGGCCAGCCCCAGCAGCAGCAGGGCCAGCAGCCCGGCCTCTTCCCATTCGATGCCCTTGACCATCAGGAAGACGATGCCGGCGGCATAAAGGATGCAGGTCAGCCAGTAGGCGCCGTCGAGGCGGCGGTAGAGGCCGCGCGCCAGCACCAGCAGCCAGATGCCGACGATGCTGGCGAAAAGATGCGAGGCCTTGATCAGCAGTCTGGGAAAGAGGGCGTGGATGAAGGCCAGGCGTTCGGGCAGTTCGGGGGTGGCGGCCGACCACAGCATGATGGTGCCGCCCAGAAGGCCCATGGTGGCGTAAAGGGCCGGGGCCACCGCTTCCAGGCTGTCGCCGATCAGATGGGCGGTGGCCACCACGGCGCGGCTTTTGCGCCACACCTCGAACAGCGCCAGGGCCAGGGTGGCGACGATCAGCGGCAGCACGTTGTAGATCAGCCGGTACACCACCAGGGCGCCCAGAACCTTGGCCGGGGCCACCTGCGGCAGCATCAGCACCATCAGGCCCTCGAACACGCCCAGGCCGCCCGGCACGTGGCTGATCACCCCGGCCAGCAGGGCCACGGCGTAAAGGCCGAGAAAGGCTGTGAAGCCCGGCATGGGATGGGCCAGGCCGGAATGATCGAGCAGCAGATAAAGGGCGATGGCGGCGAAGGCCAGATCGACCACGGCCAGGGCGATCTGGCTCAGGGTCATCTGCCAGCTGGGCAGGGGGATCTGCCAGTGCCACAGGGTCAGCACCTTGCGGCCGCGCAGGCTGGCCAGGGTGTAGCCGCCCATGCCGAGGAGAATGGTCCAGCCCAGGCCGCTGATCAGCAGCGGCGGCAGTTTTACCGCCACGGCGACGGCGGCGGGCTCGAACAGCATGGCTCCGGCCACGGTCACGGTGGCGCCCAGGCCGAAGGTCAGGGCGCAGAAGGCCACGATGCGGGCGACGTCGCCGCCGGAAATGCCCACGGTGGAATAAAGCCGGTAGCGGATGGAGGTGCCGGTCAGGGCGGCGAAGCCGGTGCTGTGGCTGATGGCCTGGCTGATGAACGAGGCCAGGGCGACGCGATGATAGGGAAGCTTGCTGCCCACATACTGCATGGCCAGGCTGTCGAAGCCGGTCAGCACCCCATAGGAGGCGAGGCTGGCGGCACAGGCCAGCAAAACCACCGGCAGCGGCACATGATGCATGAAGAGCGAGATGTCGTTCAGTTCGTAATCCCGCAGGGCATGACGCAGAACCCATAGGGCCAGACCAAATACGGCGACGCTGGACAGCGCCACGGCTATACGCAAAAGTTTAGACATCGCCCCATTTTTTCAGTAAGGGCCCGGTTGACAGATGCGGGCGGTGCGCCAACATCACCGGGCCAGACCCGAACCTAACAGATGTGAGGGAAATGTCCCTCCGGTCAAGTGGCCAGTGCTGGATAAAGCGCGGACGCAACAAGGATAATGCCGCCATGTATTCCAAAACCACCCGCGCCATCACGGTCAGCGTGCAGCCGGTTTACCTGGACGAGCAATCGGATCCGGCGCGGCATCAGTTTGTTTGGGCCTATCGGGTGCGCATCGTCAATACCGGATTCGAGACCGTGCGGCTTTTGCGCCGCCACTGGCGCATCACCGATGCGTACGGCCGCCGCCAGACCGTGGACGGCGAGGGCGTGGTGGGCGAGCAGCCGGTGCTGGAACCGGGCGGCGCCTTCGATTACACCAGCGGCACGCCGCTGCCGACGCCGTCGGGTTTCATGGAGGGGCATTACCTCATGGAAACCCGTGGCGGCGAACGCTTCGAGGTGGAGATTCCCGCCTTTTCGCTGGACGGCCCCGAGCCGCCCCGCGCCCTCAATTAAGCCGTCCGCGCTTGAAAGCGGGGCCGGACTGCGCCACATCAGAAAGCGTTGCGCCATTAGCGAAGGAGAAACCGCCGTGACCGAGCAAAAGCCGATTAGCGTGCCCGCCGCCGCCGGGGCCGGCCGTCCCAGCCGCGCCGAGGCGGAAGAGGCGGTGCGCGTGCTGCTGCGCTGGGCGGGCGATGATCCCGCCCGCGAAGGGCTGGTGGATACCCCGTCGCGGGTGGCGCGGGCCTACGAGGAATTTTTCTCGGGCTATCACGAGGACCCGGAGGAAATCCTGCGCCGCACCTTCGCCGAAACCGACGGTTACGACGAAATGGTGCTGCTGCGCGATATCCGCCTGGAAAGCCATTGCGAGCATCACGTGGTGCCGATCATCGGCAAGGCCCATGTGGCCTACATGCCCGATAAGCGGGTGGTGGGCATCTCGAAGCTGGCCCGCGTGGTGGAGATCTATTCCCGCCGCCTGCAGATCCAGGAAAAACTGACGGCGCAGATCGCCAACGCCATCCAGGATGTTTTGCATCCGCGCGGTGTGGCGGTGGTGATCGAGGCGGCGCATCAGTGCATGACCACGCGCGGCATCCGCAAACCGGGCGTGACCATGGTCACCAGCCGCATGCTGGGCACCTTCCGCAGCGATCCTTCCACCCGCCGCGAATTCATGGCCCTGATCGGCAATCCCTCGAGCAGCCTCAGCAATATCTAAAAGCGCCGGCGCCTCGTGGTTGGAGGAACGCCCCCAGATCCTGACCGGCGGCACGGTTTTAAGAGCAACACGGATGGACAGGGATGCCGCTGACGCGGCCACGGACGACGCCGAGGAGGAAAACTCCATCCGCGTTCGTCTGCGGCTGTCGGCGGCCATCCCTTGTCGCCAACCCGGCCCGCCGCCTGGGATATCCGAGGCCTCATCGCGGCTGTGGAGTTGCAATCGACAGTGGCGGGTTCTCCTTGATCCTTCTGCCAGTGCTGTGTACACCCAAGGCGAGTGCATTGACCGTCCTGCCCGCCGAGGAAGTTTCATGGCGACGAACGGCATCGGGCGCTTCTGGTCGAGGCCTTCACCACGGCGTCGCGCAGCCTGCTGATCTCTTCGCCGTTCTTGTCCCAGGCTGCGATCGATGTCGACGACGTCGTGGAACTGATCCGTCGCGCCCGCGCCCGGCAGGTGGAGGTTGTGATTTATACCGGACTGAAGAGCAGCGCCGATGGGGATGGCAGCCGAATAGAGCGGACTCGACAGTCCTTAGTCGACGCTGGCGCCCGTGTTCTGCTGACTACACGTTTGCACGCCAAGACGCTCACTTGTGATGACCTGATGGTGGCGGAAGGGTCCTTCAACTGGCTTTCAGCCAGTCGCGATGCGCGATATGCGCGCAAGGAGACTTCTTTTGTTGTCCGAGGAACAGCAGCCCAAGCCTATGTTGATGACATCGCACGGGAATTCGACGTTTTGGCAGGGGTGCCCGTCGAGAAGGCCTGCAGCGTGCGTGACGTTGTGGAGGCATTCGTACGATAAGCTGGCAGCCTGGGATTGCGGCTCGAATGCGTCGTCACAATCAGTTTCTCGATGTAGGCCCTATGATACCAACCGCCCAATGAATTGACCGGTTGTATCGTCCCTCGCCGGGCGGCGGCATCCGCCGCCTTGGCCGCTCGCTCAATGCTCGCTGGATACCGGCCAACGAGTCACTTCAATGGTTGGCCGGTATGAGCCGATGGCAACGTTACCTATCCGGGCCCGGCGCCTCGCGGGACATATCCATAACGTTACCGCTGGACAGTCCCGGTTCGGGCGGCGATAGTCGCCTCAGGAAAAGGGGGACTGTTCTTGCTCGATCTCCGTCCGGTTCTGTTCGTCAACGGCATTTTGCTGCTGATCCTGGCCGCGGCCATGGTCTTTCCTGTGGGGGCCGATATTTTTGCCGGCCAGCACGAGCGCATGGCCTTTGCCGCCGGGGCCTTTATCGCCGTCTATCTGGGGCTGACCCTGGTTTTGAGCGGGCGCGGGCCGCGCGGCCTGGCCCTGCCCACGCGCGAAGCCTTTGTGCTGGCGGTGTCGAGCTGGCTGCTGGTGGCGCTGGTGGCGGCGGTGCCCTTCATGCTGGGCAGCCTGCGTCTGTCGCCGGTGGATGCCTTTTTCGAAAGCATGTCGGGTCTGACCACCACCGGGGCCACGGTGCTGCGCGGCCTGGATCACGCGCCCCATGCGGTGCTGATGTGGCGGGCCATGCTGAACTGGCTGGGCGGGGTGGGCATCATCATGACGGCGGTCACCATTCTGCCGTCGCTGCGCATCGGCGGCATGCAGCTGTTCCGCATGGAAAGCTCGGATAAAAGCGAACAGGTGGTGCCGCGGTTCAAGCAGGTGGCCTGGGGCGTGCTCACGGTCTATTCCCTGTTCACCGTGCTTTTGTGCTGCGGCCTGATGCTGGCGGGCATGACGCCGCTGCAGGCGGTGTGCCATGCCATGTCGTCCATTTCCACCGGCGGTTTTTCCACCTCCGACCGCTCGCTGGGCGCCTTCAGCGACGGCGCCCGCTGGATCGCCGTGCTGGGCATGGTGGTGGGCGGCGGCACCTTCAGCCTTTATGTGCGGCCCTGGAGCCGGCATGGCGGCTGGGCGCTTTTCAAGGACAGCCAGCTGCGCTGGTACCTTTCCACCATGCTGTTCTTTTCGCTGCTGCTGACCTTCTGGAACTGGGCGGTGAAGAACATGCCGGCCTACGAATCCTTTCGCGCCTCCACCTTCAACGTGGTGGCCATGCTGACCACCACCGGCTTCTTTTCCAACGACTACGACCGCTGGGGCCATTTCGCCGAGGTGGTGTTCTTCATGCTGGCCTTCGTGGGCGGCTGCACCGGCTCGACGGCGGGGGGCATCAAGGTGTTCCGCTACGAGGTTCTGTTCGCCATGGTGCGCCAGCAAACCCGGCGGCTTTTGCATCCGCACGGGGTGTTCGTCATCCGCTTCAACGGCCGGATGGTGGATGATATGGCCCTGCGTTCGGTGCTGACCTTCGTCATGTTTTATTTCTTCGCCTTCGCCGGTCTGGCCCTGGCCCTGACCATGACCGGACTCGACGCCCTGACCAGCCTGTCGGCTTCGGCCTCGGCCCTGGGCAATGTGGGGCCGGGGCTGGGCGAACTGGTGGGGCCGGGGCACGGCTATGCGGCGGTGCCGCTGGCGGCCAAGGCGCTGCTGACCGCCGGCATGCTGCTGGGCCGGCTGGAGGTGGCCACCGTTCTGGTGCTGCTGACACGCGGTTTCTGGCGGGAGTAGGACCATGACCGATCTGCGTCCCGTGCTGTTCGTGACCGGCCTGGTGCTGGCGGTGCTGGCCCTGGCCATGGGCCTGCCGGCGCTGGTGGACGCCGTTGACGGCAATCCCGACTGGCTGGTGTTCACCGCCTCGGCCGGCGTCACCCTGTTTTTGGGGCTGGCCCTGGCGGCGGCCAATCTGGCCGGCCGGCGGCGCGACTTTTCCATCCGCCAGACCTTTCTGCTGCCGGTGGCCGGATTGCTGGCCGCCAGCCTGGCCGGTTCGTTCCCCTTCGCCTTTTCGCATCTGCATCTTTCGGCCACCGATGCCTGGTTCGAGGCGGTGAGCGGGGTGACCACCACCGGCTCCACCGTGCTGCACGGCCTGCCGCACATGCCGCCCGGCATTCTGATGTGGCGGGCCCTGCTGCAATGGCTGGGCGGCGCCGGTTTCCTGCTGGTGTCCTTTACCGTGCTGCCGGATCTCGGGGTGGGGGGCATGCAGATGTTCCGGCTGGAAAGCAGCGGCGCCGTGGGCAGCGACCGGGTGATGTCGCGCGGGGCGCGCACCGTGCTGCTGGTGCTGCTGACCTATGGGCTGCTCAGCGTGCTGTTCACGCTGCTGCTGTGGCTGGCCGGCATGACCCCCTTCGATGCCCTGCTGCATGCCATGGGCACGGTCTCCACCGGCGGCTTTTCCTCCAGCGACGGCTCCATCGGCAGCTGGCACCGGCCCGGCGTGGATTGGGTGATCCTGCTGGGCATGCTGATGAGCGGCGCCCCCTTCATTCTTTATCCGCAGATCGCCCAGCGGCGCTGGGCGCAGGTGCGGGGCAACAGCCAGCTGCGCTGGTATCTGTCGCTGATCGTGCTGTCGGCCCTGGCCATCGCCGCCTGGCTGCTGTTCACCCACAATGCCAAGCCGCTGCCGGCGCTGCGGCACGGCCTGTTCGCCGCCACCTCGGTGCTGACCAGCACCGGCTACGCCACCCTCGACTGGGGCGGCTGGGGCGGCCTGCCCCTGGTTATTCTGTTTTTCCTGATGTTCGTCGGCGGCTGCGCCGGATCGCCGGCGGGCGGGCTGAAGATTTTCCGTCTGCAGATCCTGTTCGCCAGCGCCAGGATGCAGCTGGCCCGCCTGGTGCGGCCGCACGCCGTGCTGCTGCCCGCCTACGAGCGCTGCCAGATCAGCGGCGCCGTGCGCGAATCGGTGCTGGGGCACCTGTTCCTCTATTGCCTGTCCTTCGCCATCCTGGCCATGCTGCTGGGCATGGTGGGCATGGATTTTCTCACGGCGCTCACCGCCGCCGCCGCCGCCCTCGGCAATCTGGGCGCCGGGCTGACCGAGCGGGTCGGCCCCATGACCGGCTACGCCCATCTGCCCGACAATGCCAAATGGCTGCTGTCGGCGGCCATGCTCTACGGCCGCCTGGAGCTTTACCTGCTGCTGGTGGTGGTCTCCCCGGATTTCTGGAAAAACTGACCGGGGTTATACCGGCCAACCATTGAAGTGACTCGTTGGCCGGTATCCAGCGAGCATTGAGCGAGCGGCCAAGGCGGCGGATGCCGCCGCCCGGCGAGGGACGATACAACCGGTCAATTCATTGGGCGGTTGG
>MLJW01000279.1_pt1 | contig 32943 bp, 30 predicted proteins | sample 888231 | NCBI WGS metagenome assembly MLJW01 (sample SAMN05788063, study PRJNA343431) | mine drainage metagenome | isolation source: sample collected from the inflow into an acid mine drainage treatment plant... | place: Germany: Lusatia, lignite mining district
AGGTGGGGGCGCACGGGCTGCGCGGCCGCCGCGGGTGACGGCGCCGGCAGCACCTCGACCTGCAGCAGCGGCGCCGGCGGCGGCGGCGGCAGAGCCGCGCCGCCGCGCACCGCCCACCAAAGCAGCGCGTGCAGCGCCAGCGCGCCGGCGGCGGCAAGCCATGGCACGGCGGGCGCGGGCAGCGCTGGAGCGGGGCGGGGAGACGGCATCGGCATCATGGCGGGCAGCGCCGAGAGGCGCTTGCCGGGTTATAATCCAAAAGATTTGCGTGCGTGCTCGTTCGGCATGGCCGAGTGGTCTTCGAGTGACACGTGCGCGATCGACGAAGCTTCAACGACCAGCACAGGCGATCCGCCAGCCGCGTCGAGCGTCGGCGAACGAGGGCGAACGAAGCCAGCCGCCGTTCCCTCACCTTGTTCGAAACGCTCGAATCGCACTGACGGCTGCGCCCAACACGCGCCCGGAGAATATAGCAATGCAGCCGCTGCAACCCAAAGCGATTTTGGCCCTTGCCGACGGCGCGGTCTTTCACGGTGTCTCGATCGGCGCGGCCGGCGAGACCAGCGGTGAGGTGGTGTTCAACACCGCGATCACCGGTTACCAGGAAATCCTCACCGATCCGAGCTACAGCCGCCAGATCGTCACGCTGACCTACCCGCATATCGGCAACGTCGGTGTCAACCTCGAGGATGTCGAGTCGGCGCGCGTGCACGCGGCCGGACTGGTGGTGAAGGATCTGCCCGCGGTCGATTCGAATTTCCGCAAGTCCCAGGGGCTTTCCGACTACCTGCGTGACAGCGGCACCGTCGCGATCGCCGGCATCGACACCCGGCGGCTGACGCGGCTGCTGCGCACGCACGGCGCGCAGTCCGGTTGCGTGCTCGCGCTGGCTCCGGGCGAGGCGGTGACGCCGGCGGTGATCGAGCGCGCGCTCAGCGCCGCGCGTGACTTCCCCGGCCTGGCCGGCATGGACCTGGCGCGCGTGGTCAGCACCGCTGAAGCCTATCCGTGGCATGAAACCGCGTGGGAGCTCGGCGCCGGCTACGGCAGCCAGTCCGCGGCGACATGGCACGTCGTCGCCTACGACTTCGGCGTCAAGTACAACATCCTGCGCCTGCTCGCTTCGCGCGGCTGCCGCGTCACCGTGGTGCCGGCGCAGACCCCGGCCGACGCGGTGCTGGCGATGCGCCCGGACGGCGTGTTCCTGTCCAACGGACCCGGCGACCCCGAACCCTGCGACTACGCGATCGACGCGGCGCGTCGGCTGATCGACAGCGGACTGCCGGTGTTCGGCATCTGCCTCGGGCACCAGATCATGGCGCTGGCCGGAGGCGCGCGCACCTTCAAGATGAAGTTCGGCCACCACGGCGCGAACCACCCGGTCAAGGACCTGGCCAGCGGCCACGTCCATATCACCAGCCAGAACCACGGTTTCGCGGTCGATGCCGAGACGTTGCCGTCGCGACTGCGAGCGACCCACGTGTCGCTGTTCGACGGCTCGCTGCAGGGGCTGGAGTTCGTCGACCGCCCGGCGTTCTGCTTCCAGGGACACCCGGAAGCCAGCCCCGGGCCGCACGACATCGGCGGCCTGTTCGACCGCTTCGTCGGTCTGATGCAGCAGCGCGCGGCTGCCTGAGGCTCCACGCCATGCATACGACGTGGTTCGGCGTGACCGACATCGGGCTGTACGTGCTCGGCGTGGTCTTCATCGTGCTGCTGCCGGGGCCGAATTCGCTGTACGTGCTCAGCGTGGCCGCGCAGCGCGGCGTGCGCACCGGTTACCTCGGCGCGGTCGGCGTGTTCGTCGGCGATTCGGTGCTGATGCTGTTGACGGCGGCCGGCATGGCCAGCGTGCTGCGCGAATTCGCCGCGCTGTTCATCGTCGTCAAGGTCGCCGGCGCAGCCTACCTGGCGTGGCTGGGGCTGGCGATGTTGCGCGGTGCGCGCCGCCGTTGGCGCGCCGCCGATGCGCCGGCGCCGCCGCCGGCGCAAGTCGACGCCGCCCACCCGTTCGGCAAGGCGCTGCTCATCAGCCTGCTCAATCCGAAGGCCATCATTTTCTACCTGTCGTTCTTCGTCCAGTTCGTCGACCCGCGTTACGCGCACCCGGGACTGAGCTTCCTGGTGCTCGCCGCGATCGTGCAGTGCTTCAGCGCGATCTACCTGACGACGCTGATCTTCGCCGGCTCGGGCCTGGCCAGCGCGTTCCGTCGCCATCGCCGCGTCGCCGCGACCCTGAGCGGTGCGGTCGGTGCGTTGTTCATGGCGTTCAGCGTCAAGCTGGCCACCGCGAGCGCGTGAAACCCCGGTCGAACCGCCCACCACACAAATACCGCCCATGCCCAAGCGCACAGACATCAAGAGCATCCTGATCATCGGCGCCGGCCCGATCGTGATCGGCCAGGCCTGCGAATTCGACTACTCCGGCGCGCAGGCGTGCAAGGCGTTGCGCGAGGAAGGCTATCGCGTCGTGCTGGTCAACAGCAATCCGGCGACGATCATGACCGACCCGGAAACGGCCGACGTCACCTACATCGAGCCGATCACCTGGCAGGTCGTCGAGTCGATCATCGCCGCCGAGCGTCCCGACGCGATCCTGCCGACGATGGGCGGGCAGACCGCGCTGAACTGCGCGCTCGACCTGCACCGCAACGGCGTGCTCGACAAATACGGCTGCGAGTTGATCGGCGCCAAGCCCGAAGCGATCGACAAAGCCGAGGACCGCAGCAAGTTCAAGGACGCGATGACCCGCATCGGGCTGGGCTCGGCGCGCTCGGGGATCGCGCACAGCATGGACGAGGCGTGGGCGGTGCAGAAGACGATCGGCTTCCCGGCCATCGTGCGCCCCAGCTTCACCCTCGGCGGCACCGGCGGCGGCATCGCCTACAACCCCGAGGAGTTCGAGACGATCTGCAAGCGCGGTCTCGAAGCGTCGCCGACGTCCGAGCTGCTGATCGAGGAATCGCTGATCGGCTGGAAGGAATTCGAGATGGAAGTCGTGCGCGACCGCGCCGACAACTGCATCATCGTCTGCTCGATCGAGAACCTCGATCCGATGGGCGTGCACACCGGCGACTCGATCACGGTGGCGCCGGCGCAGACGCTGACCGACAAGGAATACCAGATCATGCGCGACGCGAGCATCGCGGTGCTGCGCGAGATCGGCGTCGACACTGGCGGGTCGAACGTGCAGTTCGCGATCAACCCGAACGACGGGCGCATGATCGTGATCGAGATGAACCCGCGCGTGTCGCGCTCGTCGGCGCTGGCGTCCAAGGCCACCGGCTTCCCGATCGCCAAGGTCGCGGCCAAGCTCGCGGTCGGCTACACGCTGGACGAATTGCGCAACGACATCACCGGCGGCGCGACGCCGGCTTCGTTCGAGCCGACCATAGACTACGTCGTCACCAAGGTGCCGCGCTTCGCGTTCGAGAAGTTCCCGCAGGCCGATTCGCGCCTGACCACGCAGATGAAGTCGGTCGGCGAAGTGATGGCGATCGGCCGCACCTTCCAGGAAAGCTTCCAGAAGGCGCTGCGCGGCCTCGAAGTCGGCGTCGACGGGCTGAACCAGAAGACCACCGACCGCGAACTGCTCGAGCGCGAGCTCGGCGAGCCCGGTCCCGAGCGCATCTGGTATCTGGGCGACGCGCTCGCGCAGGGCTTCAGCGTCGACGAGGTGCACCAGCTCACGCGCATCGACCCGTGGTTCCTGGCGCAGATCAAAGCGATCGTCGACACCGAGCTCGAACTCGAGCACACGCGGCTGGAGGCGATCGAGGCCGACGACCTGCGCTGGCTCAAGCGCCGCGGCTTCTCCGACCGCCGCCTGGCTTATCTTCTGAAGACCACCGAGGCGGCGGTGCGCCGCCGCCGCCACGAGCTTGGCGTGCGCCCGGTGTACAAGCGCGTCGACACCTGCGCCGCCGAGTTCGCGACGCAGACCGCCTACTTGTACTCGACCTACGAGGACGAGTGCGAGGCCGAGCCGAGCAACCGCGACAAGATCGTCGTGCTCGGCGGCGGGCCCAACCGCATCGGCCAGGGCATCGAGTTCGACTACTGCTGCGTGCACGCGGCGCTGGCGATGCGCGAGGACGGCTACGAGACCATCATGGTCAATTGCAACCCGGAGACGGTGTCGACCGACTACGACACCTCGGACCGGTTGTACTTCGAGCCGCTGACCCTCGAGGACGTGCTCGAGATCGTCGACAAGGAAAAACCCAAGGGCGTGATCGTGCAGTACGGCGGCCAGACCCCGCTGAAGCTGGCGCTGGCGCTCGAAGCGGCCGGCGTGCCGATCATCGGCACCAGCCCCGACATGATCGACGCCGCCGAGGACCGCGAGCGCTTCCAGCAGCTGATCAACCGCCTCGGTCTGCTGCAGCCGCCGAACCGCACCGCGCGTTCGGAAGCCGAGGCGCTGGCACGCGCCGAGGAGATCGGCTATCCGCTGGTCGTGCGGCCGAGCTATGTGCTTGGCGGCCGCGCGATGGAAATCGTGCACGAGCAGCGCGACCTCGAGCGCTACATGCGCGAAGCGGTCAAGGTATCCAACGACTCACCGGTGCTGCTCGACCGCTTCCTCAATGACGCGATCGAATGCGACGTCGATGCGATCTGCGACGGCGAGCAGGTGTTCGTCGCCGGCGTGATGGAGCACATCGAGCAGGCCGGCGTGCACTCGGGCGACTCGGCGTGCTCGCTGCCGCCGTACTCGCTGAGCGCGGCCACCGTCGCGGAGCTCAAGCGGCAGACCGTCGCGATGGCGCGCGGCCTCAACGTCGTCGGGCTGATGAACGTGCAGTTCGCGATCCAGCGCGACGGAGACGAGGACCGCATCTTCGTGCTCGAAGTCAATCCGCGCGCGTCGCGCACGGTGCCCTTCGTTTCCAAGGCCAGCGGGCTGCAGCTGGCGAAAATCGCCGCGCGCTGCATGACCGGGCGTTCGCTGGCGCAGCAGCAGGTGCCGGGCGAAGTCGTCCCCGACTACTACAGCGTCAAGGAAGCGGTTTTCCCCTTCGTCAAGTTTCCCGGCGTCGACCCGATCCTCGGCCCCGAAATGAAGTCGACCGGCGAAGTCATGGGCGTCGGGCGCACGTTCGGTGAAGCTTTCGTCAAGTCGCAGCTCGGCGCCGGAACGCGGCTTCCGGTGGCCGGCGACGGCGGCGCGTCCAAGGTGTTCCTGTCGGTGCGCAACGCCGACAAGCCGCGCATGGTCGAAGTCGCGCGCGAGCTCGTCGGCCTGGGTTTCCGTCTGGCCGCCACGCGCGGCAGCGCCGCGGCGCTGCAGCAGGCCGGGCTCGAGGTCGAGACCGTCAACAAGGTCACCGAGGGCCGACCCAACGTCGTCGACATGATGAAGAACGGCGAAATCGCGCTGGTCATCAACACCGTCGAGGAGCGACGCAATGCGATCGCCGATTCGCGCGCGATCCGCATCACCGCGCTGGCCAGCCGGGTGGCGACGTTCACGACCATCGCCGGTGCCGAAGCTGCGGTCGAGGGAATGAAGTACCTTGATCGCCTAGAGGTCTACTCGCTGCAGGCTTTACATCGTTCGTTGCATTTGGCAAACTGAAAGCCGCCGAGTACCGGACGCCGTAGCAGTGCGCTGCTGCGGCGTTTCTTTTTGATTCGTCATTTCTCCGGATTCATCCCATGCCCACTCCCATGACCCGCCGCGGCGCCGAAAAGCTCAGGGTCGAGCTGCAGCGCCTCAAGAGCGTCGACCGCCACGCCGTGATCCAGGCCATCGCCGAGGCCCGCGCGCAGGGCGACCTGTCGGAAAACGCCGAATACGAGGCAGCCAAGGATCGCCAGGGCTTCATCGAGGGTCGCATCAAGGAAATCGAGAGCAAGTTGTCGTCGGCGCAGATCATCGACCCGGCCGACCTGCACGCCGACGGCCGCGTCGTGTTCGGCGCCACCGTCGAGCTGGCCGACGAGGACAGTGGCGACGAAGCCGTCTACCAGATCGTCGGCGACGACGAGGCCGACCTCAAGCAGGGCATGATCTCGGTCAGCTCGCCGATCGCGCGCGCGCTGATCGGCAAGGAAGCCGGCGACGTCGCGCAGGTCGTCGCCCCCGGCGGCGTGCGCCGCTACGAGATCGTCAAGGTCAGCTACGCGTGAGCGGGGCGCGGCGATGAACGACTGGCTGATGCGACTGCGTTTTCCGCTTGCCGCGCTGTGGTTCGGCGGCCTGGTCGCGGTCGCCGCGATCGGCGCGCCGAGCGCCTTCGCGGTGGTGCCCGAGAAAATGCTCGCCGCCGCTCTGGCCAGCCGCATGTTCCATCTGGTCGCGCTGCTGGGCGCCGGCTGCGCCGGCGCGCTGCTGCTCGTCGAGCGCCAGCGCGCGACCTCGATCGCGCGCTCCGGCGGGCTGCTGCTGGTGGCGGGCGCGCTGGCGCTGGACATCATCGGCGAGTTCGGCGTCGTGCCGCGGCTGCTGGCCGCGGCAGCGTCGGGCGCGGCCGACGCCGGGCGCTGGCACATCGCGGCCAGCGCCGTCTACCTGGCGCAGACCGCGTGCGTGCTGGCCTATGTGTGGAAGCTGTCGGCGCGCTGACCCGGCGACCGGGTCCGCGCCGCGTCAGCCGATCCTCTTCTTCGCGCTCGTCTGGCGCGGCTTGGCGCGCTTGACCTTGCCGGTCGACGTCAGCCGCTCGTTGCCCAGCACCGTGACGCGCTTGATCTTGGCGCGGTGCGTCGGGCTCGAGCTGGGCACGACCACCTTGACCTGGCGCGGCGCGCGGCGCCGCGCGGGCGCGGCTTCGGCGGCCACCGGCGGCTTCGCGGGCAAGGGGCGGAACAGCACCAGCATGCGGCCTATGCTCTGCACGGCGGCGGCGCCGAGCTCGGCGCAGATCGTCTCGAGCATCGCGGCGCGCGCGTCGCGGTCGTCGCCGGCCACGCGCACCTTGATCAGGCCGTGGGCGCCGAGGGCGCGGTCGATTTCGGCAAGCACCGCGGCGCTCAGGCCCTGGTCGCCGATCAGCACCGTGGGTTTGAGGCCGTGGGCCTGGGCGCGCTTTTCGCTGCGTTGCGCAGGGGTCAATTGCAAGGTCGTCATCACCGAATTATCCACTGCGCGCAGCTGCGCGTGTCCGCGATGAAAAAAAACCGCTTCAACAAGGCCTGGCTGACCGATCACCTGAACGATCCCTACGTCAAGATGGCGCAGAAGGACAACTACCGTTCGCGCGCAGCGTACAAGCTTCAGGAAATCGACGAAGCGAACAAGCTGCTGCGCAACGCTCGCGTCGTCGTCGACCTCGGCAGCGCGCCGGGCGCGTGGTCGCAGTACCTGGCGCGCCACGTCGGCACGCGTTCCGGCGCGGCCTTGTTCGCGCTCGACATGCTGCCGATGGAGCCGGTCGACGGCGTGCACTTCATCCAGGGCGATTTCCGCGAAGCCGAAGTGATGCAGCAGCTCGAGGCGGCGCTGCAGGGGCGTCGCGTCGACGTCGTGCTGTCGGACATGGCGCCGAACCTGTCGGGCATCGCGTCGGCCGACGCCGCGCGCATCGAGCACCTCGCCGAGCTGGCGCTGGAGTTCTCGGCGAACTGGCTCGTGCCCGACGGCGCGCTGCTGATCAAGAGCTTCCACACCAGCTTTTTCAGCCAGATCGTCGAGCGCTTCAAGCGCCAGTTCCGCGTCGTCAAGACGCTGAAACCGAAGGCGTCGCGCGACCGCTCGGCCGAGGTCTTCGTGCTCGGTATCGGCTTGCGCGAGCAGCGGTAAATACTATCGACTATCATGGTTCGATAGTTGTGGCGTGTTTTCCTTCGCCGGCGAAGGCATACTGCAAGAAATCAAGGGCGGCAACCTTGATTCGCCTAGAATTGGACCCAGATTGAAGGTTCCGATTCGATCGTCTGGCCCTACGCTTACGGGTCCCGGGAGTCCGTGTTGAACAATCAGTGGTTTTCCAAAGTCGCAATCTGGCTGGTGATCGGGCTCGTCCTGTTCACCGTGTTCAAGCAGTTCGACCACACCACGCCGACCGACACGGTCAGCTACACCCAGTTCATGCAGCAGGCCAAGCAGGGCCACGTGAAGAAGGTGGTCGTGCACCAGAGCGGTCGCATCGACGTCACGACGACCGAAGGCAACCGCTACACGCTGACGTCGCCGGGCGATCTGTGGATGACCGGCGACCTGATGAAGGATGGTGTGCAAGTGGTCGGCGCGCCGCGTGAGGAACAGTCGTTCCTGATGCAGATCCTGATCTCCTGGTTCCCGATGCTGTTGCTGATCGGCGTCTGGGTCTACTTCATGCGCCAGATGCAAGGCGGCGGCCGCGGCGGCGCGTTCAGCTTCGGCAAGTCGCGTGCGAGGTTGCTTGACGAGTCGAGCAACACGGTGACTTTCGCCGACGTCGCCGGCTGCGACGAGGCCAAGGAAGAAGTCAAGGAGCTGGTCGACTTCCTGCGCGACCCGCAGAAATTCCAGAAGCTCGGCGGGCGCATTCCGCGCGGCGTGCTGCTGGTCGGCCCTCCGGGTACCGGCAAGACGCTGCTGGCCAAGTCGGTCGCCGGCGAAGCCAAGGTGCCGTTCTTCTCGATCTCGGGTTCTGATTTCGTCGAGATGTTCGTCGGCGTCGGCGCGTCGCGCGTTCGCGACATGTTCGAGACCGCGAAGAAGCATGCGCCGTGCATCATCTTCATCGATGAAATCGACGCGGTCGGCCGTCATCGCGGCGCCGGCCTGGGCGGCGGCAACGACGAGCGCGAACAGACGCTGAACCAGATGCTGGTCGAGATGGACGGTTTCGACACCAATCTGGGCGTGATCGTGATCTCGGCGACCAACCGCCCCGACATCCTCGACCCGGCGCTGCTGCGTCCGGGCCGCTTCGACCGCCAGGTCTACGTGCAGCTGCCCGACATCCGCGGCCGCGAGCAGATCCTGGTCGTGCACATGCGCAAGGCGCCGTGCGGCCCCGACGTGCGCGCCGACATCATCGCGCGCGGCACGCCCGGTTTCTCCGGCGCCGACCTGGCCAACCTGGTCAACGAGGCCGCGCTGTTCGCGGCCCGGCGCAACGCGCGGCTGGTCGAGATGGAGGACTTCGAGCGCGCCAAGGACAAGATCATGATGGGCGCCGAGCGCCGCTCGATGGTCATGCCCGAGGAGGAGCGGCGCAACACCGCCTACCACGAGGCCGGTCACGCGCTGGTGGCGCGGCTGATGCCGCAGACCGACCCGGTGCACAAGGTCACGATCATCCCGCGCGGCCGCGCGCTGGGGCTGACGATGCAGCTGCCCGAAATGGACCGCTACAGCATGGGCCGCGACCGCATCCTGAGCATGGTCTCGGTGCTGTTCGGCGGTCGCATCGCCGAAGAAGTGTTCATGCACCAGATGACCACCGGGGCGTCGAACGACTTCGAGCGCGCCACGCAGCTGGCTCGCGACATGGTCACGCGTTACGGCATGTCCGATTCGCTGGGGCCGATGGTCTACGCGGAAAACGAAGGCGAAGTGTTCGTCGGGCGTTCGATCACCAAAACGACCCACGTCTCCGAGCAGACGATGCAAAAGGTCGATGCTGAGATCCGCCGCATCATCGACGAGCAATACGCGCTGGCTCGCCAGCTGATCGAGGCCAACAAGGACAAGATCGAGGCGATGGCGCACGCGTTGCTCGAGTGGGAGACGATCGACGCCGATCAGATCGACGACATCATGGCCGGGCGCCCGCCGCGTCCGCCGCGCCCGCCGGGTGCGGCACCCAGCGGGCAACCGCCGAGCAGCCGCGCCAGCGGCCTGCATGGAGACGCGCCGGCCGCGGCAGCCTGAACGGCTTTTGCGCCGGCCTCGGCCCGGACCTGTGGTCCGGGCCTTTGTTTTGCCTGCCGAGACCATGAGTACAGATCTGCCGCGGTGCTGGTCGGCCGGGCGCTTCCAGCTCGAGCTGCGACGCGCGTGGGTGATGGGCATCGTCAACGTCACGCCCGATTCGTTTTCCGACGGCGGACGCCACGCCGACACCGCTTCGGCAATGCGCCACGCGCGCCGGCTGCTCGACGAGGGCGCCGACATCCTCGACGTCGGCGGCGAATCGACACGCCCCGGCGCGCAGCCGCTGGACGCCGACGAGGAGTGGCGTCGCGTCGGCCCGCTGCTGCGCGAACTGGTCGCGTGGCGCGTTCCGCTGTCGATCGACACCTACCAGGTGCCGACGATGGCGCGCGCGCTCGAGCTCGGCGTCGACATCGTCAACGACATCGGCGCGCTGCGCGCGCCCGGCGCCGAAGCGCTGGTCGCCGCGTCGAGCGCCGGCGTATGCCTGATGCACATGCAGGGCCAGCCGCGCGACATGCAGCGCGCGCCGCACTACGACGACGTCGTCGCCGATGTCGCCGCGTTCCTGCGCGAGCGCGTCGACGCGATGCGCGCACGCGGCGTCGACGCCGCGCGGCTGTGCGTCGACCCCGGCTTTGGCTTCGGCAAGACGCTCGAGCACAATGTGGCGCTGGCGCGCGGCCTGCGCACGATCGCCGCGCTGGGCCGGCCGCTGCTGGTCGGCGTTTCGCGCAAGTCGATGATCGGCGGCATGGCCGGTCGGCCCGCGGACGAACGATTGCCCGGCAGCCTGGCCGCGGCGCTGGCCTGCGTGGCCGCCGGCGCGCGCATCGTGCGCGTGCACGACGTCGCCGCGACGGTCGACGCATTGAAGGTCTGGGGCGCGCTGCGCGAGGACGACGAGGAAGAGCAATGAGCAGGAAGTATTTCGGCACCGATGGCGTGCGCGGGCGCGTCGGCCGCAGCCCGATCGTTCCCGAGTTCGGGCTGAGGCTGGGGCACGCGGCCGGGCGCGTGCTGCGCGGCGACACCGCGGCGCGGCCGACCGTGCTGATCGGCAAGGACACGCGGGTCTCCGGCTACATGCTCGAGGCCGCGCTCGAGTGCGGCTTCGCCGCGTCGGGCTGCGACGTCGTGCTGGTCGGTCCGCTGCCGACTCCCGGCGTCGCCTATCTGACGCGCGCGTTGCGGCTCGATCTCGGCGTCGTCATCAGCGCGTCGCACAATCCGTACGAGGACAATGGCATCAAGTTCTTCTCGGCCACCGGCAGCAAGCTGCCCGACAGCTGGGAGCGCGAAGTCGAGGACGCGCTGGCGTCGGCCGAAGGTTGCGTGGCGTCCGAGCAGCTCGGCAAGGCGCGCCGGCTCGACGACGCCGCGGGACGCTACATCGAGTTCTGCAAGAGCACGTTTCCGAACGAGCGCACGCTCAAGGGCCTGCGCCTGGTCGTCGACTGCGCGCACGGTGCCGCCTATCACATCGCGCCGTCGGTGTTCCACGAGCTCGGCGCCGAAGTCGTCGCGATCGGCGCGGCGCCCGACGGCTTCAACATCAACCGCGACGTCGGCGCCACCGCGCCCGACGCGCTGATCCGCGCGGTGCGCGCCAACCACGCCGACTACGGCATCGCGCTCGACGGCGACGCCGACCGGCTGCAGCTGGTCGACCGCGACGGGCGGCTGTTCAACGGCGACGAGCTGCTCTACCTGCTCGCGATGGACCGGCGTCCGCCCGGCGTCGTCGGCACCTTGATGACCAACCTGGCGGTCGAACAGGCGATCCGCGCCGCCGGCATCGAGTTCGTGCGTGCCGCGGTCGGCGACCGCTACGTGCTCGAGGAGCTGCTCGCGCGCGGCTGGCAGCTCGGCGGCGAGGGCTCGGGCCACATGCTGCTGCTCGACCGTCACACCACCGGCGACGGCATCGTCGCCGCGCTGCAGCTGCTCGAGCTGGTCGTGCGCAGCGGTCGTTCGCTGGCCAAGCAGCTCGCCGCGGTCACGCTGTACCCGCAGACGCTGGTCAACGTGCGCCTGGGCGCCGGCGTCGACTGGCGTGAGCACGCCGGCTTCGCGCGCGCTCGCGCCGAGGCCGAGCGCGTGCTCGACGGCGGCGGCCGGCTGCTGATCCGCCCCAGCGGCACCGAACCGGTGTTGCGCATCATGGTCGAGCACGCCGAGCGCCAGCTTGGCGAACGCGTCGCCCATGAGCTGGCCGAGGTATTGCGCGGGGCGTGATCTGGTGGCGGGCTCCGCACTGTCATATGATCGTCACATTCGATTCCTAGCATGGCGGCAGCAGTGAGTTATTCCACCCCGCCTGAACAGGAGAGCTTTACATGAACACTCGTCGCACGTTCACCAAGCTGGCGCTGGCCGGCGCCGTCGCCGGCGCCTTCGGCCTCGGCCTGATGGGCAGCGCCAACGCCGCGGTCAGCCTGACCGGCGCCGGCAGCACCTGGGTCTATCCGCTGGTCGTCAAGTGGTCGGCCGAGTACGCGAAGGAAACGGGCAACAAGATCAACTACCAGGGCATCGGCTCGGGTGGCGGCATCGCCCAGATCAAGGCCGGCACCGTCGCGTTCGGCGCCAGCGACATGCCGCTGAAGCCCGAAGATCTGGCCGCCGCCGGCCTGATCCAGTTCCCGACCGCGATCGCCGGCGAGGACATGGTGATGAACGTTCCCGGCATCAAGCCCGGCGAGCTGATCCTCAGCGGCCCGGTGGTCGCCGACATCTACCTCGGCAAGATCAAGAAGTGGAACGACGCGGCGATCGCCAAGCTGAACCCCGGCGTCAAGCTGCCCGACCTCGACATCACCGTCGTGCACCGTTCGGACGGCTCGGGCACCACCTTCACCTTCGCCGACTACCTGTCCAAGGTCAGCCCGGAATGGAAGACCAAGATCGGCGCGAACACCTCGCTGAACTGGCCGGTCGGTGTGGGCGGCAAGGGCAATGAAGGCGTCGCCGCTTATGTGCAGCGCATCAAGGGCTCGATCGGCTACGTCGAATACGCGTACATCCTCGAGAACAAGCTGACCTACGCGCGCATGGTCAACGCCGCCGGCAAGGTCGTCTCGCCGAGCCTGCAAGGCTTCCAGAACGCCGCCGCGCACGTCGACTTCACGAAGGCGCAGGACTTCTACGTGATCCTGACCGACCAGCCCGGCGCCGGCACCTGGCCGATCTCGGGCTGCACCTGGCAGATCCTGAGCAAGAAGGCGCCGAAGGAAACCAACGCCGAAGTCACCAAGTTCTTCCTGTGGGGCTTCGATCACGGCCAGGCGATGGCCAAGGACATCGCGTTCGGCCCGCTGCCGCCGAGCACGATCGACTCGATCAAGGCTTACTGGAAGAAGAACCTGGGTCTGTGACCCGTTGCTAGAAGCTTGACATGAACGGTTCCGAGGTTGTCGCTGCCGAGCCTTCGGCGGTGGGTATCCCGGAACAGAAATCGTCCGCCAGGAAGGCTCCGTCCGTCCTGGCGGATTTTCTGTTCCGCAAGACGACGGCGGCGGTCGCCTTCCTGGTCGCGATCACCCTGGTCGCGATCATGGTGTCGCTGGTCGCCGAAGGCTGGCAGGCGCTGCACACCTTCGGCTGGCGCTTCCTCGTCACCAGCACCTGGGACCCGGTGAGCAATCAGTTCGGCGCCTTCGTGTTCGTCGCCGGCACGCTGATCAGCTCGCTGATCGCGATGGCCATCGCGGTTCCGGTCAGCTTCGGCATTGCGCTGTTCATTTCCGAGCTTTCGCCGCGCTGGCTGCGCGGCCCGATTTCCGCCGCGATCGAGCTGCTCGCGGCGATCCCCAGCATCATCTACGGCATGTGGGGTCTGCTCGTGTTCGCGCCGTGGTTCGCCAACGTCGAGCCGTGGATCAACGACCACCTCGGCGCGATCCCGGGGCTGGGCCTGCTGTTCCAGGGCCCGCCGATGGGCATCGGCATGCTGACCGCCGGCATCGTGCTGGCGATCATGATCATTCCGTTCATTTCGTCGATCATGCGCGACGTGTTCATGATCACGCCACCGGCCTTGAAGGAGTCGGCCTACGCGCTCGGCGCGACGACCTGGGAGGTGGCGCGCTACGTCGTGCTGCCGTTCACGCGCACCGCAGTCACCGGCGGCATCTTCCTCGGCCTCGGGCGAGCGCTGGGCGAAACGATGGCGGTGACCTTCATCATCGGCAATGCGAACAACCTGCAGGCCAGCCTGCTGATGCCGGGCAGTTCGATCGCGTCGGTGATCGCCAATGAATTCACCGAGGCGACCAGCGACCTGTATCGCTCGTCGCTGCTCGCGCTCGGCCTGATCCTGTTCCTGATCACCTTCATCGTGCTCGTGCTGGCCAAGCTGCTGCTGCTGCGCCTGGACACGAACGCGCGCGGAGCCCGGCCATGATGTCACGCTACGCCCGTCGCCGGCTGGTCAACTGGATCAACATGACGATCGCGGTGCTGATGACCGTGTTCGGCGTGTTCTGGGTCGTCTGGATCCTGTGGACGACGCTGCGCTACGGCCTGCCGGCAATGAACTGGGCCCTGTTCACGCAGGACACGCCGGCGCCGGGCGCGACCGGCGGCGGCTTGCGCAACGCCTTCGTCGGCAGCTTGCTGCTGCTGGGCATGGCGGTGGCGATCGGCACGCCGATCGGCGTGCTCGCCGGCACCTGGCTCGGCGAGTTCGCGGTCAGGCACCGGCTCGGCGCGGTGGTGCGCTTTCTCAACGACATCCTGCTGAGCGCGCCGTCGATCGTCATCGGCCTGTTCGCCTACGCCATCGTCGTCGACCCGATGGGGCATTTCTCGGCGTTCTCCGGCGGCGTGGCGCTGACGCTGATCCTGATCCCGGTGATCGTTCGCACCACCGACGAGATGCTGCGGCTGGTCCCCGGCTCGCTGCGCGAGGCGGCGATCGCGCTGGGCACGCCGTACTGGAAGATGATCACCCGCATCACCTGGCGTTCGGCGTCGACCGGCATCCTGACCGGGATCATCCTGGGCATCGCTCGCATCAGCGGCGAGACCGCTCCGCTGCTTTTCACCGCGCTGAACAACCAGTACTTCAGCCTCGACGTCAACCATGCGATGGCCAACCTGCCGGTGGTCATCTTCAACTTCGCGATGAGCCCTTACGCGAACTGGCAACAGATGGCGTGGGCCGGTGCCTTCGTCGCGATGGTCTTCATCCTGGTGCTGAGCATAGGCTCGCGCTGGCTGCTGCGCGGCCGCGGCGCCAAGCACTGAGACCCGAAACTTCGACACGATTCCGATGAACATGCACGTTACCGTCGCACCCGGCGGCGCCGCCGCTGAAGCGCCTGAAGACCAGCCGATCAAGATCCAGGTCCGTGACCTCGACTTCTATTACGGCAAGTTCAAGGCGATCAAGGGCGTCAACCTCGACATTCCGCAGAACCAGGTCACGGCCTTCATCGGCCCGTCCGGTTGCGGCAAGTCGACGCTGCTGCGCACGTTCAACCGCATGCACGAGCTCTACCCGGACCAGCGCGCCAGCGGCGAGATCAACATCGACGGCGAGAACATCCTGACGTCGAAAACCGACGTATCGCTGATCCGCGCCAAGATCGGCATGGTGTTCCAGAAGCCGACGCCGTTCCCGATGTCGATCTACGAGAACATCGCGTTCGGCGTGCGCCTTTACGAGCGGCTGAGCCGCGCCGAAATGGACGAGCGCGTCGAGGCCAGCCTCACTCGCGCCGGGCTGTGGGATGAAGTCAAGGACAAGCTGCAGCAAAGCGGCATGAGCCTGTCGGGCGGCCAGCAGCAGCGGCTGTGCATCGCGCGCGGCATCGCGATCCGCCCCGAAGTGCTGCTGCTCGACGAGCCGACCTCGGCGCTGGACCCGATCTCGACGGCGAAGGTCGAGGAACTCGTCACCGAGCTGAAGAATGACTACACGGTCGTGATCGTGACCCACAACATGCAGCAGGCAGCTCGCGTGTCGGACTACACCGCCTACATGTACCTCGGCGAGCTCGTCGAGTTCGGCGCGACCAACCAATTGTTCCTGAAGCCCAAGCGTCAGGAAACCGAGGACTACATCACCGGCCGTTTCGGCTGAGTGCGGAGACATCACCATGGACAAGCACCTTTCAACCCAGTTCGACGCCGAGATCAGCGCGATTTCCACCCGCGTGCTCGAAATGGGCGGTCTGGTCGAATCGCAGATCGCGCAGGCGGTGTACGCGCTGCGTCACTTCGACCTCGACGCCGCGCGCGGCGTCGTGCTCAACGAGAAGCGCGTCAACCAGCTCGAAGTCGACATCGACGCCGACGTCGCGCAGATCATCGCCAAGCGCCAGCCGACCGCGCGCGACCTGCGGCTGATGCTGGCGATCTCGAAGACCGTGACCAATCTGGAGCGCGTCGGCGACGAGGCCGACCGCATCGCGCGCATGGCGCGCGACCTGATCGAGGCCGGCTCGAACCTGAGCATCTCGTTCAACGAGATCGGCCGCTCCGCCGACCTCTCGGTCGACCAGGTGCGGCGCGCGCTCGACGCCTTCGCCCGGCTCGACGAGAAGGCCGCTGTCGAAATCGTCACCGCCGACAGCGCGATCGACGCCGAGTTCGATTCGTTCATGCGCAAGCTCATCACCTACGTGATGGAAGATCCTCGCAACATCTCGGCCAGCCTGGATCTGGTGTTCATCGCCAAAGCGATCGAGCGCATCGGCGACCACGCGAAGAACATCGCCGAATTCGTCATCTACGTTGTTCGCGGCACCGACGTGCGCCACAACAAAGAGGCGTTCAACGAGATCGCCGGAACCCTGTGAACGCTGCGATGGCGAGCAACATCCTGATCGTCGAGGACGAACCCGCGATCGCCGAACTGCTGGCGGTCAACCTGCGTCATGCCGGGCATTGCCCGATCCTGGCCGGCAGCGCCGAGGAAGCGCTGCGTCTGATCCGCGACATCCTGCCCGACGTGATGCTGATCGACTGGATGCTGCCGGGCATGTCGGGCGTGGCGCTGGCGCGCGAGCTGCGCGCCGGCACGCGCACCCGCGAAATCCCGCTGATCCTGCTGACCGCGCGCAGCGAGGAGGCCGACACCATCGCCGGGCTCGACGCCGGGGCCGACGACTACATCACCAAGCCGTTCTCGCCGAAGGAGCTGCTCGCGCGCATCCGCGCGGTGCTGCGCCGTCGCGCGCCGCAGCTGACCGACGAGCCGGTGCGTGCCGGCGGGCTGGCGGTCGACCCGGCGACGCGCCGCGTGACTTTCAGCGCCGACGGCGTCGATCGCGAGCTCAAGCTCGGACCGACCGAGTTCAAGCTGCTGCACTTCATGATGACCCACCCCGAGCGCGTGCACAGCCGCGGCGCGCTGCTCGACAAGGTGTGGGGCGACCACGTGTTCATCGAGGAGCGCACCGTCGACGTGCACATCAAGCGTCTGCGCGAAGCGCTGGCGCCGGCGCAGTGCGCCGAACTGGTGGAGACCGTGCGCGGCGCCGGCTACCGTTTCACGCAGCGCGCCAACGCGCTCTGAACGAGTCGCTCGAGCCGTGGCCAGGGACCTCGCCGAGATCGGCGGCATGCTGCGTGTTGTCGCGCTTCGCATCGGCGCGCTGCTGCTGGTGATGGCGCTGCCGGCCGCGCTCGGCGGCTGGCTCAGTGGCGCGCTCGGTGCCGCGCTGGGCGCGCTGGCCGCGCTGCTCGCGGTGCTGGTGCGCGATTCGGTGCAGCTGGCTCGGCTGCTGCGCTGGCTGCGCTGGCCGTCGCGCGAGCGGTTGCCGGCGGTGCACGGCGTGTGGGCCGAAGTGCTGTACCGCAGCGCGCGCCAGCTGCGGCTGTGGGAAGGGCGGCTGCAGCGCGAGGAGGACAAGCTCGCGCGCTTCATCGAGGCGCTGCAGGCGTCGCCCAACGGCGTGATGATGATCGATGCCAGCGGACAGATCGACTGGTGCAACGCGACCGCGGCGTCGCATTTCGGGCTCGATCCGCAGCGCGACCTGCGCCAGCACGCGGTGCACCTGATCCGCAACCCTGAATTCTTCGCCTACATGGCGGCGCGCCGTTTCGTCGAACCGCTGATGATGCGTCGCGCCGGCCCCGCCGGCACGCTGCTGCTGAACATCCAGGTCATGCCTTACGGCGACGGCCAGAAGCTGCTGCTGTCGCGAGACGTGACCCAGGTCGAGCGCACCGAAGCGATGCGGCGTGACTTCGTCGCCAACGTCTCGCATGAAATCAAGACGCCGCTGACCGTGATCGCCGGCTTCATCGAGTCGCTGCGCACGCTGCAGTTGTCCGACGCCGAGCGCGAGCGCATGCTGGTGCTGATGCAGGAGCAGTCCGACCGCATGCGCCGGCTGGTCGAGGACCTGCTGACGCTGGCTCATCTCGAAGGCGATCCGCACCAGCCGGCCGAGGAGACCGTGCGCATGGCGCCCATGGTCGAACGCCTTGCCGAGGAGGCGCGCGCGCTGTCGCAGGGCCGGCACACGGTCGAATTCGAGGCCGACCGCGGCGATTTGCGCGGCGCCAGCGCCGAGCTGACCAGCGCGTTCAGCAACCTGGTCAGCAACGCGGTGCGCTACTCGCCGGCGGGCGGGCGCGTGCGCATCGCGTGGCGCGTGTCCAGCACCGAGGACGGGCAGGGCTGGGCCGAATTCAGCGTCAGCGACTCGGGCATCGGCATCGCTCCCGAGCACATCCCGCGGTTGACCGAACGCTTCTACCGCGTCGACCGCGGCCGCTCGCGCGAGTCGGGCGGCACCGGACTGGGCCTGGCCATCGTCAAGCACGTGTTGCTGCGGCATCAGGCCGAACTGCGCGTGGTCAGCCAGCCCGGGCAGGGCAGCACCTTCTCAGCTCGATTCCCGGCCGCGCGCGTCGTCGCCGCCGACTGAGCGCGACGCCCCCCCGGGTCAGCCGCCGGCGCGCGCGTCGATCAGCGCCTGCTGGCTCGAGCGACCGTTGCGCCAGCTGCGCGCGCGGCGCCAGTTGCCGCTCGCGTCCATGTCCCAGGCGTTGCCGGGGCAGCGCCAGTGCACGCGCAGGCCTTCCTCGATGACTTTGGCGCGTGCCTTGCGGTCGAGCACCGGCACCGCGATCTCGACGCGGCGGAACAGGTTGCGCTCCATCCAGTCGGCCGACGACAGCCAGACCTCGCCGCGCCCTTCGGCGTGGAAGTGGAAAATGCGCGAATGCTCGAGAAAGCGGCCGATGATCGAGCGCACGCGGATGTTGTCGGACAGCCCGGCGACGCCTGGGCGCAGCATGCACGGCCCGCGCACCAGCAGCCGGATCTCGACGCCGGCCTTCGATGCCTTGTACAGCTCGTCGATCACGCCGGGCTCGACCAGCGCGTTGATGCGCGCCCAGATGCGCGCACGGCCGCCGGCGCGCGCCACCCGGGCCTCGCTGCGGATCGCCTGCACCAGCTTGTCGTACAGCGAGAACGGCGACTGCCACAAGCGGCGCAGAGGCGCGAACTGAGACGATCCGGTGATCTCGACGAACACCTGGTTGACGTCGGCGCAGATCGCCTCGTCGGCCGTCATCAGGCCGAAATCGGTGTACAGCGCCGCGGTGCGCATGTGGTAGTTGCCGGTTCCGACGTGCACGTAGCGGCGCAGCTGCGCGGCACGCCGGCCGATTTTCTCGCGGCGCACGACGAGCAGCATCTTGGCGTGGCACTTGAAGCCGACGACGCCGTAGACCACGTGCGCGCCCTCGGCCTCGAGCCGCGCGGCCCAGTTGATGTTGGTTTCCTCGTCGAGCCGCGCCATCAGCTCGAGCACGACGGTGACTTCCTTGCCGGCGCGCGCGGCGTCGATCAGCGCCTCCATCAGCGCCGAGTTGCTGCCGGCGCGGTAGATCGTCTGCTTGATCGCCAGCACATCGGGGTCGAGCGCCGCGGCGCGCACCATGTCGACCACGGGGACGAACGAATCGTAGGGATGGTGCAGCAGCAGGTCGCCGGCGCGGATGCGCTCGAACAGCGCCGGGCCCGGGCCCGGCCAGTCGGCCGGCAGCGCCGGCTGGTGCGGCGGGAATTGCAGCTCGTGGTCGGAGACCAGGTCGATGATCGATTGCAGCCGCGCCAGGTTGACCGGCCCGTCGACCTGGTAGCAGTCCTCGGTGCGCAGCGCGTTCTCGCGCATCAGCCGCTCGAGCAGCGGCTGCGGGCAGCCGGCGGCGACTTCCAGGCGCACCGCGTCGCCGTAATGGCGCGCGCGCAGCTCGCCCTGCAGCGCGGTGCGCAGATTGGTGATGGTGTCGTCGTCGACGAACAGCTCGCTGTTGCGGGTGACGCGGAACTGGTGCACGCCCAGCACCTTGAGCCCGGGGAACAGGTCGCCGGCGAAGGCCTGCATCAGCGACGACAGCAGCACGAAGCCGTAGCGCTTGTCGCGCAGCTCGCGCGGCAGCGCGAGCACGCGCGGCAGCGCGCGCGGCGCCTGGATGATGCCCAGGTCGACGTTGCGGCCGAAGGCGTCGGTGCCTTCGAGCAGCACCGCGAAGTTCAGGCTCTTGTTCAGCACCTTGGGGAACGGGTGCGCCGGGTCGAGCCCGATCGGCGTCAGCACCGGCAGCACTTCGCGCTCGAAATAGGCGCGAGCCCAGCGCTGCTGCACCGCGTTCCATTGACCGCTGGTGACGAAGCGCACGCCGATCGATTCGAGCAGCGGGTAAATCGATTGCTGCAGCACGCGGTACTTCTCGGCCACCAGCGCATGCGCGTCGTCGGCGATCAGGCGCAGCGCTTCGCCGATGCGCAGCCCGTCCGGGGTCGCCGCCGTGGCGTCGTGTTCCTCGAGGTCCTGCAACTGCGCGACACGCGTCTCGAAGAATTCGTCGAGATTCGACGCGACGATGCACAGGTAGCGCAGGCGCTCCAGCGGCGGGATCGATGCGTCGAGCGCCTGCGCCAGCACGCGGCGATTGAACGCCAGCGTGCCGAGTTCACGGTTGAGCAGTCGGGGTTCGGCGTGGGAGTTCATCAAGCAGCTTGCGGGCGACGGGAACAGCTTAGGATGTCAAATTCGCATGAAGGCATGATGACGATTCAAGAGATTGTCATTTGTTCGCGGTTCAATTCCGACATGACACTGAGTATCCAACATCTGGCCGCCGTAGACCTCGGCTCGAACAGTTTCCGCATGCTCGTCGGCAAGGCCGCGGAGACGACCCACGGTGTCCAAGTGTATCCGCTGGATTCGATGCGTGAACCGGTGCGCCTGGGCGCCGGCCTCGACGCGAACAAGAATCTGACCGAAGAGTCGCAGCAGCGCGCGCTGGCCACGCTGAGCCGCTTCGGCGACCGCCTGCGCCAGTTCCACCCCGAGCGGGTGCGCGCGGTGGCCACCAACGCGGTGCGCGTGGCGAAGAACGCACCGCAGTTCCTGGCGCGGGCGCAGCAGGCGCTGGGCTTTCCGATCGAGGTCATCGCCGGACGCGAGGAGGCCAGGCTGGTCTACATCGGTGCCGCGCACTCGGTCGCGCCGGCGCACGGCAACCGGCTGGTCGTCGACATCGGCGGCGGCTCGACCGAGTTCATCATCGGCAACGGGCTGGAGCCGCGCATGATGGAGTCGCTGTACGTCGGCTGCGTGTCGATGAGCCGGGACTTCTTTCCGGCCGGGCTGGTTGACGAGCAGCGCATGAAGTCGGCCGAGCTGGCCGCGCGGCGCGAGGTGCAGATCATCGCCGACGGGTTCCGCAAGGCCGGCTGGACCTCGGCGGTCGGCTCCAGCGGTACCGCGCGCGCGCTGGCCGACATCCTGGTCGGCAACCAGCTCGACCCCGGCGGCTCGTCGCTGGGCATCACCCGCGCCGGGCTGCGCGAGCTGCGCCGCCTTTACGTGCGCGCCGGCGATCTCGGGCGGCTGCGCCTGGTCGGGCTCAAGCCCGACCGCGTCCCGGTGGCCGCCGGCGGGCTGGCGATCATGCTCGCGGTGTTCGAGGAGCTCGGTCTGCGCGAAATGGAAGTCACCGACGCCGGGCTGCGCCTGGGCGTGCTCTATGACCTGCTCGGTCGTGAATTGCAGCGCGACATGCGCGCGCTGACCGTGCACCAGTTCATGCAACGCTACGCGGTCGACACCGAACAGGCCGCTCGCGTCGAATCGCTGGCGCTGGCCTTGCTGCTGCAGCTCGCTCCCGAGGCCAGCTCGTCGGAACAGCAGGCCTTGCGCTGGGCCGCGGCGTTGCACGAAGTCGGGCTGTCGATTTCGCACAGCGCGTACCACAAGCACTCGGCTTACATCGTCGCGAATTCGGACATGCCGGGCTTTTCGCGCAGCGAGCAGGCCGCGCTGGCCGAGATGGTGCTGTGCCACGGCGGCAAGCTGAAGAAGCTCGGCGCGCTCGACGCGCTGCGCATCGACCTGCGCGCGCTGCTCGCGCTGCGCCTGGGCGTGCTGTTCGCGCGCAACCGGCGCGACGTCGACCTCGACGGGCTGAGGCTGCAGCCCGGCGCCGACGGCGTGCAGGGCACGCGTCTGGCGGTGTCGGCGCGCTGGCTGCAGGCGTCGCCGCTGACGCGCTACAGCCTCGAGCAGGAAGTCGGCGAATGGAGCCGCGCCGGCGTGCGCATAGACCTCGACGAGGTCTGAGAGCCCCCACGGCCGGGCTGCGCCCGGCCCGGGGTCCTGGCTGATACCCCCACGGCCGGGCTGCGCCCGGCCCGGGGCCGGCTCAGGCGGCGTGCAGGAAGTGGCGGGCGTAGCGCGGGTTGACGTCGCGCAGTCGCAGCAGCAGCGGGAAGTCGGCGGTGTTGAAGTCGGGGTCCCACGCCGGCGCGCCGCAGATGCGCGCGCCGACGCGCAGATAACCCTTGAGCAGCGCCGGCGCTTCCGCCGGCAGGTCCTGGCGCAGGCTGTCGACCGGCAGCGGCAGGCGCGGCAGCAGATGGTCCTCGATCGGCGCCAGGTGCGTGCGACGCAGACGCGCCCACAGGCTGGCCGCGTAATGACCGCCGTCGCGCATCGACACGCTGGTGCAGCCGATCATCGCGTCGAGTCCGTGGCGTTGCATGTACTCGGCCAACCCGGCCCACAGCGCCATGATCACCGCGCCGTTGCGGTGATCGCGGTGCACGCAGGCGCGGCCGAGCTCGAGCAGGCGCGAGCGCAGGTGGATCAGCCGCGTGAGGTCGAATTCGGTCTCGGCGTACAGCCCGCCGACGCGCTTGGCCTGGTGCGGCGGCAGCACGCGGTAGGTGCCGACCAGCTGGCCCTCTTCGTCGCGCACCAGCAGGTGATCGCAGTAAGGGTCGAAGAGATCGATGTCGTGCCCGGGCAGCGTCGTGTTCAGCCGCGCGCCGAGCTCGTCGGCGAAAACCTTCCAGCGCAGCCGCTGGGCTTCGAGCACTTCGTCGGCGTGGCGTGCCCAGGCGACCACCAGCGGACTGGCGCGGCGCGCGTCGCGGGCCTGCGCATCGGCGAGGGCGTGGTCGTCGTGATCGTACATATCGGGTCTCCGTGACAGTTGGTGACACGATACGCAGCCCAGATGTCGACCGCGTGACGAAGCGGTGACGCCGTCGTGACGGTCAGTCGATCAGTTCGGGCGAGAGCGCCGCGCGCAGCGTGCGCTGCGGCTGGCCGTCGCGCTCGCGCTCGACGATCCACAGCAGCGCCCCCTTGCGCACGCTGAAATCGGCGTCGCAGCCGCTCAGCCAGCGCAACGCCGCCCGGCCCAGCGTCGGTTGGTGGCCGCACAGCACCAGCGCACTGTCGCTGCCGCGCGCCGCGTCGAGCAGCGCGAGCAGCGCGTCGACGTCGCGCCCCGGCGCCAGCGCCGGCTCGTCGCGCGGATAGTCGACCAGCGCCATCGCGGTCTGCCGTGTGCGCAGCGCCGGGCTGGCGCAGACGGTCCACGGCTTGGGCACATGGGCCTTGATCCACGCCGCCATGCGGCTGGCGTCGCGCCGACCCTGGCGCGTGAGTTCGCGTTGCAGGTCAGCCGCGGTGCCGCTGGCGGCGTCGATGTCGTCGGCTTCGGCATGGCGCCAGAAAATCACGTGCATGGCAGTCTCGGCGAGGCAACGGCGCGACGACCGCGCCCGACCTCGACTGTAGCGCGCTTTCGTGACGCCGCCGCGTCAGCGGCGCAGCGCCGCGCCCAGCCGCCGCGCGGCCAGCTCGAGGTCCAGCGGGTGCTGCTCGGCGAGTTCGCGCGCGCGCGCATGCAAGGCGTCGGCGTCGGGCATTGCGGCGTCGCGCAGGGCCAGCGCGATCGTGTTCTCGCCTTCCTCGGCCGGCATCGTCAGCACGCCGCTGTCGAACGCGGCGCGCATGCGCTCGATGACGCGGTCGCGCACGAGCGCCGAGGCCCAGATGTTCGACGCGACGACTCCGCCGGGCTGCAGCGCGCGCGCCGCGTCGTCGTAGAACTGCTGTGACGCCAGCGCGTCGGGCAGCCCTTCCGGGCCGAATGCGTCGAGCAGCAGCACGTCGCAGCACTGCGGATGGTCGTGCAGCCATTGCGCGCCGTCGGCGCAGACGATCGCGAAGCGCTCGCTGTCGCGCGGCACCGCGAACATTTCGCGCATCGCGATCACCTCGGGGTCGATCTCGATGGCGGTGAATCGAGTCTGCGGCAGCTGCGCGTGGCAGTACTTGACCAGCGAGCCGCCGCCCAGGCCGAGCATCACGATGTGGCGCGGTTGCGGCGCCAGCAGCAGGAAGCTCATCATGCCGCGCGTGTAGTCGAGCACCAGCCGGTCGGGCTCGGCGGTGCGCATGCGGCTTTGCACCGCCCCCATGCCGAAGTGCAGCGAGATCTCGCCGCGTTCCTGGCAGATGAAGGGGTGGCTGTTGTTTTGCAGCTGCCTGGCGCGCCTGCGCGAGCCCATCAATTCGCCTCGCGGCGCAGCGCCGGGAACAGGATCACGTCGCGGATGCTCGGCGCGTCGGTCAGCAGCATGACCAGCCGGTCGATGCCGATGCCGCAGCCGCCGGCCGGCGGCATGCCGACTTCGAGCGCGCGCACGTAATCGGCGTCGAAGTACATCGCTTCGTCATCACCAGCCTCCTTGTTCGCGACCTGCGCGGCGAAGCGCGCGGCCTGCTCCTCGGGGTCGTTGAGCTCGGAGAAGCCGTTGGCGATTTCGCGTCCGGTCGCGAACAGCTCGAAGCGCTCGGTCACGCTGGCGTCGGAGTCGCTGGCGCGCGCCAGCGGCGAGACCTCGACCGGGTAGTCGACGATGAAAGTCGGCTGCCACAGCCGCTCCTCGACCTCGGCTTCGAACATGCCGAACTGCAGCTCGGCCAGCGTCCAGTGCGCCGGCGCCGGCTCGCCGAGTTCGCGCAGGCGCAGGCGCAGAAACTCGGCGTCGACCGCCTGCTGCGGCGTCAGCCCGGCGTGCACGACCAGCGCCTGCTGCACGCTGAGGCGCTCGAACGGTGCGGCGAGGTCGACTTCGCGGCCCTGGTACTGCAGTGTGGCGCTGCCGCAGGCGCGGATCGCGGCCTGCCGGATCAACTGCTCGGTGAAGCTCATCACGTCGCGATGGTTCCAGTACGCGCAGTAGAACTCCATCATCGTGAACTCGGGATTGTGGCGGACCGAAATCCCTTCGTTGCGGAAGTTGCGGTTGATCTCGAACACCCGCTCGAAGCCGCCGACCAGCAGGCGCTTGAGGTAGAGCTCGGGGGCGATGCGCAGGAACATCTGCTGGTCGAGCGCGTTGTGGTGGGTGACGAAAGGTCGCGCGTTGGCGCCGCCGGGAATCGGGTGCAGCATCGGCGTCTCGACTTCGATGAAGCCGGCTTCTTCCATTTCATGGCGCAGCGCCGAGACGATGCGACCGCGCTGCACGAAGCGCTGACGCGACTCGGGGGTCACGATCAGATCGACGTAGCGCTGACGATAGCGCGTCTCGACGTCCTCGAGACCGTGGAACTTGTCGGGCAGCGGCTGCAGGTTCTTCGCCAGCATGCGGATCGACGTGACCTGGACCGTCAGCTCGCCGGTGCGCGTCTTGAACAGCGTGCCTTCGCAAGCGACGATGTCGCCGAGGTCGAAATGCTTGAACGCCGCGTGTCCGGCCTCGCCGCAATGGTCCAGCGTGACGTAGATCTGCAGCCGGCCGCTGCCGTCCTGCAGCGTGCCGAAGCTGGCGCGTCCCATCACGCGCTTGAGCACCAGCCTACCGGCGATGCGCACGTGCTTGGCCAGACCCTGCAGGCGTTCGGGCGGGGTGTCGTCGTAGGCGCGGTGCAGCTGGTCGGCGTGCGAGTCGGGCTTGAAGTCGTTCGGGTAGGCCGATCCCTGCTCGCGCAGCGCGGCGAGCTTGGTACGGCGCTCGGCGAGCAGCGACGTCGGGTTGACGTCGGGTGCGCCTTGCGGCGAACCTTCCTTCGAATCGTGGCTCATGCAAGTTTTTCCTGGAGATAATTCAGCGCCAGCGAAGTCTCGGCGCTCAGCGTATCGGTATTGCGTTCGATCATCGCGCGTTCGATTCGCGCGGCCAGCGTCTTGCCGAGTTCGACGCCCCACTGGTCGAAGGGGTTGATGCCGTACAGCCAGCCCTCGACCACGGTGCGGTGCTCGTACAGCGCCAGCAGCGCGCCGAGGTGGCGCGCGTCGAGGCGTTCGAGCCAGATGAAGGTCGACGGGCGTCCCCCGGGGCAGGCGCGATGGTGCGCGGCGGCGCGCGCCTCGTCGTCCGACAGTCCGGCTGCGGCCAGCTCGGCCTGCCAGCTCGACGCGTCCTTGCCGTGCCACAGCGCGTCGGCCTGGCCGAGCGCGTTGGCCAGCAGCGCCACGTGCTCGTCGCGCCGCGCATGCCAGGGCCGCGCCACCGCGACGATTTCGTGGAACACCGGAACCGCGGCCTGGTGCAGCAGCTGGAAATAGGTGTGCTGCACCGGCGTGCCGACGCCGCTGATGACGGCCGGGCCGCTGACCGCGACCGGCTGCGCGCCGTCGTCGCTGGTGCTCTTGCCCAGCGATTCCATCAGCAGCTGCTGCAGGTACAGCGGCATGTGCGAGAACGCGTCGCCGTACAGCCCGATCGACAGCAGTGGCAGCCCGAAGCGCACGCGGTAGGCGTGCGACAGCCCGGCCAGCAGCGCCGGAGCGCTGGCCGTCAGCGGCTGCTCGAGGAAGTGCTGGTCCATCGCCAGCGCGCCGGCGTGCAGCTCGGCGACGGCGTCGCGGCCGAACGCCAGCAGCAGCGCCAGTCCGTGCGAACTCCACAGCGAGAAGCGTCCGCCGATTTCGGGCAGAGAGCGGAACACCTGCTGGGCGGGAAGCGCGAAGCGCTGCAGTGCAAGTTCGGGGTTGGCGGTCAGCGCGACCAGCCGTGCGCGCGCAGCTTCGACGCCGAGTGCCGCCTGCAGCCAGCTCAGCACCGACTCGGCGTTGCGCATGACTTCAAGCGTGCGAAACGACTTGCTGTTGATCAGCACCCAGGTGCGCGCCGGATCGGCTGCGGCCAGCGCGGCGTCCAGCGTGGCGCCGTCGAGGTTGGCGACCCAGTGGATGCGGCATCGCGGCGGCTGCAGCACCGACAACGCGGTGTGCAGAGCCAGCATCGGCGTTTCCGACCCGCCGGCGCCGAGATGGATGATGTCCAGCGGCGCGTCGGCCGCGGCGATCAGTGCCTCGGCCCAGTCGGCCATGCGCTCGTGCTCGGCGTGCAGCATCGCCGCGGCGGCGCGCGCGGCCGGCGCGCGGCCTTGAGCGCCCAGGCGCGCGAGCATGTGCCAGGCCGCGCGTCCTTCGCTGCCGTTGAGCACGCCGTCGCCGACCAGTTCGGTGGCGGCGTGGCTCAAGGTGGACAGGGTCGTGTGCGCGGTGGTCAGCGCCTGCTCGCCGTGGCGCGTGAATTCCAGGCGCAGCCCAGCGGTTTCGAGGATGGTGGCGGCGGACATCGGGGATCGGCGGTGGCGTGCGCGGGCGCGCAGCGCGGGCAATTGACCCTCAATTCTATCGGGGTGCTACGCCGCTGCCCGCGTCGCGCGCAGCTCCGCCCCACTTTGCACACCCTAGAATGCGGCGTCTGTGGAGCCGCGGCACCGTGGCTCCGGCAAGGGAGCACTTCGCGAGGACTACATGATTTTCATCACCGGAGCTGCCGGTTTTATTGGTGCCAATTTCGTCCACCACTGGCTGGCATGCAGCGACGAGCCCGTCATGGTGCTGGACGCGCTGACTTACGCGGGCAACCTCGAGAGCCTGGCCGCGCTGCGCGGTGATGCGCGGCTGCATTTCACCCGCGTCGACGTATGCAGCCGGGCCGAAGTGGCTTCGCTGCTGCACGAGCACCGCCCGCGCGCGCTGCTGCATTTCGCCGCCGAGAGCCATGTCGACCGCTCGATCCACGGCCCGGGCGAGTTCGTGCGCACCAATGTGCAGGGCACGTTCGAACTGCTCGAGGCCGTTCGCGCCTGGTGGGGCACGCTGGACGCCGCCGAGCGCGCCGCGTTCAGGCTGCTGCACGTCTCGACCGACGAGGTCTACGGTTCGCTGCAGCCCGACGACCCGCCGTTTCGCGAGACCACGCCGTATGCGCCCAACAGCCCCTACGCAGCGTCGAAGGCGGCCAGCGACCACCTGGTCCGCGCCTGGCACCATACGTACGGGCTGCCGACGCTGACGACCAACTGCTCGAACAATTACGGTCCCTATCAGTTCCCGGAGAAGCTGATCCCGCTGATGATCCACAACGCGCTCGCCGGGCGCGCGCTGCCGGTGTACGGCGACGGGCTCAATGTGCGCGACTGGCTGTACGTCGAGGACCACTGCAGCGCGCTGATGCGCGTGCTCGAGGCCGGGCGTGTCGGCGAGACCTACAACGTCGGTGGCTGCAACGAAGTGCGCAACCTCGACGTCGTGCACACGCTTTGCGACCTGCTCGACGAACTGCGCCCGCGCGCCGCCGGCAGCTATCGCGAGCTGATCACCTTCGTCGCCGACCGCCCGGGGCACGATCGGCGCTACGCGATCGACGCCGGCAAGATCGGGCGCGAGCTCGGCTGGACGCCGCGCGAGACTTTCGCCAGCGGGCTGCGCCGCACCGTGCAGTGGTACCTGGATCATGCCGACTGGGTCGAGCACGTCACCAGCGGCGCCTACCGCGACTGGGTCGACCTGCAGTACGGCGGGAGCGCGGCATGACCGCGATGCCTGGGGTAGCTGCCCCGGCGCCACGCATCCTGCTGCTCGGCGCCGACGGCCAGCTCGGCTGGGAGCTGCGCCGCGCCTTGCTGCCGCTGGGCGAGGTCGTCGCCTGCGCTCGTGCCGAAGCCGACCTGACCGAGCTCGACGCGTTGCGCGCCTTGCTCGACCGCGTGCAGCCGCAGGTCATCGTCAACGCCGCCGCGTATACCGCGGTCGACCGCGCCGAGCAGGAGCTGGAGCTGGCCCAGCGGGTCAACGCCGAGGCTCCGGCGCGGCTTGCGCAGTGGGCTGCCGCGCACGGCTCATGGCTGCTGCACTATTCGACCGACTACGTGTTCGACGGCACCCGCGACGCGCCCTACGACGAGACCTGCGCGCCGAATCCGCAAAGCGCCTACGGTCGCAGCAAGCTCGCCGGCGAGCTCGCGATCGCCGCCAGCGGCTGTCGCCACCTGAGCTTGCGCACCTCTTGGGTCTACGCCGCGCGCGGCGGCAACTTCGCGCGCACGATGCTCAAGCTGGCGCGCGAGCGCGAACAGTTGCGCGTCGTCGCCGACCAGTTCGGTGCACCGACCGCCGCCGAGCTGATCGCCGACGTCAGTGCGCTGGCGCTGCACCGCGTGCTCGGCGACGCCGATTTCGCGGCGCAGGCATCGGGTCTGTACCACCTCAGCGCGGCCGGCGCGACCAGCTGGCACGGTTACGCGCAGTACGTGCTCGAGCAGGCGCGCGCGCTCGGCGTCGAGCTGCGCTGCCGCGAGCTGGCGCCGATCAGCACCGCTGAATACCCCTTGCCGGCGCCGCGCCCGGCCAATTCGCGGCTCGATTGCGTGCGGCTGCAGCAGCGTTTCGGCGTGCGCCTGCCCGACTGGCGGGTGCAGGTGCAGCGCATGCTGACCGAGTTGCTGGTGCCGCGCTGAACGCGCTGCGCGTCTTCAGCGCAACAGCACGCGGTAGCTCCAGACGTAGACGACGACGAACGCCAGGCATGACGCCGCCAGCCAGGCGCCACGGTCCCACCACAGCACCGCAGGGCCGATGCTGAATGCCGCCAGTCCCCACAAATACGGCGCCGTATGCGCGTTGGCCTCGCGTTCGTGCTGCGCCTGCAAGTGCAGCGCGCGCTGCAGGCGCCGGTGCACCAGGTGGTGCAGGTGCAGGGTGTCGGCGAGCATGCCCGGACGCCCGCGCAGCACCCGTCGGCGATAGACCGAGAACAGCAGCTCCCAACTCGGATACAGCAGCACCGCGAGCGCGAACCAGGGCGACACCTGCGCATGGCGGCGCACCAGCAGCGTGGCCAGCAGCGCGGCGACGAAGCCGATGAAATACGCTCCGGCGTCGCCCAGAAAGATGTCGCCGCGCGGCCAGTTCCAGAACAGGAAGCCAAGCAGCGCGCCGACGCCGACTCCGGCCAGCACCATGATCTGGGCGTCGCCGACCTTGAACGCGACGTAGCCGATCGCAGCCAGGATCATCACGCCGACGGCCCCGGCCAGGCCGTGGAATCCGTCGATCATGTTGACCGCGTGCGGCAGCGCGGCGAGTCCGACGACGCTCAGCACGACGCCGAGCAGCGGCCAGGCGTGAAGCAGCGCGTCGACGCCGGGAACGCCGATGCGGTCGATGCCGGCGCCGAGCACGATGACCGCGAGCAGCGCCGACAGCACGCCGGCGGCAGCCCGCAGCGGCGGAGAGAGATGGCGGCGCAGGTCTTCCCAGACCCCGGTCAGCAGCAGCGGCGCAGCCACCACGGCGAGTTGCAGGTCGAAGCGCGGAGTCGAATAGCCGTGGGCCGCGGCCAGCACGGCACCGGCGGCGAAGCCGGTGACGATGGCCAGGCCACCGCTGCGCGCGGTCGGGCGCCTATGCTTTTTCTGCAGCTCGCCGACGGTCTCGTCGAGGCCGAAGCCCCAGCGCTGGCCGAGCACGATCAGCAGCACGCACGCAAGCCAGCTCAGCAGCGCGGCCAGGGCGATCGATTCGCGGATCATCGGCGCTTCGAGCGAACGTCGCTGGCGTCAGACCTGCTGGATCTCGATCTTGACTTCGAGCACTTCGAGCGAGTCCTGGCGCTCGAGCTTGACCTGGATGTCGTCGCGATTGATCTTGACGTAGCGTGAAATCACTTCGACCAGGTCGCGTTGCAGCGCCGGCAGGTAGTCGGCCGGCGCACCGGCGGCGCGCTCGTGGGCCAGGATGATCTGCAGGCGCTCCTTCGCGATGGTCGCGGTCTTCTTCTTCTCGCCGAGCAGGAAGGACAGGATGGACATGGCCTCGCTCCGTTTCAGCGTCCGAACAGGCGCTTGATCAGCCCCGGCTTGCGGAACTCGGTGAATCGCATCGGCCGCTCCTCGCCGAGGAAACGCGCGATCACGTCCTGGTAGGCGGCGGCGACGTCGCTGCCGTCGAGGTGGATCGCCGGCACGCCCTGGTTCGACGCCTGCAGCACCGATTCGCTTTCCGGAATCACGCCAATCAGTGGCAAGCGCAGGATGTCCTGAATGTCGTCGAGCGACAGCATCTCGCCGTCGGCGACGCGCTTCGGGTTGTAGCGCGTGACCAGCAGATGCTCGCGCACCGGCTCGCCGCCGTCGATCGCGCGCCGGGTCTTCGAGCCGAGGATGCCGAGGATGCGGTCCGAGTCGCGCACCGACGAGACTTCCGGGTTGGTCACCACCAGCGCCTCGTCGGCGAAGTGCATCGCCAGCAGCGCGCCGCTTTCGATGCCGGCCGGACTGTCGCAGACGATGTAGCTGAAGCCCATCGCGTCGAGGTCCTCGAGCACGCGGCGCACGCCGTCCTGCGTCAGCGCGTCCTTGTCGCGCGTCTGCGACGCCGGCAGCACGTACAGGTTGTCGCACTGCTTGTCCTTGATCAACGCCTGGTTCAGGTTCGCCTCACCCTGGATGACGTTGATGAAGTCGTAGACGACGCGGCGCTCGCAGCCCATGATCAGGTCGAGGTTGCGCAGCCCGACGTCGAAGTCGATGACCGCGGTCTTGTGTCCGCGCAAGGCCAGCCCGGTGGCGAACGAAGCGCTGGTCGTGGTCTTGCCGACTCCGCCCTTGCCGGAAGTGACGACGATGATTTTTGCCATGGTGACGTGGTCGAGGAAGTGAGGGGTCAGTCGAGCGCCAGCGGCTCGATGCGCAGGCTGTCGTCGCGCAGCAGCACTTGCGCTGGGCCACCGCGCGCCGGCAGCGCCTGCTCGGAAGTGCGGTAGACGCCGGCCACCGCGACCAGCTCGGGGTCGAAATGGGTGCAGAAGATGCGCGCGGCGGCGTCGCCGTGGGCGCCGGCCAGCGCGCGACCGCGCAGCGGCGCGTAGACGTGGATGTTGCCGCCGGCGATCAGTTCGGCGCCGTGGCTGACCGCGCCGAGCACGATCAGGTCGCCGGCGGCGTAGACGCGCTGGCCCGAGCGCAGCGCGCGGTCGACGAGCACGGTCTGTGCCGCGACCTGCTGAGCGGCGGGCGCCGGGGAAGGAGTTGGGGCGGGCGCTGGTGCTGCCGGCGCCTCGCTCGGCGCGGGCGCGGGTGCGCCGCGCGCGACGTCGTGCAACCGGGCCAGCGTGCTGCCGGCCCACGGCGCCTGCGCCGCGTCGGCCAGCACGCCGATCGGGCGCAGGCGCTGCTCGCGCAGCCACGCGGCGAGCGCGTCGACGTCGATCGGAGCGTCGAGGCGGCGCAGGTCGAGCACCAGGCCTTCGTCGCCGAAGAAATCGGGCGCGGCGTCGAGGCGCTGCGCCAGTTCGCGCTGCAGCGCGTCGAGATCGCTGCCGCGCAAGGTCAGATAAAGCGTGTCGACGGCACCCGGGCGCAGGTCGAACAGTGTGGGCTTGCGGCTGGTCATCGGCGCTGAGGGGTCCTGGGCAGGGGCGTCGGCACGGCGTCGGGCGGTGGTGTAAAGCACCTATGGTAGCGGCGCCGCGGCGCCAGCCCCGCGGCGCGCTACAGCGCGACGAGGCCGACGCTGGCCAGCGCCGTCAGCCAGCCGACGACGCCGACCGCGCC
>MLJW01000280.1_pt1 | contig 32916 bp, 41 predicted proteins | sample 888231 | NCBI WGS metagenome assembly MLJW01 (sample SAMN05788063, study PRJNA343431) | mine drainage metagenome | isolation source: sample collected from the inflow into an acid mine drainage treatment plant... | place: Germany: Lusatia, lignite mining district
GTTCATGCCTGCGCTGCTGGACGCTGGCGGTGGATAGCTCCAGCACCACCTCACCCAGCCTGAGCGGGCGGGGCGGTGCGGCGCTGCTGTAGAGATCGTTGAGCGCCAGTCGCGAGCCGACGATCGGTTGCGCCAGCAGCAGGACGTGGGCCGCCGGTTCGACGCGTTCGCTGCGCCCGCCGCCGAATCGTCCCGGCGTGTCATAGCCGGCCTTGCCGGCACGGGCGAGCACCCGGCCCCCGGCATCGAAGATGGTGACCGAGCGCACGTCGCTCTCCTGCTGGACCCGATCGACCAAGGCCTGGAGAGCCTCCCGATTGCCTGAGAACAGACCGTACTCGCTGCCCGAGACGACCTGCCGCATCAGCGCCTCGGCTCGCTGGCGGTGGGCAGTGTCGAGGTCGTTGACGCGATCGACGATGAAGATGCCGGACAGCACCGTCGCCAGCAGGGCCACCGGCAGCAATGCGGCGAGCAGGATGCGGGAACGGATACCGAATCGCTTCATGGGACGTGTTCCATCTGCTGCAGGCGCGTCGCGAGGGCGGCTGCGTTGAGGTCTAGGCCCAGGGCGCGGGCGACGTGGCGGTTGATCTCGACGGTGAATTCGGTCGGGTACTGGGGCGCCGGCAGGGACCGGCCCTGGAGCAACGCCCGGGCCATCGTGCCGGCCTGGGTGCCGATCTGGGCCGGCGTCGAATAGAGCCCCAGCAGGGCGCCGGCCCGGACGTAGGCGGGCGAGAAGGCGACGAGCGGCACGCCGGCGCGGAACGAGGCGAGCAGGAGGTTTTCGATGGTGTTGCCGTTATAGACGAGCGGGTCGGCGACCGCCAGGAGCGCGTCGGCGCGGTCGAGTGCGCGCGCCAGGGCCGGATAGAGCGGCTGATCCGGCGCCAGCGTGGCCTCGACCAACCGCAGATTGCGAGCCGAGGCGGCGGTGGCCAGCGCCGGGGCCAGCAGGCGCGATCCCGGACCCCAGAGCACGCCGATGCGCCTGGCTCCGGGCAGGGCTAGATGCAGCAGGTCGAGCTGGCGGGAGAAGGGCTGGTCGAGATATATCGCCGACAGCGACCGCGGCGTCTTGCGGCTGCCGACAATCCGTTCGAAGCGCTGGCGCGGCAGCAGGGCGTAGAGCTGCGGCACATGGCCTGCTTCCTCGACTGCGGCGAGGGCGCGCGCCGCGGCGCTGCCCAGCGCGATGTAGAGCTCGGGCGGGGGAGCTGCCCTGGTCGGGAAGTCGGCCGCCGCGACTACCGTCACCGTTCCGCGGGGCAACTGCTCGGAGAGGGCGGCGATGGCCTGGGCGTAATCGGCGCTCTCCGCGCTCGCGACCACCACGACGCCGCGCCCGGCCGCCTGAGCCGGGGCAGCGGTGATTAGCCAGCCGGCGCAGGCCAGCAGCAGAAATCGCCGGCGACAGAGTGTCATCGGCTCAGAGCTGAAGGCTGACTGTAGTGAACAGACACCGGGTGAAGAAAAAGTGGTTGTTGAAGTCGTTGTAGGGCGAACCCAGGTTCTGTTCCACCACGGCCAGTTCCCCGCGCGTGACGCCGAGCCGGAAGCGCTTGGCCAGGCGCAGATCGGTGCGCGAGACGGGCTGCAGGATATTGCCGCCCCGCTCCCAGGTCATTGACCCCGAGGCGTTGTGGATCAGGCTGAGATCGAAGTCGTCGGGCAGTTTCTGGAACAGCGCCAGGGTGAAGGCGTGGGTCGGCGCCGACATGGCGGTGACCGGATCGCCGGAATCGATGCGCATCAGGGTCTGGTTGAACAGCAGTTGCGTGTCCTGCCAGGGCTTGAATTTCAGTTCGTACTCGAGACCGTGGTCGGAAAAATTCTGGGTGTTGACGAAACCGATTACGGTCTTCTGGGGAATCAGGGTGAGGCCGGGCGGCAGCGGATAGTTCTGGGGCAGGATCAGATCGCCTATGTCTTCGTGGAAGACGCGGACGTCTGCGGTCAGGTGCAGCGCCGGCATTTCCCCGAGATAGCCGATCTCGCGCGAGACCAGCGTTTCCGGCCGCAAATTGCCGAGCGCGACGTAGGTCTCCTTGAGCAGCGTGTTCAGGGCGACGTAGCGGACGTTGGCTTCGTCCTCGAACATCGAAGGGGGGCGCTGGGCCCTGGAGGCGCCCAGACGCAGCGTCTGCCCGGGCACGACATGCCAGTTCAGCATCACGCGCGGCGCCAGGTCGGTGCCCGAGAGGCTGTCCTTCTCTTCCATGGCGCCGGCGTTGAGCACCAGGGATGGCCTGATCCGCCATTCGAGATTGCCGAACAGGCGGATGAAATCGGTCGTCAGCAGCGGCTGGTCGTAGAGCGCCATCGAGCGCACCGCCTCGCGGCGCAGTTCTCCTCCCCAGACGATGCGCACGTCCCGGCCGGAGCGGAAGGTGTGCTGGAGCATCAGCGCATCGTTGCTGGCGCTGCCGCCGAAGTCCACCACCGTGCCATAGAAGGGCGGCGGCAGGGCGTAGGGGAAATGGTCGGTATAGGTCTCGTCGGTATGCGAGTAAGAGGCGGCGAGGTCCGAATCCGGTCCGAGTATCCGCTTCCAGTCCGCCTGCAGATAGTTCGACCCGTAGCGCACCCCGCGCATCGGATTGCCCACCGAGAACGGGTTGCCGGTGCCCGAATACTGTTCCGAAGTGCCGGCGCGCAACTGCACCGTGTCCCGGGTGTTCGGGCTGAGGTCGGCCCTGAAATTGACCAGGTTCACGTGGTTTACCCCGTATGGCCCCTCCAGCCCGGTGTTGAAGGTCTCCGTATGCTGGTGGCCGTTCACTCCCGAGAGCCCGTCATCGCCGCGCCGACTGGCGGAGAGCCGGAAGTTGGCCTTGTCGGAGCCCCAGCCCAGACGCACCATGGTGTCATCGACGCCGTTTTCGCCGACGGTTTTGCTCAGATGGACGCCGCGGGTCTCGATCGGCGCGCGAGTGACGATATTGATCACGCCGAGGAAGGCGCGGGCGCCGTAGGCCGCGGAATTGGAGCCGCGCAGCACCTCGATGTGGTCGATGTCCTCCAGCGCGACGGTCTGCAGGCCGCGGGCGGCGGAGCCGAGAAAATAGGACGAATACACCGAGCGGCCGTCGATCAGCACCTGGATGCGGCTGGAGAAGCTGCCGAAACCGCCGTGATAGACGGCCAGCGGCGCGTCATCCTCCCAGGAATTGCTGATCTGGAAGCCCGGCACCAGACGCAACAGATCGGCGACGTCGCGGGCGCCGCTCTCCCTGATCATCTTGCGGTCGATGACGGTCACCGCCCCCGGCGTCTCATCCAGAGGCTGGGGCAGGCGCGACACCGACAGGACGATCGGCATCTCGGCCAGGTAGTCCTGCTCCGAAGGCAGCGTTTCCCCCGACACGGAGGCGAGTGCGCACAGCGGCAGGAGCAGCAGCAGGATGGCCGGTCGTCTGATGATTTCCCCCTTGGTGAGCGAGTGCCTGCCGGACGTCCCCAGGCGCCGACATTGAAACGGCCCGCATCCGGGCCGCTCCAATAAATTCATTGTGGCACGGATGACGACCGGACAACAATAGCCCGATGGTGCGCATGGCTAAGCCGGACCGTCGGGCCGCCTTCTCGCCCGCTCCAAGGCCTGGCGCAGGCGCAGCAGCGTCGCCTGCGCCTGCCGCAGTTCGGCATCGCGAAATTCGGCGAAAGCCGGCCGGAGATGGGCGAGGTGGGCCGGGAAGATGCGCGCGAACAGCGCGGCGCCCTGTTCGGTCAACTGCACGGTCTGGCTGCGGCCGTCGGTGGGCGAGGCGACGCGGCGCGCCAGTCCCTTGGTCACCAGGCGATCCACCACGCCGGTCAGCGTGCCCTTGGTGATCAGGGTCTTCTCCCCAAGGTCCTTGAAGCTCATCCCCTCGGTGTTGCCCAGGGTGACGACCAGGTCGAACTGCGCCGGCGTCAGGCCGAGGCTGCGGATATGGGCGGCCGAAAAGCTCTCGAAGGTCTGGTAGCAGTGCGCCAGTTCGCGCAGCAGGGGAAGGAATACGGCTTTCTTCACGGCCTTTGCTTATCCGGTTCCGGCCACGACCCGGTGGGAATTCAGCCGCCGCGCCGCTCTGCTGCCTCGGCTTCGAGCGCCGCCACCCTGGCTTCCAGGGCGGTCAGCCGCTCCCGGGCGCGAGCGAGCAGCGTCGCCTGGACCTCGAATTCCTCGCGCGTCACCAGATCGAGCCGGGTGAAGCCGCTGGCGAGCAAGGCGCGGGCGTTTTTCTCGATGTCCCGGACAGGGCTGGCGGCGACCAGCTCGGAGATACGGGTGGAGATTTCCCCGACGAATTTGTTCATGGCGTGGTCCAATATCGATTTGACATATCATTGCGACTGTCCGAGCAAAGTCTAGCATAGCCTAGATCGAACGTCAGACACTGGCGCACCGCAATGGTGCCGCAGGCACAGGAGCGGCGACATATCGGTGCAATGTTTCCCGGCGGAATCCGGATCTTCTGGGTAGTTATTTGATTAATTTGCGAAATTTACGTTGGCATGCATCGTGCTCAAGTGAGTTCGCAGGAACTTTTTTCTATCCAGGAGATTTGCCATGCATAAAACCTTGATCGCTTCCCTCATCGCGGCTGCCTTCCTCGTTCCCGCTGTTGCTTCCGCCCAGACCGCCCCCGCCCCGAGCCCGTTCACCGGCAACGTCATGCTGACCTCCGAGTATCTGTACCGCGGCATCGCCCAGAGCAACGGCAAGCCGGCGATCCAGGGCGGATTCGATTACGTCAATCCCAACGGACTCTATGTCGGCACCTGGGGTTCGAGCATTTCCTGGCTCGGCGATATGAGTACCACACTGGCGCCGGTCAGCGCCCCGATCGAGATCGACGTCTATGGCGGCTACAGGAATTCCTTCGCCGGCGGCGACTGGAATTACGACGTTGGCGTGCTGACCTACAACTATCCGGGCTCTTATCCGGCCGGTTTCGTCAAGCCCGACACCACCGAGATCTACGGCTTGCTGGGCTGGAAGTGGCTGAGCCTCAAGTATTCCTCGGTGGTCTCCAGCAACCTCTTCGGCGCCGTCACACCCAGCGGCGGCGACACGCGTGGCAGCGGCTATCTGGATCTGACCGGCAACTATGACCTGGGCAATGGCCTGGGCGTCACCGCCCACGTCGGCCACCAGACGGTCAAGGGTTTCAGCGCGGCGTCCTACAGCGACTGGAAGCTCGGCGTGAGCAAGGACCTGGGCTTCGGCGTGCTTGGCCTGTACTACTCGGATACCAACGCCCAGGGCGGCGCCGGCGAGTTCTACCGCAACGCCTTCGGCCGCGATCTCGGACAGGGGCGCGCCGTTCTGTCCTTCTCCAAGACCCTGTGACCGCCGCAAATCACCCATAGGAGCCATCATGAAACTGGTAACCGCCATCATCAAGCCGTTCAAGCTTGACGAAGTGCGTGAAGCCCTCTCCGCCATCGGCGTGCAGGGCATCACCGTCACCGAGGTCAAGGGCTTCGGCCGGCAGAAGGGACATACCGAGCTGTACCGCGGCGCGGAATACGTCGTCGATTTTCTGCCCAAGGTAAAAGTCGAAGCAGCGGTCAAGAGCGACCTGCTCGATCAGGTGATCGAAGCCATAGAGAAGTCCGCCAGCACCGGCAAGATCGGTGACGGCAAGATCTTCGTGTTCGATCTGGAACAGGCCATCCGCATCCGCACCGGTGAAACCGGCGCGGATGCGCTGTAAGGGGAAGATGATGAAAAAATTGATTGCACTTATCCTGACGCTCGTCGTCGTGAGCTTCGGCAGCCTGGCGCACGCCGATGACGCGCCCGCGGCAGCAGCCGCGGCGCCGGCGGTATCCGCGCCGGCTGCAGCTCCGGCCGTCGCGGCGGCCGCCGTGCAGCCGATCACCGACAAGATCGACAAGGGCGACACCGCCTGGATGATCGTGGCCACCGCCTTCGTCATCCTGATGTCCATCCCCGGCCTCGGCCTGTTTTACGGCGGTCTGGTGCGCAGCAAGAACATGCTCTCGGTGCTGATGCAGGTGTTCGTGATCTTCGCCTTGATCAGCGTGCTCTGGGCGGTCTATGGCTACAGCGTCGCGTTCACCGAGGGCAACCCGTTCTTCGGCGGCTTGAGCAAGCTGTTCCTGTCGGGGGTGACGCCGGACAGCATGGCCGGCACCTTCAGCAAGGGCGTGGCGATTCCCGAGTTGATCTACGTCGCCTTCCAGGGCGCCTTCGCGGCCATCACCGTGGCCCTGATCGTCGGCTCCTTCGCCGAGCGTATCAAGTTCTCGGCCTTGCTGCTGTTCTCGGTGCTGTGGTTCAGCTTCAGCTACCTGCCGATCGCGCACATGGTCTGGTACTGGGCGGGTCCGGACGGCTATATCTCCGCCGCTGCCTCCGACAAGCTCAATGCGACCGCAGGCTGGCTGTTCAACAGGGGTGCGCTCGACTTCGCCGGCGGCACGGTGGTGCATATCGACGCCGCCATGGCCGGCATCGTCGGCGCCTTCCTGATCGGCAAGCGGGTCGGCTACGGCAAGGATTCGATGGCCCCGCACAGTCTGACCATGACCATGATGGGCGCCTCGCTGCTGTGGTTCGGCTGGTTCGGCTTCAACGCCGGTTCGGCGCTCGAAGCCAACGGCACCGCGGCGCTGGCCTTCGTCAATACCTGGCTGGCGACCGCCGCAGCGGCCTTGTCCTGGATGTTCGCCGAGTGGATGATGAAGGGCAAGCCCTCGATGCTCGGTGCCGTATCCGGCGCCGTTGCCGGCCTGGTGGCGATCACCCCGGCCTGCGGCTTCGTCGGCGTCGGCGGCGCTCTGGTGATCGGTCTCCTGGTCGGCGTGGTCTGCCTCTGGGGCGTCAATGGTCTGAAGCGCATGCTCGGCGCCGACGACTCGCTCGACGTGTTCGGCGTCCATGGCGTCGGCGGCATCCTCGGTTCGCTCCTGACCGGCGTCTTCGCCGCGCCCAGCCTGGGCGGCAGCGGCATCTACGACTACGTCGCCAACAAGGTCGCCGACGGCTACTCGATCATCGACCAGCTGATCATCCAGGCCACAGGCGTGGGCGTCACCATCGTCTGGTCGGGCATCGTCGCCTTCATCTGCTACAAGCTGGTCGATATGCTGATCGGACTGCGCGTCGCGGAAGACGAAGAGCGCGAGGGTCTGGACATCGCCTCCCACGGCGAGTCTGCCTACCACTACAACTGAGTTTCCTAGAGGTGAGTTGCGGGCGTCCCAAGCAGGCCGCCCGTTTTTTTTAGTGCCCGTTTGTCGCCGGAACGGCGACATTACGGGCACTTATCCCCGAAGGGGATTGTGCAACGACGCAGATCTCAGACGGGCACTTATCCCCGAAGGGGATTGTGCAACGACGCAGATCTCAGACGGGCACTTATCCCCGAAGGGGATTGTGCCGCGAAGTTTTGACTTCCCCCCAGCCCCCTCCCCATGGAAGGGGGTGACGGTGGCGCAGGTCTACCGAAACACCACCGTCTTGTTGCCGTGGCTCAGCACCCGGTCCTCGATGTGATAGCGCAGGCCGCGGGCGAGCACGGTCTTCTCGATGTCCTTGCCGTAGCGCACCATGTCATCGACGGAATCGGAGTGGTCGATGCGGATCACGTCCTGCTCGATGATCGGCCCCTGGTCGAGTTCGGCGGTGACGTAGTGGCAGGTCGCCCCGATCAGCTTGACGCCGCGCTGGTGGGCCTGATGGTAGGGCCGGGCGCCGACGAAGCTGGGCAGGAAGGAGTGGTGGATGTTGATGATCTGTCCGGGATGGGCGGCGCACAGTTCCGGCGCGATGATCTGCATGTAGCGCGCCAGCACCATGGTGTCGCCGCGCACCTCCTTGAACAGCCGCGCGATCTCGGCGTTGGCGTCCGCCTTGTTCGCGGCATTCACCGGCACGTGATGGAAGGGGATGCCGTGCCATTCGACGAAGCCCCTGAAGGTGTCGTGATTGGAGATCACGCAGGGGATGTCGATGGCGAGCTCCTTCGACTGCCAGCGCGCCAGGAGATCGTAGAGGCAGTGTTCCTGCTGGCTGACCATCAGCACCACGCGTTTTTTGACCGCCGAATCGGACAGCTTCCAGTCCATGCCCAGCTCTGCCGCGACCGGGGTGAATAGCCGCTCGAACTCCGCGGCTGGAAAGGACAGCGAGTCGGCCCTGACCTCGATGCGCATGAAGTAGCGGCCGCCGTCGGGGTCGGCGTGGTAGCTCGACTCGAGGATCCAGCCCTGGTGCTCGGCGATGAAACCCGAGACCCGACTGATGATGCCGACGCGGTCGGGACAGGAGGCGGTGAGGGTGTAGAAGCGCTCGCTGTGCATCAGATTCTCGCGCTGGCCTTCTCGATCTCGGCGTTGAGCTCGGCGTAGTCCTTGGTCACCGGATACTGCGGGAATTCGCGGATCACGTTCTCGGGCGGCCGGAACAGGATGCCGGCGTGCGCCTCGCCCAGCATCGCGGTGTCGTTGTAGGAGTCGCCGGCGGCGATGACCCTGAAGTTGAGTCCCTTGAAGGCCTTGACCGCTTCCCGCTTCTGCTCGGGCATGCGCAGATGGTAGTCGACCAGGAAGCCCCGTGGGTCGGCTTCGAGCTTGTGGCAGAACAGCGTCGGCATGCCCAGCTGGCGCATCAGCGGCATGGCGAATTCGTAGAAGGTGTCGGACAGGATCAGCACCTGGAAGCGGTCGCGCAGATCGTCGAGAAAATCCTTGGCGCCGGGCATCGGCCCCATTTCGGCGATCACCTTCTGGATGTCGGGCAGGCCGAGCCGGTGCCGGGCGAGGATCTCCAGCCGGCCCTTCATCAGCTTGTCGTAGTCGGGCTCGTCGCGCGTGGTGCGGCGCAGTTCGGGGATGCCGGTACGCCGGGAAAATTCGATCCAGATTTCCGGAACGAGCACGCCTTCGAGGTCGAGACAAACGATCTGCACGTCAAACTCCCTGATTTCTTGAAATGTGGATTCTATCGGCCTGGCTCATTCGACGGCAGCGGGCAGGCGTTCGAGTTCGGCCTGCACCGTGAGCCAGCGCTCCTCGGTCTGACCGATGGAGCGCACCAGCTCGCCCTTCTTCTGCTGCAGCGTCTGCAGCAGCAGTTGGTCGGACGCGGCATAGAGCGCCGGATCGGCCAGGCGCGTCTCCAGCAGCGCGAGTTCCGCCTGCCAGTTGTCGATCTGCCGTTCGATCTTCTGGACTTCCTTCTGCAACGTGCGACGCTCGGAGAGCTGCGCCTGGCGGCCGGCCTGGGCCTGGGCGCGGTCCTCGCGCTTCGTTTGTTTGCCAGGCGATGGCGCGGCCGCGGAGGAGCGCTGGGCGGCGAGCCAGTTTGAGTAGTCGTCGAGATCGCCGTCGAAAACCCGTACCCGGCCGTCGGCGACCAGCCACAGCTCGTCGGCGGTGCTGCGCAACAGGTGGCGGTCATGCGAGACCAGCACCACGCCGCCCTCGTATTCCTGCAGCGCGAGATTCAGCGCTTCGCGCATCTCCAGGTCGAGGTGGTTGGTCGGCTCGTCCAGCAGCAACAGGTTGGGTTTCTGCCAGATCAGCAGGGCCAGCGCCAGGCGCGATTTCTCGCCGCCGGAGAAGCGGCCGCAGGCAGCGGTCGCCATGTCGCCGCGGAAGTCGAAGGTGCCGAGGTAAGTGCGCAACTCCTGCTCGCGCACCCGGGCGTTCAGGCGGATGAGATGCTGCAGCGGCGACTCGTCCGGGCGCAGCTGCTCCAGTTGGTGCTGGGCGAAGTAGCCGATGGCCAAGCCCTTGCCCTCGACCCGGTCGCCCGAGAGGGGGGCCAGTTCTCCGGCGAGCAGCTTGACCAGCGTCGACTTGCCGGCGCCGTTCCGGCCCAGCAGCGCCAGACGCTGGCCCGGACGCAGCGTCAGCTTGATGTCCGAGAGTATGGTCTGCTCGCCGTAGCCGGCGCGGCCCTCGTGCACCACCAGCAGCGGATCGGGGGCGGCGCCGGAATCGCGGAAGCGGAAGGTGAATGGGGTGTCGACGTGCGCCGCCGTCACCTCCTCCATCCGCGCCAGCGCCTTGATCCGGCTCTGCGCCTGTCTCGCCTTGCTGGCCTTGGCGCGGAAGCGCTCGATGAAGCTGTGCAGATGATCGCGTTCGCGCACCTGCTTCTCGTGCAGCGCCTGCTGCAGCGCCAGCTGCGCGCCGCGCTGGCGCTCGAAGTCGCTGTAGCCGCCGCTGTAGAGCTTGAGCTTGGCCTGTTCGAGGTGCAGGGTGTGGTCGGCGACGGCGTCGAGGAAGTCGCGGTCGTGCGAGATCAAGAGCAGCGTGCCCGGATAGCTTCTCAGCCAGCCCTCCAGCCAGAGCACGGCGTCGAGGTCGAGGTGATTGGTCGGCTCGTCCAACAGCAGGAAGTCGGAGCGGCACATCAGCGCGCGGGCCAGGTTGAGGCGCACGCGCCAGCCGCCGGAGAAGCTTGCGACCGGCCGGGCGTGATCGGCGTCGGAGAAGCCCAGGCCGTGCAGCAGTTCGGCGGCGCGCGCGCGCGCCGAATAGCCGCCGATCTCGCCGTAGCGGGCGTGCAGCTCGCCGATCAGGTTGCCGTCGTGACTGCCTTCGGGGACGGCCTCGGCCGCCGCCAGCTGGCGTTCGATGGCGCGCAGCTCGGTGTCGCCGTCGAGCGTGAACTCCAGCGCGGCGTCGGGTAGCGCCGGCGTGTCCTGGGCGACGTGGGCCAGCACCCAGGAGCGCGGCAGCTCCAGGTCGCCCGACTCGGCGTGCAGCTCGCCCCTCAGCAAGGCCAGGAACGAGGACTTGCCGCTGCCGTTGGCGCCGATCAGGCCGACCTTCCAGCCCGGGTGCAACTGCAGGCTGGCGTCCTCGACCAGCAGTTCGCCGTTGCGGCCGAAGCACAGGTTGCGCAGCAGGATCACGTCGCCATCCCGTCCGGAGAGAGCGCGATGCGTCCCTCCTGTTCAGGGTATTTGCCGTGCCGGCCGGCGTAGCTCGCCGCGATCCGTTGCAGGTCGGACTTCTCGTCGCCGCTCAAGCCGAGGTAGCCGAGTATGCCTATCTCGCGCCTCGGATAGTCGATGAAGGCCAGGCCGAGCGGCACATCGGCGGCCAGCGCCAGACGGTAGAAGCCGCTCTTCCAGAAGTCTGTCCTGCGGCGCGTGCCCTCCGGGGTGATGGCCAGATAGAAGCGGCGGCGCCTGCGGTACTCGGCCGCCATCTGGGCGACGAAGCCGGTGCGTTCGCGGCGGTTGACCGGGACGCCGCCCAGCTTGGTAAACAGCGTGCGCAATGGCCAGCGGAACAGGTCGTCCTTGCCCGCCCAGTGCACCGGCAGATCGATCACGGCGCGGGCGACGATGCCGATGACGAAATCCCAGTTCGAGGTGTGCGGGTAGAAGACGATCACCGCCTTGGGCACGGTCGGCGGCTGATACACCAGCTTCCAGCCGGACGCCGCCAGCAGGCGCTGCGCCATCTTGCCGACGAACGAGGTTGGCTGCGTCACTCTATCCCCTGGCTGGCGAGATAGTCCTCGTAGTTGCCCTTGTAGTCGATGATCGCGCCGCCCTTGATCTCCAGGATGCGCGTCGCGATCGAGGAGACGAATTCGCGGTCGTGCGAGACGAAGACCAGGGTGCCCGCGTACTTGTCGAGCGCGGTGTTCAGGGACTCGATCGATTCCATGTCGAGGTGGTTGGTCGGCTCGTCCATCAAGAGCACGTTGGGCTTGGCCAGGATCAGCTTGCCGAAGAGCATCCGTCCCTGCTCGCCGCCGGAGATCACCTTGACCGACTTCTTGCCGTCGTCGCCGGTGAATAGCAGCCGCCCCAGGGTGCTGCGCACGATCTGCTCGTCGTCGCCCTCGCGCGTCCAGCGCGAGATCCAGTCGAACAGCGTCATGTCGACGGCGAAGTCCTCGGCGTGGTCCTGGGCGAAGTAGCCGGGCCTGGCCTTCTCCGCCCACTTGACCTTGCCGTGCTTGGGCGTCAAGCCGCCGAGTGCGGGGCCCGCCAGGCAGCGCAGCAGCGTGGTCTTGCCGGCGCCGTTGTCGCCGATGATGGCGATCTTCTCGCCGGCCTCGATGAAGGTGGAGAAGTCCTTGAACAGCACCCGGTCGTAGCCGTGGGAAAGATTGGTGATCTCGGCCGCGTGGCGGTGCAGCTTCTCCTTGTCGTCGACCTCGAAGCGGATCCACGGATACTGGCGGCTGGAGGGCTTGATGTCATCGACCTTGATCTTCTCGATCAGCTTGGCGCGCGAGGTGGCCTGGCGCGCCTTCGACTTGTTGGCCGAGAAGCGGCGCACGAAGTCCTGCAGCTCGGTGACCCGCTCCTTGGCCTTGGCGTTGGCCGAGAGCTGCCGCGCCCGCGCCTGGGTCGAGGCTTCCATGTAGTCGTCGTAGTTGCCCGGATAGATCTTGAGCGTGCCGTAGTCCAGGTCCGCCATGTGGGTGCACACCTGGTTCAGGAAGTGGCGGTCGTGGGAGATGATGATCATCGTGCTGTCGCGCTGGTTCAGCACGTCCTCCAGCCAGCGGATGGTGTCGATGTCGAGGTTGTTGGTCGGCTCGTCCAGCAGCAGGATGTCCGGATTCGCGAACAGCGCCTGGGCCAGCAGCACGCGCAGCTTCCAGCCCGGCGCCACCGCGCTCATCGGACCATTGTGCTGTTCGGTCGGGATGCCGGCGCCCAGCAGGATCTCCCCGGCGCGCGACTCGGCGGTGTAGCCGCCGTACTCGGCGAACTTCGACTCCAGCTCGGCGGCGTGCAGGTAGTCTTCCTCGCTGGCCTCGGGGTTGGCGTAGATCGCGTCCTTCTCCTGCATCGCGGCCCACATCTCATTGTGGCCCATCATCACCACGTCGAGTACGCGCTGCTCCTCGTGAGCGAACTGGTCCTGCCTGAGGAAGGACATGCGTTCGTGAGCGTCGAGCGAGACGTTGCCGCCCGAGGGTTCGAGCACGCCGGCGAGTATCCGCATGAAGGTGGTCTTGCCCGAGCCGTTGGCGCCGATCAGGCCGTAGCGGTTGCCTTCGCCGAACTTGACCGAGATGTTCTCGAACAGGGGCTTGGCCCCGAACTGGATGGTGATGTTTGAAGCGACGAGCATCTGGTTTCCTAAATTGCGCCGGCCCGCGTCACACCCGGGGAGGTGGGGCCGGGAAAACCCGCAATTCTACCATTTTTCAATCACCTGCCCGTCGCCGGTTCCGGCGTAGCCGCAGGAAGCCATAGACCAGCAGGTTCGCGGCGAGGACGCAGAAACCGAAGGCGATCTGCAGTTCGCGCGTCAGGCCGGCGGGATAGATCAGCGGCAGCAGATAATGCTCGATGAAGCCGTCGGTATAGCCCCGGCTTCCGGCGCTGCGCCGAAGCTGATTCTCCAGGGGCGTGAGCGGACAGCTCCAGCCGGCGAACTCGATCAGGGCAGCCCATAGGGCGGCAGGCGGATGGAGCCAAGCCAGCGCCCTGAATCTCGGTACCAGGAGTCCGCCCAGCACCGCGAACAGTACAAAGGCGAAATGGAGCAGCACGACGCCATCGGCGGCGATCGCCAATGCCGTGGAGAGCACGCGCTAGCTCCCGACGTCGATCTCGCCGCGCAGATATTCGACCGTGCGGCCTTTGATGACGACGCGGTCGCCGAGCAGGCGGCAGGCCAGCTCTCCGCCCCGGGCCGAGACCTGCCGGGCGATGAGTTCGTCCTTGCCCAGGCGTTGGGCCCAGTACGGAATCAGCGTGCAGTGCGCCGAGCCGGTCACCGGATCTTCGGGAATGCCGGCGCGCGGCGCGAAAAAACGCGAGACGAAATCTACCCCGTCGCCGGGGGCGGAGACGATGACCGCGAAGACATCCAGGGCGGCGAGCGCCGCGAAGTCCGGCTCGATGGCCCGCACCTCGGCTTCGGTGTCGAAGACCGCCAGCAGGTCGCGGGCGAGATGGGCCTCGCGTGGGCGCGCCCCCAGCGCCGCGACCAGACCGTCGCTGACCGCCACCGGCCGTCCGGGCCGGGAGGGGAAGTCCATGCTGAGCACTCCGCCCGCGCGCGTGACCACCAGCGTCCCGCTCCTGGTGTCGAAGCTCAAGCGCTCGGCCGCGGGATAGCGGTGCCGGAACAGCACGTCGGCGGCGGCGAGCGTCGCATGGCCGCACAGATCGACCTCGACCGCAGGCGTGAACCAGCGCAGCGGCGCGCTGTCGGGCCGGGGGATGACGAAGGCGGTCTCGGCCAGATTGTTCTCGGCGGCGATGGCCAGGAGCACGGCGTCGGGCAGCCAGTCGTCGAGCAGGACGACCGCGGCGGGATTGCCGCCGAACAGGCGGCTGGTGAAGGCATCGACTTGGTAAATCGGTATATTCATAAATTCATTTCTGCTTCCTGGACAAAGGCGTTGGCGGCGGCGGGCGAGCGTTGTAATATCCCTCTGCCTTGCGTAGTATTCCCGCCGGTGGCCTGGTCACAGCCAGATCTTCGCAGAAGCGGCGCCCTTTTAACACCCCGATCGAATAGAGCTTCACTCCTCACGCGTGTCTTGCATCAACCCCTACCAGCGGATAGCGCAATCCTACTGCGCCGGCGACGCCCGTTTGACATCGGTGGCGGAGAATCATGGAGGCGCCTGAGCTGACCCCGGCGCCGAGCGAGTGGCATCCCTTCATCGGCGGTGCCGCCCGGACCGTGAAGCTGTGGCTCGCCGCGGTCCTGGCCGGCTTGCTGGGGGCGGCGGCGACGCAGGGTTTCCGGACCCTGATCAAGGCCGTGGAGTGGCTCGCGACCGGCCACATGGGCGGTCTGGTCGCGGCCGCCGAGAGCATCACGCCCTTGCATCGCGCGCTCCTGGGGGCCTTCGGCGGCCTGGGTGCGGGCCTCGTGCTGCACTGGGGCCTGCGCTGGGCAGCGCGCGGCCCGGATGGCGCCGAACACGTGGACTACATCGAGGCCGCGCGCGAAGGGCATTACCTGCTGAACGACCGCACCACGCTCGTGCGCAGCATCTCCGCCCTGCTGTCTGTGGGCACCGGCGCCTCGATCGGCAAGGAAGGACCGATGGTGCAGTTGTCCGCCTGGTTCGCCTCGTGGCAGGCGCGGTTCTTGCCGCTGACCGACGACGAGCGCAACGCGATCCTGGTGTGCGGCATCGCGTCCGGCATCGGCTGCGCCTACCACGCGCCGATCGCGGGGGTGGTCTTCGTCCTGGAGCTGGCTCTGGGCTTCTTCGCCCGGCACACCATCGCACCGGTGCTGATCGCCGCCGGCACCTCGAGCGCGCTGATCTACTGGCTGGTCGAGCCCCAGCCCCTGTACGTGATGCCCACGGTTGCGCTGGTACCCACCAGCCTGGGCGTGGCGATCGCCGCCGGCGTGATCAGCGGCGGTCTGGGCTGGGCCTTTATCGAAATGCTGGAGCGGGCGCGCAAGATTTTCGGCCGTATCGATTCGCTGCCCTTCCGTCTCGGCTTGGGCGGGGTGATCGCCGGACTGATTGCGGCGGCGGTTCCAGACGTCTGGGGCAACGGCTACAGCGTCGTGTCCGAGGTGCTGCAGGGCAACGTGGCCTGGCACTGGGTCGCGGTGATCATGGGCGCCAAGGTGCTGGCGACCGTCATCAGTTCCGGTTCCGGGGCGATCGGCGGGGTGTTCACCCCGACCCTGTTCGTCGGCGCCACCAGCGGTTTCCTGACGGCGCACCTGGCGTCTTCCTGGTTCGGGGCGGCGCTGGTGGGTGATCCGCGCGTGCTGGCGGTGATCGGCATGGCCGCGGTGCTGGCGGCGGTGACCCACGCGCCGCTGATGTCGATCGTCATGGTGCTGGAGATGACCAACCAGTTCCAGCTCACCGTGCCGGTGATGCTCGCCTGCGGCGTCGCCTACGCGATCAGCACCCAGTTCGGCGCCAGACCCATTTACGGCAACCCGATCGAAGCGCATCGCTAGTGCCCGTCGCTGTTCTGGGGAGCTGTTACCCGGAACAGCCCAGGGCACTTGTGCTGCGAAGCAGTGGTAATTGCGGCGGCCGCCGCGATCCAGATCTTCGCTACAGCGCCGCGCACACCGCGGCGGTCACCTCCGCCGTGCGCGCCGTGCCGCCGAGATCGGGCGTGCATAGCCCGCTGGCGCAGACCTTCTCGATCGCCGCCATCAGCCGGGCCGCCGCCGCGGCTTCACCCAGGTGTTCGAGCATCATCGCCGCCGACCAGAAGCTCGCGACCGGATTGGCGATGCCCTTGCCGGCGATGTCGAAGGCCGAGCCGTGGATAGGCTCGAACATCGAGGGGAAGTTGCGCTCCGGATTGAGGTTGGCGGTCGGCGCGATGCCTAGGCTGCCGGCCAATGCCGCGGCCAGGTCGGAGAGGATGTCGGCGTGCAGGTTGGTGGCGACCAGGACATCCAGGGACGCGGGCTTGCCCACCATGCGCGTGGTCACGGCATCGACCAGTTCCCGGTCGGTGGCGACGTCCGGATAATCCCTGGCCACTTCATAGAAGATCTCGTCCCACATCACCATGCCGAAGCGCTGGGCGTTGGACTTGGTGACCAGCGTCAGATGCCGGCGCGGGCGCGTCCGCGCCAGCTCGAAGGCGAAGCGGTGGATGCGCGTCACGCCGCTGCGGGTGAACACCGCGGTCTCGGTGCCGACCTCCTCGGGCAGGCCGCGATGCACCCGGCCGCCGTTGCCGGAATACTCGCCCTCCGAGTTCTCGCGGATGATCACCCAGTCGATGCCGGCGCCCTCTCTCAGCGGGCTGGAGACGCCCGGCAGCACGCGGGTCGGGCGCACGTTGGCGTACTGGTCGAAGCCCTGGCAGATGGGCAGGCGCAGTCCCCAGAGCGAGACGTGATCGGGCACCTGGGTGCTGCCGACGGCGCCGAAGTAGATGGCGTCGAAGGTCTTCAGCCGCTCCAGGCCGCCCTCGGGGATGTAGTGGCCGTGCTCCAGGTAATAGTCCGAGCTCCACGGGAAGTGTTCGAACGCGAAGCGGAAGCCGCCGCAGCGATCGGCGAGCGCTGCGAGCACCTCCAGGCCCGCGGCGATGACCTCGACGCCGATGCCGTCGCCGGGAATCGCCGCTATCCTGTATTCACGCATTTCCCGCATTTCCTCTGTGACTCCTCATTTCATTTCGGAGGGCAATTCTATCGTCTTGCCATCGACCGCGAACGCGCCCATGCCGAGATGGTGGAAGGTCCGCGGCTGCTTCTTGGCGGGATCGATCCAGGCCTTGACCACCTCGAGCACGAAGAAGTTGAATTTGTTGACCATCCGGGTATCGACGACGCGGCACTCGAGGTTGGCGTAGCACTCCGCGATCAGCGGCGGCGCGACCAGGGCGGCGGGGGCCGGCGTCAGGTCGAAGGCCGCGAACTTGTCGAGGTCACGGCCGGAAGTGTTGCCGCAGGCCACCACCTTCTCCGCAAGTTCCACCGTCGGGATGTTGATCACGCACTCCTTGTTCGCTTTCAGCGCGGCGAAGCTGTGATTGCGGTTGCTGACGACGCAGCCCACCAGCGGCGGTTCGAATTCCATCATCGTATGCCACGACATGGTCATGACGTTATTGACGCCGCGCCGGGCGGTCGTGAGCAGGACCACCGGGCCGGGTTCGAGCAGGCGATAGACGCGGGACAGGGGTAGGGATTTTTTGCGCATGGGATATCTCCAGGATCGAAATTGGTCAGGTCAGCAGCCGCTGCAGGAACATCGCCCGGCCCAGCCCAGGATCGAGCTGGTAACCGGCGAAGCCGCAAGATTGGTAGAGGGACTGCGCCGGGGTATTGCCTTCCAGGACTTCCAGGGTGATCTTGCAGCAGCCCAGGTTGATGGCGATCTGCTCCACCCGGGCGATCAGCGCCCTGGCGATTCCCCGGCCGCGAAACCGGGAGCTCACTGCGAGGTCGTGGATATTCAACAGCGGCCTGCACGAGAAGGTAGAGAATCCCTCGATGCACACCGCGATCCCGGCCGGGTCGTCGCCCTCGAAGGCCAGGACGACGCGGATGGATGCCCGCGCGGCGAGTTCGCGGACCAGGTTGTCCCGGGCGAATCCGGACAAGGGTTCGCCGCCGCCCATCGGATCCGCGGCGTACTCATTCAGCAACCGGAGCACGGCTTCGGCGTGATGCGGGTCGGCGAGGTCGGCGTCGACGATCGTCGTCATGGCGGCGCGCCGGCCGAAGCCTCGATTCGCCGGCCGACGATCACCAGGTCGCGCCGGACTCCATCCAGTTCGGCGATGCCGGGCAGCTCGCCCCAGCGGGCGAAGCCGAAGCGTTTGAACAGCGCGAGGCTCTCCTGATTGTGGCCGAAGATCAGGCCGAGCAGCGTGTCGAGCCCGAGCGCCGGTGCCGCCGCCAGCGCCTCGGTCAGCAGGTAGCTGCCGAGTCCTTGCTGCCGGAAGCGATGATCGATGTAGATGCTGAGTTCTGCGGTCCTGTCGTAGGCCGGCCGGGCACGAAAAGGGGAGAAGCTGAGCCAGGCGGCGATGTCGCCGTCGGCCTCGACCACCCACAGCGGGTGAGACTCGGACCGGTGCGTTTCGAACCAGGGAATGCGGCTGGCCACCGACACCGGCTCGGTATCGGCGGTGACCCGGCGCGAGGGAATGGTGGCGTTGTAGATCGCCACGATCCGCGGCAGATCCGCCCTTTCCGCCTGGCGATGGACCAGGTTCCTCGTCGGCTCAGGCATCGCGCTCAGAGATTCTTCGCGGCGATGTGGGTCGGCAAGCCGTCGATGCTCTGCTGGTTCTTGTCCTGCCAGTACTGCTTGAGCCCTTCCTCGCCCTTGTTCCTGGCCCAGTCGGAGAGCTGCTCCCGTTCGCTCCGGTAATCGAAAAACGGCACGCCCATGCCGCAGGAGGTGTGCACCGAGTCGATGGCGAGATCGAAGATCTGGCGCGCTCCGGGAATCGGCTGGAACCCGGCGTAGAGCTCCTGCCACTCGGGATCCTTGCGGTGGATCACCCGGGCTTCGCCGTAGGCGCGCAGGATCATCGGGCTGCCCACGAAGGCGCAGAACATCACGGTCATGCGGGGATTTTCCTGGACGTGGGCGGCGGTCTCGTTGCCGCTGCCGGTGACGTTCAGCCAGACCAGCCGCCTGGCGCCGAGGATGCGCAGCGAGTCCATGCCCTTGGGCGAGACATTGACGCGGCCCTCTGCGGTGGCCGTGGCCACGAAATAGATCTTCTGCTCGACGATGAAGCGCACGTGCTTGTCGGACAGCCCGGGAAAAGTTTGTGCCATTTCAAGCTCTGCTGTGGCGCGCCGCCATCAGCCGGAAGCATTGGCCGGCGACCACGGCGGCGGCGCCGTCATTAGCCGGGCGCGGCAGCTCCGTCGGTGGGGCGGCGAGGTTCGTGTTCATGCGGTTCTCGTGGTTGGCGCGATCTGGCATGGTCAAAATACCTGCGTATCCTACGGCGGCGGCGCAGGCCTGGCAAATGCGCGGCGGCGAAGTCGAGCGCCTGCTCCGGCGACGGTGCCGGCGTCACAGCCCGACGCCGATCCGGCGCAGCAGCGCCAGCAGCGCAAGATAGGCGCCGGCGGTGACTAGCGACGACAGCCCGAGGCTCGCCCAGAAGTCCAGGCCGTGCCTGAGCAGCAGCGGCAGCAGCAGGAACAGCAGCAGCGAGGGCAGGACCAGCCAGAGGATCTGGCTGGAGAGTTCGGCGATCTTCCCGGGCGGGGATCCCTCCAAGTGCAGCCAGACGAAGGCCAGCAGCGAGGTGAGCGGCAGCGACGCCACCAGGGCCGCGAAGCCGGAAGAGCGCTTGGCGATTTCCGAGACGGCGACGACGATCAGCGCCGAGACGATGATCTTGATTGCGTAGTAGAGCATGGCGCCTCCCGGGTTTGCCCGCTAGCCTTCGCCGTAGCGCTCGAAGAAGGTCTCGTCGCTCATCAACAGGTAGCTCAGACCCTCGACGAAACCGATGATCGCGGGAATGAAGGTCCAGCAAAAGAGCAGGTAGAAAACGGCTTGCAGGACCTTGCCGAGGTAGAACTTGTGCACCCCGAGGCCGCCGAGAAACAGTGCCAGCAGGCCGGCCACGACCCGGTTCCGGCCGCCCGGCGAGGTCTGGCCGAGAAAGCTCGCCGCCGGCGGCGCCAGCTGGCGCACGCCGCACTTCGGACAGATTTCCGCCCGCGCCTTGATGAGGGCGCCGCACTCCGAACAAAACTTCTCGTCCGGCCCCTTCGCCGCTGTTTGTTCCACCGCAATCCCCTCGTCGCTAAGGAAGCTGCCCCCAATGGTATAACAAGCGCCGCTATCCGCTGCCTCCCGAGCGGGGAAAATCAGTCGGCGAGATCGCGCCTCTTCTGCGCGAATTCCTCCTTCTCGATCTCGCCGTGGGCATAGCGTTCCTTGAGGATGTCCAGCGCCGTTTTCTCCTGACGCCGCTCGATGGGCGGCCCCGATCGCCACGTACCCCGCACCAGCCCGACGATGGCGACCACCAGAAGAATCCAGAACAGCGACATACCGATCATGCCGAAGCCCATCCAGCCCCAACCGCCGTCATAGTTGCCCATGTATCCCCACATCGTCGTTCTCCTCGTCCAAGAGAAATGCTTGCTTTCATCATAGCGCGGTGTCGATCGGTATCAATGGCGCTCGTAGACTGTACTCCGACCATTGGCGTCGAACGTGAGCACTTCATAGGGTTCCGCCTTGGCGGCATCCATCCCCGGCGCGCTTTGCGGCATGCCCGGAACCGTGAGTCCGGCGACCCTGGGGCGCTCGCGCAGCAGGCGTCTGATCGTGGCCGCGGGCACGTGTCCCTCGATCACGTAGCCGCCGACGAGCGCCGTGTGGCACGACATCAGCGCTGCCGGCACGCCATACTTGAGCTTGATCGGCGCAATTTCGGCGACGTCCTTCGCGCTGACCTTGAAGCCGTTCGCTTGCAGATGCTTGATCCATTGCTCGCAGCAGCCGCAGGTCGGGCTCTTGTACACGGTGATCGGCGTCGGCATCGCCGCCCACGAGGACGGCAAGGCGCCAAAAAGTAGCGATATTGCGGCGATCCAAGTCGCCGCTGTTGTTGCGAATCTGCTCATGTCTGTTCTCCTATAGTCTTGGCTGTCGTCAGCCGAATGGGCTTCTGCACGGCGACGAGGAATCCGCGGCCCCAGGCTCAGCCTGTCCGCGGACGTGACGGCACGGTAAATCTCAGCAGCGGAAGTTGCCGAACAGGATGAAACGCGGTGCTGCGGCGATCGCAACGGACGCCGCCGGCGGCGGGCCGGTGGCCGGGTTCCGCGCTGCGCGGGTCGGCAGCGCGGCCGCGACGGCGACCGGCTGGCGCTCGGCGGACGACGGGCGCTGCGCCTGGGCCATCGGCGGGAGGGGCGAGAGATAGCACTGCGGACAATGAACGCTCACCCGGGAGGCGCAAGCGCGGCCGCAGCAGCACCCGGGCATGCGGCCGGCGTGGTGCCCGGCCTCGATGCCTGACACCGCCAGGGCCGGTTGATGGCCCATGCCATGCGCGATTGCCGCGACCGGAGTGATCAGCATGGCAAAGAGCGTCGCCGCTGCGAGCAGCATTCCGCGCCAAGCCGTGCGAGTTCTGTTCATGCAGAGAATTATCCGCAGGCAGGCGGGGCGATTATTGATCCCGGTCAATCATCGCTTGGGGCCGGGCAAGCACCTGCCGCGGTCGGCCTCGTCTCAGAGCCAGCCGGCGCGCTTGAAGCGACGGTAGAGAAGGCCGCATACCGCGGCGATGAACAAGAGCGCGGCCGGGTAGCCGTAGTCCCACTGCAGCTCCGGCATGTTCTTGAAGTTCATGCCCCAGACGCCGGCGAAGGCCGTGGCGACCGCAAAGATGCCGGCCCAGGCGGCGAGGCGCTTGGTCGTCTCGTTCTCCTCGATGGTCACCATCGAGAGATTGACCTGGACCGCCGTGGCGATGGTGTCGCGGATGGTGTCGATGGAGGCGTTGATACGCACCAGGTGGTCATAGACATCGCGGAGGTACTCCTGACTGCTGGTGCAGACGTGGGGCACGCGGCTGCCGTGCAGCTTGCCCACGGCTTCCATCAGCGGCGCGACCGTGTGCTTCAACACCATCGCCTTGCCCTTCAGCCCGTACATCCGTTCGATGTTGGCGCACCCCCAGGAAACCTTGCCGGCTGCGGTTGCGTACCGACAGGACGTAGTTGCCGCCGACGAAGATGCTGAGTTCGCCGATGCCCAGTTCGCCCCGGTCGTCCATCTCCGGCAGGTGCATGACGGCGAAGAGGGAGTCGCCGTACTCCTCGATCTTCGGCCGCTGGTGACCATGGCGCGCATCCTCGACCGCCAGTTCGTGGAGACTGAATTCTTCCTGCATCTCCTGCAGCTCTGCAGGGGTGGCGTCGAACAGCGCCACCCAGACGAAGCAATCGGGCCGGGCGAGGTAGTCGCTGATGTCCGCGATCGGGATGTCGGCGAGTTTCCTGCCGTCCTGGTAGGCGACGCAGTTGATCAGCATGCCGACGCCTCGCCGGACAGCAGGGCAGCGACGGCCTCGACCATCGCCCGGCCGAGCGCCAGATGCTGGTCCGCGTCCAAATGGACGCCGTCTACCCGGCTCGCAGGGGTGACGCTGCCGGCATCGAAGAAATGGCAGCCGAGAGCCTCTGCCACCTCGCGATGCGTCGCGGCCAGGCCGGCGCACTTGTGCTCGCCGCCGGCGAACTTCGGCGCCAGCGGACCCTTGGGCGTGCCGATCGGCGGGGGCGCCACGACCAGGATCGGCGGCACCGGCATGCCCGGCTCGATCGGCGCCTGGCGGATCGCGGCGACCAGCACCGCGATGCCCTGGGACGAATGCCAGGCGTTGTGCGGATGCATCGACTGGAAGTCGTTGGTGCCCAGCATCAGCACCACCAGGGCGAGAGGCGAGTGGATCTCGATGCGCTGCGCCAGGCCCACCAGGCCGTTGCGGCCGGGCTTGAAGGGATCGTCCCATACCGTCCGCCGGCCATTCAGGCAGTCCTCGATGACGCGCACGTTTCTGCCGGCGTCGTTCAGGCCGATCTCCATGACGCCAGGCCAGCGCTGCTCGAATTCGAGGCGCCTCCTGGTGAACGGGATCAGTCCCCAGGACAGGGAGTCGGCATAGACGAGTATGTGTCGCATGAAGATCCTCCGCGCTGGCTCGTCCGGCAATTTACCCGATATTTTTCCAACCGGCGCGGAGTTTGTTTCGTCATGGAAAGCCGCCTGTTTCGGCGTGGCCAAAACCGCACACGGGCCATGAACCCAACGTCGTCATTGCGAGGCCCGCAGGGCCGCGGCAATCTTGGTAATGCGGAGAAGATTGCTTCACTTCGTTCGCAATGACGACCGTACCCGTTCGGGTATCTCCATCGAAAGAGAGTCCCCGTGGGACGGGGGGGGAGGGTTCATGGAAGGCGTAGCAAAGCGGGCTCGATGGGCTTCATCCGAGCTCCGCCTGGGGTTTGTCGGTGCGCCTGTGCTGCGAGACATCAGACCGCATCCGCCAAGCCCCTCAGCTCGCGGGGATGCGCCAGCAGCGCATCCGGGTCCGCGGCCTGCAATTCCGCCGGCGAGCCGTGACCCCAGAGGACGCCGACCGAACGCAGGCCATTGACCTTCGCCGCCTCGATATCGACGGCGCGATCGCCGATCATGATGGCGGCCTCAGAGATCACCCGCCCGGCGAGCAGGGCAGCCAACTGCTGCTTCTTTTCAACCCCGATATCGCCGCCGCTGACGAAGTGGAAGTGCTGGCGAATGCCAAAAAGGACGAGGATGCGTTCGGCAAAGTCGGCACGCTTAGACGTGCACAGGCCGATGGGGATGCCGCTGGACGCCAGGAATTGCAACGCTTCGGGAACCCCGGAATAGAGGACGTTCTCGGCATAGCCGATCTCCGCGTAGCGCTCGCGGTACTTGGATACCAGCGCGGCAATGTGCTCCCGGGATGTGCTGCCGGTGAGGGACAGAAAGGTCTGATCCAAGGGCGGACCGATGTAGCGGGAGACCTCGTCCTCGGCGATCGGCGGGTAGCCATAGTGCCGGAGGGCGTGGTTGAGCGAGCGCCCGATGCCGGTCGCCGGATCGCTGACGGTGCCGTCGAGATCGAAGATGAGGAATGCGGCCGGGGAATCAAGCTTCATTCCGGACGTAGAGATAGGCGGGTTGACCGAAGGCGAACCAGGCAGTGTCCAAAGCTCCGTCAGGCCGAAGGCTTGCCGTAGGCGCGTTCGACCTTCGCCACCCGCACCTGGTAGCGCTCGTACCATGCGCGCTTGCCCAGCGCCTGGGCGGCCAGGTGTTCGGCGTTCGCACGCCAAGCGGCGATCGCCTCGGTCGAGTCCCAGTAGGAGACGGTGATGCCGAAGCCATCCGCGCCGCGCGCGCTCTCCATGCCGAGATAACCTGGCTGCTGCGCGGCCAGCGCGACCATGCGCTCGGCCATCTTGGCGTAAGCGTCGTCGACTGCAGCGCGCAGCGAGGTGAAGATCACCGCGTAGTACGGCGGCTCTGGCGTCTTGGCGAACGGGGCTGAGCTCATCCGCAGCAGTGCGACGACTGCTGTATCGGCGGGCACTTCACCGAGCCGAACGAGCAGAACACGCAGCAGTCGCCGGCCTTGGGCCGCAGCAGCGCGTGGCAGCCGGTGCATTCGTAGAAGTACAGGCAGGCGTCGGTGGGCATGGTCTCCTCCTTCACCGTGCCGCAATGCGGGCAGGTCAATTCGGAACGCAGAATCACGGGCTCGCTCATTTCAATTTCCCCTCCCCGACAATCTCGGCGCCCTTTTCGGCCAGCAGCGCACGCAGCGCGGAGCGATGGCAGTGCGCCTCGTTCTCGCAGTAGCAGCCGAGCGAAAAATTGCTCTGATGCGAGAGCGCGGCGAGCAGCTCGAGCGTGTGGCTGGCCTCCGGCGTCGCCATTTCGGTGCGGTACCTCTTGATGAACGCGGCCCACTGCGCCGGCGTTGCGGCCTGCTGGGCCAGCTTGACCGTCTCGGCGCTGGGCGCGAGATTGGGAAACCAGACGTCGTACCAGTCCTGGGCGGCAAACTCGGACTTGGGCACACCTCGCGGCGGCCGGCGCACCGTGCCGATGCGCGTGCCCTCGCCGGCGCTGCGCGCGCTCCCGAGTCTCACGATGCGGATGGCCATGGTCCGCTCCCGCCGGTGCTGTCGCCGGGGCCGCCCCCGGATGGCTTTGCTGTAGGCATGGAACACCCCGTTTCTTTACCGCGCCTCCCACGGCAGTGGCGTCGATGGCGGCAGACGGGGATTCTACGCCCACCCCCGGGGCTAAGACCGCCAGCGGTACGGGTAGTCCATTTGCGCGGCGATCCGCGCGCGCGCGTCGACGCCGGCGATCCTCTCCACCACGTGCAGACCGAGGTCGATGGCCGAGGAGACGCCGCGGGCGGTGACGACGTCGCCCTCATCGACGACGCGCTCGTCGACCACCTCGCCGCAATAGGCCTGCAATTCCCGGTAGGCGCTGGGATGCGTGGTGGCGCGCCGGCCGCGCAGAAAATCTGCGGCCCCGAGCAGCAGCGCCCCGGTGCACACCGATACCTTCAGCGGCGCGGGGCCGGCGGTCTTCAGCCAGCCCACGAAATCGCGGTCGTGCTGGAGACTCCGGGTGCCGAAGCCGCCGGGCACGAATACCAGGTCATAGCGGTCGAGAGGCTCGGCAACCGAATCGGCCTCCATCCTGAGCCCGCGGTCGTCGGCCACGCGCGGCCTGAGCGAGCAGATGCGCCATTGGAAATCATCCACCAGCTTCATGGTCGCGAGACGTGTCACCGGATCGTAGAAGCCGACGAAGTCCAGCGCGGTCATGCCCTCAAAGACGATGAACGCGGTGTTCACGAAAGCAGTCTCGGGCGATGCTGCACGTCGCGGCCAACACGCCGTGCCGACTCACGTAGGGGCGAGCGATTGCGGTCACCGACGCAGCCGTTGCCGAGCGCGCAATTGCACGGCATGAGTGAAGGTAGCTTATTTGCCTGGCGACGATGACGAGGTGGACAAACCGCCTATCTTCTTGGCGACCGTATGGGCAGCATTGCCGGTTGCCTTCGCACCCCGCTCGACGCCCCTCGCAGCGGCGCTCGCTCCGCGTTCGACGCCCCGAGCGGCCGCCTTCGCGCCCCGCTCGACTCCGTTGGCAGCGGCCTTTGCCCCGTGCTCAATGGCTTTCTCCACCTTGCCGACCACACCGGACGAAGTTCCGGTGGCCGACCCTGCTGTTTCACTGGCCTTGGCCGCGACACTGCTCAACAGCACGAGCGTTGCGAAGAACAGCGGCGCTTTGTGAAGATTCGGTTTCATGGCTGGCGAGTCCTTTTGCTCCAAAGCATCATAATCTCATGGAACTCCGCGCGACCTATACGCAAGTTGGCAAGGCACGTGCGGCGATGGTCAGCTTCTCGACGCCCGGAAGTTTGCCACAGAATTCCCCGGGAACGGGAGCTGGGACATGTACGCTAAGCCGAACCGTTCAAGTTCATGGTTGATGGAGCCTTTTAGGCGGCAAGGGTTGCTGCTCCACCCGCTCTAGCGCCGGATCGAGGCATGCCCAACCAGGTGCGCTTGCCGCCCATATGTTCATGCTCGGCTGAACGGATGACGGATCGTCCAGGTTGCCAGCGCGGACAACCCTGAACTGCGGGCGGGCAGACGACCTGGCGAATAGGTGTGTGCCGCAACTGGGGCAGAACTGACGCGTCACCTCGTTACCGCTGTCGGCGGTCTTCGTGTGCTCGGCGAGCGGCCCGGAAATGGCGAGTCCGTCGGCGGGAACGAGCAGATTCACCGTTCCGTTTGCGGCGAGATGCTGACAATCGCGGCACCAGCAGACCCGGGTGAGCAGTGGATCTGCCGAGAGCTTGAAGCTCACCGCGCCGCAAAGGCAGCGTCCGGTTCTTTCAGTCATTGCTTCGTTCCTCCATCGATTTTCCTGGGCCTGACATAGAGCAAACCGCCGCTGCGCGCCTTATCGCGCGGCGGCCGTGTCGGCCGCCGGGGCCGCCGCGGCGGCGGCCAATTGTCGGGCAGAATTTCACTGGCGCTCCCATGATTCAACTGCTCCTGTCCGCACCCTGAACAGGGGGTGGGGCGCCGGCACCCCCGTCTCTCGCCAGGTCCGACAAAGCGCAGGATTGCGGACTGCGAGCTTGGCCAGTAGATGCGACCATTCGTACTCCATCTGGCCGGACGTGACGGGGAGCATTACCTGGCGTCGGGCCGGCCGGATCTTGCGCTGGTCGAAGGAGTAGCCGCGCGCTTCCGCTTCCGCGTGAATGCCTTTCAGGTATAGCGAGATGGCGGACAGCGGCGCCGACTGGCTCTTGAAACGATCCAACTGCGGATGGCTGCGATACCCGCGTGTTTCTCCGCGCAAAACCGCTTGCGCCAGGAGCGCCTCTCGCCACAACGCGACCAAGCCTTGCGGGTCCAGGTATTTCGGATGCAACGACCAGAGCCTCATGTTCTATGGCGCCCCCCGCACCGTCTGCTTGGACGTCGCGTTCAGGTCCCTGCGATCTTCATGGCTTTGCATGGTGTTCTCCAATCACGATCGGCCATTGGGACGCCAAAAAGCGGCTCGGAGCTGGCGGCAAGTTCCGACCTGCCGACAAGCTGAGCCGCCAGCGGGTAGGCGGCCGGCTGCCGCGAATTGTGGGGCTGCCCCATTTCCTCAGTCCTCGATCGAGCGGATGACCCTCGCCGGATTTCCCCCGACGAGCTTGTTTGGAGGGACATCCTTGGTGACGACCGAGCCGGCCGCGACGACCGAGTTCTCGCCCACTGTTACGCCACCGATGATAGTTGCGTCGGCTGCAATCCATACGTTTCTTTCAATCACGATGGGCTTTGCGACTATGAAAGCGCGCCGCCGGGAAGCTTCGATGGGGTGGCCAGACGTGATGATGCTCACGTTCGGCCCGATCATCACCTCGTCGGCAATGTCGAGCCCGCCGAGATCATAAAAGCTGCAGTTCTGATTGACGAAAACGTTGCGCCCGACGCTGATATCGACCCCGCCGGTGGTGTAGAACGGCGGGATTAATAAAAAGCTGTCGTCCACCTTTTTGCCGATCAGCTCGCTGAACAAGGTCCGGACTTCATCCGCATCGTCGAAGGTCAAACGGTTGAGATTGGCGGTGATCGCCATAGCTCGTTTGACGCTCGCCAACATGGCCGCTGATTCCGGCGTTCCCCTGGAAATTATCTTGGTGCGATCGTCGTTGGTCATTTTTCTCTGCCTGCAGTCGGGCGAGCATTCTGCATACCATGGCCGCGCCGAGATTGCGCTACCGCCAGCGTCCGCTGGAACGAGCGGTCATGAGGCGGCCTCAAGAGAAATCTCCCAACCAGGGAAGACGAGAACTGCTGGATGGCACTTGAGTGCCCGGGCAACGGACGCCGAGAGCTTGGGGCCGCATAACGTAGAGCTAACCGGCGCTGCGCGGCGCTATCGCGCAGCGTCCGGTTGACTGCCGGGTTGGGCGTTCTTCCGCAGCCACAGCAAGACTTCATCAGCGTTCTGGTCTGGCGGGAAAATAGGATAGAAAAATTTCTCGATCAGTCCATCGCGCGTGATTAGGGTCAGCCGCTTGAATAACTCCATCCCTGCCACCGTAAATGTGGGGAGACGCATTGTGCTCTTTAGCCGCAATGTGCTGTCGCTCAGTAGTTGGAAGGGCAGGTGCAGCCGGTCTCTGGCCTCGCGTTGATACTCGGTGGTCTGGGCACTTAATCCGAACACCCCGGTGTTCAACATCTTGAGCTCCGCATAGTGGTCGCGAAAACCACAAGACTGTGGTGTGCAACCGCGGGCGCCGGGGATTCCATCCCAGCCTTCGGGCAATGGGACATCCGGGCGTCCCGTCATCGGGTAGATATAGATTACCCAGCGGCCGCTCAAGCCCGCCAAATTGACGCTTACGCCATCCGTGCTGTTGAGCGCGAGATTTGGGAAAAGCGAACCTGCGAGGTGCGAAGCGGCGCCGTCGTCAACGGGCGCCGGAAGATCCTTGGGAAGTTGAGAGAGATTTGTGCTCATAAAATTCCTTCGGTGTGAGACGCCAAACGTTTGAGCTCAGGCCGCGGCCCGTCAGGGCCGTCGCGCCTGCAGCGAATGGATAGGCCCGAAAGCGCACGACACGAATCAAGCACCGGGTTTCACCCGATGGAGTGCGCAGAGCTTGTTCCCGTCCGGATCTCTCACGTAAGCCAGATAAAGGGTCCCAATGCTTCCCTCGCGCAACCCAGGCGGGGCTTCGACAGACCTCCCGCCATTCGCAATAGCTGTATCGTGAAAGGCACGCACTTGCTCGGGCGAATCGCACTTAAAGCCGATGGTTCCACCATTGGCAGGAGTAGCAGGCTCGCCATCAATTGGCTCGGTGACGCAAAACGTGCTCCCATCATGCCGATAGAAAAGTCTTTTGTGCCCACTCGGCCCGACGTTGCGTGCTGGTTCACCAGCGCCTAGGACGCCCAAGACCGGGTCATAGAAGTGCTTCGAGCGTTCTATGTCATTCGAACCAACCATCACGTGGCTAAACATCAATCTCTCCTTTTACGATGCGCTCATCTATACCTGAGCATTGCTTTTGCAGGCAGGACCGCAACCTAGACTTGTGGGCCAACGTAGAGGTGCCGGGGCTGCGCGGCTTTATCGCGCAGCGTCCGCGCTGACCGCCGGGTCGGGCACCACAGGTCTACGGCTGCCACGTTCGTTTCCGCCAGTAGCCGGGGCGGCGACTATGGTGGGCAACAGCCAAGATTTTAATTTCTTCACCGGAGACAGTATAGATAACCGAGTAGGGGAAGTGCCTCATGACCAGACGGCGCTTTCCATTGAGCCAGAGTGCCCGGTAGCGGGTGCTGCACCGGCAGTTGGATCGAGAATTCGAATTCAGTGAGAAGCGCCAGCGAAAGGGCAGTGCCCGCCCGCTCCTTATAGAACTCAGCCGCATCCCGGAGATCACGTTCAGACTCAGGATGAAGCGAATATCTCATTTAAAATCCGCTCTCAGCCGCGCTAGAGTTTCCTTGCCAGGGAGCAGCGTTACGGCCCCACTTTCGATTTCAGCATGACGCCTCTCCACTTCTTCGGCCCATGCGCTTTCGATGTCAGGTTCAGAGTCGAGGCTTGCGATAAGTTTTTCGACAAGGCGGGCACGTTGGGCAGTAGGTAATCTTAGGGCTTCGGCTTCGAGTTCTTCAACGGTGGTCATAGACATGAGCTTCTCCTGGTACGGCGGCTATTCACCAACAGGGTGCCATAAGCTGGGGCACCCCAGCAACTCCCGCTTCCAAAGGTGGATCTGGAGCGGGAAGTTAGGATGCTGTTGAAAGGCGAGCATAGATGCAAGTGTTTCGAAGCGTGTTGTCAGGTGCGCGGCGCTCATGGCGCAGAATTCCTTCAAGATTGAAGCCGCAACGTACAGCGAGTCTGCGGGACGCCTTGTTCTCTTCGTCGGTAATGATCTCGACGCGGACCGCTCCTATGTTCTTAAAAGCGTAATCGGTGAGCGCAAGCACCGCTTCGCCGATGAACCCCTTGCCGACTTGTGAAGTTCGACACCAGTAGCCCACTTCAACTTTCGGCCCATTCCAGACCATGCGGTGGAGGCCGGTTGCCCCGACCAGCTGGCCTGTGGCCTTCTCGATTAGGAGAAATGGGAAATCCTTTCTTCCCAGAAAGTTCGCTTGGGCTGTTCGGCAATACGCCTCGGATGATTCAATACTTTGCTCGGCGGCGACCCAAGGCAACGACGCAAGGAAGCGGCGTAATTCGGGTAGCGATTCCACTATCGCGGCGAACAGAGCCGCACCGTCGCCGGCTTGCGGTGGGCGAAGCAGGAGGCGTGTAGTTTCAATGGTCGGCGGTAAATCGAGGAGGATGGGATCGAGCATGAGCAAAGCGGCCTAACGAATGAAAGGGACTTCCCCGTCCCGAGGCTGCGGCGGAAGCCGCGAACGGCAACGATTGCCATGATGGGATTTGCAGATCACATCAAAACCACGAAAGGGGAAGTCCATGAGCATTATCACGATTGGAATCGATCTCGCCAAGAATGTCTTTGCCGTGCACGGTATTGATGATAAAGGCAAAGCGGTCCTGGTCAAACCGAAAGCAGCGCGGGAGCCTGCAGGAACGTCGGGGTTACTGGAAGGCAGTGGTGGCGATCGCGGCGAAGAATGCGCGGCTGGCCTGGGCGGTGCTGAGGTTCGGCGAGGAGTTCCGCTTGCATTCATCTGCCGCTTGAGCTGGCGACCCTACAAAACCTGTCAGCAGGAGAATCACAGGAGGGGAAGCGAATGTGCCGCGAGGCGGCGGCCAGGAATCACCGACGCCCCGAAGGAGGTCCCCTCGGGGGATGCACTGCATGCGTTGATGTGAAGCGGGTTGGACCCGCGCCGGGAGAGCCTGATTATTTCAAGGGGAAGAAGCTATTCCCGACTAACGATTGAGGCCCCGGCGCGCGTCTTTCATCAGGGTCCGGGCATCACGCCCAACATGACCGGTTGTAGTTTCGCAGTCCGCCATCTTCTTGTCGGGCACGCGCAGTGGAACAGAAATCAGATCAGGAAATCGCGATGAACTGAAAATCAGAAAGGCACTTGCAATGTTTGGGGATGCCCTTGTAGTAGCAGTAACCGGCGCTGCGCGGCGCTATCGCGCAGCGTCCGGTTGACTGCCGGGTTGGGCACTCTTTCGCTGCTTGGAGCTAGCGGGGACGAGTTCGATCTTGAGTGTGCAGCCAACAGCGGCCGCATATTTTTTCAGCGACGCCATCGAGGGGGCATGCTTTCCGGCCGACTCCAGGCGAGAGATTGCACTCTTGGTGGTACCCATGCGGCCGGCAACCGCCTCTTGGGTAAGGCCGGCGCGAGCGCGAGCGGCCAGCATCTCATGAGCGAGCGCGTATTCGACTTCAAGGGCTTCATAGGCTTCGCTAAAGCCACGGCGCTTGGAGGCCTTTTCCATGAACTTCTTGTGGTCATGGCGCACAGGTTTGAATTTCAGATCAGCCATTTTGAATCTCCTTCAATCGCTTTCGAGCGAGCTTGATTTCGTGGTCGGGCGTTTGCTGAGATTTCTTGATAAAGGCGTGCAGTACGACTACGCGCTTCCCGACAAGGAAGCAGTGGAACGTCCGACCAATCCCGACCGGCCGCGAGGCCGTAATTCGAACAAGCCATCGCCGAAAGCTCGCGAGTAAGGCAGTTTCAGGTTCGGGCCATGCTCGACTAGCAACTCGACAATTCGCGCATAGTCAGCGAGAACGTCGACAGGCCAAGACTCAATCTCGGCCAGCACTCGCGCATGGAAATACTCGACAGAAAACGCCATGAATGAAGGTTAGCAATAATGCGAACATTAGTCAATGCCGGAACTCGCCCGCCTTGGGTGCCCAAGGTTCTAGTTCAGGAGCGCGCCGCCGACAGGCGGAGCGTCCCCTGCGCCGCTGGGTTGGGCCGCATCACGTCACGCAGCAAGTTCTTGCAATATCTCGGGGTGGCGCTCGGCGACGCGAAAAAGGGTCTTTGCCGCCCCCGATGGTTCGCGACGACCTTGCTCCCAATCTTGGAGCGTACGCACAGAAACTCCGAGCAGCGCTGCGAACGCAGTTTGCGAAAGACCGGACACCAATCGAGCGTGTGCGATTGCCGAAATCTCCGGGCGATGAACCCGAGCACGAATACCGGCCTTCATTTCACGCACCGACGTTAGCAGTTCTGCGCCAATGTCAATTTTGGACTGACGGCCGGTGGGCTTCTGTTTGACCTTACTCATTTTCGATCTCCTCCTTGATCTGACGAAGCACATGCGCCGGGATGCTTTCACGCACGGATTTTTCGTAGACCAGCAGCAACCAAATTTCTCCATTGGCAAGGCGATTGAAGTAAACGACCACCCCCCCCCCACCCGTTCCCCCCACC